>Ga0209382_10006997_pt1 | contig 14441 bp, 9 predicted proteins | sample SoiMetdeltSBSDD5_FD_187599 | JGI IMG/M metagenome (GOLD analysis project Ga0209382, IMG submission 187599) | Bulk soil microbial communities from a Populus tree surrounding site in Tennessee, USA - Soil MetaG P. deltoides SBSDD5 (SPAdes) (version 2) | ecosystem: Environmental > Terrestrial >... | reverse complement strand
AAGCTGCCGCAGGACACCTACGACATCCTCTATCGCAGCGACGACGCGCTGGTGCACGTGGAGACCCTGCGCCGCGCCGCGATCTACCTGACCGGAATCGGCAACAGCCGCGCCGCGCCGCCCGCGGAGACGCGCGAGGAGCTGGTGGCCGAGCTGATGCAGGAGCTGGAATTCGATGCCGACGTGCACGGCGCCGAGGCCAAGGCCGCGCGCGAGGAGTGCAAGGCCGCCGCCGAGTGCGACGGCACGACCGACGAGGACGGCGGTGACAAGGCCAAGGCGAAGGGCGTGCGCTACCTCTGGCAGCCGGTCGAGCCGGCCTGGGGCGGCCGCGTGTGCCAGGCGCAGGCGCGTGACGCCGCGCTCTGCTGCCTCGACGTGGGCTTCCTGCGCGCGGCCCTGCGCGAGGCAGGCTTCGCCCGCAGGGACGACGGCGCCGCCGCGCTGCGCGACGCGCAGCTCCTGCGCCCGTCCGACGCGGCCCTGCAGCTGGGCGCGACGCTCGGCCTGCTGGACCACCCGGATGCTGCCACGCGCGAGGCGGCCTGGAAGAACCTCGACAGCGTGCTGAAGCTGGCCGAAGATGCGCCGGCCCGCGAGCAGCTGCACAAGAACCTGCTGGCCACCATCGGCCCGCTGGTGAACGCCAAGGACCATGACGATCTCGTCCAGAAGATCCACGAGCACCGGTCGCGCGGCTGAGGCCCCGGCGCTCGCGCCGCTCGACGGCCACCTCGTGTCGCGCGCGCTCGACGGCGACGAGCCGGCCTTCCGCGCGCTCTACGAGCGGCATGCGCCCATGGTGCACGCCGTGCTGGTCGCGCGCGCGCCACGCGGCGAGGCCGACGACCTCGTGCAGGAGGTCTTCCTCGCCGCGTGGCGCGCGCTGCACCAGCTGCGTGACGGCGAGCATGCCGGCGCCTGGCTGGCGGCCATCGCGCGCCATGCGGCACAGCGCCGCTGCCAGCAGGCGACGAGCCGCATGGCCTCGCCGCTGGAGCACGAGCCCGCCGACCCGCGCGCGGGCCGCGACGGCGGACAGGACGTGCTGTCCGTGCTGCGCACGCTGCCCGAGGCCTACCGCGACACGCTCGCCATGCGCCTCGTCGAGGGCCTGACCGGCCCGCAGATCGCCGAGGCCACGGGCATGACCCACGGCTCGGTGCGCGTGAACCTCTCGCGCGGGATGAAGCTGCTGCAGGACGCCCTGCGCAAGGAAGGCTGGCCATGAACGAAGACGACAAGTACCTCTGGGACCGGAGCGGCGAGCCCGACCGCGACGTGGCACAGCTCGAGGCCGAGCTGGCGCGGCACCGCTGGAGCGGCAAGCTGCCGGCCGGCCCGCTCCCCGCGCGCGCGCCGGCGCGCCGCGTGCCGCTCGCGCTGGCGGCCGGGCTGGTCGCGCTGGCCGTCGCCGGCGGCCTGTGGCTCTGGTCGCAGGCCGGAGACTCGCGGCCCGCCGCACCGCTGGCCGCGGGCCCGGTGTATCGCGCCGAGGCGCTGTCCGGCGCTGTCGCTGCGGGCGACCTGCACGCCGGCGACCGGCTGGTCACCGACGCCGGCACACGCGCGCGCGTCGCGATCGCCGACGTGGGCGCCATCGTGGTGGAGCCGGACAGCTCGCTGCGCATCGAGCGCCCCGGCCCGGAACTGGCCGCCGACGCCGAGCACCTGCTGTGGCTCGAGCGCGGCGCCATCACGGCCTCCATCTTCGCCGCGCCGCGGCTGTTCCAACTGGGCACGCCGTCGGGCCTGGCGGTCGACCTCGGCTGCATCTACACGGCCCGCGTGAACGACGATGGCACGACCGCTCTCACGGTCGTGGCCGGCCAGGTGTCCTTCGAGACTCCCGAGCGGCGCGTGACCGTGCCTTCGGGTGCGAGCACCAGCGCGGCGCCCGGCCGCGGCCCGTTCACGCCCACGTGGGACCGCGCGCCGCAAGCGTGGCGCGACGCGGTCGCGCGGCTCGATCACCTGGCCGCGCACGGCGGCGACGGCCTCGATGCGGCGCTGGACGCGGTGCTGCTCACCGATCAGCCCGACGACAGCCTCACGCTGTGGCACCTGCTCGCTTGGCCTGCGCTTCCGCTGGCCGCGCGAGCGCGCGTGGCCGAGCGCCTCGCGGAGCTGGTGCCGCCGCCTGGCGAGGTGGACCGCCAGGCGTGCCTCGCGCTCGACGGCCGGGCCCTCGCGGCCTGGCGCGACGCGCTGGGCTGGAGCTGGTAGTCCGACCGGGGAGACTTCCGCATCGGAGCGGAAAACCACCACCCGGACGGATTGGCGAAGACGGCCTCGTCGCGCCCTCGACCGGAGTGGTGTCCGCATTCCAGACGCGCCGTGTGAGTTCCGGCCAAGGCGCGTCCGTGCCTGCATGGCATGGGGCTTGCATCTGGAATGGCATCCGCCGGGAGAAACTCATGTCGACGCGCGGCCGGATCCTGTGGCTGGCCCTGTACCCGCTGTCTGCCGTGGCTGCGCCGGTCGCCGCGCAGATGCCTCCGCTCTCCGAGCTGGCCTGGCTGCCCGGTGATGTCGCCACGGACGCCGTGCACGGCAACGAGCAGGCGCCGGCGCTGTGCCCGGGCGGCGCTGGCTTCCTCCTGGTGTGGAACGACATGCGCACGATGCCCCTGGGCACGAGCACGTACCAGCAGTCGGACGTGGACCTCGTCGGCCAGCTGCTGGACATCGCCGGCGGGCCGATGGGCCCGGCCTTCCCCATCGCGGACTCGTTCGGCTACCAGCGCAATGCGCGCGTGGCCTGGAACGGCGAGAACTGGCTCGTGGCCTGGAACGACCAGGCGCCGACGCAGTTCTTCTTCCAGGATGCGGTCAAGGCCGTGCGCGTCTCGCCGCTGGGCGAAGTGCTGGACGCGCCGTTCACGCTGTTCGACGCCGGCAACGAGGTGCACGTCACCGCGAACGGCTCGACGTGGCTGGCGGTCTCGCAGAGCTACGACAGCCAGACGAACGCCGGGCTGGTGGGAAGGCGCATCGCGGCGGACGGCACCCTGCTGGATGACTCGCCCGTCGTGCTCGTGCCGGGCACCTACTTCCTGTACTTCTCGGTGGATGTGGTCGCGGCCCACGGCGAGTACCTGCTGACCTGGTCCGAGACCAACGCGCAGAAGGCGCGGCGCTTCGACGCCGACATCAAGCCGCTCGCGGCCGCCTTCGGGCTGCCGGGGAGCCATCTGGCCGGCAACGGCGACGACTGGTTCCTGGCCTGGAACGACGGTTCGGGCCTGCGCGCCTCGCCGCTGGGCGCGGACGGGACGCCGCTGCTGCCCGCCGGTGCGGTGGTGGCCTCGGGCTTCGACGCCTACATGTTCGAGCTGGATGCCGGCTGGGACGGCGGCAACTGGATCGTGGCGTGGGTGCACACCTACGACGCCGTGCGGCTCGCGCGCGTCACGCCGGCGGGCGCGGTGCTGGATCCGGGCGGCGTCGTGATGAGTGCGAGCGACGCCGGCTCCGTCTACGGCATCGACGTCGCCGGCGCCGCGCCCGGCTGGGGCACGCAGATCGCGTGGTCCGACATCCGCGGCGGCGGCAGCTGGTTCTACGACCTGCGCGGGCGGCACGCCTCGAAGACGCTCGTGCCCGGCCCGTGGTCGGATCTCTCGTTGGCTCCGCCCGCCCAGATGCGCGTGGAGCTGGCCGAGTACCCGGGCGGCAGCCTGGCGGTCTTCGAGAGCCGAGCTTCGCTCACCACGCGCATCCTGTCGCAGCGGCTCGCCGCCGACGGCACGGCGCTGGACGCCGATCCGCTCGAGCTCGCGGCGGGCAGCGTCTCGTCGCCGTCGGCCGTGTGGGACGGCGAGCGCTTCCTCGTGGTGTGGAGCGATGTCGACGGCATCCGCGGCGTGCGCCTCGGGCCGGACGGCGTGCCGCTCGACGCCTCGTTCCTGGTCATGGCGGACGGCTTCTCGCCGGACGTCGCCGCGCTGGACGGAGTGTTCCTCGTCGTCGGGCTGAAGTTCGGCTTCAACATCCAGTACATCAACGTCCACGCCGCGCGCATCGACGGCGCGACGGGCCAGCTCGTCGACCCGGTGCCCATCAGCATCGCCGGCTCCTACTCGCTGCTGCCGCGGGTCATCAGCATCGACACCTCGTGGCTCATCACGTGGGAGCAGCACGGGACGCACGACGACCCGCAGTCGCTGATCGCGGCCTCCTTCCTGCTGTCGGACGGCTCCTCGCCCGGCACGTTCAACGTGACCTTCAACGGCGGGCACCCGGACGTCGCGTGGAGCGGCTCCGAGGCGCTGTTCGTGTTCCGCGTGAACTCGCTGGCCAACGCCAACAACGACGTGTGGTACCGGCGCATGACGTCCGCGGGCGGGTTCCCGGCGCCCCAGGCGCTGCTGAGCGACGCCGCCGGCCGGCAGCTCTATCCCGCCGTGGCCTGGGATGGCGCGCAGTTCCTGGCGGCGTGGGAGGACCAGCGCAACCAGGTCACCTTCTACGACGGACGCACCGACGTGTACGCCGCGCGCATCAGCGCGGCCGGCGTGCTGCTCGATCCCGTGTCGTTCGCGCTCGAGACGGGCGCGGCGCCGCAGGCGCGGCCGGCCCTTGCGGCTGTCGCGGGCACGCCGGGCGCCGCGGCCTCCGCGACCTCCATCGTGCACGGGGACGTGGGCGGCGTCGCGTGGCGCCTCGGCACGCGGCACATCGGCATCGAGCCGCTGTGGAGCGACCTCGGGCAGGCCCTCGCCGGCGCCGCCGGCGCGCCGTTCCTGCAGGGGGACGGTGCGCTCATCGCGGGCACTCACGCCGAGGTCGCGTTGAGCGGCGCTGCACCTCTGACGCCGGCGACGCTGGTCATCGGCCTGTCGGCGCTCGAGGACCCCTTCAAGGGCGGTGTGCTCGTGCCGAGCACCGACCTGCTGGTCGGCCCGCTCGTCACGGACGCGCAGGGCGCCGTGCTGCTGGTCTCCGACTGGCCCGCGGGCGTGCCGTCCGGGACGGTCTACCTCTTCCAGACCTGGATCGAGGACAGCAGCGGCCCGAAGGGCCTGACCGCCAGCAACGCCCTCGGCGCCACGGTTCCGTGAGTGCCCGACGAACCCTCCCTGACTGGAGCGTCCCATGAGCAAGACTCGCCTTCTCGTCCTCGCCTCCCTCCTGCTGCTGCTGAACGCCGTGTCCGCGCAGGAGCTGCCGCAGACCTTCCTGCCCGGCGACGCCGTCCTGGGCGCCGCCGCGGGCAACCAGCGCGCACCGGCGCTCGAGGCCGGCGGCGACATGCTGCTGGCCGTGTGGCAGGACCACCGCAGCAGCCCGCTGGTCACGGGCGAGCAGTCGAGCGACGACGTCTTCGCGCAGCGCCTCGACGCGACGGGGGCGCCGATCGACGCCGTGCCCTTCGTCGTGAACATGGACGGCGGCATCCAGGGCGCCCCGCGCGTGGCCTGGAACGGCACGGCCTGGCTCGTGGCGTGGGTCGGCCAGGTCTCGACCGAGTTCTACTACACCGACGCGCTGCTCGCCGCGCGCGTGGCGGCCGACGGCACGCTGCTCGATCCCGTGCCGATCGTGGTCCGCCCCGACATGGCCTCGGGCACCTTCGGTGACGTGGCCAGCGACGGCAACGGCTGGGCCGTGTTCTTCACGGGCTGGGAGGGCGCGATCTCGGAGGTGTACGGCGCGCGCCTCGCCGCCGACGGCACGCTGCTGGACGCCACGCCGAAGATCATCTTCACCCCGGGCGGTTCGCCCAGCACGCCGTACGGCGTGACGGCCGACTGGGCCGCGGGCCGCTACCTCGTCACGTGGTCGCAGTGGATGACGAGCAGCGACAACGTGCGCGGCCGGCTGGCCGACGCCGCGCTGGCGCCGGTGGGCTCGGTGTTCAACGTCGCCACCAGCGGCGACTACGAGGTGCACCCGGAGGTCGCGAGCAACGGCTCGGCCTTCTACGTGGTGTGGGACCGCTACAACACCTGCTGCGTCGGCGGTGCCAGCCAGGCCTGGGGCACACGCGTGACCGCGGCCGGCGCGGTGCAGGACGGCCCGGTCGGCGTGGCCATCTACGACACCGACGGCTACGGCTTCCAGGGCTGCGAGCCCGCCGTGAGCTGGGACGGCACGCAGTGGATCGCCTCGTGGACCGAGCCGGTCGCGTTCGGCGATCTGCGCGTCAGCGCGGCGCGCATCTCGGCCGCCGGCCTCGTGCTGGACTTCAACGGCGTGCCGGTCGACCCGGCCTCGCCGCGCCAGGAGGCGTCGGCGGTCATCGGCTTGCCGGCCGGAGGCAGCCTGGTCGCGTGGCAGGACAGCCGCGCGGTCGTGGGCCAGGCCAACGACATCTACGCCGCGCGCTTCGACTTCGCCCTGACGTCGCAGCCGCTCGGTCCGATCGCGCTGGCGGCGCCCGCGCAGGTGCACGCCGACGCGGCGCCCGACACGGAGAGCGGCGCGCTGCTCGCCTTCGCCAGCATGCTCTCGGGCTCGGTGCGCGTGCTCGCGGAGCGCGTGACGGCGACGGGCGCGCCCGTGGGCGAGCCCGTCGAGGTGGCCGCGGGGCCCGTGATCGACGACGTGCACGCGGCGTGGAGCGGCGACGGCTGGCTCGTGACGTGGGACGAGCCGGGCGGCGTCTTCGCGCGCCGGCTCGACGCGGACGGCCAGCCGATCGAGGCGCAGCCCTTCCTCGTGATGCCCGGCTTCGGCAACGACGTCGCGGCGCAGGGGGACACCTACCTCGTGACGGCGCTGGTGCCCGAGCCGAATCCCGAGTACGTGAACGTGCGGTCGCGGCGCGTGAGCGCCGCCACGGGCGCGGTGCTCGACGGCTCGTCGCTGCTCGTCGGCGCCACCTACGCCACGGCGCAGTCGGTCGTCGGCTTCGACGGCGGCTTCCTCGTCGCGTGGGAGAAGCACGCGACGCACGACCAGCCCTACAGCTCGGTGTGGCTGCGGCTCGTGAGCCTCGACAACGTGCCCGGCGCACAGACGTCCTTCACGAGCACCTCGAGCTACAACCAGGTGCCCGCGCTCGCGGCCGGCGGCGCCAACGCGCTGCTCGTCTGGCAACTGGGACCCTTCTCCTCCGTGAACCAGGAGGTGATGGCGCTCGTCGTGGAGCCGGGCCTGGTGCTGCCGGGCGGCAACATCACCGTCTCCGCCGCCCCGTTCATCCAGCAGCTTCCGCAGGTGGCCTGGGACGGCACGCAGTACGTGGTCGCGTGGCAGGACCTGCGTGCGACGCAGGACTACCTGTTCGACCGGCGCATGGACATCTACGCCGCGCGCGTGACGTCCGGCGGCACCGTGCTCGACCCGCAGGGCCTGGCGCTGGCCACGGATGCGGCGCCCGAGGGCTGGCCGACGGTCACGGGCCTGGGCACGGGCTCGGCGCTCGTGGCGTGGTCGGACTTCCAGGAGCAGGCGCCCTTCGCCTCGCATCGCCTGGGATTTTCGCTCGTCGGCGCGTCGCCGTGGATCGATCTCGGCCACGCGCTGGCCGGCGTTGCCGGCGAGCCTCAGCTCTCGGCCACGGGTGCGCTGGTCGAGGGCACGCTGGTCGAGATGCTGCTGAGCGAAGCGGCGCCCGTGGCGCCCGCGACGCTGGTCATCGGCCTCTCCGAGCTGTCGGCAGCGTTCAAGGGCGGCGTGCTCGTGCCGAGCACCGACCTGATCATCGCGGGCCTCGTCACCGACGCGCTGGGCGAGGTGCTGCTCTTCGACAACTGGCCGGCGGGCATTCCGTCCGGCACCACGTACTGGTTCCAGTACTGGATCGACGACGCCAGCGGCCCCAAGGGCCTCAGTGCCAGCAACGCGCTGAAGGCGATCGTTCCCTGATGGCGGCGTCGCACCGCGCGCCATCGGGACCCGTGGTGCGCCGCCCGTGACGGACGGCGGCGCACCGCGGACCCCACCGACCCCCCTCCCTTCCTTCCCCGGAGTCGCGGCCATGACCCTCACCCGCACGATCCTCCCGCTCGCGCTGCTGGCCTCGGCGGCCGGCGCCCAGCAGGAGCTGATCTACCAGCAGTTTGGCAACACCACCGGCATCGACACCGACGTGGAGAGCTGCATCCCCGGCCTGTTCGGCAAGGTGTACGAGGCGGCCGACGACTTCGACCTCGTCGGCAGCATCGAGCGACTGTACATCGTCGGGAACGACTGCTTCGGCTGCGTGCCCCCGACGGTGGCTGCCGCGCACGTGCGGTTCTACGAGTGGACCGCCGCCGGGCCCGGCGCGCTGCAGCAGGAGTACCTCGTGCCGGCCGGCGGCTCGGCGCTGCTCTACGACCTCTCGGCGCCGGCGACGCTGGACATCACCCTGCCCACACCCTTCGAGGCCGGCGGCCAGCACTTCCTGTCCGTGCAGCTGGAGTTCACGGGCTTCGGGTACTGGGGCTGGTGGGTGGCCAACTACGACGACGGACCGCACGGCTCGCCGCTCATGGTGCGCGCCGACGGTGGCTCGTGGGAGACCGTGGACACGCCGATGGGACCGCTCGACACCGACCTCGGCTTCGCGCTGTGGGGCATCGACGCCACGCCACCCACCCCCGGCACCGATCCCCATGGCTCGTGGACCGTGGTGCCGACGCCCGAGCCCGTGACCGAACATGCCATCCTGCGCGACGTCGAGGTCCTCGCGGCCGACGACGCGTGGGCGGTGGGCGAGTGGATGGACCTGGTCCTGCCGCCGTACACCAGCGACACCAAGCCGCTCGCCATGCACTGGGACGGGACCCAGTGGACGCTGGTCACCGTGCCCTTCCCGAACCTGTACGTCGGCGGCAATTGGTGCGACCTGGAAGCCGTGCGCGCCGCCGCTCCGGACGACGTGTGGGCTGCCGGCACGCTCAACAAGCAGGCGCCCGAAGGATGGGTCGGCACGCACTTGTTCGTGACCCACTGGAACGGCTCGACGTGGACCGAGATCCCGTCGCCCATGTCGATCAACGCCTCGGGCAACTTCGTGGATGACATCGCCATCGTCGCGCCCGACGACATCTGGTTCGTGGGCGACTGGATCGACACGCAGGGCGGCCAGGGCCTCGGGCTGAAGAAGGCGCTGACCATGCACTGGGACGGCTCATCCTTCACGATCGTCGAGAACCCGTTCTTCGACAACGATCCGATCGGCGGCCACGGCCTCACTTCCATCTCGGCCTTGTCCAGCGACGACATCTGGGCCGTGGGCGGCGGGCACGACGGAGACTACGTCGGCTTCTCCGAGATCGTGCACTGGAATGGCAGCACGTGGACGTACGAGCCGGGCCCGACGCCGGGCTGGTTCCATCGCCTGTGGGCCGTCGAAGCCATTGCGCCCGATGACGTGTGGGCCTGCGGCGACTACCAGGACGCGATCGGCTACCACGCCTTCTTCATCCACTGGGATGGCAGCGGCTGGAGCATGATCGACGACGACGCGCCGGCCGGTGGCGCCTCGCTGCTGGCCTTCGGCCCGGACGAGGTCTACTCCAGTGGCGGCGGCATCGCGCGCTGGGACGGCAGCAGCTGGTCGCAGGTGGCCGAGTTCTCGACGGTGCTCGGCCCGAGCCTGATCGGGCTCGACGCGGCCGGCACGCCGGAGACGATGTGGGCCGTCGGCCGCGAGCTCGTGGTCCAGTCGCTGCTCCCGCTGGCCGTGCGGCTGGTGGGCAGCGAGGCGTGGACCACGGTGCCGGTCAGCGGCGGCGGTGACGCGGCGCCCGCGCCGCTGCTGCTGGGCGAAGGCCTGCTGCAGGCCGGCACGCCGGTGTCGGTCACCCTGGCCGGCGCGCCTGCCAGCGTGCCGACCGTGATGGTCCTCGGCGAGTCAGCGCTCATGCTGCCGCTCAAGGGCAGCCTGCTCGTGCCGTCGCCGGACGTGGTGCTGGCGGGACTGGTCACGGACGAGACCGGCCGCCTGGTGCTCACGGGCACCTGGCCCGCCGGCGTGCCGGTCGGCACCAGCACGTGGCTGCAGGCGTGGGCTCACGGCGCGGCCTGGACCGCGAGCGACGGCCTCCTGGCCACGGTGCCTTGAGGCGACGGATGCGCCTCATCAGGCCCGGGGTGCCGGACGATGACGCCGGCACCCCCGGCCTCCCTTTTTCGCGCCCCCCCAATCCAGGCTTGGGCGATCCGTCGTAACCTGCTCGACGACCAAGCTGGTGTCTCCCTTGCCCGCGACCGGCTCCGCCTCCTGCACGCTCGAGTCCCTGCTGGCCCGTGCGGCCGCTGGGGACGAGTCCGCCCTGCGCGCGCTGCACGACCGGACGTGCCGGCGCGTGTTCGGGCTGGCCTTGGCCGTGGTGCGCGACAGGAGCCTGGCCGAGGAGGTCGCGCTGGAGGTCTTCGTGCAGGTGTGGCGACAGGCCGGCCGCTTCGACCCGTCGCAGGGCTCGGCCCTCGCGTGGCTGGGCACGCTGGCGCGCACGCGCGCCATCGACGCCTGGCGGGCGCGCCAGCGGCAGGCGGCGCGGCAGGCGCCGCTCGACCTGCAGACGGCAGACGGCCTCGTGTGCGAGGCGCCCGGTCCGGAGCAGCGCGGCCAGGAGTCCGAGCGCGCCGCGCGCCTGCGGCTGGCGCTCGCCGCCCTGCCGCGCGAGCAGCGGCGCGCGCTGGATGCCGCGTACTTCAGCGGCCTCACGCACACCGAGATCGCCGCGGCGCTGGGACTGCCGCTGGGCACGGTCAAGACGCGGATCCGTGCCGGGCTCACCGCCCTGCGCGTCGCGCTCGCCGATACGGAGGGCCAGGCCGCATGACTCGTCACCATGAACTCGACGAGCAGGCGCGCGAGACCTGCGCGCTGGCGGCGCTGGGCGTCCTGTCACCCGCGGAGGAGGCCGCCTTCGAGGCCCACGCGGCGCAGTGTTCGAAGTGCCGCGCCGAGCACGCGACGCTGGCTGCGCTGGCCGGCGAGCTCGCGGTGCTCGTGCCGGACGCCGAGCCGCCGGCGCGGCTTTGGCCACGGATCAAGGACCGGATCCACGGCAAAACGGCGGCCGGCGCACCGCAGGCCGCACCCGCGGCCCAGCCATGGAAGTCCTGGACCGCCGACGCGGCGCCGGGGCTCTTCTCGCTGCCCGCGGACGCGGGCGAGTGGGCGCCCACGGACTCACCGGGCGTGTGGGCGCGCAAGCTGTTCGTGGACGCCGCGGCGCGCCGTGTGACGATGATGGTCCGCATGGCCCCGGGCGCCAGCTATCCGGGCCACCGCCATGCGACGGCGGAGGAGTGCTTCGTCGTGTCGGGCGACCTGTGGACGGGCGAGAGGCGCCTGCACGCCGGGGACTACCAGCGCGCGGAGGCCGGCAGCCGCCACGCCGTGCAGAGCACCGAGGGCGGCTGCGTGCTGCTGCTCGTGTCGTCGCTGGACGACGCGCTCGAGTAGCCGGTCCGGCGCGGAGACATCCGCGCGACGGGTGGCGGTCGTAAGCCCTGGCAGTGGCCGTGCTCCTGCCGCGGCCCGTCGCCGATCGTCTCCCAAGGAACTCCGCCCATGAAACTCGTCCGCATCCTCGCCTTGCTGGGCGCGGCCGGCCTCGCGCTGCCCGCGGCCGCGCACGTCGTCTCCAGCCACCGCGAAGCGCCTGCCGTCACCGAGACGCCCAAGGTCGACGGCACCGACTTCTACATGTTCCGCAGCTACGAGGAGGGAAAGGCGGACTTCGTGACGCTGGTCGCGAACTACCTGCCGCTCCAGGATCCCTACGGCGGCCCGAACTACTTCTTCATGGATCCTCAGGCGCGCTACGAGATCCACGTGGACAACGACGGCGACGCCGTGGCCGACTTCACCTTCCGCTTCCGCTTCCACAACGAGCTGCAGGACGTGCAGCTGGCCATCGGGCCCGAGGGCCAGCAGAAGCTGGTCTCGATCCCGCTCCTCAATGCGGCGCCCGTCTCGGCCGCAGACGCCTCGGGCCTGAACCTGCAGGAGAGGTACACGCTCGACGTGGTCATGGAGCAGGGCAAGAAGAAGATCACGCTGCCGGTGCAGGAGGTCGGCACGGGCGCGACCGAGTTCGCCAAGCCGGTCGACAACATCGGCAACAAGTCCATCCCGGACTACGAGGCCTACGCGGCGGCCCACGTCTACGCCATCGAGCTGCCCGGCGGCGCCACGGGCCGCCTGTTCGTGGGGCAGCGCAAGGACCCGTTCGTGGTGAACCTGGGCGAGGTGTTCGACCTCGTGAACCTGGACCCGCTGGGCGATCCGGCGGGCAAGGCCGACATCCTGGCCGACGCCAACGTGACCTCGCTCATCCTCGAGCTGCCGATCGACTTCCTGGTGGAGGAGAACCCGGTGCTCGGCGCGTGGACCACGGCCAGCCTGCCCAAGACCCGCACGCTGCTGACACAGCCCAGCTTCGACAAGCCCGACACCCAGAAGGGCAAGTTCCGGCAGGTCTCGCGCCTCGGGAGCCCGCTGGTGAACGAGCTGGTCATCGGCCTCCCGGACAAGGACCTGTTCAATGCCAGCCAGCCGGAGGACGACGCGCAGTTCCTCGACTACGTCACGAACCCGACGCTGCCGGCGCTGCTGCAGGCGCTGTTCGGGGTGACGGCACCCACGCTGTTCCCGCGCACGGACCTGGTGCAGGCCTTCGTGACCGGCGTGCCCGGCCTCAACGAGAACGGCGGCGTGGGCGAGATGCTGCGCCTCAACACCACCGTCGAGCCCACCGCCGCCGGCCTGCAGAGCGGGCTGGGCGTGATCGGCGGCGACCCCGCCGGCTTCCCGAACGGCCGGCGGCCGGGTGACGACGTGGTTGACATCGCCCTGCGCGTGGCGATGGGCGTGCTGCTCGACCCGTCGGTCGCGCCGGACGGCGACCTGCCCTACACGGACGGCGCCTTCATCGATGACAGCTTCTTCGACGTGACCTTCCCGTACCTGACCACGCCGCTGCCCGGCTCGCCGCAGGAGTGAGCCCCGTTCGCCGGGCGCGGAGCACGCCGCGCCCGGCGCGCGACTCGAGGAACCCGCCATGCGCCGATCATCCGCCACGCTGCTCGCGCTCGCCCTCCTCGCCGCGGCGCCGCTCGCGCACGATTTCTGGGTGCGTCCCGCGAGCTACGCGCCTTCCTCGGACTCGGCGCTCGTGGTGCGCCTCTTCGTGGGCGAGCACGGCGTGGGCGAGCCGGTGACGCGCAACGAGGCGCGACAGCTGCGCTTCGCGCTGGTCGACGCCGGCGGCGAGCGGCCCATCGTCGGGCGCGACGGCGCGGAGCCGGCGGGTGCCGTGCGCCTGCGGCACGGCGGCGCGGGGTGGCTGGTGTTCGCGAACACGCCCGCCTTCATCGAGCTGGAGGGGGCGAAGTTCACGGAGTACCTGCACACCGAGGGCCTCGAGGCCATCTCGGAGGCGCGCGCCGGCGCGGGCGCCGAGGGCGCGCCGGCCCACGAGATCTACCGGCGCTGCGCCAAGGCGCTGCTGCACGTGCGCGCGGGCGAGGCGGCCGCCGCGCCGGACGACGCGTTCGCGGCGCGCCCGCTCGGCCTGCCGCTCGAGCTGGTGCCGCTGGCCGACCCGGCCGGGCTCCGGCTGGAGGCCGACGGCGCCGACCTGCCGCTGCTCCTGCTCTGGCAGGGTCAACCGCTGGCGGACGCGCAGCTCAAGGCCTCGCTCGTCGTGCCGCCCGCGGGAGAGCGCTCGGCCGGGCCGGCCGGCGGGCCGCTGCCCTTCGGCGCGCCGGCCGCCGTCGACCTGCGCGTGCGCACCGACGCCCAGGGCCGTGCGACGCTGCACGTGCCGCGCGGCGGCGCGTGGTACGTGGGCGCCGTGCACATGCAGCCGGCCGAGGGCGGCGTCGCCTTCGATGGCTCCTCGGCCGCCGACGAGGCGCGCGGGCGCGCGGCCCTGCCGGCGGCGGACTACGAAAGCTTCTGGGCCTCGCTCACGTGCGAGATCGGCGCGCGCTGACGTCGACCGCGCCCACGGCGGGAGGCTCGCCGGCGGAAGCGTGCAGAATGCGGACGCCGCTCAGCGCGCCGCGACGCCGCGGCTCCTGTCCACCAGCTCGCGGAAGCGCTTGAACAGGTAGAAGGCGTCGCGCGGCCCCGGCGCGGCCTCCGGGTGGTACTGCACCGTGAAGAGCGGCAGCTCGCGGTGGCGCAAGCCCTCCACGGTACGGTCGTTCAGGTTCTCGTGCGTGATCTCCACCATGCCGTGGTCGAGGCTGTTGGGATCGACCATGTAGCTGTGGTTCTGGCTGGTAATCTCGGTCTTGTCGGTGGTGAGGTCGATGACCGGCTGGTTCGCGCCGTGGTGGCCGAACTTCATCTTCACCGTGCGGCCGCCGAGCGCGAGGCCCACGAGCTGGTGGCCGAGGCAGATGCCGAAGGTGGGCAATCCCTTCTTCACCAGCGTGCGGATGGACTCGATGGCGTAGGCGACGGGCTCGGGGTCGCCCGGGCCGTTGGAGAGGAACAGGCAGTCGGGCGCGGACTCGAGGATCTGCGCGGCGCTGGTCTG
>Ga0209382_10006996_pt1 | contig 14442 bp, 10 predicted proteins | sample SoiMetdeltSBSDD5_FD_187599 | JGI IMG/M metagenome (GOLD analysis project Ga0209382, IMG submission 187599) | Bulk soil microbial communities from a Populus tree surrounding site in Tennessee, USA - Soil MetaG P. deltoides SBSDD5 (SPAdes) (version 2) | ecosystem: Environmental > Terrestrial >... | reverse complement strand
TGGCGATGATCACGTCCTGCAGGTTCGGCTGCCCCGGCCGCGTGGCAAGTTGGGCGTAGAAGAACAGGAAGTACGCGCCCGCGAACGCGGCAGCGAGCGCGAGGAGCCAGTCGATCCAGGGGATATTCGCGCGCTGCCAGGGCGTGCGCATTCCCGGGTAGCAGAGGAACGCGAGCAGCAACCCGACGCCCAGGTGCAGCGAGCGGGCCTCGGTGTCGTTCAGCACGCCCCAGCCGAGCGTGAACGGCAGGGGCGAGGCGTACCACAGCTGGAACAGCGACCAGGCGATCGCGATCGCGAAGATCAGCTTGCCGGCCAGCCCCCCCGCAGCGCGTCCGCCCGTGTCGGCATCGGCGACGAGCTGCTTGAGGTCAGGGCTGGATTCTTTGGCGTGCTTGGCCATGGTCTTCTCTCCCCAAAAAAAAGGGGCGAAACCCGCGTTTCGCCCCTTGGCTCCTGGCCCGACGTCCCCGGCTTACTTGAGCCAGCCCTTTTCCCGGTAGTACTTGCTGGCGCCATCGTGCAATGGCGCCGACAGGCCATCCTTGATCATCGCCTGTGGCGACAGCACGCCGAGCGCCGGGTGCAGCTTCTTGAATTCGTCGAAGTTGTCGAACACCGCCTTCACCACCTGGTAGATGGTATCGGAGGGCACCTTGGACGAGGACACGAACGTCGCCAGCACGCCGTAGGTCTCGGTCGCCTGCGGATTGTTGGGATACAGTCCGCCCGGAATCGTCGCCTTGGCGTAGTAGGGTTTTTCCTTCACCAGTTTCTCCGGGACAGGCCCGGTCACCGAAACCAGCTTCGCTCCGCATACCGTGGTCGGGTCCTGGATGTTCGCGGAAGGATGGCCCACCAGGTAGAAGAAGCCGTCGATCTTGCCGTCGCACAGCGCCGGCCCGTGCTCGTCGGCCTTCAGCTCCGAGGCGAGCGAGAAATCGGACAGCTTCCAGCCCATCGCGCCGATCAGTTCTTCCAGCGAGGAGCGCGTGCCCGAGCCCGGATTGCCGACGTTGAAGCGCTTGCCCTTGAAATCGGCAAAGCTGCGGATGTTGGCTTCCTTGCGCGCCACGACCGTGACCGGCTCGGGGTGCAGGCCGAACACGGCGCGCAACTCAGGCATCGGCTCCTTGAACGGGCCCACGCCCTTGGCGGCGTTGAAGTGCACATCGGACTGTGCCACGCCCATGTCCAGCTCGCCCGCCTTGATGGTGTTGATGTTGAACACCGAGCCTCCGGTGGATTCGACGGAGCAGCGGATGCCGTGCGCCTTGCGGTCCTTGTTCACCAGGCGGCAGATGGCGCCGCCCGCGGCGTAGTACACGCCGGTGACGCCGCCCGTGCCGATGGTGATGTATTTCTGCTGCGCCTGCGCCGCGGGCGCGAATGCGCCGGCGACGACGAGGCTTGCTGCGAGCGCGGTGAGTTTGCGCATGACGATTCTCCTCAGTGGAACCTGCAGCTAGCTTAGCGAATGGGTTGCTAGGCGGCAACCGCCGTCTTGATCGCGGCCTCGAGCGCGATGCCGAGTTTGCCGACCAGTTCATCGAGCTGCGCTTCGCCGACGATGAACGGCGGCGCGAGCAGCACATGGTCGCCCTGGATGCCGTCGAGCGTGCCGCCCATCGGGTAGCACATCAGGCCCGCCTTGAGGGCCTCCTGCTTGACCTTGGCGTGAACGCGCAACTTGGGATCGAAAGGTTTTTTGGACGAGCGGTCGGCAACCAGTTCCACGCCCCAGAACAGGCCCCGGCCGCGGATGTCGCCGACATGCGGGTGCTCGCCGAACGCGACCCGCAGCCTTTTCTCCAGCAGCGTCCCGAGCGGCGCCACGCGCGCCATCAGTCCGTCGTCGTGCAGGCGCCTCTGCACTGCGAGCGCGCCCGCGCAGGCCGCGGCGTGGCCCAGGTAGGTGTGGCCATGCTGGAAGAATCCGCTGCCCGAAACGATGGTGTCGTAGACGTGCTTGGCGACCAGCGTCGCTCCGATCGGCTGGTAGCCCGCGCCCAGGCCCTTCGCCACCGTGACCAGATCGGGCACCACGCCCTCCTGCTCGAACGCGTACAGCGCGCCGCAGCGGCCCATGCCGCACATCACTTCGTCGAGGATCAGCAGGATGCCGTGACGGTCGCACACTTCGCGCACGCGCTTGAAGTAGCCCGCCACCGCCGGCACCGCGCCGAGCGTGGCGCCGACCACCGTCTCCGCGACGAACGCGATCACCTGGTCGGCGCCTAGCCGGCGAATCTCCGCCTCGAGCTCGGCGGCGAGGCGCTCGCCGTACGACGCATCGGATTCGCCCGCCTGCTTGCCGCGGTAGGCGTAGCAGGGCGAGACGTGCGTCGCCTCGATGAGCAGCGGCTGGAACTGCTTGCGGCGCCAGGCGTTGCCGCCGACCGCGAGCGCGCCCAGCGTATTGCCGTGATAGGACTGGCGCCGCCCGATCAGGTAGCGGCGCTGCGGCTCGCCCTTTTCCACATGGTATTGGCGGGCGAGCTTGAGCGCCGCCTCGATCGCCTCCGAGCCCCCGGTGACGAAGTACGCCTTGTCCAGGGGCGCAGGCGCGCGCGCAATCAGGGCCTCGGCCAGCGCCTCCATCGGTTCATTCGAGAAAAACGACGTATGCGCGAACGGCAGCTTGGCGAGCTGCTGTTGGATCGCGGTCACCACGGCCGCATCGGAATGGCCGAGGCAGGAGACCGCCGCGCCGCCCGAGGCATCGAGGTAGCGCCTGCCTTCTCGATCGACGAGGTAAGCCCCATCGCCCCGCACGGCGACCGGGTAGGTCTCGCGCGGATTGCGGTGGAAGACCCGGGTCACGCGGCGAGCTTCTGGTGCAGTTGCGAGCGGCGCTGCTCGAGGGCGCGCGGCAAATGGGCGCCGAGCTTGCCGAGCAGCTCGTCGTGCGAAGCGAGTTCTTCGCGCCAGGCGGCGGCGTCCACGCGCGCGATTTCCAGATACTGCTCGCGCGTGAATTTCTCCAGGCCCTGCCAGTTCAGGTCCTCGAACCCCGGCATGACGCCGAGCGGCGTTTCCACGCCCTTCACCAGGCCATGGCAGCGCCCCACGATCCATTCCAGGATGCGCATGTTCTCGCCGAAGCCCGGCCAGATGTACTTGCCGCGCGCGTCCTTGCGGAACCAGTTGACGCGGAAGATGCGCGGCGCATGGCGCACGGCCTTGCCCATGTTCAGCCAGTGCGCGAAGTAATCGCCGATGTTGTAGCCGCAGAACGCGATCATCGCCATCGGGTCGCGCCGCACCACGCCGACCTTGCCGGTGATGGCTGCCGTCGTCTCCGAACCGAGCGTGGCAGCCATGTACACGCCGTCCTCCCAGCTCGGCGCCTCGACCACCAGGGGCACGGTCGTCGAGCGCCGGCCGCCGAACAGGAACGCCGCAAGCGGCACGCCGCCGGAGTCCTCCCACCTGGGATCGATCGACGGGCACTGCGCCGCCGCCACCGTGAAGCGCGAATTGGGATGCGCCGCCAGCCTGCCCGCCTTGCCGTCCTCGGCAGTCCAGGGTTTGCCCTGCCAGTCGGTGAGCCGCGCGGGCGGCTGCTCGGTCATGCCTTCCCACCACACGTCGCCCTCGGGGGTCAGCGCCACGTTGGTGAAGATCACGTTCGCCCGCAGCGTGCGCATCGCGTTCGGGTTGGTCGCCTCCGAGGTCCCCGGCGCGACGCCGAAAAAACCGGCTTCCGGGTTGATGGCGTAGAAGCGCCCGTCCTGCCCGGGCTTGATCCAGGCGATATCCTCGCCGATGGTGGTGACCTTCCATCCCCGGTATGCCGCGGGCGGAATGAGCATGGCGAAATTCGTCTTGCCGCAGGCGCTCGGGAACGCCGCCGCCACGTAGCTCTTGTGGCCTGCGGGCGACTCCACGCCGAGGATCAGCATATGCTCGGCGAGCCAGCCCTCGTCGCGCGCCATCACCGAGGCGATGCGCAGCGCGAGGCACTTCTTGCCGAGCAGCGCGTTGCCGCCATAGCCGGAGCCGTAGGACCAGATCTCGCGCGTCTCGGGGAAGTGCACGATCCACTTCTCCTTGTCGTTGCACGGCCAGGGAACGCTCTTCTGCCCGGCGGCGAGCGGGGCGCCCACCGAGTGCACGCCCGGCACGAACTCGCCGTCCTCGCCCAGCCACTCGGCCACCGCGCGGCCCATGCGCGTCATGATGCGCATGTTGATCGCCACGTACGCCGAATCGGAGATTTCCACGCCGATCTGCGCGATGTGCGAGCCGATCGGTCCCATCGAGTAGGGCATCACGTACATGGTGCGTCCGCGCATGCAGCCGTCGAACAGGCGCCGCAAAGTGGTGCGCATCTCGCGCGGCGCCACCCAGTTGTTGGTCGGACCGGCCTGCTCCTTTTGCTCGCTGCAGATGAAGGTGCGATCCTCCATGCGCGCCACGTCGCCCGGATTCGAGCGCGCGAGGTAGCTGTTGGGGCGCAGTTTCTCGTTCAGCCTGATCAGGGTGCCGGCGGCGACGAGTTCCGCGCAAAGCCGGTCGTATTCCGCCTGCGAGCCGTCGCACCAGACGACGCGCTCCGGCTTGGCCAGTTGCGCGATTTCGGAAACCCACAGGCGCAGGCCCCCATGGCGCACCCAATCGGGGGCCTGCGAAACGTCCTTCTGCGCGGCGCCGGGGGCGTTCATCTGCATGAATTCCTGAAAGCAAAACGGCCCGGAAGGGGCCGTGCGGTTGCGGTTGGGTCGGGAATTTTACCGCGCAGGGCCGCCCCGCGCCACGGCAGAAAAACCCTGCCCGATCAATCCCTTCGCGGCACCTACTTGCCGATGCAGAAACGCGAGAAGATCTCCCCCAGCAGGTCGTCGGCGCTGAACTGTCCCGTGATCCCGGAAAGCGCGCCCTGCGCGAGGCGCAGTTCCTCGGCGAAGAACTCCCATTGCGCCGGCTGCGCGGCCGCCGCCGCCAGATGGCCGCGCGCGGCGGCAAGCGCGCGCAGATGCCGTTCCCTGGCCAGGAACACCGACTCCCCGTGCGACTTCCAACCGGCAGCCTCGAGGATTGCCCGGCGCAGATCCTGCAATCCCGCGCCGGTCTTCGCCGACACGGCGAGCGCGGCATGCGGGCCCGGCGGCGGGACGAAACCCGGTACCAGGTCCACCTTGTTGAACACGTCGATGCGGGTTCCCGCGGACGGCGCCGCGGCGGGCAACTCGAAATCGCCCGATGCGGCGTCGAACACCGCCAGCACCAGGTCCGCCTGGCCCAGCTCCTGGTGGGTGCGCTCGATCCCGAGCCGCCCCACCTCGTCGCGCGAGGGCCGCAATCCCGCCGTGTCGACAACCATCAACGGCACGCCGTCGATCTGGATCGCCTCGCGCAGCGCATCGCGGGTGGTACCGGGGATGGCGGTGACGATCGCCCGCTCCTCGCCGGCAAGGCGATTGAGCAGACTCGACTTGCCGACGTTCGGGCGGCCGGCGAGAACCACCCGAATTCCCGTGCGCAACAGGCTGCCCTCGCGGCTGCGCGCCAGCACCTGGTCGAGCCCGCTTCGCAGGCCAGCCAGGCGGGCGGCCGCATCCTCGCGATGCAGCTGCTCCACCTCTTCGTCGGGAAAGTCGAGCATTGCCTCGACCAGCGCTCGCAGCTGGACGAGCTGCGCCACCACGGCATCGATGGCAGCCGAGAATTCCCCGCGCAGCGAGCGAACCGCCGAGCGCGCCGCCTCCTCGCTCGCCGCGTCGATCAGGTCGGCGACCGCCTCGGCCTGCGCCAGGTCCAGGCGCCCGTTGAGAAACGCGCGCCGGGTGTACTCGCCCGGCTCGGCCAGCCGGGCGCCGGCGTCGAGGCAGGCCGCGAGCACCGAGCGCAGCACGACCGGGCCGCCGTGGCCGTGGAATTCCAGGCTGTGCTCGCCGGTGTAGGAGTGCGGCGCGGGGAAGTAGATCGCCAATCCATCGTCCAGTACCTGCCCCGCCGCGTCGCGCGCCGCGCCGTAGGCCGCAAGCCGCGGTTCAGGCAGCCGGCCGAGCAGGCGGCGCGCGATCTCCGGCGCCAGCGGGCCCGAGACACGCACGATGCCGATCGCGCCGCGCCCCGGCGGCGTGGCGATCGCCGCAATCGTGTCGGACTGGCGCGCTCCCGGGGGTTCAGCGCTTGGCATGGGCAGTCTTGTCGCGGTCGAACATGCGCTGGATCTGCCATTGCTGGGCGATGGAGAGAATGTTGTTGACCAGCCAGTACAGCACCAGCCCGGCCGGGAAGAAGAAGAAGAACACGCTGAACACGTAAGGCATGAACTGCATGACCTTCGCCTGGACGGGGTCCGGCGGCACCGGGTTCATGCGGGTCTGCAGCACCATCGATATCGACATCAGCACCGGCAGCACGTAGTAGGGATCGAGCGCCGACAGGTCCTTGATCCACAGGATGAACGGCGCGTGGCGCAATTCGATCGCCGCCAGCAGCACCCAGTACAGCGCGATGAACACCGGGATCTGCACCAGAATCGGGAAGCAGCCGCCGAGCGGATTGATTTTCTCGGTCTTGTAGAGCTCCATCATCGCCTGGTTCATCCGGGCGCGGTCGTCGCCGTACATCTCGCGCATCTTGGTCAGGCGCGGGGTGATCAGCTTCATCTTGGCCATCGACTTGTAGCTGGCCGCCGACAGCGGGAAGAACACCAGCTTGATCAGCACAGTGAGCAGGATGATGGCGACGCCCCAGTTGCCGCTGAGCGAATAGAACTTGTCCAGCAGCCAGAACAGCGGCCAGGCGATGATGGTGAGCCAGCCGTAGTCCACCACCAGGTCGAAGCCGGGCGCGGCCGCCTGCAGCCGGCGCTGCTCCTGCGGCCCGACGTAGAGCGGGGCCGTGGCGCGTGCGCTTGCACCGGGGGCGATATCGCCAACGCCCATCACAACGCGCGCCACGTAAATGCCGTCGGAGCGCTTTTCCATCACGTACTCGCGCGCAGTCTTGGCCGCTGGCAGCCAGGCGGCGACGAAGTAATGCTGCACGAAGGCCAGCCAGCCGTCCTCGGCGCGCGCCAGGTGTCCCGGCTTGCCGTCGTCGAGATCGGAGAACGCGACCTTGTGGAACTTCCTCCCCTCGGTGTACTGGGCGAACCCGGTGAAACTCTGCGCGCCGAAGGATTGCGCGAGCTCGCTGCCGCCGCCGTCGATCTTGCCGTCATGCGTCAGCTGGAAATAGGCGTAAGGCGCAACCGGCGCATTGCCCGGATTGCGCACTTCCAGCGCCACATCGACCACATAGCTGTCGCGCTTGAAGGTGAATACCTTGTCGACTTCCAATCCATTCTGGCCGCGGCCGGTGAAACGCACCGCCAGAACGTCCTGGCCCTCGGCGAGGGAGCGCTCGCCGGGCTGCGCTTGCCACGGCGTGCGGTGATTCGGTCCGCCTTCTCCCGTCAGGCCGCTTTGCGCCGTGTACTGGTGTCCCGGGCCAAGCAGGACCAGGTTCTTCGACAGGTCGTCGGACTGCTTGTGCTTGAGCAGCTCGACACGCGAAACCGTGGCGCCGATGGTGTCGATATCGACGACCACCAGGTCGGTCCGCACGCGGATCGTCTCGCCCTTGGCCGGGGCGGCGGCGGGAACCGCAGCCGGCTTGCCCTGGGTCGCCTGCGCCGGCGTGGGCACCGCCGCATCGGGCACTCGCGCGGCCTTGCCGGGCACCGCGCCCGCAGCGGCCGCCGGCGGTGGCGGCTTCGGGCGTTGCTCCTTCTGCCAGGCGTCCCACAGCAGCAGCAGCGAGAAGCTGAAGATGAAGAACAGAACTAGTCGTTGTGTATCCATGTCTCTCCGCGTTGCACCCCAGGTTGCCTGCGCTCCGGGACCGGGTCATAGCCGCCGGCATGCCAAGGGCCGCAGCGGCACAGGCGCCGCGCGGCCAGCCAGCCGCCGGCAAGCAATCCATGCCGTTCCAGCGCTTCGTCCGCGTAATGCGAACAGCTTGGATGGAAGCGGCACACCGGCCCGAGCAGCGGGCTCAGGAAGTACCGGTAGGCGCGCAGCAGCAATCGCAGCAGGCCGGTCATCGATCGAGTTTCGTCAGAAGCTCCCTCAACTTCAACAGCATGGCGGCCGAGGCGCGCGCGCCGTACGGCGGCCGCACCAGCACGTCCAACGATCCGAGCCCGGCCTGCTCCAGCCGGAACGCCTCCCGTATGCAACGCTTAAGGCGGTTGCGCTCGGTTGCGAGCACGGCGTGTTTGCGCGTCACCATGACACCCAGCCGCGCCGGTCCGGCCGCCCGGCGCGCCATATAGAAGGTGTACCCGGAGAGGCTGCGCCGCGTCCCGCTACCCAGCAACTGCACGAACCCGGCGTGCCCCGCAAGCCTGCGCTCTGCGCCGAAACCGTAGCGCGCCTGCCTGTTGCGACGCGGCACGCCCCGCTTCGGGCTAGACCGCGAGCCGCTTGCGGCCGCGCGCACGACGCGCGCGCAGCACCGCGCGGCCCGCTGCAGTGCGGCTACGGACGAGGAACCCATGGCGCCGTGCGCGGCGCGTCTTGGACGGTTGGTAAGTGCGTTTCATGGGCTTGCTCGCGGCGAAAAAGGGCGGTATTAGAGCCTGCGCTGCGGCGCATTGTCAAATAGATGCGCGCACACAGAGAAGCCTGTGGATAACGCTGCGTGGAACGGGTAAAATTTTATCCTCGTCGGCGCGCCAAGCGCGGCCCCCGGCGCCGCCCCTAACAACGCGCTGCTCGAGACCGTCTAGAACATCATGCAAAGCCTCTGGGATGCCTGCCTGCGCCGTCTGGAGCAGGAGCTTCCCGCGCAGCAGTTCAACACCTGGATCCGGCCGCTCGCTACCGACGCCGGGGCCGCGGAGCCCGGCACGCTCGTGCTGTCGGCGCCCAACCGCTTCGTGCTGGAGCTGGTCCGCGAGCGCTTCGCGTCGCGCATCGAGAAGCTGGCCGCGGAGGCCGGCGGCAGGGAATTCGGTTTGCGCCTGGTGCTGGCGCGCGGCAGCGAGCCTGCCGCACAGCGCTCCGCGGGCACCGGTGCGCGCGCCAATGGCGACGCGCCCCCGGCGCTGGAGCGTGCGCGGCTCAACCGCCTGTTCACGTTCGACAGCTTCGTCACCGGCAAGGCGAACCAGCTGGCGCGTGCCGCGGCCATCCAGGTCGCCGAGAATCCTGGCATCTCCTACAACCCGCTGTTCATCTACGGCGGCGTCGGACTGGGCAAGACCCATCTGCTGCAGGCGATCGGCAATCATCTCGCCGAGCAGCGGCCGCAGGCGCGCCTGCGCTACACGCACGCCGAACAGTACGTCACGGACGTGGTGCGCGCCTACCAGCAGAAATCCTTCGACGAGTTCAAGCGCTACTACCATTCGCTGGATCTGTTGCTGATCGACGACATCCAGTTCTTCTCCAACAAGGGCCGCACGCAGGAAGAGTTTTTCTACGCCTTCAATGCGCTGGTCGAGGCGCACAAGCAGATCGTCATCTCCTGCGACACCTACCCGAAGGAGATCGCGGGCATGGAGGAGCGCCTGATCTCGCGCTTCGGCTGGGGCCTGACCGTGGCCATCGAGCCCCCCGAGCTCGAGATGCGCGTGGCGATCGTGCTGAAGAAGGCGGAAGCCGAAGCCGAGCAGATCTCGGAGGAGATCGCGTTCTTCATCGCCAAGAACATCCGCTCCAACGTGCGCGAGCTCGAGGGTGCCCTGAAGAAGGTGCTGGCCTATGCGCGCTTCAACGGCCGGGAGGTCTCTCTGGAACTGGCGAAGGAGGCGCTGCGCGACATCCTGAATGTCGCCAGCCGGCAGATCAGCGTCGACGGCATCCAGAAGACGGTGGCCGAATACTTCAAGATCAAGATCTCCGACATGCACTCCAAGAAGCGCAGCCGCAACGTCGCGCGGCCGCGCCAAGTGGCCATGTCGCTCGCCAAGGACCTCACGCCGATGAGCCTGCCGGAGATCGGCGAGGCCTTCGGCAACCGCGACCACACCACGGTGCTGCATGCCTGCCGCACCATCTCGTCGCTGCGCAAGAAGGACACCGTGCTCAACCGCGATTACCTGGTGCTGGAGCAGGTGCTGCGGGGATGAACATCCTGTGGATTGCCTATGCGGGAATTGTGCATAACTCGCCAAGCGCCGCGCTTGCCGGATTGTGTCCATTTCCACACACACCCCGCCCACAGCTTGTACACGCCGTGCGCGCGGCTCAAGCCGCTGCACGCAATCAGGAATCGGACTTGTCCCCGGCTTTCGGCCTGCTCTATTAACTACTACTAAGGATAAAGAATGGCCTTGGTTAAAGCGAAGCGAGACGAGCTCCTGGCGCCGCTGTCCGCGGTCAGCGGCATCATCGAGCGCCGCCATACGCTGCCGATCCTGTCGAACGTGCTGATCGAGCGCGCCGAAGGAGCGCTGTCGTTCCTCGCCACCGACATCGAGATCCAGATCACCTCGCGCTCTTCCCTGGCCGCCGGCGCCGACGCCAAGCCGGTCACGGTGGGCGCGCGCAAGCTGGTCGACATTCTGCGCGCCCTGCCGGAGGGCGCCGAGGTTACCCTGCAGCAGCAGGACAAGCGCCTGCAGGTCAAGGCCGGCAAGAGCCGCTTCACCCTGCAAACGCTGCCGGCGGAGGATTTCCCGCGCCTTTCCAGGCCGAGCGGGGAGGTGGCGCGCTTCGCGCTGACGCAGAAAGGCCTGCGCCGCCTGCTGGGGCTGGTGCAGTACGCCATGGCGCAGCAGGACATCCGCTACTACCTGAACGGGCTGCTGGTGCTGGTGGAGAACCAGCAGCTGCGCCTGGTGGCGACCGACGGGCATCGCCTGGCGTATGCCGCCATGGGGCTGCCGGCCAGCCTGCCGCGGCTCGAGGTGATCGTGCCGCGCAAGACGGTGCTGGAACTCGGCAAGCTCCTCGCCGACAGCGACGACGAGGTAAAGGTCGAATTGTCGTCGTCGCAGGCCGCGTTCAACTTCGGCACGGTCGAACTGGTGACCAAGCTGGTGGACGGAAAGTTCCCCGACTACACGCGTGTGATTCCCACCACGCACAAGAACCGGCTCCTGCTGGACCGCGAAGTGCTGCGTCAGTCGCTGCAACGCGCCGCCATCCTGTCCAACGAGAAATTCCGCGGTGTGCGCTGGGTCCTGACCGACGGCAGCCTGAAGATCGTGTCCTCCAACGCCGAGCAGGAAGAGGCGCAGGAGGAACTGGAGGTCAAGTACGGCGGCGACGCCCTGGACATCGGCTTCAACGTGAACTATCTGCTCGACGTCCTGAACAACGTGTCGGCGTCGGAAGTGGAATGCCACTTCGGCGATGCAGCCTCGAGCGCCCTGCTGCAGTTCCCGGCGGAGCCGGAGTTCAAGTACGTCGTCATGCCGATGCGGATCTGAGGAAGGAAGCGCAGTGGGAGAACCGGAACAGCTGCTACCCGACGCGAACGACTACGACTCCGACAGCATCAAGGTGCTGAAGGGGCTGGAGGCGGTGCGCAAGCGCCCCGGCATGTACATCGGCGACACCGCCGACGGCACCGGCCTGCACCACATGTTGTTCGAAGTCGTCGACAACTCGGTGGACGAGGCGCTGGCGGGTTTCTGCGACGAGATCGTGGTCACGATCCATACCGACAACTCGATTTCGGTGCTGGATAACGGCCGCGGCATCCCGACCGGCATCAAGGAGGACGACGATCAGAAGCGCTCGGCAGCCGAGATCGTGATGACCGAACTGCACGCCGGAGGCAAGTTCGATTCCAACACCTACAAGGTTTCCGGCGGCCTGCACGGTGTCGGCGTGTCCGTGGTCAACGCGCTGTCCAGCTGGCTGCGGCTCACCGTCTGGCGCGACGGCAAGGTGCACCAGATGGAATTCGCCGACGGCGTGCCGACGGCGCCCTTGCGCGTGACCGGCATCAGCGAAAAGCGCGGCACCGAGGTGCATTTCCTCGCCTCGCGCCAGGTCTTCGGCACCGTCGACTACCACTACGACATCTTCGCCCGCCGCTTGCGCGAGCTGTCGTTCCTCAACAACGGCGTGCGCATCGTCCTGGTCGACCAGCGCGCCGGCAAGGAGGAGAACTTCGCCTTTGCGGGGGGCGTGCGCGGATTCGTCGAGTACATGAATCGCTCGAAGAACGTGCTGCACCCGAACGCGTTCAGCGCGCAGGGCGAAAAGGACGGCATCAGCGTCGACGTGGCGATGCAGTGGAACGACTCCTACCAGGAGAACGTGATCTGCTTTACCAACAACATCCCGCAGAAGGACGGTGGCACGCATCTCACCGGCCTGCGCGCCGCGATGACGCGCGTGCTCAACAAGTACATCGAGGAGACCGAGCTGGCGAAGAAAGCCAAGGTCGAGACCACGGGCGACGACATGCGCGAGGGCCTCGCCTGCGTGCTGTCGTGCAAGGTGCCGGAGCCGAAGTTCTCCTCGCAGACCAAGGAGAAGCTGGTGTCTTCCGAGGTGCGGCCGGCGGTGGAGGAGATCGTCGCCGAGAAGCTGCGCCAGTTCCTCGAGGAGCGCCCGGGGGATGCGCGCACCATCACCTCCAAGATCGTCGATGCCGCGCGCGCGCGCGAAGCGGCGCGCAAGGCCCGCGACATGACGCGGCGCAAGGGCGTGCTCGACGGCATGGGGCTGCCCGGCAAGCTCGCCGACTGCCAGGAGAAGGACCCGGCCAAGTGCGAGCTGTACCTGGTGGAAGGCGATTCCGCGGGCGGCTCCGCCAAGCAGGGTCGCGACCGCAGGTTCCAGGCGATCCTGCCGCTCAAGGGCAAGATCCTCAACGTCGAGAAGGCGCGCTTCGACAAGCTGCTGTCCTCGGCGGAGGTGGCCACGCTGATCACGGTGCTGGGCTGCGGCATCGGCAAGGAGGAGTACAACCCGGAGAAGCTGCGCTACCACCGCATCATCATCATGACCGATGCAGACGTGGACGGCTCCCACATCCGTACGCTGCTGCTGACTTTCTTCTACCGGCAGATGCCGGAACTGGTGGAGCGCGGGCACATCTACATCGCGCAGCCGCCCCTGTACAAGGCGAAGCTCGGCAAGGAAGAGCGCTACCTGAAGGACGAGCACGAGCTCAACGAATACATGCTCAGGCAGGCGCTGGTCGACGCGGCGCTGCACCCGGCCCTGCGGCGCGAGCCGATCCGCGGCGAGGCGCTGGCGGAGCTCGCCAAGTCCTTCCTGCTCGCCGAGGCGGTGATCGACCGCGTGTCGCGCTGGGTCGATCGCGATGCGCTGCAGGCCCTGTTGCGCGGCGTGCAGGTGGACTTGTCGCGGCGCGACCTGGCCGAGGCCTCGGTCGAAGCCCTGGCGTCGGCAATGCCGGGCAACGGCGTGCACGTGAGCTCGCATTTCGACCCGAAGACCGAGCGCTATCAGGTGCGCATCGAGCGCACGCGGCACGGCAACGTGCGCGTGACGGCGATCGACACCGAGTTCGTGCATTCCGGCGACTACGCGCAGATCCGCTCCACCGCCGAGACGCTGCGCGGGCTGGTCGGGGTCGGCGCGTTCGTGCAGCGCGGAGAGCGCAAGCAGCCGGTGAGGGACTTCACCGAAGCCATGCAATGGCTGCTCGCCGAAGTGCAGAAATCGATGAGCCTGCAGCGCTACAAGGGGCTGGGCGAGATGAATCCCACGCAATTGTGGGACACCACCATGGACCCGGGCACGCGCCGCCTGCTGCGGGTGCAGATCGACGACGGCATCGCCGCCGACGAGATTTTCACCAAGCTGATGGGCGACGAGGTCGAGCCGCGGCGCGCGTTTATCGAGTCGAACGCCCTCGGCGTGCGGAACCTGGACGTTTGACGCTGGCCGGCGCGGCGGCGCTGCGCGCGGCGGAGGCTTTCTTGATCGGCGTGACCTCGGCACGGGGTGCGCCGGCCGGCCTGGCCGGCGCCCCTGGCTTGGGCGCGCGCGGCTGGAATTCGAAGCCGATCTTGCCGCCGGGAGTCTTCACCAGGTAGGCCTTGAACGGGCGTCCCTTCTTGGAGATGAACCGCGGCAGCAGTTCGGTGCGGCCGCTGGCCAGCAGCCTGCGCAGCTGCGCCTGCTCGATCGGCTGCTGCAGGATGATCTTGCCGGTACGGAAATCGCAGCTGCGCTGCGCGCCCAGCGACTTCTCGCAGACGTAGGCCATGCCGTGCTCGTACACGCCTGAGCCGCACTTCGGGCAGTCGCCAAGGCGTTCCACGCTGCTGAAGTCGGGCGCCGCCTCGCCGTCGGCGCCGCTGCCCTGGCCGAAGTCGAACTCGGTGCGGAATTCGTCGTTGAGCTTCATCACCGCGGCAAACGGCTTGCCCATGCGGCTGCGAAACCCGGTCAGCGGCCCGATGTGGCGCTTGGTGATCAGCTCGGCCACCTCCTCGGGCGACCACTCGCGCCCCGAGGTCACCTTCCAGAGCGAGAAGTCGCATTTCTGGCACTGGAACTTGCGGTA
>Ga0209382_10006995_pt1 | contig 14443 bp, 14 predicted proteins | sample SoiMetdeltSBSDD5_FD_187599 | JGI IMG/M metagenome (GOLD analysis project Ga0209382, IMG submission 187599) | Bulk soil microbial communities from a Populus tree surrounding site in Tennessee, USA - Soil MetaG P. deltoides SBSDD5 (SPAdes) (version 2) | ecosystem: Environmental > Terrestrial >... | reverse complement strand
CCGCACAGCTCCATCTCGCGGAGCGCGCTCTCGCTGCCGGCGGTTCGCGCGACCGCGAGGCCGCCACCTGGCTCACGCGCGCGGCCGCCCAGGGCCACGCGGAGGCGGAGTACCTGCTGGCCTTCCTGCACCACCAGGGCCGCGGCGTCGCCAGCGACCCGCGCCGGACCTTCTGGTGGATGAGCCGCGCCGCGCATCGCGGCCACCTCGACGCACAGGTGTGTCTGGGCGTGCTGTACACGCGCGGCGAGGGCGTTCGCAGCGACCCCGAGGCGGCGGCCGCCTGGTTCGCGCGCGCCGCCGAGCGCGGGGATGCGCCGGCGCAGCGCCGGCTCGCGCGCTGCTACGCGTCGGGTGTCGGCGTCCCGCTGGACGTCCCCGAGGCGTTCAAGTGGCTGATGCTCGCCGCCGAGGGCGGCGACGCCCGCTCACGCCGCCTGTGCGAGGCGCTCGGTGCGGAGCTCAGCGTGCGCGAGCGCTGGGAAGCGCGACGGCGCGTCGCGGAGTGGCGCAAGCAGGCCGGTGCCTAGAGCCTGATCCGACACTGTTTCGGTAGGTTGTCGCCATGGGCACGCTTCCGAAAGGACAGCGGGCGATCGACGACCTTCCCCGCTTCGGACTCCAGCAGTTCCAGTACCGCTTCCCCGACCAGATCGAACGCGTCGCATTCGGGGTCGGCGGCGACGTCGAGAAGCCGCTGTGGGTCGAGGAGCGCTTCCTGCGACTCCCGCGCGCGAAGCAGGTGAGTGACCTCCACTGCGTGACCACATGGTCGAAGTGCGGCCTCGAATGGTCCGGGGTTCGGTTCCGGGATTTCTACGAGGAGCTCGTCGTTCCCGAAGTGCGGCCAGCAGCGGATGCCCGTCTCGTCGTCTTTCGGGGACAGGACGGAAACCGCGCGAGCCTGCCGCTCGAAGACCTGCTGGCCGACGACGTCCTCCTCGCCGACACCCTCGACGGCCAGCCGCTCTCGATCGCCCACGGAGCGCCCGTGCGACTCGTGGCCCCCGGCCACTACGGCTACAAGAACATCAAACATCTGCGGGCGATCGAGTTCTGGCGCGACGCGCGGCACTATCGCTATCCGGCGCCCAGCTTTCTCGATCATCCGCGAGCGCGCGTCGAACACGAGGAGAGAGCGGTCGGTCTGCCGAACTGGATCGTACGACCGCTCTACCGACTCGTGATTCCCTCCACACGCTTCATCTCTCGCATCTTCCTCGAACGACACCTGAGGAAGCGCGACCGCTGATCCGCCGAGGGCGTTTATCTGGCGCGGGCTGACGGATGGTCAGCGCCTTCGCCAGTGCGTCCCTTCGGCAGTGTCGAGCAGCTCGATGCCGCGGTCGGCAAGCTGCTTGCGCAGCGCGTCGGCGCGCGCGAAGTCGCGCGCCTTGCGCGCCGCATTGCGCTCCGCGACGAGCGCGTCGATCTCTGCATCGTCGGCGCCGGCGGACGGCGCGTCGTCGAGCACGCCGAGCACGCGGTCGGCGTCGCGCACCACCCCGATCGCGCGCGCCGCGTCCTGCTGCGAGGGACCCGCCCTGTTGACCGCGGTCATGAACTCGTGGAGCGTGGCCAGCGCCGCGGAGGTGTTGAGGTCGTCCTCGAGGGCCGTGCGGAAGTCGCGCTGCGCCCCCTCGCAGAGCGCGGCGATCTCCGGATTCGCGGGTCCCTCCGGCCGCCGCGCCATCTCGAAGCCGACGAAGTTCTCGAGGCGCTCGCGCGTGCGCGCGGCCTCGTCGAGCAGGGCAGGCTCGAAGGGCAGCGGCGCGCGGTAGTGGTGCTTGATCAGGTACAGGCGCACGTCGCGCCCGCTGTAGCCCTGCGCGAGCAGGTCGGGAACGGTGAAGAGGGTCCCCTCGCGCTTGCTCATCTTCTTCCCGCCGAGCTCGAGGCGCCCGCAGTGGACCCAGTAGCGCGCGAACGGCACGCCCGTGACGGACTCGCTCTGCGCGATCTCGCACTCGTGGTGCGGGAATTTGTTGTCCGGCCCGCCCGTGTGGATGTCGAGCGTGTCGCCGAGGTAGCGGCGCGCCATGGCCGAGCACTCGATGTGCCAGCCCGGGAAGCCGCGCCCGAAGGGCGAGTCCCACTGCTGGAGATGCTTCGGGTCGCTCTTCCAGAGCGCGAAGTCGTGCGGGCTGCGCTTGTCGCTGCGCTCCTCGACGCGCCCGGACGCCCCGGCCTCGAGCGCGGCGAGCGTGTTGCCCGAGAGCGCGCCGTAGCGCGGGAAGGAGCGCACGTCGAAGTAGACGTTGCCCGAGGCCACGTAGGCGTGTCCGCCGGCGATCAGCGCCTCGATCATCTCGATCATCTGCGGCACGTGATCCGTGGCGCGCGGGTAGACGTGCGCGGGCAGCATCGCGAGCGCGGCGAGGTCGGCGCGGAAGTTCGCCTCCTCCTCGCGCGCGATCTGCCACGGGTCGAGCGCGCGCTGTCTCGCCTCACGCTCGAGCTTGTCCTCGCCGGCTGCGTCCGCGGCGTCGTCCTCCGTCAGGTGGCCGACGTCGGTGATGTTCATGATCTGCGTGACGCGGTAGTCGAGGTACTCGAACGTGCGCCGGAGCAGATCGGCCAGCGCAAAGGCGCGGAAGTTGCCGACGTGCTGGCGCTTGTAGACGGTCGGCCCGCAGTTGTACATGCGGACCTCGCCCGGACGCAGCGGGACGAACTCCTCGACGCGCCCGGAGAGGCTGTTGTGCAGCCGCACGCGCGATCCTTAGCGGTAGGCCGCCAGGTAGGCGACCCACGCGGGATCGTCATTGGCGCGGTGGGCCGGGTAGTAGGAGCCCGTGCCCTCGTTCGTCTTGCGGTCGGTGCGCTCCCAGTACGGCTGGACGCGCGAGAAGCCGGCCTCGTGGAGCAGGTCGCGCAGCTCCGGCAGCGACCAGAGCCTCCAGTCGTAGGTGAACGCGCGCTCGATCCGGCTGCCGTCGCGGAAGCGGAAGTGGATGTGGTTCAGCGCGCGGTAGCTGATCGGATCGAAGGCCGACTGGTCCCACACGTAGAACCACTCGCCGAGGTCGCGCGTCTCGCTGAGCGCGCGGTGCGAGTCGGCGCCGCCATAGAGGTCGAGCGCCAACAGGCCCTGACGCCGCAGACGGTTGCGAGACTTCTCGAAGTAGCCGAGCAGCTCGCCGCGCTGCTTGAAGATGAAGTACGAGAAGTTGAAGGCGGCCACGACGTCCACCAGGCCGGTCTCGACGTCGCGCACGTCGCCGCGCAGCAGCGACACACGCTCGGCCTCGTGATCGGAGAGGTACGCCACGTGGTGCTCGCGCGCCCAGGCGAGCGGCGCGGGATCGAGGTCGACGGCGAAGGCCACGTTCTCGGGATGCCGCTCGGTCCACGCGCAGGCCATCGCGGAGCTGCCGCTGAAGTCCTCGCGCAGCACGCGCGGCTTGCGCCCGTAGCGGCGCTGGAACATGCGCTCGACGAGATCGCAGTCGTAGTCGACGTCCTGGACCGACGCCTCGTAGAGGCGGTAGAGGTCCGCGCGCTCCGCCTCGCTGCGCGCCGCGGCGCGGGCGGGACGGCGGGTCTGCTTGCGCGGCATGTGGGGTCTCCAGGCTCGGCGTCGAAGAGGCCGGAGTATGGGGGAGCGCTCCCGATTCCGAAACGCGCGACGACGCTCGGAGCGGGATCTAGACTGCGCGCCGTGTTTCGCCGCGGCGCACGATCGTGGGCGGGCGCCGCGCTCGGCGCGTTCGCCGTGCTGGCTTGCGGGACGCCAGGTCCCTACGACGCGTACCGCGCGCAGCACCCCGGCTGGGACGGCGAGTTCGCGCGCGAGGGCGCCTCGCTCGAAGAGGTCGTGGCGGGCCTGTATGCGCCGGCGACCAGTGAGGACGCGCGCACCGAGGTCGTGGCGCTCCAGCTCTGGCGCGCGCAGGGCGGCGTCGCCACGCCGATCGACGCCCTGGCCTGGCGGCGCGGCGATGTCACCCTCGCCGCCGACACGGACGTGATCGTCATCGCGAAGCGCGCCTGTCGTGCCGAGCGGGGCCTCGAGGACCTGGAGGTCGAGCGCGTCGGCTACTACCTGCTGCCGTCGCTTCGCGTCGCGGCCTTCGACGACTACGCCTTCGGCAAGGCCTGCGCCGTGACGAATGTGTTCCGCGCCGCCCGGGGCCCCGTGATCCCGCTGGAGCACGCCGCGGCGCAGCGCATCGCCTCCGACTTCGGCCGCGTCTCGCTCGACCCCGCCCAGCTCTACCGGCGCGGGCTCGCGTACCTCGAGGCCGGCCGCGTGCGCGACGCGCAGGGCGTGCTGACGGCCGCGGAGCCGGGCTTCCGCGCCGTGAGCGCGCGCCTCGAGCCCGGCAAGCCGGCGCCCGAGCTCTACACCGAGGCGGCACGCCTGCGCGCGCAGCTGATGCGCGCGCTCGGCGTCAAGGCTGAGCCGGCACCTCGATGAACTCGAGACAGGTTCCATCGGGGTCGCGAAAGAAGAGCGCGCGGCAGCGCGGCGCCGGACAGGCGGGTCCGAGGTCGAGCCACACGGGCGCCACGAGGTCCGCGACGCCGAGCCCGCGCAGCTCCGCGTGGCAGCGGTCGAGATCGGACGCGAGCAGGGCCATGCGGTATAGCCCGAGCCCGTGCGGCTCGGCGGAAGCCACGCCGTGCGGCGCGGGCCGCTCCCACTGGGTCAGCGCGACGCGGAACCCGCCCGCGTCGCCGGGCAGGCCGAGCGCGACCTGTCGCCAGTCGCCGTCCTCCGCGCTCTCGAGCCAGGCGCCCGGGACGCGTTCCTGCGCTGGCGGCGTTCCCGCTTCGAGACCGAGCACTTCCGCGTAGAAGCGCAAGGAGCGCTCGAGGTCCGAGCAGGCGAGCTCCACGAAGGCCAGGCGCGCGCGGGGGCCCGCCTCGACCCAGAGCGGGGCGCCGTCGGGATCCCAGGCAGCGCAGCGCAGGGCCCCGGTGCCGGGCGACTTCGCCGGCTCGCCCGTGCGTCCTCCGCACGCGGCGAGGCGCGCGCGGGCCCCATCGAGATCGGGCACCTCGAAGCCGAGGGCGCGAAGTCCCAGCTGCCCGGGCGCGCCGCCGGCGTGGGGCAGGGGAGTCGGCCGCAGCCACTGGAGCAGGTCGAGTGCGCAGCCCGGCGTCGCGAGATCGGCGTGCGAGAGCATCCACGCGTCCCACTGGCCGGGCTCGCGCAGGCCGAAGGCGCGGCAGTCCTGCGGGGCCGGATTCGTGTGGACGAGCGCCTGGAGGCCGAGCGCGTGCTCGTAGACGCGCCGCGAGCGCGCGAGCTCGCGGCAGTTGAGGTTCACGTGCGCGAAGCCCGCGACGTCGACCGGCATGCGTGCTGGCGATTCTAGTAGTCTGCCGGGCCATGGAGCTCAAGGATCGCGTCACCGTCGTCACGGGTGGAGCCAGCGGCATCGGCGCCGCCGTCTGCCGGCGCTTTGCCGCCGAGGGCGCGCGCGGTGTCGTCGTCGCCGACCTCGATGGTGCGGGCGCCGAGCGCGTCGCCGCGGAGTTCGGCGGGCTCGGCGTCGCGACCGACGTCTCCGACGAGGCGCAGGTCCGACGCCTGATCGAGCAGGCCGAGCGGCGCTTCGGCCCGATCGATCTCTTCTTCTCGAACGCCGGCATCGGCGCGGGCGTCGGCAGCGGCGATCGCGGCGTCGGCGGGCCCTTCGCGTCGAACGCGGACTGGCAGCGCTCGTGGGACGTGAACCTGATGCCGCACGTGTACGCGGCGCGCGCGCTGTTGCCGGCGATGCTCGCGCGCGGCGAGGGCTACCTGCTCTCGACGGCGTCGGCCGCGGGCCTCCTCGTCGACATCGGCGGGCACGCCTACTCGGTCACCAAGCACGCGGCCGTCGGCTTCGCCGAGTGGCTCTCGATCGCGTATGGCGACCGCGGCATTCGCGTCTCGTGTCTGTGTCCGCAGGGCGTGCGCACGCCCATGCTCGAGGCGGCAGCGAGCGCGTTCGGCGCGGAGCATCTGACCGCCACCGCCATCGAGCCGTCCGAGGTGGCCGACGCCGTGGTGCGCGGCATCGCGGACGAAACCTTCCTGATCCTCCCGCACCCGGAGGTGCGGGATTTCGTGCAGCGCAAGGCGACGGATCCCGACCGCTGGCTGCGCGGCATGCGACGGCTGCGCGCGAGCGTGTTCGGGCGCGCCTGACGCTAGGAGGATGCAGATGCGCCGACTCGGAGCCTCGCTGCTGGTGCTCGCGCTCGCCGGCCCGCTGCAGGCGGGCGTGCTCGACGACATCAAGTCGGGCGCGTCGAGCGTGCGCGACTCGATCCAGGATGTGAAGTCCACCAAGGACGAGACCAAGGGCGTCGTCACGGACGCGGACGATCTCGCGGACGAGACGGCAAACGACGTGAAGTCCGCGCTGCCGGACACGCAGCCCGCCGAGCCGGCGCAGCCCGCGGCCGGCGCTGCGGCTCCGCCGCCGCCGCCGAGCGCCGTCGCGGCGCCGCCGCCGCCGCCCTCCGCGACGCAGTGGCACATCGATCTCGGCGCGGGTCAGACGCGCGCCGTGAACCAGAGCGAGCTCGCGGGGCTGATCCGCTCGGGGCAGGTCTCCGCGCAGACGCCCGTCTTCACCGAGTCGCTCGGCGCCTGGAAGCCGGCCGGCGAGGTCCCGGCGCTCGCCAGCTACTTCGCGCGTTAGGACTTGGCTTCCCAGCCACTCGTCGCGCCCTGCACCATCGCGAAGGGCCCCACCGGCCAGTTGAAGCAGTCCACCATCAGCTGGTTGACCTGCTCGCGCGTCGCGACGCCCTCGTCGACCACGCGCTGCGCCTCGCGCAGCATGGCGAAGTAGACGCGGTTCGCGACGAACCCCCACTGCGTGGGGAAATCGCGCACCACGACGGGGTTCTTGCCGCAGGCGCGCGCGACGTCGCTGACGACGCGCTGCGCGTCCTCGGAGGTCTGTGGCGTCACGACGATCTCCGCCATGCGCATGACGGGTGGCGGCGACGCCCAGTGCCAGCCGATCACGCGCGCGGGGCGTTCGGTGGCTGCCGCCAGTGCCGCGATCGGGAAACCCGACGTGTTGGACGCGAGCACCGCGTTCGCGGGGGCGAGCGCGTCGAGCTCGCGGAAGAGGCGCACCTTGAGGTCGAGGCGCTCCGGGATGCACTCGACGACCAGCGTGTGATTCGCGGCCTCGTCCAACGACGTCGTGAAGCGCAGTCGCGCGACCGCGGCGTCTGCTTTCGCGCGCTCGAGCTTCCCGCGCGCGACCGCGCGCTCGAGACCGTAGCGGCCGCTCACGACCAGCTCGCGCGCCTTCGCGAGCGCGGCCTCCGCGATGTCGCTGCACACCACCTCGTAGCCCGCCTGCGCGAGCGTCTGCGCGATGCCGCTGCCCATGACTCCCGCGCCGATCACGCCGATGGATGTCGTCAAACGCGCGTCCTCCTGTGGATCCAGGGCGACCCTACGAAACCTCGCCGTGCGGGGCCTCCGCGCCGTTCGACGCTGCGAAGGCGTCGAGGAGCGCGAGCAGGACGTCGCGGCGGTTGCGCGAGGGGTCCTCGGCCACGCACAGCGCGAGGTGATTGAGCGCCCGGCCGACGTGATGGCCGGGACCTACGCCGAGTCGCCGCATCACGTCCTCGCCGCCGATGGCCAGAGAGGCGCGCGCGTCGGCCAGCCGGTCGGCGCGCTGCGTGCGCTCGAGCGCTGCGCGCAGTGGGGCAACCCGACACGCAGCGGCGTCGCCCTCGCCGCGGAGTGCGATCTCCGCCTCGCGCAGCGCCACCAGCCCTTCGAGATCGGGCGGGCTCCGCCGCGCCAGCCTGCGCACCCGCTGCTCGCGCGCCTGCGCGGGGCCGGCGTCGATCGGGTGCAGCTGAAGCAGCCGCTCGACCCGCTGCACGCGCGTGCGCGGATAACGGAGCCCGCGCAGGGTCGAGATCGCGCGGGCCTCGAGCAGCCAGGCCGCGAGACGGAGCTCGAGATCGCGCGGCAGGCGCGCGACCAGCGCCGGGGCGTCGGCGGCGACGCCCGGCGCGAGCGCCGCTTCGAGGCCGAGTCGCCGCAAGGTCCGCAGGCCCGCCTCGACGTGCGGTGCGAGCAGCAGCAGGGCGAGCTCGGCGCGCACGCGGGCCGGGCGCTGCGCGACGACCTGCTCCGCGACGCGCGCGGCGGCCTTCTCGGTCCCGCTCTCGAGCTCGAATCCGAGCTCTGCCACGAGGCGTGCCGCGCGCAGCGCGCGCAGCGGATCCTCGGCGAAGCGCGCATCGGCGTCGCCCGGTGCGCGCAGCACGGCGGAGGCGAGGTCGGCGAGGCCGCCGTGCGGATCGAGCAGCACGCCGTCGCGACGCAGCGCCAGCGCGTGGAGGGTGAAGTCGCGGTGCGCGAGCTCGCCGGCCACGCCGTCGGCGTCGCGGAACGAGTGCAGGTCGAGCGGGCCGGCCGCGGAGGCGACGCAGAGCTGCTGCGGCGCCGTCACGACGCCGCGCGGGAAGAGCGCGAGCAGCGTCTCGAAGCTCGCCGACGTCCCGAGCTCGTACGCAGCCGGCGACCGGCCGCGCGCGAGCTCGGTGACGCATGTGCCGAGCGCGCAGGCCGTGTGACCCGCGCGCTCGAGCGTCTCGAGCAGCGCGGAGACGGGAGTCGGCAGCGGCAGTCTTCGCGCGTCGTCGCTCACCCGCGCAGTGTACGCGTTGGGGTAAGCTCGCGCCGTGTCGAGCAGGCAGGTGCCCCGTGCGTCGGTGCCGACGCGCGCACCGGGAGTCGCGCGCGGCCCCTTCGCCCTGCCGCAGGGCTGGCGCGCGCTCCAGCAGGAAGTCGACGCGCGCATCGCGCGCATCCCGACGCGCCTGAACGAGTACGGCTTCGATGCGTTCGGCCTCGAGCCGTCGCTCTCGCGCTGGATGACCCTGCCGATGGCCTGGGTGTACCGGCACTACCTGCGCGTCGAGACGCGCGGCATCGAGCGCGTGCCCGAAGGGCCCGTGCTCTTGATCGCGAATCACGCGGGCAACACGTTCGCCTGGGACGCGGCGATGCTCGCCGTCGCCATGCTGCTCGAGGCAGAGCCGCCGCGCATCGTGCGCGGCATGGGCGAGTACTTCCTGCCGACCTTGCCGTTCTTCAACGTGTGGATGCAGCGCGCGGGCAGCGTCGTCGGGACGCCCGAGAACTGCCTCCAGCTCCTCGCGCACGGCGAAGCCATCATGGTGTTCCCGGAAGGTGAGCGCGGCTTCGTGAAGACCTGGGCGCACCGCTACGAGCTGCAGCGCTTCGGGCTCGGGTTCATGCGCCTCGCGCTCGAGACCGGCACGCCGATCGTCCCGGTCGGCATCGTCGGCGCCGAGGAGCAGTCTCCCGCGATCGCCAACCTGCGTTGGCTCGGCCGCCTGTTCGGCTCGCCGGCCTTTCCCGTCACGCCGACGTTTCCGTTCCTCGGCCTCGCGGGCTTCCTGCCGCTGCCGGTCAAGTTCCACCTGCACTTCGGCCATCCGCTTCGCTTCGAGGGCGACCCGTCCGAGGAGGACGCTGCGGTCGAAGCGAAGGTCGACGTCGTAAAGGACGCGATCCGCACGCTGCTCGCCGACGGCCTCGCAGCGCGCAGGAGCTGGTTCAGCTAGAACGCGGCGCGACGCAGCACCGCGCGCGGCAGCCGCTTCACGACGCCCATCACGGCGCGCCAGATCGGCGGCGCGTACACGACGGGGTCACCGCGGTCGAGCGCGCGCAGCACGCGCGCGGCGACGGCGTCGGGATCGCCCGCGAAGGGCGGCTCGGCGAGTCCTTCGGTCATGCCGGTGCGCACGAAGCCAGGCTTGACGGTGACGGTGCGCAGGCCCTGCGCGCGGAAGCGGTGGTCGAGGCCCTCGAGATAGGCGGAGAGCCCGGCCTTGGTCGCGCCGTAGAGGACGACGGGCTTGCGCGCGCGGTCGCCCGCCACCGACGAGAACACGCAGAGCGTGCCGCCCCCGCGAGCGAGCAATCGCACGCGCGCCGCTTCGCACAGCTGCACGGTGTTCGCGAAGTTCGCGGCCAGCAACGCAGCGCGGCGCGCAGCGTCGGACTCGAGCGCGTCCTGCGTACCGAAGAGTCCCGCGGAGACGATCAGCGTGTCGAAGTCGCCGAGCGCGCGGTCGGCGGCGTCGAGCGCGGCCTCGAAGCCCGCCGGCTCGAGCAGATCGCAGTGCGCCGTGCCGATCGGCGCCGGCGCGCCGCGCGCCTCGAGATCGCGCGCGCTGCGCGCGAGCGCCTCGGGATCGCGACCGAGCAGGAAGATCCGCTCGCGGCGCTCAGCCAGCCGTCTCGCGAGCGAGCGGCCCATGCCGCGCGTCGCGCCGAGGATCGCCGCCTTCACGTCGCGTCGCCCAGCAGGCGCACGGAGAGCGCGCTGCGCAGCCGTCCCTCCGGATCCCACTTGCGCCGGATCTCCTGGAAGCGCGCCAGGCGCGGCTCCATGGCGCGCAGGTGCTCGGGGCGCGTGAGCGCATCCTTGGTGAGATAGATGCGGCCGCCGGCCTCGATCACGACCGCGTTCAGCGCGTCGACGAGCGCCTGGGTGTGGCCGCGCCGGAAGGGCAGGTCGAGCGCGACGGAGACGCCCGGCATCGGGAAAGAGAGCACGCCGCGGCCTTCGGGCCCGCAGTTCTTCAGCACCGAGACGGGCGACGCGCCGCCGAGGCGCGTCAGCACCTCGAAGAAGCGCTGCACGCCGCGACCGTCGCTCGCGTAGGGCAGCACGCACTGGTACTGCGCGAAGCCGCGCTGGCCGTAGAGGCGGTTCCAGTGCCGCACGAAGTCGAGCGGATGGAAGAACGGCTGCGGGCCGACGATGCGGGGACCCGTCGTGCGGTGCAGGTGGTGCCAGCCGACGTTGAAGATGCGGATGCTCCACGGCGCGACCACCCAGCCCGGGAGATCGAACGGCACCGCGATGCGCTCGCGGAGCTCGGGCGGCGCAGCCGGCGCTTCACCCGCGCTCGCATAACGTCCGAGCGAGAGATAGCCGCGGCCCATGCCGCGCCCGCGCGTCGTGCAGTCGACCCACGCGGCCGCGTGCGGCCAGCGCCGGCTCTCGCTCGTCAGCGTTTCGACGAGCGCATCGAGGTCGGGAACCTGGCGTACCTCGGTCACGAGCCAGGGCGACTCGATGCGCTCGAGCGCCACCTCGACCTCGAGGATGTGCCCGGTGAGACCCATGCCGCCCTGCGTGGCGCGGAAGAGATCGGGCTCGTTCTCGTCGGTGACTTCGAGCACGCGTCCATCCGGCACGCGCATGCGCAATGCGCGGACGTGGGCGCCGAACGTGCCCGCCACGTGGTGGTTCTTGCCGTGCACGTCGGAGGCGACCATGCCTCCGAGCGTCACGTAGGCCGTGCCGGTGAGGACGGGGCTCGCGAAGCCTCGCGGCCCGAACACGCGGTGGATCTCCTGGAGCGAGAGGCCGGCCTCGGCGCGCAGGATGCCCGTCGCGGGGTCGAAGTGCAGGATGCGGTCGGCGCGCCGCGTACACAGAACGCGGTCGGTAGAAGCGGCGGGCAGCGAGGCGTCGCCGTAGGAGCGGCCGAGCCCGCGTGCGAGCTGTACCCCGGCGCTCGCCGCCTCGAGCTCCTCGGGCACGACTTCGTGCCCCGTCACGACGGGGAGCCGGCCCCAGCCCGCGATCTTCGTCGTCCCGGCGTTCATTCCGACCCTCGCGCCCCGGCTACGCGCGGGGGCGAGCGAGAGTATCGGATGGGCGGTCAGGGGATCCCGAGGGTGGGGCGGCAGCCCGGTCGATCCCGAGCCGGAGATTCCTCCAAGTTTGGAGTTGACTCCAATCTTTGAGCGTGGTGGGATCGGCGCGCGATGAGCGCCGCTCCCCCGCCGCGACCCGAAGGACGCCGAGAACGCCGCAAGGCCGAGCTGCGCCAGCGGATCTATGGCTGTGCCGGGCGGCTCTTCCTCGACCAGGGCTTCGCTGCGACGACCGTCGACCAGATCGCGGCGGCCGCCGACGTCGTGCCGGCCACCTTCTTCAATCACTTCGCGAGCAAGGACGCGCTGCTCCACGAGATGAGCAGCGAGGTGCTCCACCTCGTGCAGGCCCTCGTCGAGGGGCAGCGCAAGCGGCCGGCATCGACCCAGCAACGCCTCGCGACGATGGCCGATCAGGCTGGCGCGCTGCTCGCGCACACGAAGCGCATCTCGCGCGACCTGATCCTCGAGCTCTTCCGCAGCACTGCCCCGCCGGGCGCTTCCGGGCCGGCGCTCGAGCGCGTCCACGCGGCCTTCGGCGACCTGCTGCGCGACGGCCAGGCTGCGGGCGACGTACGTCGCGACGAGGACGTCCACTTCCTCGCCGAAATGATGGTCGGTGTCTTCTATGCGGCCGTGACGAACTGGATGAACGATCCGAGCTATCCGCTCGACCAGCGACTGCGCCGCGCGGCTGCCTTCATCGGCGAGGCGATCGCGCCGCGGGCTCCGACGGCCCGCCCCCGCGCGCGGCGGCGATCGCGAAGGCCCGGCGCGTGAGGAGGCTGCTCCGTTACGGTGCCGCGCTCGCGGCGGGACTTGCGGCGGTGTCGGCGCTCGCCGACGGCGGCGACTGGGTTCTCGCGCAGCGGGACGAGAGCCCGGAGCAGGGCTACACGCTCTACCGCCGCCAGGCGCCGGGCGACGCGTTCGCGACCTGGCGCCTCGAGACGGAGCTCGCGGCTGCGCCCGAGGTCGTCGAGCGCGTCACCTTGCGCAATCTCGTCGAGAGCTCCGAGGAACGTCGGCAGCGGCTGCTGCGCCGCGAGGGCGACGTTCTCTGGGTCCACGCCGAGATCGCGGTCTCGCTCGCGGCCGACCGCGACGCCGTGCTGCGCATCGAGCGCCGCCGCGATCCCGCCACGGGAGGTCTGCGCATCGACTGGCGCGCCGATCCCGATGCAGGTCCGCCCCCGAAATCCGGCGTCGTGCGCCTGCAGGTCTCCCAGGGTTACTGGCTCTTCACGCCCGCCACCGAGGACCGCACGCACGTGGTCTACGAGAGCTACGCCGAGCCCGGCGGCCCCTTCCCGGGCTGGCTGGTCGACGTGATCAGCTCGGGCAAGGTGATGGACGTGATCACGCGTCTTCGCAGCTCGCTCTCCGCCGAGCCGCCGCCGCCGGCCGTGAGCGCCGAGGGCGCGCACGGGGGCTGAGCGAAGTCACGCGATCCCGAGGCGTTTCATCTTCTTGTACAGCCCCTCGCGCGTGAGGCCGAGCCGGCGCGCCGTGGCCGCGCGACAGCCGCCCTCGGCTTCGAGCGCGCGACGCAGGAGCCACGCCTCGACCCGTGCCACGCTGGCGCGCAGCGGCTCGTCCTGCGCGGCCTGCGCCAGCACCGGTCCGAGCGGCGCGAGCGCGTTGCCGAGGCGCTCGGCGAAGTGCTCGCGCCCGAGCGTTTCGCCGGGCTCCGCGAAGGTCAGCGCGTGCTGGATCGCGTTCTCGAGCTCGCGCACGTTGCCGGGCCAGGCGTGCGCCTCGAGCAGCGCCAGCGCCTCCGGCGAGAGGCGGCAGCCGGGCTTGCCCTCGAGGTGGCCGTGCAGCGCGAGGAAGTGGGCGGCGAGCGGCCGCAGGTCGTCGATGCGCTCGCGCAGCGGCGGGACGCTGAGCGTCAGCACCGCCAGGCGGTAGAAGAGATCCTCGCGGAAGCGCCCTGCGGCGACCTCGCGCGCGACGTTTCGATGTGTCGCCGCCACGACCCGCACGTCCACGCGGCGCTCGCGGTTGCCGCCCACCGGGCGCACGCTCTGCTCCTGGAGCACACGCAGCAGCTTCACCTGGAAGGCCGGCGAGGTCTCCGCGACCTCGTCGAGGAAGAGTGTGCCGCCGTCGGCCTCTTCGAAGAGGCCGCGCCGATCGCGTTCGGCGCCCGTGAAAGCGCCGCGCACGTGGCCGAGCAGCTCGCTCTCGAGCAGGGTGTCGGGAAGCGCCGCGCAGTTGAGCGCGACGAAGCGCTGGCGGCGTCGCGCGCTCTGCTCGTGCAGCGCGCGCGCGAGCAGCTCTTTGCCCGTACCCGTCTCGCCGGTCACGAGCACGTTCGCCCGCGAACGCGCTGCGCGCGCGGTCTGCGCGAGGAGACGCTGCATGACGCCGCTCGCGCCGACGGCTCCTGCAGCGCTGGTGTCCTGCGGTGCGATCGCGCGATCCTCGAGCCGCGAGGCCAGCAGCTCGGGCGTGATGCGCTCGAAGACGTCGTCGGCGCCGCGCGCGCGCAGCTCGGCCGAAGCCTCGCGGGCTCCGGCGCCCAGCCGGACCCACACGGGGGCGCGCGCACCGGCGCGGCAGAGGGCGTCGAGGGCTGGACCGGCGCGCGCCGGGTCGCGCGCGTCGAGCACGATCGCGTCGAAGGACGCGAGGGGCTGCGCGCAGGCCGCGTCCGCGTCGCGCTCGAAGACCACGTCGAAGTTCGGCGCATCGGGCAACGCGCTCGCGTCGAGCGCGTCGGCCGAGCCGACCCAGAGCACGGAGTGGATCCTC
>Ga0209382_10006992_pt1 | contig 14445 bp, 7 predicted proteins | sample SoiMetdeltSBSDD5_FD_187599 | JGI IMG/M metagenome (GOLD analysis project Ga0209382, IMG submission 187599) | Bulk soil microbial communities from a Populus tree surrounding site in Tennessee, USA - Soil MetaG P. deltoides SBSDD5 (SPAdes) (version 2) | ecosystem: Environmental > Terrestrial >... | reverse complement strand
CCGGCGCGGAGAAATGGACGACGGGCAGAAACCGTACTTCCGCATCCCGGTCTTCAACTGGCACGAGGGGTTGCTCTCGACGATCTATCAGCGTCAGTACATCGAATCGGCGCGCCGGTCGCCTGATGTTCCGCCACTCACCACCAGTCAAATCGAGGCGATGGATATGTTCGACGCGCTGGCAAACGACCCTGCATTGAATATGCAGATGGAGTTCCGTACGGGCGACGTACAGTTGGTTCACAACCACACGATCCTACACGACCGCACGGCTTTCGAAGACTGGCCGGAGCCTGGGCGCAAGCGCCACTTGTTGCGATTGTGGCTGGCGCCTGCTAACGCTCGCGCGCTCCCGCAGGTCTTCGCCGAACGATATGGACAAATCACGCCAGGCGAAAGAGGCGGCCTCACAATACCCGGGATGAACCTGACGGCGCCGCTCGACGCAGAATGACAGTGCGCCTTTATTTAGTAACTCGCAAATCGGTAAAATGCGCCACGGTACCCGGCCCAATCCATAAGCCCAATGCGCCGCTTGATATACCCAGCTTCAGGTCATTCACGATCAACGTAGGCTGCGACATGCCATGCACGAACAGCCGCGCCTGCCCGCCTTTCACCACGATGCGGACTTTCGTCCACACGCCGGGTTCCAGATCTACGTAACTTTCGTATTTTTCGGGAAACTCTTTGCGTAACCGGCTCCACGGAAACTCAGGATGCGAAATATACTGCGCCGAGTGATTACGCCTCACCTGGTCTTCAGCGCGGCCATTGGTTGGGCGCAAATAAAAACACTCGAACTTGTCGGCATTAGGTGTGACGCGAAAAGCGAGGCCGACGAAACCTCGTGCGCCGGCGGGCGCATTGGGCTCCACGTCCCCAGCGAGTTCAAGCAAAATTTCGCCATCCTGAAAGTTCGTCTCGGGCAGAATCAACACACGATCATCAAAATCGCCTTGCCCCGCAGCAGCTTCAGTCACGCGCAACGCAGGCTTGCCTTGATAAGTAACTTTTTCAGCCTTGACGTTGTGTTGTAACTCGGCCTTGGGAACGTCCAACTTGATGACCTGCGCATGTACGGCGCCCGTTGCCAGAGCGCATAAAGCGATGACGGGCAAAAACGGATGTTTTTTCTTCATACGATATCCTTCATTTCACTACTGTTTGTTCTCCCGCAGCTTCTTCAAGGCCTCTATCCCGTTCGTGTTGGTGGGATCCAACTCGACGGAGCGTTCGTAGTTTTTGATCGCTAACTCCCTGTGGCCGTTGATCATATAAGCCTCGCCGAGACTGTCGTAGACGTTTGCCGACTTTGGATAATCGGCGACATTCAGTTTAAAGACCTCGATGGCGTCTTTGACTCGTTTGGCTCCCAACAGGTCATAGCCAATTCTGTTCATCTGATTTTCGTTGACCACTTCGCCCGGAGCGCGATCCTGCCGCCATTGGCGGTATTCGCCGATCGCGGCGTCAGCGCCTTTGGCGAGGATGTTTTTGAGCAACACTCTGCCGGGCGATTTGTAGGATTCATATTTCAACCAGGCGAGCGCGGGCTGCTCCCCGCCCACGGCCAGGTCAACAATCTCGCGTGCGATTGACAATCCCGTGACGCTGTTGGCGAAGATTACAACCCCCAGCTTCTGCCGCTCAAAGGCAACTATGTAAGCTTTACTATCTCCGTTATCTCCCCAGTGCCAGAATGACACACCGTCGCCAGTAGTTTGCAGTCCCCAGCCAAGTCCCCAGGAAATAGTCGGCGAAAGTTTCTCAGGCGAGCGGGCGGTGTTATTGGTTCCGCTCTCGCTGACCTTAATCTGAGACGTCAACATCTGTTTCAGGGTCTCTTTCTTCAACCCCTCGCCCTTCAAAATCGCCGAGACGAACCGCCCGAAATCCTGCGCCGTCGTATGCAGGCTCGCCGCGGCGTTTGGTTGTTCAGGTTTGTTCCGTCCGGTCATTTCGCCTATCGAGTTGTGGCGGAACGTCTTCAAGGTCTCGTAAGTCTCCTGCCAGACATAACTGCTGCTGGTCATCCCCAGGGGGTCGAAGACCGTCTTTTTCATAAAGTCGTTGAACTTCTCTCCGGTGACATGTTCGATAACTTTCGAGAGGTAGACGAAACCTTCACCCGAATAACTGAACCTATCGCCTGGAGTGAAATGAATCTTCAGCTCGCCGCCGCGAGGCCGCCAGTTCGGGAAGCCCGGCGTGTGGCTCAAGACGTGACGCGCGGTGATTTGCCCCAGGCGAGGGTCGGCGCCTACATCGTAATTCCCAGGCAGATATTGGTTGAGTGGCTTGTCCAGGTCGAATTTGCCCGCGTCAAGAAGCTTCAACACGGCGTAGGCGAAGACCGGCTTGCTCAAGCTCGCGGCTTCAAAGACTGTATCGTCGGTGACAGGCTCATTCGTCTTTGTATTCTTCACGCCGAAGCCGTGGCGCCAAACCAGTTCGCCGTCGCGCAGCAACCCAATCGAAAGCCCCGGCACGTCGCCGTCTTTCATCAACTGCGGGATGCCTTGCTCAAGATTCGCAATGACCTGCTCTTTCTTCGCATTTGTCTGCAACGGGGCCCCGGCCGATTTCGCCGCCGTTTTTTCCTGTCCGAAGGCGCCATCGTCATGGATCGCAAAAACCAGCAAACAGACGGATAGAACGACGGCCAGGTACAATTTCACAGTAAATCTCATCGCTACCTCCAAAGCTTGAAATGATTAACTCGCAGCGAAGAGCGATCATCGGGTCTACTTTCGCCGCGCGCCGCGCCGGGACGTAGCAGGCCAATAGCGCAACGACCGTCAGCAACAGCGCGATCCCGGCAAAGGTCAGCGAGTCAGTCGGACTGACACCGTTTAGCAAGCTCACTAGCGGTCACAATTTTCAAGACCTGCGCATTCCCTTCGCATTCGCTTAGCGAATAGCCTTATTGCCGGGCTACCGCCCTGGATTGCGCGCCGCGAGCGTATCTAACATCTGCCGCAGTTCGTCCTCCGCCAGCCACTGTCCGCGCAGCATTAAGCCAACACGCCGCGAAGCGTTGCTCACATCCTTGAGAGGGTCGCCATTAACCAGAATCAGGTCCGCTCGCTTACCCACCGCGACGACGCCCGAAGTCGCGCCCAGAAATTCAGCTGCGTTGATTGTGGCCGTCCGCAGCGCTTCGTAAGGGGTCAGCCCGGCGGCGACGAGGTTGCGCAATTCATCGTGCAAAGAAAATCCTGGCGCGACACATGGGTTTAGCGCGTCGGTGCCGGCGAGCAATCGCACGCCCGCGTCGCGGAAGCCTTTGACCGTCTTTTCTAGCAGGTGGTACTGAGCTCGGAAGCGGGGCGCGCTGTCGCGTTTGAAGCGTCTGGCATAGGTGTTCCGCTCCGGCATCCAATAAGGCGCGATGTCGGGGATGATGTATTTCACCCCTTCGCGTTTGAGCGCCGCGTCGAGGTCTTCGATCTGGAGCGCGATGTTTCGGTAGGCCTCCAGATTCGCAACCACCCACGTTCCGGCCTTGGCCGTCGCTTGCGCGATGAACGGAATCTTCTTCTCCTGCCCGGCTATGAAACGTAACTGCGTTTCCTGATCGGTCGATTTGACCGACTCATCCATCTTGTAGAAGAAATAGGCGTCGAGGTATTCCTCGGCGTGGGCCACGGCGTCCTGTCGCTCCTCCAGCATCGGCTCGACGCCCAGGTTGCGCGGCGCATGGCCGATGACGCGTATCCCTTCGCGGCGCGCGACCTGAAAGAGCCGGTGATAAGCGTCGCGCGAAAAGTCGCCGTGAATCTTGATGAAGTCGTACCCGGCGCGCTTCTGCTCGACAACGTCGCGCTCCACTTCATCAGGCGTGGGAGTATGGACGGGCGCGTTGGAGATGAACGGCCCGCTCGTATAAAACTCAGGGCCGAATATTGCGCCGCTTCTGATCTTCGCGCGCAATTCGAGATGATGCGGCGTCCCGCACAGGTTGAGAATTGTGGTCACGCCGTTGGCCACGTAAAGCCGTAGCATCGCCGCATTGTGACCCTCGTTGTAATCCGACAAATGAATATGCAGGTCGGCGAGGCCGGGCATCAGGTATTTGCCGCGCCCGTCAATGCGCAGCGCGCCCGCGGGGGTTTTGACTTTATCCGCCGCCCCCATCTCGACAATCTTCCCGTCCTTCACAACCACCGTCTGACCAGTAAGGATTTGCTCCCGATCCATCGGCGCGACGTTGACATCAACGAACGCGACGGCCTGGTCTTTGTTGTGTCGCGGCGATTGCTGCTGCTGAGAAGCGCCGCCCGCGCTGATCTGAGAGGAAGCCTGTTCGTTTGATGGCATCCAGAAATAGAGGAAGATCACCGGCAGCGCCCCGACGCCGAGGACGACCGCCATCAACACTGTGGCCGTCAGCGCATAGCGTTTGATCCGCGCCCGTGATCGGTTGACTGGAACTGGCAAGGGTCTGTCCATCGCTGAGCCTCAGAAAAATGTATCGTAGGTTGTCTAACCCGCGGAGGCTTGGTTATTGAAGCGCTCAGTCGCCATTAAGCGGCTTGATTATGAAACCTTCCGCAGTTAGACAACCTACGGTACCGGGCGCGCCGGCCTTATTCACACCTGAGCGCGACCATCGGGTCCACCTTCGTCGCCCGACGCGCGGGCAGGTAGCAGGCCAGCATCGCCACGACCGAGAGCAACGCCGCAAGAGCGGCGTACGTGAGCGGGTCGGTCGCGCTCACCTCGAAGAGCATGCTCCGCATCAACTGAGTCAACGCCAATGCCGCGCCCAGCCCGACGCCGGCGCCGATCAGGGCCAGCGTCATTCCTTGCGCGACGACCAACTTCAATACGTCGCGCCGCTGCGCGCCGAGCGCCAGCCGAATGCCGATCTCACGCGTCCGCTCGGAGACCGAATAGGCCATCACGCCGTAAATGCCTATCGAAGCCAGCGCCAACGCCACGGCGGCGAATACGCCGAACAGGATCGTGTAGAGACGAGGCTGCCACACCGAGCGGGATATGACTTCGGTCATCGTTCGCACGTTGATTATTGGCAGATCCGGGTCCATCGCTTTGACTTGGCCTCGTACCGCCGGCGTCAAGTTATCGGGATTCGCGGCGCGAACGGCGAGCGCCATATCGGCTATCGTAATCTCCGCGTGCGGCAGGTAGACAGTCTTCCTCCGCGTCAGACTCAAACTCTCATGCTTCACCGCCCCGACGACGCCCACGACCGTATGCCACGGCTCGTTGTTTTCGGGCGGGCCGAACCTGACGCGTTTGCCGAGCGGACTTTCGTTCGGCCAATATTCGCGAGCCAGCCGCTCGTCAATGATCGTGACCCTCAACGAGTCGCGCGTGTCGGCGTCGGTAAAATCCCGTCCCATCGACAGCGGGATGCCCATCGCTCGAAAGTAGTTCGGCGTGATCACGCAATGATTGATCATAGGCGCTTGCCCTACGGGAAGGACCGGAAAGCCTTCGACCGTCAGGCTGCGTCCCCAGGTAACGCCGCCAAGCGGCAGGTTCGAGACCGCGCCTGCCGCCTCGACGCCGGGCAAGGCGCCGACTCTTTCGAGCAATTCCTTATAGAATGTCCGCTGCTTTTCGGGCGTGTCGTATTTCGCCCCTGGCAGATCCACTCGCAGCGTCAACAGATTTTCCGGGTTCAACCCAGGATTGGTGTGTTGCAGCCGCATAAAGCTGCGCATCATCAAACCCGCGCCGATCAGCAGGACGAGCGAGAGCGCCACTTCGGCGACCACGAGCGAACGCAAAAGCCGGTGACGCCCGGCGCCCGACGCGTCGCGCCCGCCATCTTTGAGCGCTTCGTTCAGATCGACCCTCGAAGCCTGCAGCGCCGGCGCCGCGCCGAAGATCAATCCGGTCAGCAGCGCCACGCCAGTCGTGAAGCCGAGGACGCGGCTATCGAGTTCGAACTTCATCCAGAACGGGAACTCAATGGGGATCGCAGCCAGCAGCAGATCGAGTCCCCAAAACGCCAGCGTCAATCCCAGCGCGCCGCCCATCAAACCAAGCACAATGCTTTCAGTCAGCAATTGCCGGAAGACGCGCCATCGGCCCGCGCCGAGCGCCGTTCGGATCGCGACCTCCTTGGCTCGCGTCGACGCGCGCGCCAACAACAGGTTAGCCACGTTGGCGCAGGCGATCAGCAACACCAACCCGACAACTCCCATCAGGATCAGCAGAGCATTGTGATAATCGCTGACCAACCCTTCGCGCAACGGGATGACGCTGACGCCCAACCCTTCGTTGGTAATCGGATTCGCCTCTTCGATGTGGCGGGCGATCGAGGTCATATCCGATCGCGCCTGTTCAACAGTCACGCCGGGTTGCAAGCGCGCGACGGCGCTCAGACCATGATCTGTCCGGGTCCATCTGTTTGTATCGAGCGCCAGAGGAACCCACAGATCGGCGACTTCCGGAAATTTGAAATCGGGCGGCATCACGCCGATCACCGTGCGCGGGCGATTAAGCAGTGTGATCTTTTGGCCGATGATTTCCGGCTTCGAGCCAAACCGGCGCTCCCACAAGCTGTGACCGAGTATAACCACGAGATCGTTTCCCGGCCGGTCTTCCTCGGCGGTAAAAGTCCTTCCCAGAATCGGAGCTACGCCCAGAACCTCGAAAGTGTTGTAGGAGATGTCCGCGCCCGAAACCTTTTCAGGCTCGCCGCTCCCGGTCAGCGTAAAATCGCCGATGTTGTAAGCCGCGACGCCTGTAAAGACCCGGTTCTGCTCACGCCAATCAAGAAAATTCGGGAATGAAACTCCCATCGAAGTGACGCCGCGCTTCGGCGCAGTCTCGTCGAGCGCAACCAACCGCCTGGAATCCTGATACGGCAATGGGCGCAGTAGAATGCCGTTGACGAAGCTGAAGATCGTGCTGGTCGCGCCGATTCCCAGCGCCAGCGTAATGACCGCGGTCAAAGTGAAGCCCGGCTTCTTCAGCAACATTCGCAGACCGTAGCGCGCGTCCTGACAAAGTGTTTTCATAGCGACTTTCCCCTGGGAAATGTGCAGTGCAGCGCCGCGCGCGTAAGCAAGCGGCTGATCGGCGCCACTGCCGCTTGCTTACGCACGCGGTATTGCGCGAGCCAATTTGAGCTGACCCGAATTGAGACTTATTCACGATTACAGATAACCAAATATCGTGCCAGGACCCGGGCCGGCTAAATGACTGATTCAATTGGATTGACTCAGCGGCGCAACGCTGATGACTGTGCGCTCCTGGGATTGGCCAATCCCAAAAACGGGCGCTGGCTTGAAGCGCGAAACAAGCTATAATTGCATCTACGCCATCGGCATCTATACAAGTCGGCGTCCCCCAGCTTCGGAGGAGGGCAATTAATTTGCGCCTCAATTAACATAAGGTCATAGCGTCCGCCCCAATCTCACCAACAACCTGTAAAAACCGGCGTGGGCGCAAAGCCGCCTTATTGCTGGGGAAGATCGTTATGCTTCTTGGAATTGATTTTGGAACGACGCGAACCGCGGTCGCGGCGGTAGACCGCGGCAATTACCCTATAGTCAGTTTTCATCCCGAAGACGGGGACACGCTCGAATGGTATCCGTCGGTGGCCGCCGCGCGCGACGGCGAGATAGTCTTCGGCTTCGACGCGGCGCAAAAACAGGGCGCGGAGGGCTGGGGCGTTCTGCGCTCGTTCAAACGCCGCCTCGGGACGACCGGGCCTGATGAGCTTGTCGAAATTGGCGGTCATAGGCTGACGGCGCTGGAACTGCTGACGGGCTTTCTGTCTGCGCTGCGGGCCGATCTGCTCGCCCGCTCCAACCTGCGCGTCAAGCGCAATGAGAAATTGCAGGCGATGATCTCCGTCCCGGCGAATTCGAACAGCAACCAGCGATTCATCACGCTCGAGGCGTTCCGCCGCGCGGGCTTCGACGCGCGCGGGATGATGAACGAGCCGTCGGCGGCGGGCGTCGAGTACGCCCATCACCTGGCAAGCGGCGGCTCGTCGAAGCGTGAGACTTTGGTTGTTTACGATCTCGGGGGCGGCACGTTCGATTCTTCTGTGATCAACCTGGTCGAGCGCGACCACGAAATCTTGAGCAGCGAAGGCATCGCCAAACTCGGCGGCGACGACTTCGACATCGTCTTGCTCGACCTGGCGCTAAAAGCCGGCGGCGTCCATTCGGGAGACTGGGAGGTCTCCGACGCCGCGCTCGTCAAGTTGCTCGAAGAGTGCCGCCACAAGAAAGAGGGCCTCCACCCGAACACGCGCCGCATCACGATCGATCTCGGGTTGGGGATTGAAGGCGCGGGTGAAGTGGTTGTCAATGTCAGCGAATATTACGAAGAATGCAGGCCCCTGATCGAAAGCACCATCGAGGCGATGGAGCATGTGATGGAAAAATCGGCGCGCGAGGCCGGCTTCGATCTTCGCGAGTCATCGGTCTATCTGGTGGGCGGGTCGAGCGACCTGCCGCTGGTGGCGCGGTTGCTCAGAGAAAAGTACGGCAAACAGGTTCGGCGTTCGCCCTATCCGCACGCGGCGACGGCGATCGGGCTGGCGATCGCGGCGGACACCGAGGCCGGCTACAAGCTGCGCGAGCGGTTTACCCGGCACTTCGGCGTCTGGCGCGAGTGGGACGACGGGCGTCAGATCGCCTTCGACCCGCTCTTCGAGAAGAACACGGCGCTCCCCTTGAAGGGGGAGCAGCCCCTCGTGCGTGTGCGGAGATACGCGCCGATACACAACGTCGGCCATTTCCGCTATCTGGAATGCGGCCGCCTCGACCAGGACGGCCAACCGCAGGGCGACCTCGCGCCGTGGGACGAAATCCTCTTCCCCTTCGACCCGCAGTTGCGAGGAGTCGAGGACTTGAAAGACGCGTCGATCTCCCACTCATATGATCACAACCACATCGTCGAAGAGGTCTATTCATGCGACCACAACGGCATTATCGAAGTCGAGATCAAGGACGCGTCCAACGGCTTCAGCCGCCGTTACACGTTGCGCAGGAAGTAAGCGCGCAGGTCGGTACCGCGAGCGGTAGCGAGCGTGGCTTAACCTGAAGCGCGCTCGCTACCACTCGCGGTACTGATCCGGCGAGCCTTCCCGTACACGCAATTGCAAACTGATCTAATTATGCAAAGGGTCTTCAGGCCAGGCATGGCGCGGGTAACGGCGGCTCAACTCCTTGCGAACCTGCGGATAGACGCGCTGCCAGAAGCCCGCCAGGTCGGTCGTGACCTGAACCGGGCGGTGGTTGGGCGCGAGCAGATGCAACACCAACGGCGTTCGCCCGCCGGCGATCACCGGCCCCGTCTCCATTCCGAAAAAATCCTGCAGGCGTGATTCGATCCAGGGCGGTTTGCCGGTTTCATAATTGACGCGCACGCGGCGGCGGCCGGCGATCGCCACGAATTCCGGCGCCATCTTGTCCAGCAATCGCCGCTGCTCGGCGTTCAAACGTTGGCGCAGCGCCTCAATCAAAGCGCCCTCCCTGGCAGCCGCGCGCAATTCGGCGAAGCTCTTCAATCCGTCGCACAACGAGATCAAGGACTCATGAACGTCGTCGTCATTCAGCGCCGGCGTCGTAGATTCTGGAAAAGTCTTCGACACGAACTCGACCCGCGCGAGGAAATTGGCCACAGTCTCCGGTTCGACGAACTTCTGCAACCCGGCGGCGAGCGCGGCTTGGGCCAGGACGCGCGCGGCCTCCTGTCCTCCTACCGCGGCGGAGCGGTTTTCGCTGATCGCCAGTTGGTCGTACATCATCCGCTCGACCACTTCTACGCGCTCCGATTGCGCGTTCCATTTCGCCTCGGTCGTTTCGCGCAACTGATCGGCGAAGAGATCGATCAACCATTCCGGCTCGATCCGGCTGGCGATGCGAACGATGCGCGCCCTGGCCTGATTCGCGTCCCGACGCTCCTCGGCGTCGATAGCGACCAGGAACTCAGATTGCCCTACGACGCTCGACGGCGAAAGCTGCGCCGCCCCGCCGCCCGACAATAGCAACTCCCTGTTGTCCGATTTCAACGAGCGGCGCTTCGCGACACGGTCCGGGTAACCGGCGAGGATGGAAATCAACAGCGCGTCGTCTCCTTCTCTGCCCCGTTCTCTGCCCCGTTCTCTGCCCCGTTCTCTGCCGCGTTCCCTGCCCCGTTCACTCGCCACGACGCCTCCACGCTTTCCGCCGCGCACGCGCGACGCAAGGAGTCTCTGATTGACCCGATTGACGGCCATCACCGCGCCCATGTCGAGATTCATCGCGCGCAAGCGTGACGGGGCGAAGTTGGCTGACGCGGCCTCTTCGAACAGATCCAGCCGGTGCAGCAGATCACTCGGCCCCTCGTGTACGGCCTTCCTCTCGCGTTCATTTTTGAAAAGCTCCGAGGCGACGATGTCGCGCTCGCCGATCAGCGCCGCGACGACGCAAGCCCGTTCGCCCACGCCGCGCGATTCGGCCTCGACCAGCATCCGCGATTGGCGCGGGTGCAGCGGGAACCGCAACATGTCTTTGCCGATCGCGGTCACCGCCCCCGCCGCGTCAATCGCGCCGAGTTTTGAAAGCAGACTCTCGGCGGCCTCCATCGCCGATTGCGGAGGGGCCTCGAACCAACCGAAGCCGTTCAAGTCGGCGACGCCGGCGGCGTGCAATTCCAGCGCGGTCTCGGCCAGGTCTGCGCGACGGACTTCGGCGACGTCGTGATCGGGACGCGCGTTGAAGTCCTGCGCGGTGTAGAGCCGCAAACATCGGCCGGGCCGCGTCCGCCCGGCGCGCCCGGCGCGCTGCGTCGCCGAAGCTTTGCTGACGCGCGCGACGGTCAATGTCGGCAATCCCGACCAGGGCGAATGGCCCGCCATTCGCGCCAGCCCCGAATCGATCACCGCGACAACCCCGTCAATCGTGACTGAGCTTTCGGCGACGTTGGTCGAAAGGATCACTTTGCGCTTCGCGGCCGGTTTGACCGCACGATCCTGCTCATCGGCCGAAAGGTCGCCGTGCAGCGGCAAAATTATCAGATCGTGTCTGTCGGCGGCCTGCGCGCAAGCGGCTTGCGCGCGACGAATCTCAGCCGCCCCCGGCAGGAAGACCAGAGTGTCACCGTCAATGCCTTCGGCGGCGAGCCGGTTGACGGCCGCCGCGACCTGCTCGGCCAGCGGACGCTCGTCGGGCCGCGACAGATGCTCGATCGCAATGTCGAACCGCTTGCCTTCGGAGCGAAGCGCAGGCGCGCCGTCGAGAAAGCTCGCGACCGGCCCGGCGTCGAGCGTCGCCGACATCACGACGAGCTTCAAATCCGGCCTCGCGGTCTTCTGCAACCGTCTGAGCAGGGCCAGCGCGAGGTCGGCCTGCAAGTGGCGCTCATGGAATTCATCCAGCGCGACGACGCCGACGTTCTTCAGCGTAGGATCGGAGAGCAATCGCCGCGTCAACACGCCTTCGGTCAGAAAGCGTAATCGGGTCTTCGCGCTCGTCACCTCTTCAAACCGCACCTGATAGCCTACGGTCTCGCCGAGCTTCTCCCCTCGCTCTTCGGCGACGCGGCGCGCGGCCATTCGCGCGGCCAGACGTCTCGGTTCGAGCACTAACACTTCACTGTCGCCTGTAATTTTCGCGTCGAGCAACGCTATAGGCACGCGCGTGGTTTTGCCGGCGCCCGGCGGCGCTTCCAGAACGATGTTGGGTGATTGGCGTAATCGCGCGACGATTTCCGGCAGGAGCGGGTCAATGGGAAGAGGTTGCATTATTGATCGAGCTTGAATGTGATCGCGACTTCACTCCAAGTATTCACAGTTTTGTTCGTATCCGAATAAGTGGCCGGTTTGAATTTTACCGCCCTCGCAAGCTCGATCGCCTTCTCTGTAAGCCCGTCAGGCAATCCCTCGATGACGTCAATATGCCCTATATTGCCGTTCGAGCGAAAGGCGACAATCAATCTCACGTCGCCTTCAACCCTATTCTTTCGAGCCGCCTCGGTGTATTCGGGCTTCTTCACATCAATCAGCTCCGGCTTGCCCACTCCGTCGAGACCCGCCTGCCAGAAGTGCGTGTCAAGGCTACGGGGATAAAGGTCGAAAGTGAATTCCAGATTGGTTCTCACGCTGACCGGCTCGCCGTTATTGGTAGCCGGTTCGAATCGTATTTTTTTCGCGGCGGATATGGCCTGTTCCATCAGGCCATATGGCAGCCCGCGAATTATCTTGATATCGTCGATATTGCCATCTCCTCCGAAAACCACGCTCATCACAACAACCCCCACAACCCCCGCTTTACGCGCATCATCATTGTATCTGGCCTTTTCTCTATTTAAAATCTTCGGCCTCAACGTCTGGCTCATGGGCTGAACAGTTTTGCCGCCGGGATCGGCTGACAATCGCACAGGTTGCTGCGGCGTGTCTTGCCGCGACGCGTCCTGTTGCGGCGCTCCGTGCGGCGTCGTCTGGTAATGCTCACGCAGCAAGTCCTCGCCGAAATCGCCGTTGAAATCGCGCCAGACCGAGTGGATGTGATTGGCGTTGTTCTGCGTGTTGTCGTATTCGATCAGAAAGGTCGGACTCTGCACCCGGTAGTAATGCGGATCGCCTTTGTTGACTCCACCCGCCCAGCCGAAATAAATCTTGCCGAAGCCGGCCTCCCGCATCTTCTTCGACCTCTCCTCCGCCACGTCCTGCGGCATTCGCGCCAGGTATTCGTCAATTAATTTTCCGAGCAGAGCCTGCTGCTGGTCGTTCATCTGGCCGGCCGGGATGCCTTCGGGTTTGAGCGGGTCGGCTTTTATCTTGGCCAGTGTGAGAATGTCGGACGGGGCTTTCTGGTCGAAGATGGCGACGGCGCGCTGTTTTTCGTCGAGCGCGAGGATCAGATCGCGCCCCCTGTCCTCTTCCCCCGCCAGCGCCCGCAATCCCTTCCGTTCGCCCTCGCGGACTTCGGCCGGGTTCGCGCCGAAGGCCAGCGGAGTGTTTGATAGCATTTCGCCCTTGACGATCGTGAAATGGATCGAGATGTGGTGACCTTCGACTCGCCACCCCCACGGGTCTTTTGGCGAGGGCTTTCCGAAGATCGAGAAGTAATAAAGCTCCGGGTCGCGCGGGAAGCGGCGGCTCGGGCCTTCGAGCTGCGCCAGGACCGGTTCGAGGCTCATGATCGTCGTGGCTTTCTGGTAGCCGGACGCGCCCAGGCCGGTTTTCATGAATTCCATCGCCAACTTGCGCTGATTCTCATCGAGATCTTTGAGCGGGACGCCTTTGCGGTCACGCGGGACGACGGTCCAATCGCGACGGTTCTCGTCTGCGAAATCTAGAGTCGCTTTAGCCTTCTGTTCGGGCGTGAGCGAGGCAAGGAATTTGTTGGCGGCATCAGCCATCGCAGAGGCAGAGCGCATCCGCGCCATACCGTCGATGACCGACCAGGTTACGAGCGATAATGCTATGACACAGGACGACAGCAACACTACAAGTCTCAGCGGCTTCATCTTCGACCTCCAGGCGTAATTTGTGATTTAGGATTCGAGATTCCATCTGATTTGGGATTACCGCTTGGGAATAGCTTGCATTATCGATCGAGCTTGAATGTGATCGCGACTTCACTCCAAACGTTCACAGTTTTGTTTGAATTCAAAAAAGTGGCCGGCTTGAATTTTATCGCCTTCGCAAGCTCGATCGCCTTCTCTGTAAGCCCGTCAGGCAATCCTTGAATGACGTCGACATGCCCTATTTTGCCGTTCGAGCGGAAGGCGACTAACAACCTCACGTCGCCTTCAATCCTATTATTTCGAGCCGCCTCGGTGTATTCGGGCTTCTTCATTTCAATCAAATCCGGCTTGCCCACGCCGTCGACGCCCGCCTGCAAATACTCCGGAGTCGCGTCAATGTTGAAAGAGAATTCCAGATTGCCCCTCACGCTGACCGGTTCACCGTTTTTGATAGCCGGTTCGAATCGTATTTTTTTCGCGGCGATTATGGCCTGGTCGGTCAGGCCGAATGGAAGTCCGCGAATCACCCTGATATTCCGGATGACGCCATCTTCTCCGAAAACTATGCCGAGCACGATAGTCCCTCCAACCCCCGCTTTACGCGCCTCATCCGTGTAGCTGGCTTTTTCTCTGTATAAAATCCTCGGCCTCAACGTCTGGCTCATGGGCTGAACACCACCGGTTCCGATTCCCACCAAAGGTTCTTGCGGCTTGACTTGCCGCGACGCGTCTTGTTGCGGCGCGCCGTGCGGCGTCGTCTGGTAATGCTCACGCAGCAAGTCCTCGCCGAAATCGCCGTTGAAATCGCGCCAGACCGAGTGGATGTGATTGGCATTGTTCTGCGTGTTGTCGTATTCGATCAGAAACGCCGGACTCTGTACCCGGTAGTAATGCGGATCGCCTTTGTTGACTCCACCCGCCCAGCCGAAATAAATCTTGCCGAAGCCGGCCTCCCGCATCTTCTTCGACCTCTCCTCCGCCACGTCCTGCGGC
>Ga0209382_10006991_pt1 | contig 14446 bp, 13 predicted proteins | sample SoiMetdeltSBSDD5_FD_187599 | JGI IMG/M metagenome (GOLD analysis project Ga0209382, IMG submission 187599) | Bulk soil microbial communities from a Populus tree surrounding site in Tennessee, USA - Soil MetaG P. deltoides SBSDD5 (SPAdes) (version 2) | ecosystem: Environmental > Terrestrial >... | reverse complement strand
GGCCCCGCCCTGCTCGCCGCCGCCGACCCCGCGGTGCGTGATCGCGTCCGTGCCGTGCTGAGCCTCGGCGGCTATGCCTCGGCGCCGGAGCTCCTGCGCTTCTTCCTCACCGGCGAGTACGCCTGGGGCGACGTGCGCGGGCGCATGGTGCACGATCCGGCCGTCGTGCGGTTCTTCCTCGAGGCCAACGCCGACCTGCTCGACACCTCCGTCCAGTCCGCCCTCGCCGACCCCGCCCGGGCCGCCGCCGTCCTGGCCACCCCGCCGCCCCAGGTCGCCGCGCTGCTGACCCGCCTCTCCCCCGAGCGCTTCGCCCCGGAGATCACCGCGCGCCTCATCCTCGTCCACGGCGTGGACGACCGCGCCGTCCCCTACACCGAAAGCCTGCGCCTGGCCGCCGCCCGCCCGAAGGGCACGCGCGTCGTCCTGGTCCACCTCGTCGACCATGTCGAGGGCGCCACGCTCCGCGGCCGGTGGAGATCGGCACGCGAGCTCGCCGCGTTGATCATGGCCGTTTACGGCCTAGCCCGCTGAGGAGTCGTGGTGAGCCGCAGTGACGCCGGCGTCCAGCCGGCCGGTCGTGTCGCGTGGTCGCGCTTCATAGCGAGCTGATGTCGCCGCGCTCGTTCGGCGACGGCCGAGCGAGCCGCCACTATCGAGGGGTCCCACGGCGTCGCCGGGGCGCCCCGAGCCGCATGGGGGTGTGGAGGCCATGTCGGGGCCCCACCTGGTCAGACGGGGGGTCGAAGCGAGGTCGGCTCCGAACGAGCAGCGGCGACCAGCGAGCCATGCGCGCGACCACGAGACACGACCGGCCGGCTGGACGCCGAGGTCACCGCGGCCCGCGCGTTGTCGCAGGTGGGCTAGGGGGAGGCGGCGCGACCCTCGGCCGAACCGGGGCGCTGGACGCCCCAGCCGGCGAGCTTGGCGAGGACGGTGTTGCGGTGCACGCCGAGCTGGCGGGCCGCGCGGCTCACGTTCCACGACAGCCGCTCCAGCGTGCGCAGCACGTACTGGCGCTCGAACTGGTCGCACGCCTCGCGCAGCGGCACCGTGTCTCGGGCGAGGACCGCCACGGTCTCCGGCATCGCGACGTCCAGGGGAACGTCCTGCAGGTGGACGACCGGGCCGCCGGCCAGCACGACCGCGCGGTGGATGACGTTCTCGAGCTCGCGCACATTGCCAGGCCAGTCGTACCGGGTGAGCGCGTCGAGCGCGCCCGCCGAGACCCCGCGCACGTCGCGGTGGCTCTCGCGCGCAAACTTTCGCACGAAGTGCTCGACGAGCCGGGGCACGTCCTCGCGCCGCTCGCGCAGCGGCGGGACGTGGATCGGCACGACGCTCAGCCGGTAGTAGAGGTCGTCGCGGAACGCGCGGTCGCGCACCGCCTGGCGCAGGTTGACGTTGGTGGCGGCCAGCACCCGCACGTCGATGGGGATCGGCCGGCTGCCGCCCAGCCGCTCGATCTCGCGCTCCTGGAGCGCGCGCAGGAGCTTGGTCTGCAGATCGAGCCGCAGCGAGCCGATCTCGTCGAGGAAGATCGTCCCGCCGTGCGCCAGCTCGAACTTGCCGAGCCGACGGGCCACGGCGCCGGTGAACGCGCCCCGCTCGTGGCCGAACAGCTCGGACTCGAGCAGCGTCTCGGGGATGGCGGCGACGTTGATCGCGACGAACGGCTGGGCGCTGCGTCCGCTCCGCGCGTGGACGGCCCGCGCGACGAGCTCCTTGCCGGTGCCGCTCTCACCGGTGATGAGCACCGTGGTCGTGGTGGCGGCGACCTGGGTAATGAGCTGGTAGATGCGCACCATGTCGGGGTGGCGGCCGACCAGCCCCTCGAAGCCGTCGGTGGCGAGGCCCGACGGCGCCAGCGCGGAGCGCAGGCACAGCACCTGGCGCTCGAGGGCTCGCTTCTCCAGCGCGCGCTCGACCAGCATCAGGATGTCGTCCACGTCGAACGGCTTGGTGATGTAGTCGTAGGCGCCGCGCTTGAGGGCCTCGACCGCCGTGCGGACGTCGTGGACCGCGGTGGCGAGCACCACTACCGTCGACGGGTCGGCCGCCTTCACCCGGGGCAGGACGTCGATGCCCGGCTCGCCCGGCATCCGCTGGTCGAGCATCACGAGGTCGACCTCGCGCGCCCGCAGCAGCTCCAGCGCGTCGGCGCCGGTCTCGGCCTCCAACACCTCGCAGGTGCCCTCGAGGATGACGCGGATCGAGGCGCGCACGCCCGGCTCGTCGTCGACCACCAGCACCGTGCCCCGCCGCGAGAGCGGCGGCGGCTCGAGCAGGCCGGCCGCGCTCACCGCGCGCCCTCGCGCTCGAGGACGACGTACTGGTTGCGGCCGCCCCCGGCCCCACTGGACTGGTACACCCACAGGATCACCGAGCGGCCCGCCGGCACCTCCCCCAGCGCCTTCTGCAGCGCGGGCGCGTCGTAGACCGGCTTGCGGTCGACCTCGAGGATGACGTCGCCGCGCCGCAGCCCCGCGCGGTCGCCGGGGCCGCCGCTGGCCACGTCCGTCACGAGCAGCCCGTGGCTAAACGACAGCCCCAGCCGCTCGGCCATGTCCGGCGCCAGCGGCTCGACCTGCAGCCCGAAGCCCTCGGGGCCCGTGTCGGCCTCGGCCACCGTCGGATCCTCCGCGGGCATCTCGCCCACGCGCACCTCGACCCGCTGCGGCGCCCGGTCGCGCACCACGCCGAGCGCGACCGTCTGGCCCGGGGCGACGTCCGCCACGCGGCGCTGCAGGTCGGGGACCTCGCGGATCTTCGTGGGACCGAGCTGCACGATGACGTCGCCCGGCCGCAGCCCGGCCGCCTCGGCGGGGCCGCCCTTCATCACGTCGGCGACCAGCACCCCCTCGCGCTCGCGCACGCCGAAGCTCGACGCCAGGTCGTCGGTGAGGTCCTGGATGACGATGCCGAGCCAGCCGCGCGTGACCTTGCCGCGGGCGATGAGCTGGCCCATCACGGCCTTGGCCTCGTTGATCGGGATCGAGAAGCCGATCCCCTGCCCCGCCGCCACGATCGCTGTGTTGATGCCGATCACCCGGCCGTCGAGGCTCAGGAGCGGGCCGCCCGAGTTGCCGGGGTTGATCGACGCGTCGGTCTGGATGAAGTTCTCGTAGGTCGCGACGCCCACGCGCGTGCGCGCCGTGGCGGAGACGATGCCGGCGGTGACGGTGCGGTCGAGGCCGAACGGGTTGCCGATCGCGACGACCCACTGGCCGACGCGCAGGCGCGCGGAGTCGCCGAGCTCGGCCGTCGGCAGCGGGGCCGGGGCGTCCACCTTCAGGACCGCCAGGTCGGTCTTGGGATCGCGACCGACGAGGGTGGCCGTGAACTTCCGGGAGTCGGACAGGCGCACGGTGATGTCCTGAGCGTTTTCGATAACGTGATTGTTCGTCAAGATGTATCCGGCTGGATCCACGATGACGCCGGAGCCGCCGGCCCGCGGCTCCTCGCGCGGGCGCCGCCGGAAGTACCGCTCGTAGAACTCCTCGCCGAAGAACTCGCGGAAGCGCTGCGGGTCGTCCGACCCGCCCGCCGCCGGCCGCTTGCTGGTCGTGCTGACGTTGACGACGGCCGGCGTGACCCGATCCGCGACGGCGCTGAACGCCTCCTCCATGGCCTGCAGGACGGCGCGCGGGTCGATCTTGGCAGCCGGCGGCTTCGCGGGCGCGCGCTTGTCGGCCGGCGGCCGCGCGGGCGCCTGCGCCCACACGGGCGAGACCAGCGCGACGAGGAGCACGAGCGAGAGCGGGAGTCGCATGAACGTCAGAGGCCGCATTCTACCGGCCCCCCTTGGGGTCCGCCAGCGCGATCAGCCGCAGCTCCACGATCTCGCGCGTGGCCGGCGTGACGGGCGCCGCGGCGCCGCGGCGCCGCCCGGCGAGCCACAGGATCCGTCCGTCCTGCTCGACGAGCGGCAGCCGGTCGCGCTCCCACCGCGGCACCTTGGCGTCGATGAGGAACGACTTCAGCCGCCGCTCGCCGCCGCCGAACGCGTCGAAGCGGTCGCCGCGACGGCGACTGCGCACCGTCAGCCTCGGCGCCACCGCGTCGGCGTCGAAGGCCACGCACTCCGCGTCGCGCGGCACGACGTACCCGACCGCGGAGAGCCGCCGCGCCTCGAGGGCACGTCCGATCTCCGGCAGCGCGACGCGCCCGGGCACCGGCAGCACACGGGAGACGAGCGCGGGCGCCCGCGTCGCGCCCACCCGCAGCCGGTCGCCGCTGACCTCGACGACGACACCGCCGAGCCGGAACGGGCGGCGCGGTGGCGTTGCCGCCAGCACGCGCCGCAGCCCGCGATGCGCCCAGGCGCGCAGCGGCGCGCGACTGCCGAAGCGCGCGGCGGCCTGGCGCAGCATCTCGGCGGCGACCGGAGGCGGCAACGCCGCCAGCGCCGCGCGCGACAGCGTGAGCGCGTCGCCTTCGACGCGGGCCAGGCGGTCGAGCTCGCGCGCCGCCGTGCGGTCGAGCGCGTGGACGGTCTCGCGCGCCACGCGGGCGACGTCGGCGAGCGCGGGCACGACGTCGGCGTGGTACGACGCGGCCAGCAGCGGCAGCAGCTCGTGGCGGATCCGGTTGCGGAGGAACTTGGGGTCGCGGTTGCTCGGGTCCTCGACCCACGCGAGCCCCGCGGCGGTGAGCGCGTCGCGCAAGGTCTGGCGGCGGAGCTCGAGGAGCGGACGGATGATGCGGCCGCGCACCGGCGGGATCGCGGCCAGCCCCCGTACGCCGGCGCCGCCGAGCACGCGCATGAGGACCGTCTCGGCCTGGTCGTCGGCGGTGTGGCCGACCGCGATGCGCGTGGCCCCGATCCGGTCGGCCGCGCGCTCCAGCGCCTCGTAGCGGGCCGTCCGCGCCGCCGCCTCCACCGAGCCGGAGCCGACCTGCACGCGCTCGACGTCCACCGGCACGCCGAGCCGCGCGCCGAGGGCGCGCACGAGCTCCGCGTCGCGAGCGCTGTCGGCGCGCAGGCCGTGGTCGACGTGCAGGACGTGCAGGGTCAGGCGCCAGGCCGGCGCCAGCGTGGTCATGATCGAGAGGAGCGCGACGGAATCGGCGCCGCCGGAGACGGCCACCAGGACAGTTTCGCCGCCGGCGAGCATCGCGTGGCGGCGAAGCGTCCGCTCGACGGTGGCGGTGAGGCCCACCTCAGCCGCCCTGCAGGCCCACCCAGACCTCGCCGTCCTCGAAGTGCTCCTTCTTCCAGACGGGCACCGTGCGCTTGAGGGTGTCGATCGCGTAGCGGCACGCCTCGAAGGCGTCGCCGCGGTGAGCGGCCGAGACGGCGATGAGCACCGACGACTCGCCGATCTCGAGCCGACCGATCCGGTGCAGCATGGCCACCCGCTTGACGCCCGGCCACCGCCCGCGGATGGCCGCACCGATCTCGCGCAGCTTGGTCTCGGCCATCGGCGCGTGGGCCTCGTACTCGAGGAACTTCACGGGGCGGCCGTCGGTCTGGTTGCGCACGACGCCCGAGAAGATGACGATGCCGCCCGCGCCGGGGTCGTCCACTTGCGCGGCGATCTCGTCGGGCGACAGGGGCCGGTCGACCACCGCGAAGACGTCGTGGCTGGCGGGCTCGCTCCCGCCGCTCACGGGCGGGAAGAGGCACAGCTCGTCGCCGGGCTTCAGCGGATGGTCGGGCTCGACGTAGTCGTGGCCGACCGCGAAGAGGGTGAAGGGGCGGTACTCGGCGAGCTGGGGATGACGGTCGACAATGGCAGCCCAGGCCGTGTCGACGGTGCCGCCCTCGGGGATCTCCAGGTCCACCTGCGCCCGCCCCGTGGCCTCACGATACCGGGCGAACAGGTGGACCCGGACGCGCACGACGACTTAGAAGCTGTGAGAGTGGCCGCAGCCGCAGCTGGACTTGACGTTCGGGTTCTTGATCGCGAAGCCGGCGCCCATCATGTTGTTCTCGACGTAGTCGATCTCGCTGCCGCTCAGATAGGGCGCGCTGTGCTTGTCGACGTAGACCTTGATGCCGTGCGACTCGATGACGCTGTCCCCTTCGGCCTGCTGGTCTTCCCAGCCGAGGTCGTAGGACATGCCCGAGCAGCCCCCACCCACGATCTTGATCCGCAGGCCCCACTCGGGCTTGCCTTCCTCCAGGCGGAGCTCGCCGACCTTCTTGGCGGCCGTCTCTGTCATCGTGACCATGCGATCCTCCCGTCGTTGCGCGGCGTTTCCCGACCCACAAATCGTATCACAGGATACCCCCGGCGGGCAGGAGCGTGAGCTCCTCCAGCGAGGCGTGCGGTGGCAGCGCCGCCATGAGCACGGCCGCCCGCGCGACGTCCTCCGGGCGCAGCATCTTCTCGCGCGGCGGCGAAGCTCCGAGCGTGTCCCACAGCGGCGTGTCGACCGCGCCCGGCACCAGCACGCCGACGCGGACGCCGTGCGCACGCAGCTCCTCGGCCAGCACGCGGCTGAAGCCGATCACCGCCATCTTGGTGGCCGTGTACGCCGCGCTGCCGGGCAGGGCCCGCTTGGCGGCGATCGAGGCCACGTTCAGGATCGTGCCCGCGTGCTGACGCATCATGGTCGGCAGTACCGCCCGGCAGCAGACCATCACCGCGCGCAGGTTCAGCGTGAGCATCGCGTCCCAGTCGCCGGGCTTGGACTCCGCCACCGGCGCGAAGGCCGCGGTGCCGGCCGCGGTCACCAGCACGTCGAGCCGTCCCAGCTCGCCGGCCACGTGCTCGACGAGGGTCTCGACGGCCGCGTCCTGGGTCACGTCGGTGGGGACGGCCAGCACGCGGGCGGTGGTGCGCTCGCGGATCTCGCCGGCGACGCTGGCGAGGTCGGCCCGCGAGCGAGCGACCAGCGCCACCGCGGCGCCCTCGGCGGCGAACGCGAGCGCGACGGCGCGGCCGATGCCCCGGCCGGCGCCCGTGATCAGCGCGACCTTGCCCTCCAGCGCGTTGCTCATATGACGAGCCCTCGACCGGCCTTGATGAGCTCCATGAACTCCGCCCGCGTCTCCGGCCGGTCCCGGAAGGCGCCGAGCATCGCCGAGGTCACCGCTTTGGAGTTCTGCTTCTCGACGCCGCGCATGAGCATGCACAGGTGGACCGCCTCCATGACGACGGCGACCCCGCGCGGCTGCAGCACCTCGTTCAGCGTGTTGGCGATCTGGGTGGTGAGCCGCTCCTGCACCTGCAGCCGCCGCGCGTACATGTCGACGAGCCGCGGGATCTTCGACAGTCCCACGATCTTCTTGTGCGGCATGTACGCCACGTGGCACTTGCCGATGAAGGGCAGGAGGTGATGCTCGCACAGGCTGGTGACGTCGATGTCCTTGACGATCACCATCTCGTCGTACTCCTCGACGAAGAGGGCGCCGTTGAGGACCTCGCGCGCGTCCTTGTCGTAGCCCGACGTGAGGTACCGCAGCGCCTTCGCCACCCGGTCGGGGGTGCGCTCGAGTCCCTCGCGCTGGGCGTCCTCGCCGAGCTCCTTCAGCAGCTGTCCGATCAGCCCCGGGATCGCGTCCGCCATCAGATCTCCTCGCCGCGGTACGCGAAGCGGTTCTTGGCCGTCTCCTGCACCACGACCTCCTGCAGCGCGCCGTCCGGCAGCGCCTCGCGCAGCGTGCGCCAGAACGCGTGCGCGAGCCCCTCGCCGGTGGTGATGACGCCCTCGAGGATCGGCGCGTCCTCGAGCCGGTGGTGATCGACCTGGTCCAGCACGGTCCGCGACACCGTCTGGTCGAGTCGCTCGAGGTCCACGGCGAAGCCCGTCACCGGGTCGGGGACGCCGGCCACCGTCACCTCGAGGTAGTAGTTGTGGCCGTGCGGCCGGGCGCAGGGCCCGTACAGCGCCGCGTTGTCGGCCGCGCTGAGGGCCGGATGGGCCAGACAGTGGGCCGCGCTGAAATGATACACGCGCGTGAGCTCGACCCTGCGGGTCATCTCAGCGTCCATCATAGTCCACGAAGAGGGTCGGGTCCTCCCACACGCGGACCCGCGCGAGCCGGTCGGGGCCGAGCTTGGGGGCCAGCAGCTCCCACACCGCGATGGCGATGTTCTCCGTCGTGGGGATGCGCTCGCGGAACAGGGCGTCGGCGTTGAGGTCGGCGTGATCGAACCGCTCGATCACGGTCGCGTTCACGATCGCCTTGAGCTCGCCGAGGTCGATCACCATCCCCGTCTGGGGGTCGATGGGGCCGCGCACGGTGACGTCGAGGGTGTAGTTGTGCCCATGCGGCACGGTGAGCCGGCCGAACGCCCGCGCGTTCTCGTCGGCGGACCAGCGCGCCACGTGATAGCGGTGGCCGGCCGAGAAGGCGAAGCGCCGCGTGGTGGACGCCTGCACGGTCATGCCGCGGCCACCTCGACGAAGCGCCGGGCCACCGGCTCCAGGTCGAACGCCGCCACCCGCGCCGCGCCGGCCGCACCGAGATCGGCACGCAGGCCGTCGTTCATGAGCAAGGTCTCGAGCGCCATCGCCAACTCCTCGGGGCTCTCACGATTCACCAGCAGTCCGGTCCGCCGGTCCTCGACCAGCTCCGGCACCGCCGCGGCCCGACACGCGACCACCGGCAGCCCGGCCGCCATCGCCTCGGCGAAGACGATCCCGAACCCCTCCTGGACGGTCGGCAGGCAGAAGCAGTGGGCCCGTACGTATTCTACGGCCAGCGCTTGGCGCGGGATGTCGCCGAGAAAGGCCACGGTCTCACCGAGCCCAAGCGTCGCGTGGAGCTCGTGCAGGCGGGCGGACTCCGGCCCCTCCCCTACGATGCGCACACGCACCGGAGGGATTCGGTCGCGCAGCACCACCGCGGCCCGCAGCAGATCGTCCAGGCGCTTGCGCGGGTACATCCGCGCGACCGCGAGCACCGTCGGCGGGCCGTCGGGGGCCGGCGTGACCTCGGCAAAGCGACGGCGCCACTCGGCGAGGTCGATCGGCTCGGGCACGACGGCCAACCGCTCCGCCGGCACGCCGTACGCCTCGTGGGCCACCGACGCCGAGTAGCGGCTCGGCACGATCACGCGCTCGGCGCGCTCGGTGTTGAGCCGCTCCCAGTGCGCCTGCACCTGGAGCAGCCTGCGGACCAGGCCCGTCTCGTTCTTCAGCTCGTCGGCGATGATGCCCTTGAGGGCGACGACGAAGCGGGCCCGGCGCGGCTGCCCCGCCCAGATGAACCCGTCGAGGTCGACGCCAACGACGACGTCGGCGGCGGGCGGCGCCAGCGCGATCCGGGCGTTGTAGAGCCAGCGGTCGAGCGTGTGGAAGTGCGTGCGCGGCCCGAGCGGACGGTAGCCGACGGTGTGGCCGAGGCGCTCGAGACCGCGCACGAGGCCGTCGATGGCGACCCAGGTCCCGCTGCCTTCGGTGGGGGTGGCCGGGGTGGAGCTGAGGAACTCGAAGCGCACGCGCCCGGGCTCAGCGGCCCTGGAACGTGGGCCGTCGCTTCTCGAGAAAGGCGCGCGTGCCTTCCCGGTAGTCCTCGCTGGCCGCCGCTTCCATCGCGAGGGCCCGCACCCGCGCGCGGCTCGCGTCGTCGAACCCGGCCAGGTAGGCCTGGATCGTGACCTTCGAGCCGCGAACGGACAGCGGCGCGTTGTCGGCGACCAGCGTCAAGTAGTCGTAGGTCGTCCGCTCCAGCTCGGCCGCGGGCACCAGGCGCTGGATGAGGCCGATGGCCAGCGCCTCGCGATCGCTCACGGTGCGGGCCGAGAACAGGATGTCCTTCGCGTAGGCGGGCCCGACCAGGTCCACGAGCTGCGCGATCGCCTCGGACGGATAGACGATGCTCAGGCGCGCCGCCGGGATCCCGAACTTGGAGCCCTCGGCGGCGAAGCGCAGGTCGCACGCCATGGCGAGCCCGACCGCCCCGCCCATGCAGAAGCCGTGGATCAACGCCACCGTCGGCTTCGCGCACTCGCGCACCGCCGCGTAGGCGGCGGCGGTCGTGGCGTTGTACCGCTGGGCCGTCTCCGGGTCCTTGCGGCTCTCGGGGAACTCCGAGATGTCGGCGCCCGACGCGAAGGCCTCGGTGCCGGCGCCGCGATAGACGATCGCCCGTACGGCGTCGTCCCGGCCGAGGGCCTCGGTCAGCCGCGCGATCTCCCGCCACATGGCGAGGTTGATCGCGTTGCGCATGCGGGGTCGGTTGAGGATCACGGTCGCGACCGGACCGTCCTGCTGGACGAGGATGTCGTCGCTCACGAGAGGGCCAGTGTAGCAGAGACGGCGGGGCGACGACCCGCCCCCGTGCTCAGTCGCCGAGCGGGTTCACCTCGTCGACGAACGTGAGCAGGTCGGCCATGGTGAAGCTGCCGGGCTCGGCGCCGGGCAGGGTCGGATGCCAGCTCGGGTCGAGCGACACGAACGACGTGGGGTCGGCCTGGAGCAGGCCCACGAAGACCTCGCTGAGGATGCGGCTGCCGACGGGCCCGAGCCGCTCGCCGCCGGCCACGAGCTGGGCCTCCTTGAGGATGTAGAACCAGAGCGGGCTCTCCTCGTCGAGCCCCTGGGCGCGCGCCTCGCGACCGTCGGGGCCGGCGGCGATGCGGTCGCGCGACAGCACCGGCTCGTTCATGAAGCGGGCGATCGCCTGCCCCGACGGCAGCCCCAGCGCGGCGCCGCGCAGGAGATTGCGTACGGGCAGGCTCGGGTCGGCGCCGCCCGGCAGGCCGTGCAGCGCGGCGGCCACGAACGGATCGATCTTCCGGCTGTAGTTGAAGTGCTCGACGCCGGGCGGCTTCGGCAGGCCGTCGAAGAACCGCCGCCAGTCGATGATCCAGTTGCTCGGCACCGGCACGTCGGTGCCGGACAGTCCGGTGAAGCGGAACAGCAGATCGAGCGTCGCGCGTGCGAGCCGGACCGGGCCGGGGTTGAAGACGCGGTTGTAGCTGTACTCCTGGCGCACCATGCTGTGGCCGAGTCGGTAAGCCGCCACCGAGAACTCCACCGGGATGAACGCGTAGTCGCCGACGTTGTAGAAGCGCCGCCCGTGGCAGAGCACGTCGCCCAGCACCGCCGGGTCCACCAGGCGCGGCAGGAAGTCGTGCAGCACGATCCACTGGTAGTGCCAGGTGACGAGGCGGCGGGCGTGCTCGAACGTCGAGGCGCTGCTGGGGAGCTGGTCGACGATCTTGTTGTGGAACTTCAAGAAGGCCAGGTGGAGCTGGGCGACGATGAGGTTCTCGTCGTTGCGCGGGTCGCCGATCAGCGCCAGCCCCTCGCTCAGCGGCCCCGGTGTCTCCATGGGGTCGTGTGGGCCCGTGCACGATTCCCCGATCAGCACGTCCCCGGCCGCGCTCCGTGGGAGATCGTTGTCCCGGGCGCGGAGGCACGGACGGGCCGCGGTGTCGGCGCTCGGCCGGGTGCGGCCGATGAGGAACTTCGCGCCGTGGCTCGCCCGTGAGAACAGGTACGGCTGCGCCCGGGGGCCGAGCCCGTACAGGCCGTCGAGGTCCAGCTTGGGGCTGCGAAAGTTGTCCACGGCGAGCGGGTCGATGGCGGCCTCGCCGAGCGGGGTCAGGTCGAACGTGATGTCGTGGTCGATGAACTGGCCGAGATAGGTGTAGCCCGCCGGCAGGCGCAGGTTGTCCCCGGCGGGGTCGGCCCCGTTGGGGTCCCGCATGGCCCGGCCCAGCGCCATGAGCTGCTCGCGCGGCGGGCGGAAGGGCGGCAGCGACGGGAACATGCGGCCGAACTTGCCCGGCCTGAAGGTGAGCCCCTCGGGGACGGTGTCGCCGCCCCGCGGGGGCGCCCCGTGCAGTACGCTCATCCCTCGCTCCTTGGCCGGCCGGTGGCGTGTGGTCTTCATGGAGGCGCCCCACCGGGGTCGATCTGCCCGGCGAGGCAAGCGGGAAGATTCGGCTCCTCCGAGCGTCTACACTCGTGACGGCGCGCGCGCCTGGTCTGGCAGGGTGGTTCCGGGGCTGTTATCCTCCGGCCGGCTGCGCTGACGCAGTGGGCGAACTATGGACTGTCTCGATCCAATCCGGACCGCGACCGGGCCGTCGGTGAAGGCACGCCCCACCGAGCGAACGGGACCGCCCTGGCGGAGCCTCATCGACCGGTGCCGCGACGGGGACGAGGAGGCCTGGGAAGAGTTCGTGGTCTCGTTCCGGGCCCTGGCCCAGCGCCGGCTCCGGCAGTTCCACGGTCTCGGTGCGAGCGATCGAGCCGATCTCGCCTCCGCCACCCTCGAGCGTCTCCTCGGCGCCGTGCGCGGCGGGCACATCCGCGGGGGCACCGACGCGGAGGTCAGCGCCTACATCACCCGCGCCGTGCGCAACCAGGCGCTCGACCTCATCAGCCGCCGGCGCCCCGAGACGCCCCTGGACGACGGCGACCGGCACGACTGGGCCAAGGACGGCCAGGCCTACGAGCGCGCCCTCATGCAGGAGGTCACGGACATCGTGAGCTCGTGGTCGCCGACCGAGCGCTTTCTGTTCATCCAGAAGTCGCACGGGGTGTCCTCGGAGCGCATCAAGCAGGAGCTGGAGCACGGCCCCTACGCCGAGTTCATCGATGTCGCGACCGTGGACACCCGCTACCACCGGCTTCGCACGCGCCTGAGGAGTCGACTGGAATGCTGAACCGTCGGCGCGATCCCGGCGAGTCATCGGACGTCGACGCGGTCGTCGCCGCCTGGCTCACGGACCTGGACCACCGGCGCACGGCGGGCGAGTGCGCGCAGCCCATCTCGAGCGAGCGCCTGGTCCGCGTCGCGACCGGTGACGCGCCCGTGGAGGACGCGGCGGCCGTGCGGGCGCACGTCGCCACGTGCCTGCCGTGCCTGAACGCGTATGCGGAGCTGCTCGGCGCGGTGACCGACGGCGCCACCACCGACGAGCCGTTTCCGCGCGACGGCGCCTTCGTCGGCCGGCGAGGCGAGCTCGAGCAGCTCCAGGCCGCCCTCGCGCGCGTCGTCGCGGGCGAGGCGGAGGTCGCCTGTCTGAGCGGTGCCCCCGGCATCGGCAAGAGTCGTCTCCTCGACGAGCTCCACGACCGGGCGGCGGGCCTCGGCGCCCGCGCGCTCCGCGCGCGCTGCGTGCCCCAGGGGACGAGCGCGCCGTACCGTCCCCTCCTGGAGCTGTTGCAGCAGCTCTGCGGCTTCGACGACCTCGATGGGGCCGAGGTCGTCCACGAGCGTATCGAGAGCACGGTGCGGGCGGCGGGGCTCAACGTCACGGGGATCGTCCCGTTCGTCGTCCGCCTCAGCGGCATCACGCCCGACGCCGATCTCGGCGTGGTGCCGGACCCCTCGGTGATGAAGGAGAAGCTGACCCAGGCCCTGCGCGCCCTCGTGCTACGCGCCAGCCAGGACGAGCCCGTCGTGCTGGCCGTCGAGGATCTCCAGTGGTGTGACGCCGCGTCGGCGGCCTGCCTGACGCAGCTCGTCCCCGGCCTGCGCGCGGGGCGGGTGTTCGTGCTCGCCACGTGCCGGGCCGGCCAGGCGCCGGACTGGCTCGACGCCGTCGGCGCCACGACGATCGAGCTCCCACCGCTGAGCCCGGAGGAGTCGGACGCGCTCCTTCGCGCGCTGCCTGGTGCCGAGGCCTGGCCACCAGAGCTGAGTGGCCAGATCGTCGCCCGGGCCCAGGGCAACCCGCTCATCCTGGAGGAGCTCGCGCTCGCGCTGCGGACCGCCTCGCGACCCGACGACGTGCTGTCGGCGTCCGAGAGCGCCGAGCGGGTCCTCCGGAGGCGGTTCGAGATGCTCGGGCACGAGAGCCGGTCCGTGCTGCAGGCGGCCGCCGTCGTCGGGCTGCAGACCTCCCTCGACCTCCTCGGCGACATCGCCGGCGTGCGGGCCCTCGCGTTCGGCGACGCCGTGGCCGAGCTGGAGCGCTCGGGGTTCCTCGTGAGCGGGCCCGCCCACCGGCACGTTCAGTTCCGTCACGCGCTGATCCGCGAGGCCGTCTACACGGAGCTGGACGCCGAGGAGCGTGAGGCGCTCCACGGTGCCGTCGCCCACGCCCTGGAGTCGCGCGCCGGGGACGACGTCGAGGCGATCGTGCAGACGCTCGCGCATCACTTCGGCCTCAGCCGGGACGACGGCAAGGCGGTCGACTGGGCACTCGCGGCCGCCGCGCAGATGGCGCGCCGGGCGGCGAACGCCGAGGCGCTGGTCGTGCTCGAGGCGGCCGGCGCCCGGCTCGCGGGCATGCCGGAGACGACCGCGAATCACGTGCGCCGCATCGACGTCGTGCTGGACCAGGCCGAGCCACGCTTCGGGCTGGGGCAGCACGTCGAGCAGATCCAGGCGATGCGACAGATCCAGGGGCTCGTCGAGCAGGCCGCCGATCCACGGCGCCGCGCGACCTGGCACTACTGGATAGGCTTCCTGCACACCCTCACCGGCGGCGGGCCCGCCGAGGCGATCGAGCACTGCCGGACGGCCTCGCTGATCGCCGACGCCGCCGGGATCGAGGACGTCTACGCGTACTCCGAGTCGTGTCTGAGC
>Ga0209382_10006989_pt1 | contig 14447 bp, 13 predicted proteins | sample SoiMetdeltSBSDD5_FD_187599 | JGI IMG/M metagenome (GOLD analysis project Ga0209382, IMG submission 187599) | Bulk soil microbial communities from a Populus tree surrounding site in Tennessee, USA - Soil MetaG P. deltoides SBSDD5 (SPAdes) (version 2) | ecosystem: Environmental > Terrestrial >... | reverse complement strand
TGAACCCGGCCGAGCGCCTCTTCGAGGAGCTCCGCCGCCACGTCGAAGGCCGCGTCTACCCCACCCTCGACGCCAAGGTCGCTGCTGTCCAGGCCGTCCTGGAAGCGCTCGACGCCGACCCGCCCCGCGTCCGCCGCCTCTGCGGCTGGGACTGGATCAACGCCGCCATCGCCTCGCTCCCCGAGCCCCTGGAAATTGCGGCATGATCAGACGGGATCGATATGAGCCTCTTATTTGATGGCTATTTGACCACGGGGACCCGTATGCGGGTCCCCGTCGCCTCCTCGCTCATTTAGTGAACTCCCTACCAGGGGTGAACATGGACTGGCTCAAGCTTTCGAGGTGTCTGAATTATTTGACAGGTATCTGCCGATCCCGAATCGCCACATGCTAGCTTGTGGTGCTGACCAACAGCGTCAGGAGGGCGAGAACTGGTAGGTGTCGCGGAGGGCGGCCTCCAGCGATTCGAGGGTCGGCTGGATGACCGGGATGTCCACAGCGCCGCCGGCGCCGGGGTCCTTCAGGCCGGTCGCCGTGATGAGCGCCACCGCCACCGCCGACGGCCGCAGCCGATCGTCCTTGCGCAGCTTCGCCAGCGCCGCCACCGAGGCCAGCGACGAGGCCTCGGCGTAGATCCCCTCGCGCCGGCCGAGCTCCGCCTGCCAGGAGAGCAGCTCCTCGTCCGACACCGTCACCGCCCGGCCGTCCGTCTCCTGGAGCGCGTGCAGCGCCTGGAACGTGCTCCGACCGCCGCCGATCGAGATGGCGACCGTCGGGCCGGCCTCGATCGGCGCCGGCGCCTCCAGCTTCTCGGCCTGCGCCTTCGAGAGCGGTCCCCAGACCTCGCCGGCGACCAGTCGGGGCGTGCGGCGGATGAACCCCAGCTCTGAGAGGTCCGAGAAGCCGCGCATCGTGCCGGCCAGGCCGTCGCCGTAGCAGACCGGCAGCGCCATCACGTCCGGGGCGTCGCGACCCATCTGCTCCCAGACCTCGAACGCCAGCGTCTTGTAGCCCTCCACGCCGTACGGGTTGCTGCCGACCGGCGTCTCCAGGTAGTTCGAGGCAGGGTACCAGCCGTACTTCTCGATGGCCGCCTGCATGATCGTCCAGCGCCCCGGCGAGCTGGAGAGGGCCACCAGCTTCGCCCCGAGGGCGCGGATCTGGGCCTTCATAGCCAGCGGCGCCGATGCCGAGGTGAAGACGACGCACTCCAGGCCGGCCACCGTCGCGTAGGCGGCCAGCGCGGCGCCGGCGTTGCCGGACGAGGCGATCGTCACGACCTTCGCGCCGGCCTCCCGGGCTCTCGCTACGATCACCGCCGCCATCCGGTCCTTGTACGAGCCGGTCGGGTTGCGGGTCTCGTTCTTCAGGTACAGGTTCTCCAGCCCGACCAGCTCGCCGAGCGCCCCGGCGTGCACCAGCGGCGTCTCGCCCTCGCCGAGCCAGATGGCGTGTGCCAGGCTGGCCGGCAGCAGCTCATGGTAGCGCCAGACACCGCGCTCCTCCGGATCGAACCCCCGCGCCTCCTGCACGCCCCGGAAGGCGTTGGCCGGATAGGTCGGCCGCAGGTTGACGGCGAAACCCTCGGACCGGCAGCGCGCGCAGCCCGTCACGATCTCCTCGGGCGGGTAGTCCGTACCGCAACGGAGGCAGGTCAACCCCGATGGTGAAGCCATGAGCGGATTACTTCCTCGATCAGACGTTTCCCCAAGTGTAGCCCAACCATTCTTAGAAGAAGATCGCCGTAGTCGTAGGGGGAGCAGGAACTGGGGAAAAGTGCCCCGGCGCTCCGAGTCACAGACGCGTCACGGCTGTGGAGAAGCCGGTTCGTGATGTGGATGAGAGATCGGGGTTCTCCCCAGGCTGCCGAGCATGCGAACAGACGTCCGGATCTTTCGTGATGCGTCTGTGACCTTTCCACAGGGGCGAACAGTTGTCCACACCACCCCCCACGTTTTCCACAGCTTTCTGGGGGGTTATCCACAGATCCCGCCGCGCAACGCTCTCTGAACGGGCTGCTCGCGCTGGTCCTGGACGCCGTGGGCGTGGGTCGGCAGGTACTGCGCGGACTCGCTCCCACAGTCCGCGCAGTACCGGCCGACGAAGGCGGGGCGGGGGCGTGCGGCCCACACACGCCCCCGTCACGAGCGGCGGAAAGCCCGCACGCTCGGTCTGCCGAACGGCCCCGCCGTGTCGCTACCGCGTCGTGACGATCTCCGGTGGCGCTGGCGTCTCATCCGCTGCTGACTCGATCATCTCCGGTGGCGGGAGCGGCTCCGTCTGGCCGAGCCCCACCGGCCGCGTCAGCAGCAGCGGGACGTGGGAGCGTCGGAGCGTGCCCGTGGCAACGCTCCCAAGAACCAGACGGGCGAGCCCGCCCCGGCCGTGCGTCGCCATCGCGATCACATCGGCCTGCTGCTCGGCGGCGGTCCTGGCGATGACGACGTCCGGCGACCCGACAGCGACCTCGAACGTGGCCGGCCGCCCCCGGCCGGCCAGCTTCGCGGCCTGCTGCTCAAGGTACTGCCGGGCGTTGGCGCGCTCGGCCTCGTCGTCGAACGGGATATAGACGTAGCCGTCGCCGTAGAGCGGGTAGGTGGGTGGCTGGACGACCTGGAGCAGGTGCAGCCGGGCGCCGAGCCCTTCGGCGAGCAGGTTGGCGCTCTCGAGCGCCGCCTCGGCGAGCGTCGAGCCGTCGAGCGGCACCAGCACCGTCAGCGGCCGATCGGTCGGCCAGGCGTGATCGAGCATCGGGGGGACCAGCAGGACCGGGACCTCGGCGCGCCGGAGGACGTCGTCCGCGACGCTGCCGTAGATCACCCGCCCGAGCCCGGACCGGCCGTGCGTCGACAGAACGATCAGGTCGACCTGGTGCCGCTGCGCGGCGTCCAGGATGGCGAGTACCGGGCGCTCGTAGTAGACGTAGCCGTCGACGTCCAGGCCGGTCTCGCGCAGGCGCGCCGCGGTGGCTTCGAGCTCGTGCTCGGCGCGGCTGACCACCCCGGCCTGGGCATCGACCGCGTCGACATCCAGGAGACTCTGGGCCTGCGTGGCCCGGACCAGGATCAGGCGGGCGGCGGCGGTCCGTGCCAGCGCCGCCGCGTAGGGGATCGCCTGCTCCGCGAGCGGCGACCCGTCGAGCGGGAGAAGGATGGTCCTCATCGCGCTCACTCCTTTGATGTGCTTCCATCGTCGGTCGCTACCAGGAGCATAGGCGCGGCGCCGGCGGCCCGCCGGGGGGCGGATGTCCCGTCTTCCTCGGGGAGATCGACCCCTCTTCGGCTTCAGCGCGAGTGTGAGCGAGCCGGGCCCCAGCGTATACGGCATTGGGGTGAAGGTGGCAGGGTCCGACTCGCGGAGTTTATCCCGACGAAGGAGGGACTCGCGGTGCGGACCGGCCACGACGACGCCGAAGCCGTATTCGAGATCCGCGCGCTGACGCTCGCGGTGCGGAAGGGGCGCTCACAACAGCACGGGCTACAGGTCTGGCAGGGCGGGGCTGTGCTGCTCGCGGGCCTCGTCCAGCGCCCGCCGCAACGCCGCGCGGCTCGATCCGGGCAGGGCCCCGGCGTAGATGCAGCGGCCCTCGCCGTCCGTGACGAACACCAGCTCCAGGCCAAAGATGGTGCTCAGCGTGCGGACCGTCGAGCCGTCCGCGAGCAGCAGCGCGACGCTCGCGAGCCGCAGGAGGCGTGGGTCGGCCGCGCGGATCCCCGGCACGGCCTGGAGCCGCGCCACCAGGGCGTCAAGGTCGGTCGCCGGCGGGGCCGGCTCGTCGAAGAACGCCCGGACCAGCCGGGTCACCAGCGGACTGTGGCGCAGCGAGGCGTGGCTGGCCGCCGGCGTCAGGACGAAGCGCGCGTGGGTCAGCCGCGCCGACTCGTGGGTGACGGTGCCGTCGTGGGGGCCGAACAGGTCGCCCACGATCGTGAGGGTGGGCACGGCCGCCGCGATCGCCTCGGCCTTCTCGCGCCGGTCCACCTTGAGGTCCCGGCCGATCGTCAGCCCGAGCGGATCGAGCAGGCCGGCCAGCTCGGCCCCGCCGACCGGGCAGCCGATCAGGGCCAGGCGGTCGGTGCGCGCCAGCCAGTCCGGGTGGCGCGCGAGCAGCTCGATCCAGATCAGCCCGCCCATCGAGTGGCCGACGGCCCGGATCCGGGCGTCGGGGTGCTCGGCCAGGGCGCGGGCCGCCGCGTGCTCGGCGATCTCGATCAGCGGCTCGATCCGCAGCCAGGTGCGCACGTACCCCAGGTTCGGCGCGATCACCAGCGAGCCGGGCGACGCGACGGTCTCGCCGAACCGCTGCATCGCCTGGTTGTTGTCGGCCCAGCCGTGCTGCGCGAAGAGGAGCGTCTGGATCGGGATCGGTGCGTCGGCCACGCCAACATGATGCAACAGACGCACGGGCCGGTACTGTCACCCAGGGTACGCCCGGCCGCAACGTGTGGGGGTGGGGACGCGGGTCGCGTGGGGGTGGAGCCGCGGGGCGTGTGTGGGCCTACCCCCCCCCGACCCAAAAACCCAGAATCCCAGAAATCCTGACGGTATTGACGGTGCGACGCTCGCCCCTCGCTACTCGCCGGCCGCCCAGGCCGCGCACTGGCGCATCGTCGGCGGGTCGGCCGGCACGTAGTAGATCAGGCGGAAGCGGGTGTCGCGGACGAACGGCTCGGAGACCAGCCGGAACTGGAGCTGCCCGACGCCCCGGACGTTCAGCCTGAGCGGCACCAGGGTCCGGGCGGCGCTGATCGGGGCCGGCATGCTGACGGCCTGCTCCCAGACCCGGCGGAAGCGCGGGAGGTCCGCCTGCAACTGGGCCAGCATCTCGACGACCCAGGGCTCGTGGCGGTACTGCTCGATCTCGAAGCGCAGGGCTCGGGCGAGGGCCGGCAGGAAGATGTCCGGCTCGACCAGGAGCGCGCCGAACAGCGAGCCCGGGTCGAACCAGGAGGCCAGCAGCGACCGCCCCACCAGCCCGTCCAGGGGCGCCGCGGCCCCCGCCCGCCCGAGCAGGCGCGGCACGAAGCGGTTCCAGGCGATCAGGCGGGTGAAGCAGTCCAGGACGTAGGCCGGGAACGGGACATCGTGCAGCTCGTGCTGGCAGCTCGCCCTGGCCCAGGCGATCTCGTCCGGGGTCGGCAGCGGCGTCGCCACGAGGTAGCCGAACAGCTCCAGCACGTCGCGGCGCTCGCTGTAGCGCGCCCCGAGGGCGTCCAGGATCCGCTCGACGGTGGCGCGGCTCGGCTGGGCGACCCGACCGGACTCGACGCGCTGGAGGTAGCCGGTCCCGAGGTCGGCCTCGGCCTCGACCCAGAGCTGGGATCGCCCGGCCCGCTCGCGGACGGCGCGCAGCCGGGAGCCGCCGGGCGTGCCGGACCGAGGCTCCCGTTGCGGTGTCGACTTCGACTTCGACTTCGATGACGATGACATCCCGCTGCGCCCTTCGTAGGATAGCGGAGAGGCGACGACACGATGGCGCACCTGACGCGAGTGGACTCCACGCGATCGGACTCCCTGGCCGGCTTCTGGCGCGGCTACCTCGCCCTGCTGCCGCTCTGGTCGGGCGCGATCCCGGCCGGCGTGGCGTTCGGCGTCGCGGCCCGGAGCGCCGGCCTGAGCGTCGGCGAGACCCAGGCGATGAGCCTGGTCGTCTTCTCGGCGGCCGGCCAGATCGGCGCGGTCTCGCTGATCGCCGGCGGGACCTCGCCGCTGCTGCTGATCGGGACGGTGATGGCCTTGAACGCCCAGCTCGTGCTGCTGGGGCTGGCGATCGGGCGGCAGCTCCGACTCTCCTGGCTGGAGCGCCTGGCGACGGCCTGGCTGTTGACGGACGGCGCGTACGGGGTCAGCCTGGGCGTCGGGCCGCTGCGACTGGCAGTGCTGCTGGGCGCCGGCGCCAGCATGTACACCGCATGGAACCTCGGGACGGCGCTGGGGGCGGGGGTCGGGGCCGTGCTGCCGGGGCCGGGCGCGTTCGGGATCGATCTGGTAGCGCCGCTCTGTTTCCTGGCGGTGCTGATGCCGCTGGTCCGGAGCCGCCCGGCCGTGCTGGTGGCGGTGGCGGCCGGCCTGACGGCGCTGCTGCTCGCGCGGATGGTGCCGGGCGGGGTGGCGGTGCTCGGGGCCGGGCTGGTCGGCTGCGCGGCGGGCGCCTGGCTGACGCGGAACGAGGTGGCCGGCCCTCACCCCAGCCCTCTCCCTCTGGGAGAGGGAGTCTCTCCTCCCCCTCTCCGCGCCGGAGATGGGGCCGGGGGGTGAGGTCGTGACGGGGATGGTGTGGGTCATCCTTGGGATGGGCGCCGGCGTCTATGGCCTGCGGCTGGTGGGCCTGGCGCTCCGCGACGTGGCGCTGCCGGCCCCCCTTCGGCAAGCTCAGGGCGGAATCTGGGAGCGAGCGCTGCGCTTCGTGCCGGTGGCGCTGCTGACCGGGCTGGTGGTGATCGGGCTGACGGCGCAGGTCAGCGCCGAGCCGATGCGGCTGGTGGCGGTGGCCGTCGCCGCGCTGGTGGCGCACCGCACGGGCAAGATGTGGGCGTGCATCCTGGCGGGGATGGTCGTCTACTGGCTGCTCGGGTGGCTCCTGCCGTGACGCGGCGGGGCGGGGAGGGGATGCAGATGGATGACGTGACCATCCGGCACGATCTCCGGCCGGGCGACATGGGCCGGGTCATCGCGATGCATGGCGTGCTCTACGCCGAGGAGTACGGGTTCGACCACGGGTTCGAGGCGTACGTGGCCGAGACGGTCGCCGAGTTTGGCGGGCTGGCGCGGCCCGGCCGCGACCGGCTCTGGGTCGCCGAATTAGCCGGTCCCGAGGAACGAGGGGGGCGGCTGGTCGGCTCGATCGCGATCCTCGGGCGAGACGACGGCGCGGCGCAGCTCCGCTGGTTCCTGGTCGATCCGGAGGCCCGGGGTCGGGGCCTGGGGCGCCGCCTGATCGACGAAGCGCTGGCGTTCTGCCGCACGGCTGGCTACCGATCGGTCTACCTCTGGACGGTGACCGGCCTGGATGCCGCCGCCCGGCTGTACGTGGCGGCGGGCTTTCGGAAGACCGAAACGAAGCCGCCGGCGCTGCTCTGGGGCGTGCAGTTGGCCGAGGAACGGTACAATCTCGGTATGTAGCCCAGCTGGGATCTTGCTTCACGGCGGGTTTTGCCTACAATAGAAGGAAGCTCACAAGAGGAGGGCCCTAGCATCCAGTCCCGCAACATGCCACAACGGCCACCGGCCGGTCCGCGCATCAATCGCGCGATTCGTGTACCCGAGGTTCGGCTCATCGACGAAGATGGGACGCAGCTTGGTGTTGTGCCGACCCACCAGGCGCTGGAGATGGCGCTGCAGAAAAATCTCGACCTTGTCGAGGTCGCCGCGAACGCGGTCCCGCCCGTCTGCAAGCTCCAGGATTACGGCCGCGTCAAGTACGAACAGACCAAGAAGGAGCGCGAGGCCAGGAAGCATCAGCACGCCACCGAACTGAAGGAGCTGCGGCTGCGCCCGGGGACGGACGACCATGACGTCGACGTCCGCGCCCGATCGGCCAGGCGCTTCATTGAGGCCGGCCACAAGGTCAGGCTGCTGGTGCGGTTCCGCGGGCGCGAGGCGGCGCACCCGGAGATCGCGCGCGGCCAGATCGACCGCATCGTCAGGTCGCTGCAAGACATCGCCGTCGTCGAGCAGGGGCCGATGATGGAGGGCCGGGCGATGTTCGCCGTGTTGGCCCGCTCCCGGGCGGCCCAGGCGGCGGCAGAGCGTGCCCGCGAGCCCCGTCCCGCCGAGAACCGATCGCAGGCCCCGGCTCCGGCCGCCGCCGCTGTTCCAGCGTCGGCCCCGGCGGCGACGGCCAGCCCGGAGAACAGCCCGTCGTAGCGCCGCGTTCGCTCACGCCGGGGTGAGGTCACCCCACTCGAATCGATGCCCGCCGCGAGCGACCTCGCGGCGGGCATCTTCTTGGTGTCCGGCGCAGCAGCCTCGCGAGCCTGCGCCGCACCCGGCTCCCAATCCGCACCACGAGCCCATTCGCTGCGCCCAGGGCGAACTCAGCGAGTCGGACCCCCGGATACAGGGTCCGACTCGCGGACGCTCGCGGTGAGGAAGAAGGGGCGGCGATCGCGGCCTGGAGGGTCCGGCTCGCTGACGCTCGCGGTACGGATCGAGGTGGCACGCGGTGGGGCTACGCTGCTCCTGACTCCTGATTCCTGACTCGTCGGGTCAGCGGCGCAGCATCGCCAGCGTCTGCTCCAGCGTCCGGATGCGACTGAACATCTTCATCGAGACGTTCATCGCCCACTCGTGGGCCTCTTTGTTGCCCCCGTAGCAGACCTCGCGCACCACGACGGCCATGATGTCCATGTTGAACGCCTCGCGGACGCTCGTCTCGACCCCGCGATTGGATCCTCCGCCGCCGATGATGATGGTGTCCTTACGGAGCATGTGCAGCAGCTCCGCGACGCCGGTGCCGTAGAAGGCGCTCGGCCGACGCTTCAGGAAGACGTAGTCTTCCGGCCGCGGCGCGATCGGGTCCGGGAACTCGGCGCCCTCCGAGCCCTCGACGCAGTTGGTGAGCGGTGGGGTGCCGGTCTCGGCGCTCAGGTCCGTCGGCAGCATGACCACGTCGGCGCCGTCCGCGCGGCTGACCGGGGTGGTGTAGATGATCGGGATCCGCATCTCGCGGCAGGCGTCGATCAGGACGGCCCACGATTCGAGGTGAGGCCGCATCCGCTCGCGGGCGGCCGGGTCCTTCGGCGTCAGGATCCGCTTGCAGACGTCGTAGGCGATCAGGGCGGTCCGGTTCGGATCGATGCGTTCGGTGCTGGCGGTCATGGCATCACTCCTTCGCGCGTAGGCAGGCTTCGAGGGGGCGGTCGGCAGGGAGCGGAGAGCGGACGGTGGAGGCGGTGGTGCCGGCGCGATGCTCCTCACCGATCACCGCCCGCTCGGCTGGATGTAGTCGTAAGGGATCCAGCCGTAGGCGAAGTTCTTCCCGATCTCGGCGAGCATGATCGTGCCGAACGCGATCCGGAACACGACCAGTGAGGCGACGTCGACGGGCGCACAGGCGCTCGACGGCCGCCCGAAGGAGGGACGGGGGCGAATCGGGCGACGCGGCCCGGTCGGCGCTCGCGGCGCCTCCGAGCAGGGCGGCGGCCATCCCTAGCGCCGCCCGGACCGGCGGGGGCCGGGCGGCGCCCCGTTGGGGGCGTCCGCCCTGCCCCCGCCGAGTGCCGGCATCGGCAACGTCCTGTTCGTCACCATGGGGTGGGGTTGAGGGGTCAGACGGCCGTGCGGGTCGGGAAGCCGGCCGCCAGGCAGGCGTCAAGGTACCGCTTCGCCTCGTCCGGGTTCATGCGCGGCAGGGGCGAGGTCAGGTTCGGCTCGATCAGGCCGAGGTGGGCCGCCAGCAGCTTGGTCCCGTGGAGGGTGGCACGACCGCGGATCCGGAGGAAGGCGTCCACCTGCTTCTGGATCCCGAACGCCTCCTCGACGGCGCCGCGCGTGACGGCGTCGTAGAGGTCGGCGACGAGGCGCGGGTGGACGTTCGCGAAGCCGGGCACGAGACCGTCCGCCCCGAGCACCAGGCTGATCGCGGCCATCTGCTGGTTGCCCTGGAGGATCACGAAATCCTCGCGCGGGCGCTCCAGGATGATGCGCTGGACCTCGGTCCAGTCGCCGGAGCTGTCCTTGACGCCGGCGATGCGAGGGTCCTCGGCGATCTTCAGGAGCGCGCTGGCCTTGACTGGCACCTTGGTGTTCTGGGGGATGTTGTAGACGAGGATCGGCAGGTCCGTGGCGTCCGCGAGGCGGCGATAGTGGCCGACCAGCTCGTCGTCGTTGTAGCCGCCGAAGTAGTACGGCGTGGTCGCGACGACGGCGGCGATGCCGGTCCGTTCGAGCAGCTTGACGTCGTCGACGATCCGGGCGGTGCTCGGCTGGAGCACGCCGGCGATCACCGGCACGCGGCCTCGCGCGGTCTCGACGGCGACCTCGCAGACCTCCTGGCGGACGGCGTCGCGCAGGCACGGTCCCTCGCCGTTGGTGCCCAGGACGAAGATGCCATGGACGCCGCCCTGGATCTGGTACTCGACGAGCCGGGCCATGCCGGCGCGGTCGAGCCGCTCGTCGGCGTCGAGCGCGGTGATGGTGGGCGGGACGACTCCGTAGAAACGGCGCTGGCTCATGCTGGACTCCTCGTCGGCGCGGTGTTGTGATGGGCTCGCCGGGGTGTACGCCGGTGATGGTACGCCCGGGAGCCCTGTCGGTGCGTCGGGAGGCGGGCCCTCACGATCATCGCGTGGAGTCGTCGGGCGCCCGCCCCCAACTCTGGGGGCAGGAGGAACCTGCATGGCCGGGGAGCAGGGGCGGGGATGCGCTCGGGGAGACGAGAGAGGGCGGTGCGAGCATGGTACTCGCACCGCCCTCTCGCCCGAGCGAGGCGCCGGCCACGGTCAGACGGCGCGACCACGCATCGGTGTTACCGCTGGTGCAGGACGTAGAAGCCCATGTCCTGGATGGTGGCCGAGGTGTAGTTGTTCGGCGGGTCGGTCGCCTGCTTCAGGACCTGGCCCCACTGGTTGGCGGTGGTGTCCAGGCGGGACAAGGTGAAGTTGGCCTCGTTCAGGCCGCCGGCCTCGGCATCGGTGTAGCGGACGCCCAGGTTGACCTCGGCCGGCAGGGTGGCGAGGGGGCTGCCATCACAGGTCTCGGCGATGAGCTGGAACACCAGGGTGTCCACCATCGTGCCGGGCGCCGGCGGGACTGAGGCCGGATCGATCGGGAAGCGGATTGAGAACCTGAGCGACTGGGTCATCGTCCCGAAGACGCGCACGGTGATGCGGCCGTCGCCGGTCTGGAACGACATCTCCTGGCCCGGCGTGCTGCAGACTGGGGCCGGCGCCGCGGCCGGTGCCGCGGATTGCTGCGACGGGGGCGGGCCTACCGGGCCGCCGTCGTCGTCATCGTCGTCATCATCGTCGTCGTCGTCATCATCATCATCGCCGTCGTCGTCGTCGTCGTCATCATCATCATCATCATCGCTGTCGTCGTCATCGTCATTGTCATTGTCGTCGTTACTATCATCATCATCGCCATTGTCATTGTCGTCGTCGCTGTCATCGCTGTCGTCGTCGTCATCATCGTCGCTGTCATCGCTGTCGTCGTCATCGTCGTCGTCGTCGTCGTCGTCGTCGTCCAGCTGCATCGGGGCCGCCGCGACGGCAGCATACGCCGACGAGCTCTGGGCCGACTCGAGGCCGATCGTCCGCGCGACGAGCATCGGTGCGACTGCCATCGCGAGGATCGTCAAGGCGATGAGGAACGCGCGCAACCTGGTCATTTAAGGGACCTCCACCAGACCCGCCTGTAAGCTTCAGGCCAACCGTCCACCCGCAAGAACCGTTCCGAGTGGGTCGCGGTTGCGCGAACTGGAGACCCCGGCGTGACAGAAGCCCGCTCTGGCGGTTTTGACCGCTCGAGCCGCGCAACGTCGCCGGCGGAGGGCGTGGCGGGGCCGCGCGCCCGAGGCAGCCGCCGAGCACAACGATGGGCGACGCCTCGGCTGGCAATCAGCCGTGGACGTCGCCCATCGGATGACGACTGCTTCTCTGGTGTGCGTGCGCGTCCTGGCGTCAGGCCCCGGGCCTGACGCCAGGGAGTGTTCCTACGGCCGCTGGATCAGGGCGTAGGTGCCGGCCCGGTTGATGGTGGTCGAGACGTACGGGTTGCCCGGGTTCGGGTCGGGGACGGTGTCCACGTTGACCCACGAACCGCCCTCGAGCCGCACGATCTGCAGCCGGGCCTTGTCGACCGCCGGCACCACGTTGTAGGTGATGCCCAGGTTGACGTTGTTCGGCAGGGTGCCGATGGCCACGCCGGTGCAGTCGCTCTGCGCGTCGAGCTGGAACACCACGCTGTCCACGAGCGAGCCGGGCAGGGCCGGGACCGAGGCCGGGTCGATCGAGCGTAGCGTCATGCGGGTGGTCTGGCCGAAGCTCGAGTGCGGCATCACGGTGACGGTCACGTCGAAGCTGCCGGTGCCGAGCTGGATGACGCCGACCTCACGATTGTCGAAGCACTTGGTCGGGCGGTTGACGGACTCGTCCGGGCCGCGCCGAACTACGACGTTGTCGTTGCCGTTGTCATCATCGTCGTCGTCGCCATTGTCATTGTCATCATCGTCGTCGTCGTCGTCGTCGTCGTCATCGTCATCATCGTCGTCGTCATCGTCATCATCGTCGTCGTCATCATCGTCATCATCGTCATCATCGTCATCATCGTCATCATCGTCGTCGTCATCATCGTCGTCGTCGTCGTCGTCGTCGCCGTCGCTGCCGTCGTTGTTGTTGTCGTTGTCGTCGTCGCCGTCGTCGTCGTCGTCGTTGCCGTTCTGCAGGGACGGGGCCTGCACACGGTCAGGCGTTCGCGCTCCGGTGTTGACGAGAGCGGCATGCGCCGTAGCGTCTTCAGGCGACGAGCCGCCCAACAGGGGCACTGCCAACGGTGACACTGCCAGGGCGAGAATGATGATGGCGATCAGGACCGCGCGCTCCGCAGCCATACGCCGCACCTCCGATGCGTGCTCATCCGTGCCCATTCTTGCGCACGCTGAGCAGAGTCGGGCCTAGAATAGCAGGAATTTGTCCGTTCGCCAACACCCCGGAGCACTCCGGAAATCATGACGTCGCCTTCTGTCTCGTTTCGGGCGGCCGGGCGTGACGGAACTGTAATGGTTCCGGCCACCGCGTACTCGATATGGCGAGCTGGCCGAGGGCGGGTGCGGGGGCGGCGGCGGGACGTGAAGCTCGCCCCGGCGAATTCCGTCGATTCGGTGACTACTCGGCGACGACGAACCGGTGGAACCGTTTCTTGCCGGCCCGGACCAGAAGGCCGTCGTGCTCGAGTTGGCCGCGGGTGACCCGCGAGTCCGGCGCGTCGACGCGGCGGTCGCCGAGGTAAGCGCCGCCCTGCTCGATCAGGCGGCGCGCGGCCCCGCGTGAGGGCGCGAGCGCGCCGAGCACGAGCAGCTCGACGACGTCGATGCCGTCCGTGAGGCGCTCGGCGGGGACGGCGGTGGTGGGGACGGCGTCGAGGGGGCCGCCGCTGCCGCCGAAGAGGGCGCGGGCGGCCTGCTTCGCCTCCTCGGCTGCGGCGTCGCCGTGGACGATGCGGGTGACCTCGGTGGCGAGGATCTCCTTCGCGGTGCGGAGCTCGGCGCCTTCGAGGGCTTCGAGGCGCTTGATCTCGTCCTCGGGGAAGAAGGTGAAGAAGCGCAGGAACCGCCCGACGTCGGCGTCCTCGGTGTTGACCCAGAACTGGTAGAAGTCGTAGGGGCTGGTGCGCTCGGGGGACAGCCAGACGGCGCCGGCTTCGGTCTTGCCCATCTTGGCGCCGGAGGCGGTGGTGATGAGCGGGGCGACGAGCGCGAACGCCTCGCCGCCGTCCGCCCGGCGGATCAGCTCGGTGCCGGCCAGGATGTTGAACCACTGGTCGCTGCCGCCGATCTGGAGGGCGCAGCCGTACTCGCGGTAGAGGTGGAGGAAGTCGTAGGCCTGGAGGAGGACGTAGTTCAGCTCGATGAAGCTGAGGCCAGATCCCTGGAGGCGGTCACGGTAGGTCTCGTGCTGGAGCATCTGGTTGACGCTGAAGTGGCGGCCGATCTCGCGCAGGAAGTCGATGTAGCCGAGGCTCATGAGCCAGTCGGCGTTGTTGACCATCAGGGCGCGGCCGTGCGAGAAATCGAGGAAGCGGCCGAGCTGGGCCTTGATGAATTCCTGGTTGCTGGCGATCTGCGCCTTGGAGAGCATCTGCCGCATCTCGGTCTTGCCGGTCGGGTCGCCGACCATGGTGGTGCCGCCGCCGACGAGCGCGATGGTGCGGTGACCGGCGCGCTGGAGATGGGCGAGCATCATGATCGGCACGAGGTGGCCGACGGTGAGGCTGGAGGCGGTGGGGTCGTAGCCGCAATAGAGGGTCATGGGGCGGGTGAGCGCCGCGCGCAGCGCCTGGTCGTTCGACGATTGGTAGACGAAGCCCCGCTCGACGAGCAGGTCGAATCCGCTCTCCATGGCTGGGTAGCCCTCCTGGGGAGATGGTACCGGATGCGTGGTCAGTTGTCAGTCGTCAGGTGTCAGCGATCGGCGCGCCGCTACAATCGTGGCAGGCCACTGAGAACAGATGACTGACCACTGACAACTCGGGAGCGATCATGACGAAGGTGGTGCTGATCCACACGGTCGAGGGGAACGTCAAGGTGTTCGGCGACCTGGTGGAGGAGATCGCGCCGGGTCTGCCGGCCGAGCACGTGGTGGACGAGAGCCTGCTGGGCGACACGATCGCGGCGGGGACGCTGACGGACGCGGTGCGCCGGCGCTTCCGCGAGCGTGCCGAGGCGGCCCGCCGCGACGGCGCGGACGTCATCATGCTGACCTGCTCGTCGGTGGGGCCGTCGGCGGACG
>Ga0209382_10006988_pt1 | contig 14448 bp, 32 predicted proteins | sample SoiMetdeltSBSDD5_FD_187599 | JGI IMG/M metagenome (GOLD analysis project Ga0209382, IMG submission 187599) | Bulk soil microbial communities from a Populus tree surrounding site in Tennessee, USA - Soil MetaG P. deltoides SBSDD5 (SPAdes) (version 2) | ecosystem: Environmental > Terrestrial >... | reverse complement strand
GGGACACATCGAGGGGGACTCCCCCCAAAATTTCCGGAATTTTCTTAGAAGTGTGCTAAAATGATCCCTGCATATTTATTCCGGATTATGCGTTTTAATGCATCTTTCACTTCCTAGAATGCATTAGCAATATCAGGAAACGCTAAAAAATTGCTTTGAAATGCATGTCCTTAGCGTAGAATAGAACACGTTGACACAATTTGACGGTGCAGTAAGCCAGCAACGCGGGTTGCAGAACGGCAGACACCAGCCGTAAGCCATAATCCTTCGGGATTGATCAGAGTACCAACCCGTTAGCTGTTTAGCCTTAGCAATCGCACTAATCGGAATCAAAATAAAAGGAGTCTATTCTATGGCTACGGAAACCATTAAGTTTGAACTGATCCTTCATTTTGAAGGTGCAGACGGTTATAGCGGCAGCATCAACGGGTTGAAACAAGAAATCACCCGCGCTATCATCCGGCATATTGACGAAGTGCAGGATATTGAAATTGATCAGATAGAAAGGACAAAGCAATGAAAAAGCCGTTGAATGTTCACAAAGCTGATATTGAGCAGACATGCTTTTGTTGTCCGGTGACAACCCGGTTGGTGCTGGTGGAAGAAATCGGCAGCTTTCCAATCTGTGATTCATGTCTGTTTACGATCAGCGCGGTTGAGATTTTGTTTGAAGATTTGGAAGCAGCAGCGAGAGAGTACAGCATCAATTGAAAGGTGGTGATGATCGTGGACGATAAAGCTGTGCAGAAAGTAACCTTGTATGTTAGTCGAAACCTGCACGGTCTAATGAAGGAGTACGCTAAACGGCACCGCATTAACTTGGGTTTGGCTTACGATAACGCTATGCAAACGTTTCTAAGTCAAACCCGCAATTTCATGGGCAGTAAACGACAATCACAATTAAAGAAAGGATTCTAAAATGGCTACGAAGAAAACCGAACGCAAAGTGAGAGTATCGAAAGTTCCCGAAGGTGAAACGAAGCAACAGAAGTTTGTACGATTGGCAACGGCACGCGTCAACAAGGTTCGCAAGGCACTGGATCAAATCGGATTGCTTGGCGGTGCTTCCTACGATTCAACTGAGGATCAGCGCAACAAAATTACCGAAGCAATTAAGGAATGTGTCGAATATAACGTCAACCGGTTGTCTAAGGTTAAAATGTCGAAAGATACCTTTCGCTTCTAAACATCCGGTTCTTATCCAACATTTCCGAAGGAGATAACAGTAATGGCAAACAAACCGAAACAACGCCAACGCAGCACGGCACCGACACGCAAACCAACCCGCAATCAACCGGCAGCAGCACAACCGGCAGCACGCGGCAATCTCAACCGTATCGGCGCGTTGTGGCTCTCGCGCAACAAAACGTCTCAGGGTGACAGATACATGACCGGCAGAATCACCTTAGAAGAAGGTGGAGACGAGATTCGCTTGATGGTGTTTAAGAACGGGTATAAACAGGAAGAACGACACCCGGATTACATCATTTACGAACCAGAAGCACCGGCAGACACTGCCGCACGCGAGGCACAAGCGAAAGGCAAAGGCAAAGCGGATTATGACGATTCCGATATTCCTTTTTAGTTAACCGAATACAGAGACGGTTGACAACGCTAACACTGCGAGAGTATTTAACGGATTGATTTTGCATCCGTCGGTGTTAGCGATTTTTTATTGTCAGAAAGGGATACCGAATGTGGACACAATTTGAAATCGTAGGAGACAAACCAACCATGAAAACCTATCTCATTAGATTACTGCGTCGCTTGCTGCGCTGGCTGACAGGAACAATTGAACACCGTGATTACATCCGTGAAACCCGTTGGAAAATTTTGATGAATCCGTTCAATGACCGGTACGAATGGACGATATTAAATGTCCGTTCGCATATCTGGGAATGGTACCGCGAAGCAACGCCGACCGAATTAATGGCGTGGGGCATGTTACCGCCGGATGTACAAACCAGCGGAATCAATACACCAATGTATGAATCTATGTTTGGAAAGGAGACTAACACCAATGGTTGATGTAACTGCGTTGCACATTCATTATGTTGATTTCAACCGGAAGAAGAAAATCAAGGTGGTGAAACCTTCACAACCGGATGATAAGTTGGCAATCCAACAAGACGTTGGCGAAGCGGTTAAGAAGCTGCGCGACACCGGCAACTATGAATACTATTACGTGGTGGTGGAAATTGATCGTGGTGGTAAACCGGCATACCGTACTGTGATTCCAAAAACATTGTTCTGAGGTTAACATGCCACGAAAACAAAAAGACGAATTCGATATCTACGCAGACGAATATGGGGAAGAAGAACTGGAAACCCTGTTGGAACTGCTAGGCGAATTTCCCGAACTTGGCGAGTATTTAGATGACGTTTTAGAAATGGATGATGAAGACTTTTACACATCAACGGAGAGTTAATCATGGATGAAAGAATGAAAACGTTAGTTAAAGACGTAGAAGCATTAGTTAAAGACGTGGAATTGCGTGCTGCATTCGAGTTTGAAGAAGTTTGGCGAGATATGCTGCGCAATCCAATCTTAGACAATTGTGATCCTGATCAGCTTGCTACTACTAAAAAGGTTATGAAATTTGGATACATTGCCGGTGCACATTCGGCAGTGTTGATCGTGCTGGAATTGGTCGCGGAAAATATCTGCGAATAAATGAAAATCAACATAGGGTTAAAACCCTTAATTAAACCAACTACCTTTCAGTACGGCACTTGGGATATTGAAGCACGCGATTGGTGGGACTTGCAGCTAATCGGGTGCTTTGATGGTAAAGACTATTACTATTTCCGCACGGTGCCGGAATTTCTCAATCACATTATGCGTTGGGAATATCGCCATTGGCGATGGTTTGCCCACTTTGGCGGACGGTACGATCTAAATTTTGTTTTCGATTACCTCAAAGGCAAAACCGAATGTAACGTGAGTTTTTATTGTAGCGGTTCAATGGTGCTGGCAATGGATATACGCAAAGGAGACTGTCACGCTAGGTTATGTGACAGTTTCCGTTTGCTACCTGCTGCACTACGAGAACTGACAATTTCTTTTGACGTGAAGCACAAGAAAACCAAATACGATTTTGAGGATATGACTTTCGGCAGAGAACTGCTGGAATACAACGAGCAGGATTGTCGCGGATTGTATGAAGTACTGGAAAAGTTCTTTGCCGAAACCGGTACTATGTCCGAAACCTTCGCGTCACATTCGTTAAAAGTGTGGCGCAAGGATTTTCTCAAACAGACCATTTGGAAACCTCACGATAGCGTTAGCGAATTTGTACGATTAGGTTATCACGGTGGACGGGTGGAAGTTTTCAAACGTCAATCGGATCATCTGATGTGCTATGACGTTAACAGTATGTACCCTTTCGTAATGTGTGAGGATTTACCGATGGAATATATCGGTGAATCTCGCAGGTTAAAGGATAATTATTATGGTTTTGCTCTCGCTGAGGTTTCCATTCCGGAAATGTATATTCCTGTCCTTCCGTACCGTCAAGAAAAGCTGTTTTTTCCTGTTGGTAGAATTACGGCAGTATGGTCAAACGAGGAACTTACTGTTGCTGAGAATATGGGGTGTCGGATACAGAAAATATACAAAGCTGTTTATTTCAGAACTGCGCCGATACTACGCGAATTCGTAAGCAAGCTTTACAAACTCAAAAAGGAAGCAAGTGAACCAACCCGAACGATAGCGAAATACCTACTCAATTCCTTTTATGGCAAATTCGGACAGGCACCGGTTAAGCGGGTGTACACCACCGAATATGAAGCACCGCCGAAATCATGGCCTATTGTGCATCCGGACGGATCATCAAGCGGATTTGCCTACCACGAAAGAACTTCACGTGCTGCATATCTATTGCCGCACATATCCGCAGCAGTCACAAGCAAAGCACGTTTGCATTTGCTCTCACGATTGAATAGCAACATTTATTATTGTGATACTGATTCCGTATTCACTACCGACATTATCCAAACGAGTAAAGAAATCGGTGGATGGTCTTTAGTCGGTGAAGGTGAATGCAGATTTTGGCAACCCAAGCTTTACAAATTCAAAGGAGAATGGAAAGCGAAAGGATTAGATCGAAAGCAATCTATTGACGCGTTTGTCAATGGCGATATCAACAAAGTAACACGTCGAAAGAGCATCAAGGAAGCTATGCGCGATGGATCACGAGCAACAATGGACGTGATTATTGAAAAGAAACTGCGCGAATCACGGCCTAAACGTGCATGGGTTGGTGACAATGATTCGAGACCTTGGAACATTAAAGAATTGGAGAAAATCAAATGATCATTCCAGCATATGAAGACTATTTAAAGCAGCACAAACAAAGTTTGATGATTGTACCGCATATTATACCGGTTCAATGTCAAACAATAGACCAATTTACTCCGATAAGTTATCAAATGAAAATTCAGTTCGATGAATGTCCGGATGGTTTTCTGTTCACCGGCATTCATAGCCGATATATGGTTGATCACATTCGGGTAATGCAGGGACAAACAATGTTGTTTTCTACACCGGGTTGGTTTGCCTATACGTTTCACGATTACAAGCTAGAACCTTCTTTACTTGTAGCATCAAAATCTACTCCTTGGGAATTGCACGTATTACACAGTAAACCAACATTTGATGATCAACCGAAACATTTAGAATTTGCGATTATCGGACAGCGGATTGTGCCGATACCATGACAATAACCTATTACATCGTCGATCGCGGTAAAGCGGTTGCGGTTGACGATAAGGAGAACACCATGCGAATCACCTTGACCGTAAAGAAAACCCGACGTGCTTTTGATAACGTCGAAATGATCATTATCGACGAAAAAGAACTGTGCATTTGGCAACCGAACATTGGCAATGCACGCGGTAGCAGGAGAACACGTTTAACAAGGGAAGAAGTAGAGGGGATTGTCTATGTCCAAACGCAACTTGCAAACGAAAACGGGAAAATGGAAGGTAAAGGAATTAAAAGTTAGATGGTACTGCCGGAACTGTCACCAAAAAGGCACGGCGGGAATTTCAGTAGTCGGTAAATTCCGGCCAACTCTGGAAGAACTGTACAAAATGATCCGGGTAACGTGTCATACCTATTGTACGGAACCGGATATAAGGTTGGTTCAATAAAAGGAGAATTGCATGATTGAAAATGAAGTTGCTGAAGCGATACTGTTAAGTATTTTTAATCAAGGAATGGTGGACAGCACCACGTGGAAAGAAATTGTCCAATGGAAATTGCGTCGTGACATACGCGAAAGAAATCTATCACGATTGAATTCCGGTTACTGTCAAGCTTGTGGCATTGCACAATTCAACAAATTAACCTGTACAGGTATGTGTGTAGGTTGTGAGGAAAAATTAAAATTTGAAGTATGAAATTGACGAAGAAAGAACAATCGCGGAGATTAGCTGACGCGATTACCCGGTTACTAGACTGGCAATCACGTCAGCTAGACATGAAGAAAGAACGCAAAATCAAAGCCATGATCACGCGGCAACGTAATTTACGCTTGCGGCAAAACGGTTAGTTTCGTCTGTCCAATCAAAGTACCCTTGTTTCCATTGGCGTCTATTTCGTAGGCAACTACGTCATAGACGCCAATGTCGTTTGTGCAGTTCAATATGTACGCGGGCATGGGCAAATCGAACGGTTGATCAAAATCTAGGGTGCCGTTCTTCAAACGTTGCAACCACACGCGTGTGTATCCGGAAACGTCGAACGTTACCGAATTGCCACAAGTAATTTCCGTAATTGCTTGTCCATTCATATTGCGATAAGCAATTGATCCCTTGCTTGCAGAAAGAAAGTAATACGCACCGACTGCAAGCAATATCAGCAAACCTGCATTCTCTGCCATTTAATGTTTCTCCTTATTCATTAGCCAAAGTGCAGCGAATACCAATAGAACACCAAATCCAATGGTAGTTGCTGCGGTTGTTAATAACGTGGAAACCGGTGTATCTATGTCGATTCCAAGTTTGCTGGCAACGTTAATAGACCATGCCAATTGCTCACTTGGCGGTGATGTGGACGCATACAGTTGTGAAATCTGCCGTAGTGTCATCTGTGAATTGTAGATGGAACTGGCATTGGTAAGAATTTTCTCAACCTGCCGTTTTAACGCTGTCCATCCGTCGGAATCATTGGCATACACAACAAACATGCCGTCCATACCAACCGCAGTTCCGGTTATATCTTTTGTCAGATTACCCGGATTGTGATTACGTGCTGCACGTGATCCTGTTACGTAAAAACCTTCGGCCAAAGCAATACCTTCGGCAAACAATTGAATAGCTGAAGCTAACAGCATAGGTTTACAACCTTCCACATGAAAAGTTATCGAATACGACCGTACTGGTACCGGGTACAGCAGCAGTAACGTATTCCATACGATGAACACCGGGTGAACCATCGCGGGATTGTGTAGCTGATGCATCCGAAACAGTTCCAATAGATGAACCGTTTCTGAGAACCGTAAAATCTACTTGTCCAGTGACAACGCGTGCTTCTAGTCTAATAATGTCGTTTGGAGCAACGCTAGCAGCACCTAAATTTAGAAGTGATGATAATGCAGCACCATCCCATTTTGTAAGAATTAGCCGCGATTGCGTATCATCAACATAACATCCTAGTCGATATTGACGGTATCCACCGACACCCGCGACCACCGTCCAACCATTCAAAACAGTAGGTCCGATATACATTGAACGGGTACCTACTAGCGAATTAGAGGAAATAAACTGGATTTGAACGAATTGACTACGCCCGTTTAATCCTGACATTACAGGTACAGGCATAAATCCAAACGGTTCGGTGATATTGGCATTAACGCCCGTTGCCTGCCATACCATTTGATTGACCGAAATTCCCACCGGACCAATATCGGCAAACGCTCTGCTGATATTGTAATTCATTCCAGCGCACGTCCAATTAGAACCAAATCCGTTGGTATTGTTCGCCCGATTGAAATCATCCGAAAATGAAGTAGCACCAGCGCGAAAAGCACCACCTTGCATGTTGATTATTTCGACTGTCATAATGGCCAATTCGCTAAGGTTGATTTTTGCGGTAATACTCCGCATTTAAAATTACGCCATGAGGAAGTAATACCAGCCGCTAACAATCCAAAGTTAAAACCGGGCATACCGAATTGTGGACGGTTGCCGCTATTGTCTGTTGCAGAAGCAATAGAAACGCCATTTTTAAAGTATTCGACGAAGTTAGAACCTACTCCGGGTGTAACTTCTACTCTACACACGTCACCTACAACAATATTGGTTGCTCCACCTGGAACATTAACGGCCCCTAAATTACCGCGTGCTAAATAGAGTGTTTTATTGACTCCATCAAAGAAGGTATTGGCGATATAACATTCCATTCCTTCACCCGGAGTATCTGTATTGGGTTGGGCAAAAACACATGGTCCGGATTGAGAATTCAGTGCACCGACTGCACCATCACCGCGATATTCTGCTTCCGAAAATTGTTTGAATGTTGATAGTTGGTAATAATCTAACGGTGTTGGCATGAGATAAACATACACCGCACTTCCTGCACCCGGACCTGTCAATACAAGATTATTACCTGAGACGTTAATCATTGCCTCAACCTGTACACCGATAAATCCGCTTCTGCCTGTCATAACGGTTTGCCATTTATCGCCGGTAAAGAAAGGTTGATCACCACGTTGAAATGAATCCGCAAAATATGCGCCATTTAACGGATTTCCCCCACGCGTACCACCTTGCATGTTGATAATCTCAACCGTCATATAAACATACTCCTAAACGGTGAAATCCTAACGTTAGTTGCTGCCGCAGCAACCAGATAGATTTGCGATAGATCCCATATAATAAATGGAATTGCACGCGGTGCTATCTCCCTGCATTGCAGGGTTTCCGCTGAAGCAATTTCCGGTTCCTGCAATTCATAGTGTTGCCGTTGATTGCGGATAATGAAATTAATTGGTCCACCACCCGCAACAATTTCTAAACCAGTAGCGATAGTGACTCCTTGATCACCAATAAAAACGTTATTCGCTGCTGCTGCATCAAGGGATATGGCAAATGAATCAATTAAATCGACTTTGGTAAATGCCACACTTATCTGTGTTGCTGTTGTACCAACCACCAACACAAATGTGGTGAAATGTTGAACGACAATTGGCCGGTCTATAGGTTGCACATTGTCTCCTTTTGAAAAATAGGGCGATGATGCACAAGACTAAACACCATCGCCCGTTCCAGCAACTACAGTACGTGGAAAACAGCTTCGCGTGTGGTTGGCACTCTGCCTGTAGGTCTGCCGTCCACATCAAAAACGGTCATTGTCAGATACTTGACTTTGAAACCGACGTACGAATACTGTGTGAAATTTTGTGCAACCGCCGAACGATTGATGGTTTGCACAGTAAGGTTTTGATTTGCCGCTATCAGTATCGGAAATGGCAAATCGTTGGGTACCCGGTTATCGAAGAAATTTCCACAAATGTTATTCACGTGTTGCGGTGCATCCATCAAATTGATAGCGGTACCGGCAATCGTCAATTGCATAGTGAAATCTGGGTTAACTTCGGGTGTATCCAAAGCAGTGAATGACACTAGGTTGATTCGCTGAATAACGAAATCCGAATCAGACGTGATTTGCGTTGCTACTGTTTGAGTGCCTGAAGCACCTAACGCGTTAGCACCGAACATTAACGCTGAATACGTGAATCCGTAACAGTAAACCCAACCCTGAATCATGGCATTCATTGCCATAACTTCAACTGGAGATGTTCCAAACATTATAAGGAATCTCCTTTCGTTATTGGATTCCGCGTGATTTCTGTCCGTCTAATCCGACCTTGATGCTGCGGTTGGCAGCAAGGTTTACTGCACCGGCAGGCCATTCCAGTGTTACCCGGAATTTCTGCGTTGGTGCAATCAACAACGGTGGAAGCACCGGATACATAGGACCATCAGTGTTACCGTAAGCACTGACAAGGTTCGCAGCTTCCGCACCGGCAGCAGCAAGTGCAACCTTAGGATAGGTGCTTGCAGGCAACCGATACATAGGCCAAGGTCCATAAGGTTTGTCACCGATGATCAATCGCAGAATGCCGGTATTGCAAAGCAAAACAATATCGTCAAACTGTGATGGCAACGCGGCAGCAGCAGCACCCTGATCAATCGTTTCCAATTCCGTCGGAATGAAAATGTAAATATTCTTGATCAGAAACGATTCCGGTGATGGCAACATTGCCGGTGGATTCACATTTGAAATAGATTCATTTGCCGGTGACGATGTAAAGAACGACAAAATAGTAGAAACGTTGTCCGTATAGGTTTGAGTGTCGTACAGAATATGCGGTACTACTTCCAAACCAACGTTGGATTGCGTTACATATCCTGCCCACTCACCCGGAATTGGACCGTTGATATTTGACATTAACTGTTCTCCTTATCTTCTGCGTCACTGAGTGCTGCTTCTTCCGCGTCTTCTTCGGTCTGTGACGCGGTATCCGCGGTTAATTTATCGTACGCTTTCGCATCCGTTTGGTGAACGTGCGCGAGTTTTTCTGCTGCTGCTTTCTGGAAACGTGCTTTCTTTGCGGGTGAATAGGCGTTGTATTCGTGAATACTTACTCCCATTACCTGCAAGAATAACGGATTAGGCATTGTGCTTACTCCTTTCTAACGTGCAATGTTTGTGGTGAAACGAGGATCAGCAAATACCGGGTTTTTCATGCCGGAAGAATCCAAATCAAAACGTGGCATCATCTGCGATGGTTGCGCCAAACCCGGAAGTGCACGCGCTAAATTCGTCGCGGAATACGAACCGATACCGGTTGAAATCATGCCTTGACGGTATGCGCCAAACTGACCTTTGCCATAGGCGTTGATCATTCCCGAACGGTACGCACTGACTGCTGTACTAGGTGCGGGTGCCTGCGTTAACTGCGGAATGAATTCATTCACCGCACTAACAACAACGTACAGAGAACCACCTAATGCAACCGGAAATGCTTCCTTCGCGCTAAGAACATGCTTAACGAGATAGGTTAATCCAAGTACGGTTCCGATTTTCACCGCGTACCGTCCAAGCACACTACTGGTAACTTCCGCAGGCAAAAACCGATTGATGTAGCTTTCTGCCATTGGTGCGCCGATGAATCCACCAGCACCCCATGCAATCATATTGATTGGTGGAAGTGCAACGCCAAGCACTGCCGGATTCTTACGGTGTCGACGATGACCTTTTCTCCGTCTCGGGTTATATGCGTACACTCCGCGTTTGTTTCTCTTCATATTGTATGTTCTCCGTCTCCTTCGTCGCGGACGATTGATCATCAACCCACCACCCGGAAATGGATTTTTTCTTGCACGTCTACGCTTAGGTGAATTCTTTTTCCCTTTGCGCTTATACGCCATGATTTTGCTACCTTTCTTCTGTGAAATTTTTCGAAAACCTGATTTCTTTCTTTCAATAATGGAACCAACCTTAAATGGATTACCAATCACAGCCAAATGCGGGTTTTCCATAAACGGTTCACCATCGTAGTAATCCCATAATTTAGCCAAGGTTGTTGACTCCTTTCTATTCTCCTTTCGCTTAACCTTTTCGTCGCGTCAGCATATATACAGCACCACCCGCTAACGCGATAATCGGCCAATTGATAGAACCATCCGGATTGGTGATGATCCCACCACCCGGTAAACCACCAACACCGCATTTTGCCTGGATACCTTGCTGTAGTTCCGATTTCATTGCGGTGAAATACGGTGCAAGCGTAGCTTCTGCCTGTTGTGCTGCTCTGCCATCCTGCCATTCTGTTTTGTGCAGAAAATCAAGCCATTTGGTTTGCGTCGATGTTAATTGACTCAACCATGTTTGATAATCCTGACATGACGGATGGATTGTGCCATTTCTAACACCGGTTAAAAAATCAGAGATCGGTGCTAGAATTTGTGCTTGTATCTGGTTTTGCAACGGTACGATTGCATCAGCTTCACGTGCACCCGCGCCAATGCCAAAGATTGCTTTGATGTCGTTCCAAAGGTCTTTGGCGTGTACGAATGCCGATTGCAATGCAAGTAATGTACCCGGATCAAGTTGCCCTAATCCGTTTGTCTGTGTACAGCACGGCATGTTGTTTACTCCTTTCTTTCAGAATTAAGCCAACGTGATTGGTGCACCAAACCGAACGAAAATGCACCATACCACGTTGCGTTGATCGTGGGAGATGACGGAAACCACGTCAACGAATATCAACGGTGCTTTATTAATAGATCACCGTTAGGCAATCCATACATTTTCGGTTTGCTAGAAAAATCGTGAAAGTATTGGTGATTATGCTTCTTGCATTCGTCATCACAAATGTGTGGTTGTGTCTTCTTTGCGTAAATCGTTTGTACGCTGCCGTAAATCAAAACCGCTTTCGGGTTGCGTTGACGCGGTGCATTAGCTGCCGGTTTACGCGATTGCCGCAAAATTTGCCGTGCAATGTTAAGCTGGTTCGTCTCGTACGCTGTCAGCTTGCGTTTGCGTGCTGCCTGCATATGTGTGGCAAATACCACGCGTGCTTTCGGCACCGTCATTGCTGCGAACCTTTCTTTTGAAACGTAATCGAACCTAAAACCAAACCGACAATAACCCACAACAGACAACTGGATAACGTGCTGCCGCTAGGCGTATTGGTGATACATGGTGTCGGTTGAGTGTAATACTGATCAATCCATGAGTTTGTTATGCCTGCCATATGGTTAACCTTTCTTTGTGAGGTAAACAACCGCTATAGCGACACCTATCATCAACACCGGAAATAAGGTATCAACGAGCGGTTGCAATAAATTCGCAATGGTGGTGCCTATCGCGGTTGCAACGTTTTGTCCGATAGTTGCTGCTGCCTGTCCTGCTGCCGTTCCAATACTAATGATTTGCTCTGATCTTTCAGCGATTACGTCTTGTACAGACTGCGGCAGGTAATACCAAATGCCGTGTACGTCGGATTGTTGCATCAATTGATCTATGGTTCCTGCGGGTAAATCGCTAATGTTGGAAACGATATAACCCATATCTTTTGTATGGTAAATGAGAATAATCATCGTTGCCCATGTGGTAACGCGTGATCCCCAAATCGGAATACCGGCATTTAAATAATCGGTATCCTGCTGCAACGCAACCATTTCTTGTGGTGTCAGTAATCCGGGCATATTTTTTATACCGCGATATTTAAACGGCCAAAGTATTCGACCGTAGTGTTTAGTGGGAGTGTAACGTCGTACATAATCCAATGATCCGTATCCTGTGCTTCGATGTACACATGATCAAAATTTGGATTGTTGTACGTTGATTTAATCGCAACAAATCGAACTTTAAAGCCCAATGCCGTTAGTATTGCCGCGTGTAACGTTGAAATATCATCACAATCGCCAACCAAATGCCCGGATACTTCCAATCCATTTAGCATGTAATCCGGATATAACAACGTTTCTATTGCTTCAGACTGATAGATAAACCTGTCCCGCAGGAATCCATCGACTATCGAAAGCAATTGACGTTTATTGGTTGGCGATTTCATATACAGCAACGTTGCGAGTTTAGCCAATTTTACGGATTGTAGACTTTCCAGTACCAACGCTCTCATCATTTGGAGCGTTTGTATCGTCCCCAATTCCCCCGTCATTATCGTCTTGATTTGCACTTTGTGCTGCATACCATTCCTTTAACGCTTGAATTGCATTGGAAAACCACGTTTTGTAGGGTTCGTTGGCAATTTCTGGATCAATAACAACAAACGATTCTATGCCTTGTGCTGCATGCATCAATAGTTGGTTGCATATTGGATCATTGGCATTGGCAATAACCCAATTTACCGCTGAGTCGGTATCCATACCGCCGATAATTCGCGGTTTCAACCAATCGAGACCTTGCTTGATTAGACTGCCGTTATTATTCGGTAACATTGTTTGCCCTTGCTGCGGTTGCGGTTGTCTTGTGTTTAATGTTTGCATCACTGCCGGTAGCACATCTTTTGCGGTTTCAACTAACTGTGCTTTCCAATCGGGTGTACCGCCGTTTGATTTCATTCCCAAATCCATTCCTTTGAGAATTAAATCTACAGGATTGTTGGCTGATCCCATTTGATGCATAACCTGCATTGCCTGCGCTAACTCGCCAAGCGGTGTTGCTGCCTGTTGTCCTTTGTTGTTTACCAAACCGTTAATCAATTGCAGCATCATATTGCGGGTAAATGCCAATTCGTCTAATAGCATTTGCGAACGAATATCACCGCCATTTCCATTAGTAACTGCTGCTAACGGTTTTGGTTCAATATCAATGTGCGTAGTGTTGAGAACTTGCGCCATTGAATTGTATTCCTGTACGATAAACTTACCGCCGGTCGGGTACTGAATTTGAATAGATACTTCGTCAACCGGATCAGTCGTTTGAAAGCAGAACGATTTGCCGGTGGTGTTGAGTTTGTATACTTTTGACAATACGCAAACCATGTCGGCAATATCGTCATTCTCAATTGTCGGGTTATCAGGTAGGGTTTCCTCAACAATAGTACGCTTCTTACGTGGCATTGGAATCACCGCCATTTGTTTTATTTTCTTCCGGTGTTGCATCGAACGGCAGCTTTTCCATATTGACTTTGCCGTTTAGTAACGATTGAATCAAACTCGCTGCATGTTGAGAAAGCAATCCGGCAATCTGCCACATAGTTAATTGCATTTTGCCGCGATTCTTTACTTCTAATTGTGTATGTCCTTTGATGGTATCGTATTTAATAACGATATCTACGTCATAGTGTGCGGGTACAATGATTCGGTTTTGCAATGGTTACTTCCTTTCTTTCGAGAAAATCATGATCAAACCCAGAATTGCCAACCACCACGGAAATTCAAATGTACTACTAACGTCCTCAATAATTGACAATTCGGATTTGATCAAGGGTGAGCCGTTGCTATTGGTTGCTGAACATACATCTGCAACCGTAATGGTTCCGTCATCGTAATAGCAACGAAAGGCAGTTTGTGTTGTCATATCTTATTGCAGAGTGCTAACCCTGCAACCAAAACTAAGCCAGTAATGCCCCAAAATTGATACGCAGCGTATCCTATGCAGGCAATACCGACTATACGCGCTATAGTTGTTTGATCCATATTCTATGGTGCTTCCGGTGAATCCAATAAAAACTTCCACGTTAACGGTACGGAATCCGGTTCTAATACCCAGAGTCCACCACGATCATCCAAACCGTAGATTTTGTTATTGGAATTCAATGTGATAATCATATTTACTTTAACTTTTGGCGTATCTTTTTCTCCTTGACTATAATCTGCTGGAAACATTATAGGGGAAATGGGGTGTTTTTGGGAATCCCCTAGAAAATCCCAACAATTTTGGGGGGATCACCCCTCGATGTGTCCCCC
>Ga0209382_10006987_pt1 | contig 14451 bp, 10 predicted proteins | sample SoiMetdeltSBSDD5_FD_187599 | JGI IMG/M metagenome (GOLD analysis project Ga0209382, IMG submission 187599) | Bulk soil microbial communities from a Populus tree surrounding site in Tennessee, USA - Soil MetaG P. deltoides SBSDD5 (SPAdes) (version 2) | ecosystem: Environmental > Terrestrial >... | reverse complement strand
ATAACTGTTTTGTTTTCTATTTTACTTACCGGCTTATCGGTTGATCTTGAAATTTTTTCTTCCGGGACGACGACTGGTATTGCAGCTATTGATGCAATGCTATCAATATAATAAGGATCATTGGCACCGGACGTATAATTTTCAATGATGAAATCCCATTCATCAGGAAATGAAGTTTCATTTGTTTTTTCAAGGTGAACCGGTCCTTCCACTCGATCGATTTTATTTTTCAATGCAGCATTTCCATCCAATAACATTTTATCGCTTCCGGGACAATTGAAATCTGCAGAAGTCAGGTAGGGAGTTTTACCTGGTGTATTTAAGCTGAACTTTCCCGTTCTTTCTTCAATTAACTGATCATCCCACCAAACTGCTTCGTTGGTATTGGCATCAAAATATCCCCGGATCGAATAACGGCGATAAATATCGTCAGATTCATAGTAATAAGAAGTGCCGACAAGGCTATCGCCATTTTGAATTATTTTAAGCTCTGCTTTCTTTTTATTGATCCTGCCTTTCCATACTCCTGTGATCATTTGCGAATAAGATGAATTCGCAAAGAAAATAATCAGGAAGAGAAGACAAAAAGGTGTGAGAATTGCGCTTTTTTTAAACTCCATTTTCGACTGTTTATAAAGCTAAAACGGGTATGAAAACGTATTATTTTATCAAACATGAATCATTAAGAAAACCTTTGTATATCAGTGCGAATAGTTGTTTTCCTTATGGCACGAAAACATACTTGGTTTTTTTTCCGGGGTTTTGTTCGGATTATGAAAAAAACATTAACTTAGGTCGCTGTAACTAACGCTAACTTTTTTAATACCAAAACAACTAACTGCCTATGTCAGTTTTATACTCGCCTACCTTAGGGATAGATCGTATTTATTCAAGAAAAAGGAGTTTCACGGGTAAGTCTCTTCTCATCTTAATAGTTGCAATTTTTTCAATTCAATCAGCATTTGGCCAGGATGATAAAGCAGCACAAAGGTTGCGGGATGCTGACCTGAAAAAGCAGGAAGCTGTAAGGTTAGTTGAAAAGCTTAAGGCCAATCCTCAATTGATCCAAAAGCTTGAATCAAATGAATTAAAACAATTGATAGAGCAGTTACCAGCTGATGAACAGAATAGATTATCTGTCTCCAGGGAAGAAGCTGAAAAAGCCCGCTATAACGCAAAAATGCTTGAGCAGGAAAGAGCAGGTCCTTCATTACCCGGCGTTGAATATAAAGTAATAACAAATGGCAGCCAGGTTGAATACGTAGTTACAAATGCAAATAATGTTATTTACAGGCAACAAAAAAATTCTTCGGCAAGTTTGTATGAGAAACAAGTGCAGGCGGAAAAAGAAGCGATCTATGCATCAAATACGTTACGCAGAAATATTAATTACCCGGTAGATGTTTTAAAAGCTGAAATAAGAAGTTTGTCGGAGCAAACTACAGTAAGTACAAACGTATCAATTGGGGGCAGCAATAGAAATCAACGGGTAACTGCAGATTATACTTTCAATGGGGGAAATGGTACGATACCTGGCGGCGCTCCTACAACAACAAGTGGACAGGCATCGCCTTATCCTGCAACAATCACAGTAAGCGGTGTTCCCGCAGGTGCATTGGTTAAGGAAGTTAAAATAAACGGCCTTAGCCATACATGGTCTGATGATATTGATATCGTGTTACAATCTCCATCAGGCACGAATGTTATTCTTATGTCCGATGCAGGAGGAGCTGCGAACTTAAGCAACGTGAATTATACATTTAATGATGGAGCAGCTGTATCTCTGGCAGATGGTACTAGTAATGCCTCCGGTACTTATAAACCTACCAATTACGATAATCTTGATAACTGGACCGCTCCGGGACCTGGCGCTGCTCCAAGTGCAGTGACACTTTCAACTTTTGGTAATGGCAATCATAATGGAACATGGAATTTGTATGTAATTGATGATGCTGCCGGCGATGTAGGTAGTTGGGTAACCTGGAGCATCGTATTTACAGATCCTCCGCAGATCTGTTTCCCGATTTCTATTACAGGGCAACCTTCTAACGCAACAGTATGTTCGGGTGCTAACGGTTCTTTTGCTGTAACCGCAACTCCTGCTGGTGTAAGTTATAATTGGCAGGTAGACATGGGATCCGGTTTTGTTTACCTATCGAACGGCGGCGTGTACTCGGGAGTGAATGCGGCGACATTAAATTTAACTGGGGTAACCACTGCGATGAATGGATATCAATACAGGGTTGTTATAACTTGTTCCGATGGAGGATTGCCTCAGATATCGAACCCGGCGACACTAACAGTATTGACGTCACCGTCATCACCTGCTGTATCGCCAACAAACGCAGCAATCTGCCCGGGAGGTAGTCAGCTTATCGCTGTCGGTGGAGGCGCACAAACAACATTCAGCAACCTTTCTGCTATTACAATTCCGGCAACTGGCACTTCCGCAAATCCGGCAGCTCCTTATCCATCTGTAATTGCTGTTGCAGGCTTGCCGGCGCAATCTCTTGTAAAATCGGTTACTATCACCGGTCTTAATCACACATATCCTGATGATATAGATATTATATTAAAATCACCATCTGGTGCCACGGTGATACTGATGTCTGATGCAGGCGGATCAGATGACGTAAGCGGCGTAACTTATACATTTGATGATGCCGGTGCTTCACTCTTGCTTGATGGAGCATTTAATGCATCAGGTACTTATCGTCCGACAAATAGGGGTACAGGAGATAACTGGCCGGCACCCGGCCCGGGAACGGTGAACCAGGCAACACCATCATTAGGAGCTTTTGGAGCGGGAGATAATAACGGGAACTGGGAACTTTATATATATGATGATGCGGGTGGAGATATAGGATCGCTCGCAAGCTGGAGTATTACATTCGAAGCTCTCAGTACAGGAATATTTTCTCCGGTAACAGGTTTATTTACTGATGCAGGATTAACTACTCCATATACTGCAGGTACTGCTGTGGGAACTGTTTATGCTTCACCGGCTGCTACCACTACTTATGGTGTTACAGTTAATAATGGAACATGTAGCTCGGCACCAACGAATGTTACAATTACAGTTAACCAGGTACCTTCTATTACGGCTCAACCAGGTAATGGAAATGCATGTGTTGGTGTTACTAAAACTTTATCAGTAACGGCAGCAGGTACATCATTGACCTATCAATGGCAGGTAGATATGGGAGGTGGTTTTGTAAATATTAATACAACCACACCAACAAACCCGGGCGGCTTCATTTATACCGGTCAGACATCTGCCACATTAAGTATAAATTCAGTGATGGCAACGATGACTGGATATAAATATCGTGTGCTCGTAAGTGGTGCATGCCCTCCGGTATTAACATCAGGTGAAGTAACATTAACAGCAAATGCAAGACCAGCTATATCAGTAGCGAGTAGTTCCACTTGTGCGCCTGCTTCATTAACTGCTTCAGGCGCTAATACCTATTCATGGTCACCTTCCGCCGGACTAAGTGCAACAACAGGTGCAACGGTAACGGCTACTCCAACTGCCAATACGGTCTATACTGTAACAGGAACTAATAGTTCAACTGGCTGTACAAACACGACAATGGTTGATGTGAAATTTACTCCGCCGGTTCCTGTAGTTGCTCCTACTGCTCCGATCATTTGCGCAGGAACAGTTCAGCAATTATCAATTACATCATCTTCACTCGCGGCAGTACCAAACACGACTTCATCAGGTACGGTTAATATTCCTTTCCACGATGGGCCACCTCCGGTGGTTGCAGTCAGCAATATTACTGTGGCTGGTGTCACTGGTGCTGTTCAAAGCGTGAGTGTCAATTTTAATATTGCACATACATATGATGGCGATGTTACAATCAATTTAAAAGCGCCTAATGGAAATATTTTGAACCTTGCAAGAGAAATAGGTGGTAGCAGTGATAATTTTACAAATACAACGGTAAGTTCTACTGCAGCAGCTTCAATTACCACAGGTACAGCACCATTTGGCGGCACATATTTGCCTCATGCTGTAAATGCTGTGGGTGTTGCTCCTAACGTGTCAAACGTTACTGCGTTTTCAAGTTTATTTTCAACACCAAATGGTACATGGAGCCTTATAGTTTCCGATCCGTGGGATCTTGATGATGGTAATTTGATTTCCTGGTCAATAACTATAAACTATGCAATACCCGATGCGGGTGTATGGACACCGGTAACAGGATTATTTACAAATGCAGCAGGTACTACACCATATGTTGCAGGTACACCAGCGGCTACCGTTTATGCAAGTCCTGCCGCTACTACTACTTATTCAGTTACTGTTACAAATACAAGTACGGCGACAACCACATTCTCTACGGGGGGAACTGTAACAATTCCGGGAGTTGCGCCGGCTTCAACAACGTCAGGCGCCGGAGCTCCTTATCCTTCTCCTGTTACAGTTGCAGGTTTACCGGTAAATGCGGTAGTGAAATCAGTAACATTAAAAGGATTAAGACATTCATGGTCTTCTGATATCGATGTATTGCTGCAATCACCAGCGGGAACCAATGTGGTATTGATGTCTGATGTCGGCAGCAGCGGCATATTAAATAATGTTACTTACATCTTCGATGATGGAGGTGCTGCAATGTCAACCAGTAGTGGTAATGCAACTGGCACATATCGTCCAACTAACAATGGAGCATCCGATACATATCCGGCGCCAATCGGGGCAATTTCACAAGCGAGTCCTGCTTTATCATTGTTCACCGGAGATCCTAATGGCAACTGGAATCTATACATTGCTGATGGTGCATCAGGAGATGTTGGTTTGCTAGCAAGCTGGGAGATCACATTTACAATGCCGGCTGCTACAAATTGTACATCTGCTCCAAGAACCGTAACTGTAACTGTTCAGCAACCAATAGTATTCACCACCCAACCTGCAAACAGAACAGCTTGCCAGGGAGGTACGGTTACCTTTACTGCAGCTGCAACAGGTACTGTTACAACAACACAATGGGAAGTAAGTACAAATGGCGGATCAACCTGGTCACCTGTGACGGGTGCAACCACTACCACGCTGACATTAACAAACGTACAGCCTTCGCAGAATGGTTATCGTTATCGTCTTGCATTATCAAGTGCTGGTTGCGGAACAACCTACTCAACGGTGGCGACACTTACTGTTAATCCGTTGCCAACTGTAAGTTTAAGTCTGAATCCTGCGGGTCAAACAGAATTGAGACCTGGTATGGTAACTACACTGACTGTTAATTCAACACCGGCTGGTGTCTCTTACCAGTGGTTTGTTAATGGTACGTCTCAACCCGGCATTACAGGGGCAACTTATGCCGTGGATGCATTTCATCTCGGTACGTACACAGTAAGAGTAACTGATGTAAACGGTTGCGCAAATACAACAGCAGGTGTCACATTTACAGCACAGCCGACTTCGCAGTTATTTGTGTATCCGAATCCGACGAGTGGTGCATATTTTGTTACTTACTACTTCCCGCAGGTAAGTACGCCGGTCATATTAACAGTAATCGATATGAAGGGAAGAAGAATGGTTGAGCGTCGCGAGACCACAAGCGCTCCTTATACAAGGTTTGACTTTAGCGCTGATAACCTTGCTTCGGGAGTTTATTTGGTGGAGCTTCGACTCGGTAATGGTGATCGTATCGCGGCAGGCCAGTTTGTAGTAAGAAGATAATCTTTTCAGATCAGATAAATCAAAGCCCTCTTAATTAAGAGGGCTTTTTATTTTGAGTTTATTTTTTCAGCAGCTTAAAGGCATGGGTCCATTGATTCTTTATAAAACCAGGGATACACCAAAGAATGCAAAGTGGTTCGATCGCCCTTGCAGCCTCCACCGCTCCCATATCTTCGGTTTCCCAACCAAACGTTGTGAGGATGTTCGTGACTGTCGCCTTGGCTTCATCATCATTGCCGCAAATAAACATAGAAGGTCTTTGCCCATTAAAATCTGGTTTGTACATTAATGCATTTCCTGCACTATTAAATGCTTTCACCACTTTTGCGCCAGGCAATAGCTTTTGAATGCGCTCCATCAACGAATCTTCCAGCGTAGTAAAAAATTTCAGTACTCCATTTTCCGGAGGCACTGTTGCAATTGGATTGGTGGTATCAATAATGATCTTATTATTGAAATGTTCTTTGCCTGCAAGATTGATAGCATCTTCAACGGCCAGACCACTTACTGCAAGAACAATTATCTCGCCGAACTGCGCCGTTTCCTGGAATGACCCCAGCAACCCTTTATCATTTTCTTTTTTCCATTTTACCACCTCCTCTTTACTGATGTTTCTTGTGCCGAGCATGATGCTGTGTCCCTCATTCATAAATCCTGAGGCAAGTACACGACCGACGATACCACTGCCGATAATTCCTACTTTCATAAATTATATTTATTTGCTTAATAGAATTGTTATGGTTGAAATGTACCCCATCAATTCGCTCCGCGTAAACTGTGCAACAGTAGTTTAATAGTACTACTGCTGTTAGGGACATAAAAAATATTAATTCGAGTTATAAACTGCTGCAAATGTCTTTGCAAAATCTTCAAGCTTTGTTTTCCCAAGCTTAGCGGGATGATGCTTCCAATAATCCTCAAACATTGAACCATCATGCATGGCGTGACCCATCTCCGTATAATTTTTAGCGGCGTTGTCCGGTACTCCTGCTTGCTTCATTCCATCGAAAGCCTGTTCATCAGTAAAAACGACCCATGGCAACTCTGGTTTGCCAATAGCCATTCCAACGATCTTTGCGATGTCTGTCGTTGATCTTTCATCACTTCCAACGTAACGAACTGTATGACCGGTGAAATTGAGATTGAATAATTCCTCAAAAGCAACCTCGGCAATATCGTTGGCATCTGCCATCAAGAGTTTAAAATCTTCGCCACCAAAATTCCCTCCCAGGATGTTCATGTGTTTGATCATTCCAATATTGCCAAACAGGTTGGTATAAAACCAAACTGCGCGCAAATGTTTAATATTTGTATTCTTTAATTCATTCAATGCCTGCTCCACCCGGTAGAGACCGCTGACGGGTCCGCAGCCGTCCGGCAGGTGGGCGCCAACACTGCTGAGATTCACGACATAATTTATGCTGTTAGCCTTTAGTGCTTCTGCATAATTTATTCCAATCGATGCGATATGTGCCTTCATATCCGGAGCATCGTATTTGGGTGGTATCATTGTGTACACGGCTTCTGCCCCTGCAAATGCTTTCTTCAGAAACTCAACATCTGCTACCGAACCAATTGCGGCTTTGGCTCCCTGGTCCGTTAGTGATTTTAATTTTTCTGCATTGCGACCGATGACGGTAACATCATGCCCGGCTTTCAATAATTTCTCAGCAAGGGGTTTTGAGATATTGCCTGCTGCTCCTGTGATTACATATTTCATGCTTTACGATTTAGTTTGTATATACAAATATTAGTTCAAAAAAATTTATGTTGGTAATTTGTCAACCAGCTTGTTCATATTGGTTACTAGTCTGGCGCTTTCTTCTTTGCCAATGATCGAAGAATAGTTCTGATAGAAATGTTCCAGGCAATCCTTCAGATCCGGCAACATAGCCTTTGCTTTCGGTGTGGGATAAACATTGGTCAATTTTCCTTCCGTGGTACGAACTACCAGTTTTTTCTCTTCCAGTTTTTCTATGAGGCGGGTAATAGTACTGGGAGTAAGCAAAAGCTGCTTCACCAATGCCGATGGTTGAATACCCGGCTCTTCAATGGCAAGCATCAGCAAATAAGCATGGCTTGGGGTAAGGCCAACTTTTTTCCAGCTGTCATTTGCGAGCTTCTCTATCTTCCTTGCAAGGGCATTACTCGAAAAATAAAGACATTGACAGTATTTACTATTCGCTGCTTTCATGGACGCAAAGATAACCGCCTTTTATTTGTATGTACAAATATCGGGTAAAAATATTTTGTTAAGAGTTCCCCGCAGCTATCATTAAATTTACAGCATGGCAAATCCAAATCTTGATAACAGGAAAGACTTCTTAACACCGGCAGATAAAGAATTTGAGAATAATATTCGTCCCGCTCATATTGCAGAGTTTTCCGGGCAGTCGCAGATAATTGAGAACTTAAAAATATTTATCAAAGCTGCCAAGATCCGTGGTGAAGCATTGGATCATGTTTTATTTCATGGTCCGCCGGGTTTAGGTAAAACCACTTTATCAAGGATTGTGGCCAATGAGATGGGGGTGAATATTAAAGAAACATCCGGACCGGTTATTGAAAAGCCCGGCGATCTTGCAGGACTGCTTACCAATCTTGAACCCAATGATGTTTTATTTATCGACGAGATACACCGGTTAAGTACTGTAGTTGAAGAATATTTATATGCAGCCATGGAAGATTTCAGGATCGATATTATGATTGATAGCGGTCCTAATGCAAGAAGTGTGCAGATAAACCTTAACCCATTCACGTTGATCGGTGCTACAACAAGAAGTGGTTTATTAACGGCGCCTTTGCTTTCACGATTTGCTATCAAATCAAGACTTGAGTATTATACATCTGATGTTTTAAATAAGATCATTGTGCGGTCGGCAAAAATCTTAGACGTAAAGATTTCAAAAGATGCTGTTGAAGAAATAAGCCGCAGGAGTCGTGGCACTCCAAGAATTGCTAATGGTTTATTGAGAAGAGTAAGAGACTTTGCCCAGGTATTAAATGATGGTGAGATCGATCTTGGCATTACGCAACACGCATTGAAAGCATTAAATGTAGATGAACATGGTCTTGATGATATGGATAATCGTATTCTGTCAACGATCATAGAAAAATTCAAAGGCGGTCCTGTGGGTATCACTACTATCGCAACGGCAGTTGGCGAAGAAGCAGGAACCTTGGAAGAAGTGTATGAACCTTTTTTGATACAGGAAGGTTTTATACAACGTACGCCAAGAGGCCGGGAGGTAACTGCAAAAGCATATGAACATCTAGGGAAAAAACCATTTGGAAAACAAGGAGATAATCTTTTGTTTTCCTGATGACAATATTATTTCAAGCCTCGATCGAATAATTCATCAGTCAAAAGAAGGCAAAAAGATTTTCTCATTTATATCGCCGTTCATAGAAGAACTTCCAATTTCTTCTTTTTTCCCGTCATTCTATTGCCGTTCACAATGGTTAGACTTTTATAATTCAAAGATTCAATGATATAACATTTTAAAATTTTCTTACCTCGGCAGGTAATGATTTTTTTTGGATTGACCCATTTGTAAAAAAAGAATTTTAACTTCATTGTACTGTACGAACCTATCTCAAGGTTTTTCATCTTGAATGAATCTTAATGAATAGATCGTTGGATTATTAGTCTTACTTAATTCAAAAAAGTTCCCCCTCCACCTCCAGGACCAGATCTTGCGTGCAACCACTTTATTAACTGTAAAAAACTTTTTTATGAGAAAAAATTTATTGCTTGCAGTAATTCTTTCTGCATGTTACCCAGCTTTTCCACAAATATCATCTCAAACAAGGACAGCAACCTATGTCAATAACCTCAATAATTTCAAGCAAGTTTTCGGTGATCAAAACTATCCCGGTGCCCGGGCCCAGAATGTTGCAGCTGATGATAACAGGTTTGTTAATTCAAGTAGATTACGCGCAGCTAGTGATTCTGCTGGCCCATTTTCCCCTAATTCGATTTCGAGCCTTGCTTTACAGGGTTTCGGATTTGCAATCCCGGAGGATGCTATCATCGAAAATATTGTTCTAACGATCAGACGATTTAAGACCGGCCCCGCACCCGTAGGTGATCATACGCTTTCTTTAATGCAACGGTATGATTGCAGCGCTGGTATTTGCAGGTATGGTGTCTTTTGGACTTACCAGGATACATATGACGGTAAAATTTATCCTGACAGCGAAAATGAATATGTTTTTTCCCAAAACGGAAGCGGAAACAATGGTGGATTTAATCACGATGAGGCATATCAGTGGACGCCGGCAATAATCAATCATCTTTTTTTTGGAGTAAGAATTGATAATTATCCGCCCATTGGTGTGGGTTACGCCAAAATTCATTACGACCTGGTAAAAGTTACTGTGGAATATTCAGAGCCTGTGACAGAGACAAGAAGATCACCAGGTGTAACAGAAGCCGAAACTTTGAAAAAGCCACTTGTATATCCCAATCCGTTTACAACAAAAACGAATATCCAATTCTCTGCAATCGAAAGTGGGAATGCTGTTATGGAGCTGTACAATATTTCCGGTACAAAACTCGGCACCTTATTCTCCGGCCATGTCGTAGAGGGGCAGGTATATAATATTGCAGCAGGAGATACCCGATTGCCAAACGGCATATACGTTTATGTGATAAGATATGGCAAACAAAAACATATAGGCAGGATAATCAAACTTGAGTAATGCCCGATTAATTTAAATGACCTTCCACATTGGGGCACTAATCATAGGTGGAATCAAGGGTAATTGCCGTGAATAATATCAAACAGGTGATGGATCATTTAAGAATAACAAAGGCGAGTCGAATATGATAAGAAATTTGGTGATAGGAAGATAAAGTAGTGATTGATTATTTGTAATTAATGGCGGGTACCTGCCCGTCATTAATTTTTGATAAAATCAAACGGTGATGGTTCGATCCAGCGTCATCAATACCCATGAAGACAGCTTTCAATTTCTTATTCCTTTAATAGAGGGGCTTACTGCACAACCAGCCTGAACCCATTTCCATGAATATTCACAATCTCGATTTTCGGATCGTCTTTTAAATATTTTCTGAGCTTGGCAATATATACATCCATACTGCGGCCGTTGAAATAAGTATCGCTACCCCAGATCTTTTTTAATGCCTGTTCTCTCGGCAACAGGTCATTCAAATGTTCTGCGAGCATTTTTAGTAATTCATTCTCTTTTGGCGATAAAGTTTGTGTGATCCCATTATGACTGAGCTGGCGAAGCTTTGGATTGAAATGATAACTGGAAAGATCAAATTCCTTGTTCTCAGCTTCTTTATTTATTTCTTCGTTACGTTTTAGTATTGCTTTTATTTTTAATAGCAATACTTCACTGTCGAACGGCTTGGTGATATAGTCATCGGCTCCGAGTTTATAACCCTGTATCACGTCTTCCTTCATTGTTTTAGCGCTGATAAAGAACAACGGAATATCGGGATCAACATCTCTTATTTCTTCCGCCAGGGTAAAGCCATCCATATTCGGCATCATTACATCCAGCAGGCAGATATCAAATTTTTCCCGTTGAAATGCCGCAAGCCCAAGACGGCCGTCTCTCTCTAATGTTACATCGTAATCATTTAGTTCCAGGTAATTCTTCAACACTGTTCCAAGATTTGGATCATCCTCGCATAGTAAGATTTTAGGTTTTTTTCCGTCCATAGTCTTTAGTTTGTCGTTTATAGTTTTCCGTTTATCGGAGGCTTCACTCTCCCTCTCCATAAATGGATAGGGACGGCGTGAGGTGCGAATAAAGTTAATTCATTTAAAGTATCATACCATCATGGCGTAATTTTTTGTTAAGAAGGATTGTATTTGGCGGGCATTGTACATTTGCAGGGAAACTTTTCTACAATGGCGATGCATTTAACACCGAATAACCGGTTAAAGAAATTAGTTGTGATCGGTGACAGGGTGTTGATAAAACCAACCAGGCCCGATGAAAGAACCGCGAGCGGTCTTTATCTGCCACCGGGTGTGCAGGAAAAAGAAAAGGTGCAACAGGGTTATGTTATTAAAACGGGACCGGGCTATGCTATTCCAATGCCGATAGATGATGAACCCTGGAAACAGGATGACGATCAGGTGAAGTATGTTCCGTTACAGGCAAAAGAAGGCGATCTTGCAATTTTTTTATTAAGTGGCGCTACGGAAGTAATGTATGAAAATGAAAGATATTTTATCGTGCCCCAAAGCGCCATATTGATGCTGGAAAGAGAAGAAGATCTATAAGCCCATAAGCTTTTTATAATCTTTCTCCTCCATATACTCTAACAGATCGCCAGGCTGACATTCCAATACTTTACAAATTTGTTCTAATGTGGAGAAGCGGATGGCTCTTGCCTTGCTGCTTTTTAATACACTCAGTTTAGCCATGGTAATATTTACCTTATCACTTAACTCAGTAAGTGTCATTTTTCTTTTGGCCAGCATTACATCGAGATTGACAACGATAGGCATGATTAAACAGTTAAGTCTTCTTCTTGCTGTAAGCGATATCCTCTTTTAAAGGCCTTGCCAATAATAAATATGACGCCTGCGATCAAAAAAAGATAAAGCTTGCTATAGATACGAGGCCACAATGGCTCCAGCCAAAGCTCGGCAGGGATCAGGCGCTTATATAATAGGTGCATGAAATAAGGCTCAGTGATGTACAATAAGGCCAGTGTAATTAACGTCACTGTCATTATTTTAAAGGCCCGGTTATTTTGTCGGCTAAAAGGCCGACCCCTGGAAATATTAAGAAGTAACTGGATGGGCAGGCCGATATAGACATAAACGATGACAAATAAGATCACAAAAATGATCACGTTCAGGAATCCTTTAAGCAAATTATATTTTTCCTTCGAAATAGGGATTTTCACTTTTTGATCTTCTGCTGAATACAGGATGGAAATTTCTTTTCGGACATAGTGACCATATTTCGATGTATTATCGCCCCTGTTTTTCACACTATCCCATTGTACTACCGCCAGGTAATACTTGTTATTATGTATAAAGAATTTTGTGTTCTCAGCAGCCTTATATCCTTTCAGTGATAACCAATAATCTTTTTCAGCTGTTGCCTTATATTGTTCTTTTAATTCATTCCTTCGTTCGTTGTACCGCACAACAAGTTCCCGTTGGTAATTCAGCCCTTTATCCACTTCTTCTTTACTGGTTCCCGGAAAGTAGCTGGAAAGGTTGTCCATTGTATCCTTCATTTTTTTCATGACCGGATCATTTTCCTCAGGCCTGAAACCAATTTTATCGTTGTTCAGATTTTTTTCAAAACCGACTGTACCTATGAAAATCCCATCACCTGACGCCACATACCCCTTATTCTTTTCAAATTTGATTCGATCAATGCTGTCCTGCATTCGCCTGAATATATAATATGGTAATGAATCGTTGACATAGTGACGTTCAAACAAATCGCCAAAAGCGGTGTCTTCAGTAGGAATGGTGGTGACTTCGGAATCATAATCATAATTTATCTCAGCTGATCCTGACCAGCCTTTCAGTATCACAAAAAAATAGGCGGTGATCAAAACAGCAATAACGGTTGCAAGTATGCTGATACTATATTTTTTCATGTAAAAGCTTTAGACTAAAATAAAACTATTTATCGAATAACAATAAAATATTTCCCTTTTTAGGTAATTATATTCCGAAGAAAGGAAATACTGCTTGAAGTGGAAAAGCGGCTTAATTCTTTCATTTCCAGTATCTTTCCCCAAAATTTTCAGATGGGGGATATAGCAAAATTTATAGACGCAGTAAAGAACGGGTATGCATTTAAAGGCGAGGCCTACAAGATTGGGTGTGGTATGTTAGACGGAGACGTGATAAGTGATGCCAGAGTTTTGCTTCCATTAAAAACTATGAACCGCCATGGCCTGATTGCGGGCGCAACGGGTACCGGTAAAACAAAAACATTACAGGTATTAAGTGAGATATTAAGCGATGCAAGCGTTCCTGTGGTGATGATGGATATCAAAGGTGATCTGAGTGGCATTGCTGCTGCAGGAACAGTAAACGATAAAATAACAGAAAGGGTTCAAAAATTAAATATAGAATTTAAGCCAACCGGTTATCCTGTTGATCTATTGACGCTGAGCAGTCAAAAAGGGACGAGGTTAAGGGCAACAATCAGTGAATTCGGTCCGATATTACTCTCAAAGATCTTAGGACTGAATGATACGCAAGGCGGTCTTGTCGCCATCATATTCAAATATTGTGATGATAATAGGCTTCCTCTCCTGGATCTGAAAGATTTCATCAAGGTTTTGCAATATGTAAGTAATGAAGGAAAGGCAGAATTGGAAAAAACATATGGAAAGATATCTACCACTTCTACAGGAACCATTTTAAGAAAAGTAATAGAACTTCAACAACAGGGAGCTGATATATTTTTTGGTGAAATAAGTTTTGATGTGAATGACCTGATGCGGGTCAGCGATGATGGTCGCGGCATGATCTCTGTTATTCGGGTTACCGATCTGCAGGACAGGCCTAAACTGTTTTCAACCTTCATGTTGCAATTACTTGCAGAGTTATATGCCGCTTCCGCCGAAGAAGGTGACCTTGACAAACCAAAGCTTGTGATGTTCATCGACGAAGCGCATTTGATTTTCCAGGAGGCAAGTCCCGCATTATTACAGCAAATTGAGACTATCATCAAATTGATCCGCTCAAAAGGCATCGGTATTTTCTTTTGTACACAAAATCCGATGGATGTCCCTG
>Ga0209382_10006984_pt1 | contig 14454 bp, 11 predicted proteins | sample SoiMetdeltSBSDD5_FD_187599 | JGI IMG/M metagenome (GOLD analysis project Ga0209382, IMG submission 187599) | Bulk soil microbial communities from a Populus tree surrounding site in Tennessee, USA - Soil MetaG P. deltoides SBSDD5 (SPAdes) (version 2) | ecosystem: Environmental > Terrestrial >... | reverse complement strand
ACCCGCAAGCTGCGGATCGCCGCGAGGTTGTCCGGGTCGACGCCAAGCCCGTGCTCATCGAGCTGGCGAAGCGGCGCATCTGCGACGCGCGGCGCACGAAACTCAACCGCGTTAGGCGCGCCGGGCTGGACCACCCGCGCGGGCTGGTATTCGAACCACGCCTGGTTCGCCGCGACCTTGCGCGTCTGCGCCGGACGCGTGCTGCCGAAGCTCTCCTGGCTCTGCCATCCCTTCCACGAGAACTCGTGATTGTCAGGCACGGGGACGAACGGCCAGCGCGCCCGCGCGTCCTGGAGATCCGGGTCCAACAGGTACGCTCGATACAGCGCCCGGTAATCGTCCACGGTCGTGGGCACGTGAAAGTCGTTGTGCTTCTCGCCGTGCGCGTAGCGGACGATGTCGCGGATGCGGCGTGCGTAGTAGCCCTGCGGTCGATCCTCCGGGTACCACACGATCTCGTAGACGAAGTCGCCGAGATGAAGGACGAATGCCAGGCGGTCTGCGGGAGCGCGACGCTCGTCCTCCCAGATCATGCGGCGATAGGCGTTGCACGCGCCGAGCTGAACGTTCTGACAGCTGACGAACGCGAACTGCATTGGCCGTCGGTCGGCCGGGACCGGCGTGGTGAGCGTGCGACCGACGCGGCTGCCGAACCCGTGTTCGTCGGTGAAGCGGTACCAGTACGCTCGCGCCGGCGCGAGGCCCGCCACGAGGACTCGGCACGTCCAGTCGGTGGCCGCGCTGACGTTCGCGTGCGCGGTCGACACGACGTTACGGAAGTGCTCATCGGAGGCGATTTCGACGAGCAGGCGCGAAGCGGAACCCTCGTTCCCGGGCGGACGCCGGGTCCACAGGATCACGCCGTCCGCGCTCGGATCACCGGAGGCGACGCCCTGCGGATAGCAGTTGCGGCATTCACGCCACGCGCCTAACGACCGTCGCTCGCCGCGGAATGGCCAGGCGAGCGACGCCCCGAGCGCGAAGGCCGCCGCGACGGCCTCGCGACGGTTCATCGGCCGCGACAACGGCCCCCCAACGGTTCGATCGTCCATGCAGTCTCCGTCGCAGCGTGAGGGATTCCATATTCTAAGGGACCAGGGGGCGGACGGCCGAGGAGAGGAACCACGAACGCTGAACACGCTGGCGGCGCTGCGCGCCGGCGCTGGGCACGCTGGACGGCTCGTGATGTCCGCACCGGCGCGCAAGCGGCCGGGAAACCTTTATAACGGCCCCGGGACGTTCACGGCCGCCCAATGGAGCTCATCAAGAAACCTCAGCGGCTTGAGCGGCGGCGCGGCAGCGCCGTCTGCGGCCCCAGCGTTCGCAGTTGACGCTCTTCGCTAGAACCTTACTCGCACCGTAACATCGACACTGCTCGGCGCGAGGATGATGTAGCGCGGCACGTTCTCGCTCACATCGCCCGTCGGATACGCGTGACGGTCGAGCAGGTTGCGGCCGGTGACGATCACGGTCGTATGCCCCGCCCACGACCTGGGCGCGCGATCGCCGAACAGCGTCACACCCGCATCCAGGATGTAGAACGCCGCTGCCGTCAGCCGCTCATCCCCCGTCGGAGCGAGGAAGCTGCGAGACTGATATCGGCCATCCGCGTTGAGCGCGAGCCAGGGAGTCGCGTGCCACGTCGCGCGATGACCGCCGATGAACGCGGGTGTCAGGATCGGTTCGACGTCCGTGTACACCGTACCCGTCGCCTCATCGGTGTAGCTGTCGATGCGATTCTTGCTCAGCGTAGCGTTGAGGCCCAGGTCGAATGTCTGCGTCACCGTCCACTGCACGTCAGCCTCGACGCCGCGCCGGTAGCTCCGCCCGACGTTCGCGCGCAGCTCGTAGCCTAACGGGGTCGTAGCGCCCGTGCGAGCGATCTCATCGCGGAAGCGCATGTCATAGAGTCCCGCCGAGAGCACTACCGGGCCCCGCGTCAGCTGCGCGCCGAGCTCGAGATCGTTCACGTGCTCGGGCTTCACGCGCGTGAGCGGCAAGAGCGCCGGCGCATCGTCAGGCGTCACGTCATCCGCGCCGGCGAACAGATCGGTGCGCGTCGGCTCGCGTCCCGTCGTGCCGAACGATCCGAACAGGAGAAGCCCGGGCGCCGCGCGAACCGTCAGCCCCGCCTTCGGGTTCACGAAGCTCCATCGCTGGCTCGCCTCGCTCAGCCCGTAGCCCTCCGTCGGCTCGTAGCGGAAGCGCGCGGTACGCACCTGCAGGTCGCCGAAGAGCGTCACGGCGCCTAACGCCACGCTCGCCTTGGCGAAGGCGCTCGCCTCCGACTTGTAGCCCGTGTTCGAGTACGGCGCATACTCGAGGTCCGGCCGCCCGTCGAACTCGTGGTCTTTCGAGTACGTCATCGCGTGCGCGCCGGCATCGAACGTGAGATCGCCGCGCGTGGCGTGCGCCGCGGCGACGAGTCCACCCCATCGAGAGCTGGAGCGATAGCGCAGCGGTTCTTCCACCCCCGATGGATAGTCGTAGTAGCCGCGCGTGTCGAAACCGTACGCCGTGAGTCCCGCCGAAGCGCTCGACGACAGCAGCCGAGTGTAGTTCACGGTCGCGAAGCTCTCACGGTAATGGTCGCCGACGCCGTCGAGTGGGTTGTTGCGAGGGTCGACGCGCAGCACACTGTCCGGAACCGCCGTGTAGGCCTGGCCGTTCTGCTCGAGGCCAGTGGACGCCGTAACCTTCACGATGTCGCGGTCCCCGAAGTAGCCGCCGCTCACGAACGCGCCATTCGCCGCGTTGGTGGCACCGCGTCGATAGCCGTCCGAACGCAGGCCGGAAAACCGTCCCGAGAACGCCCAGCGGGTGGGCATGAGCCCGGTCTCGAGCTCCAGCGTCCCTCGAGCGGCGCCGAACGATCCGCCGCCTAACTGCACCGCACCACCTCGTTCCGAGCCCGTGAGCGGTCGCGACGCGAGGTTGAGCGAGCCGCCGTACGCCGCCTGGCCGTAGCTGCTCGTGCCCACGCCGCGCTGCAGCTGCGCGCTCTCGATCGAGCTCGTGAGGTCGGGGAAGTCTGCGAAATAAATCTGCTGATCTTCCGGCTCGTTCAACGGCACGCCGTCGAGCGTGATGTTGATGCGCGACTGATCGATGCCACGCAGCCGGAAGTACGAATAGTTGGAGAGCGAGCCGCTCTCGGAGTACGCCGTCACCGATGGCGCGCTCCTGAGCGACAGCGGCACATCCTGCCCGGCGTAGTCGCGTGCAAGCCGCGGACGGTCCAGCGTCGTTTGAGAATACGGCGCGTCGGCGCTCGCACGCGTCGTCGTGATCGTGAGCGCCTCGAGCGACTGTGCTCGGCGCGTGCTGTCACGTGCCGCTGAATCAGCGGCGGCGGGTGTGCGCGGGGTTTGCGCGGCCGCGCTCGCAGCGAGGACGAGGGTCGCGAATGTCGCGGCGAAGTGAAGCGGACGAGATGACACGGTAAACCGCCAGGTTCGGGTCGGTCGACCGAGCCGTTCCCTGGCGGCGCACGGACTCAAGGGCGCGTGGCAGGCACGTGCGCACGACAGCGCGCATCGCGCGCCCCAACTCGTGGCATTCGCTCACTCGCGACTCCCTACGCCGGTACGAACCGGATCAGGTTCTACGGGACTCTCTCAGCCTCTCGTGCCGTAGTTCGGCACAGGCACCCCGGTCGAGTACTGTAAGTCTATCGCCTGCTCTCAACACCTGGCAATCACTTCGCTAGCTTCTGTCGGCGTGACGGGACACGCACGGACTTGCACGCAGGTCGCGATCATCGGGGCCGGCCCGGCCGGGCTCACGCTTGGCCACCTCCTCCACCACTCCGGCATCGACTCGGTCATCATCGAGCGCCGAGACCGTGCATACGTCGAGCGACGGCAGCGCGCAGGCGTGCTCGAGCAGGGGACGATGGACCTCTTTCGCTCCATCGGCGTCGGGGAGCGGATGGATCGCGAAGGACTCGTCCACCACGGCATCCACCTGCAGTTCGAGGGCGAACGGCATCGCATCCCGCTCACCGAGCTCGCCGGTGGCCGTTCGATCACCGTGTACGCTCAACACGAGGTAGTGAAGGACCTCATCGCCGCGCGCCTCGCGGCCGGACGGGAGATCTGCTTCGAGGCCGACGACGTGAGCCTGCATGACGTCGACTCCGAGCGCCCTCGCGTTCGCTATCGCTCCGACGGTTCCGCGCGAGAGATCGAGTGCGACATCATCGCCGGATGCGACGGCTCGCACGGCATCTCGCGAGTCTCGATCCCACAGGATGTCTACCGCGTGTTCGAGCGAACGTACCCGTTCGCGTGGCTCGGCATCCTCGCCGCCGTGCCGCCGTCACTCGATGAGCTGATCTACGCGCACCACGATCACGGCTTCGCGCTGCACAGCATGCGCACGCCCGCGATTACTCGGCTCTACGTGCAGTGCGCGCCGGACGACGCGCTCGACGAATGGCCCGACGACCGCGTCTGGACCGAGCTGCGCACGCGCCTCGAGACCGCGGATGGGTGGACCCTGGAAGCCGGGCCGGTGCTCGAGAAGGGCATCACCACCATGCGCAGCTCCGTGATGGAGCCGATGCAGTGGGGACGGCTGTTCCTGGCCGGGGACGCCGCGCATGTCGTCCCGCCCACGGGCGCCAAGGGGATGAACCTCGCCGTGTCGGACGTTCGGGTACTCGGCGCCGCGATCGCCGAGTGGTATCGTAGGGGCGACCGGACGGCGCTCGACGGGTATTCACGCACGTCCCTCAGGCGCGTGTGGCGCGCGGAACATTTCTCCTGGTGGATGACCTCGATGCTGCATCGCGTTCCGGACGCCGACGACTTTCATCACAAGCTGCAGCTCGCCCAGTTACGGTACACCGTCGGGTCACGAGCGGCAGCCGCGAGCCTGGCCGAGAACTACGTCGGGTACGACCATGCCTAACGATTCGTCCGATATTGACACTCGCTTCGACGCCGGGATGCGAGTCCGCCGCGCCGTCCTCGGCGCGGAGTACGTCGACCGCGTGATGGGGGCGCAGACGGAATTCGATGCGCCGTTCCAGCGCTTCGTCACCGAGGGCGCGTGGGGTTCCGTGTGGGCACGAGACGAGCTCGACCTCCGGACGCGAAGTCTCATCACGATAGCGCTGCTGGCCGCGTTAGGTCGGTGGGAGCAGCTCGAGGGCCACCTGCGTGCGACCCGGAACACCGGCGCCACGCCGGAGGAGATTCGCGAAGCGCTGCTGCATGTGGCGGTCTATGCCGGTGTCCCGGCCGCCAACACCGCCTTTGCCCTCGCGCGGAGGGTTCTCGCGGAGGGTGAGTCGCCGGCAATCGACGCAGCGGGTGGCGCGCGATGATCACCACGATCGGCGAGATCGTCCGCGGCGACGCGGCCGTGTTTCCGCCGTACCTCTACGAAGCGTACCGGTCGACGCTCCGCCGCGCGCCGCGGCTACCGCTCGTCGAGGTGCCGCTCACCTCGTCGGAGCTCACGCAGCCGCGCCTCGACGTCAGCCACGTTACCGCCGAGGATGCCGACCTCACCCGCAACGCCGGCACCGGCGGCGAGGCACTCGGCCAGCGGATCATAGTGACGGGCCGGGTGATGGACGAGAATGGCTTGCCGGTGCCCGGTGCGCTGCTCGAGGTGTGGCAGGCGAACGCTGCGGGCCGCTACATTCACAAGCGCGACGGCTGGCCGGGACCGCTCGATCCCAACTTCCTCGGGATCGGCCGGTGCCTAACGAGCACCGCTGGTGAATACCGGTTCCTGACGGTGCGGCCGGGTGCGTACCCGTGGGGCAATCACGAGAACGCGTGGCGCCCCGCGCACATTCATTTCTCCGTGCTGGCGCCGTCGTGGTCCCAGCGACTCGTCACGCAAATGTACTTCTCCGATGATCCGCTGCTCGGGCTCGATCCGATCTTCAACGCTGTACCGGAAGGCGCTCGACCCCGACTCATCGCGACGTACGCGCATGACGTGACGAAGTCACAGTGGGCGCTCGGCTGGCGCTGGGACATCGTGCTTGCGGGGCCTGACGCCACGGCGTTCGAAGCACGCGAGCAGAGCGCAGCGTGAGCGCGTTTTCCGTTACGCCGTCGCAGACGGTCGGCCCGTTCTTTCACGACTGCCTGCTCCGCGACGATCGTTGCGAGGCAATGGTCAGCGATGAGGCCGGCTCGCAGATCCGCGTCGAAGGCCGCGTGATCGACGGCGATGGCGCTGGCGTCCCCGATGCCGTCATCGAGGTGTGGCAAAACGCCAGCTTCGCACGCATCGCAACGGACGCGGAGGGTGGGTTCTCGTTCTCCACGGCACGACCGAGGCGCGTCTCCTTCGACCGCGCCACGATGCAGGCGCCACACCTTTCCATCGCGGTGTTCGCGCGCGGGCTCATGAACCACCTACTCACGCGGATTTACTTCGAGGACGAACCGTCGACCGAGAGCGACCCGATACTCCGCCACGTACCGGAGGCGCGACGCACGACGCTGATCGCACGACGTGCCGCCGACGAACGCCTCACGCCGCAGTATCGGTTCGACATCGTGCTCCAGGGCGCGGGCGAAACCGTGTTCTTCGACTTCACGTCGCCCGCCCGGTGAGCATGTCGACGGTCGGCGAGGGCGAGCGGATCTTCAGCACCGCTACGCACGTCGGTCACATCCTCCGCTTCGAGGCGGGCCTCGCGCGAGCCGAGGCGCGCGCCAGCCTCATCCCCAACGAGGCGGCAAGCGCGATCGCCGAGACATGCCGCGTCGAGCTGTTCGACCTGGCGGCGCTCGAGCGCGACGCCCTCCACGCTGGTACGCTCACGATCCCGCTCGTTCAGCAACTGATCGCTCATGTACCCGTCGCGGCCCGACCGTACGTGCACTGGGGTGCAACCAGCCAGGACGCGATCGACACGGCACTCGTCCTTCAGATGCGCGAGGGGCTCGACGTCCTCGTCGCCGATCTCGTCGGGGCGGGCGACGCTCTCGCGGCGCTTGCCGAGTCGCACCGCCTGTCGGTGATGCCGGGACGCACACTGTTGCAGCAGGCGGTGCCGATCACCTTCGGACTCAAGGCGGCACGCTGGCTGGGGGCGGTCTCTCGCCAGATCGCCGGGCTTCGAGCGGTCCGTCGCGATGCGCTCGTGCTCCAGTTCGGCGGGGCGGCGGGAACGCTCGCCGCCCTCGGCAAACATGGGCGCCAGGTCGGCGAGCTGCTCGCCGCCGAGCTCGCGCTGCCGCTGCCCGATCTGCCATGGCACGCGGAGCGAGACCGCCCGGCACGCGTGGTCGCGGCGTTAGGCGTGACCGCCGGCGTCATCGCGAAGATCGCGCGCGACCTCGTGCTGATGGCCCAGACGGAGGTTGCTGAAGTAGCCGAGGGTGCCGCGCCGGGGAAAGGAACATCATCGGCGATGCCGCAGAAGCGAAATCCGGTCGACGCGACGAACGCCATCGCCGCCGCCCAGCTTGCGATCGGAACCGTGCCGGTCATTCTCTCGGCCATGGCACAGGAACACGAGCGCGGCGCAGGCGGATGGCAGACGGAATGGACGGCGATCCCCGATGCCTTCCGGCACACGATGCGTGCGGCGGTTCATCTGCGGTCCGCGCTTGTCGCGCTCGACGTGCGCGCGGACCGCATGCGCGTGAACCTCGAGGAGGCGTCCGGGGCATTGATGGCCGAGTCGCTGTCGACCGCGCTCGCGGCGCACGTCGGTCACCCCGAGGCGATGCGGATGACGGCCAACGTCGTCGAGCAGGCCTTCCGCGCGCGGATGACGCTGCGCGAAGCCGTGAGTCGGGACACGCGCGTGTCGGCGCTGCTCCAGGGGTGGGAGCTGGATCGCGCGCTCGACCCGGCAGCGTATCTCGGCAGCACGAGCACGCACATCGATCAAGCATTGCGCTCATGGCACGAGGTGAGAGAGGCTCGAGCCGAATGATCCGCGGTGCCGTTGGTGACACCGGGATTGCGTATCGCGTGGATGGCACGAGTGACGGTCCCGCGCTCGTGTTCAGCAACTCGCTGGGCACCGATCACAGGTTGTGGGACCGGCAGATGCCGGCGGTGGAGGAGCGCTTTCGCATCGTTCGATACGAGGCATGCGGCCACGGCGTGTCCGATCCGCCGCGCGGCCCGGTCACGATCGAGCGTCTCGCCCTGGACCTTCTCGCGCTCCTCGATCATCTCGATATCGAGCGCGCCATCGTCTGCGGATGTTCGTTGGGTGGCGTGATCGCGTTGTGGCTGGCCGTGAATCGGCCGGACCGCCTAACCGGGGTGGTCCTCGCGAACACCGGCGCGAAGGTCGGGACCAACGAGAGCTGGGACGCGCGGATCGCGGCAGTGCGCGCCGGGGGAACCGCGGCAGTTCGCGATCAGGTCGTCGGTCGTTTTCTCACGCCTGAGTTCCGCGCACGGGATCCGGAAACGACAGCGCTCATTTCCGGGATGTTCGGGGCGACGAATGCGGACGGATATATCGCCGCATGCGAGGCACTGCGCGCCAACGACCTTCGCGCGGATGCAAGCAAGGTTCGCATTCCGGTGCTGATCGTCGGGAGCGAGCGCGATCAGTCGACGCCGCCCGTGCTCTCGCGTGAGCTGCACGCGTCGATAGAGGGCAGTGAGCTCGTCATGATTCCGGAGGCGGCACACCTCTCGAACGTCGAACAGCCCGAGCACTTCAACGGCGTTCTCCTGCGGTTCCTGGAGACGATGCGATGAGTTACAGCCTGCTCCTCGTGCGCGTTCCTCCCGGTGCTTCGGACGAAGAAGTCGGGAAGATCGCGCTCGCCGCGAACGAGGCCGAATGCGCTCGGCCACCCGGACCGCCCGACTCGGAGGCTGAGCGCAGAAAGCGTGCGCTCGTCGAATCGTTGCTCCGGGAGTGTCCCGAGCTCGAAGGCGGCGAGCTCGATTACGCGGCCCTCGCGCGCGGGGACGACATCAGCGAAGCGGAGGCGCGACAGCGCCACCACTGGTGGACGCTGACGGGCCCCGAGGACGGGGCGGGCATCGAGATCACGCTCTACGACTCGCTCGTGAGCGTCGACATGGCCTCGTCGGGCGGTACGGACGAAGATTGGGAAGATATCTGGCGGTACCTCGAGATCCTGGTGCGCGAAGGCGGGTTCGTCGTGTGGGACCCGCAAGCCCCGGGTGTTGTGGACCTCTCGGCTGGTCCATCCGGCGATGGAACGAGGAAGCCGCGCTCGAAACCCACGAAGCGCAAGCGGCGCGCGCGAGTTGACGCCGACGACGACGCCGAGGAAAGCGTCGAGAGTGAAGACGCTCGTCGCGGCGGCGAGATCGGCAAGCTGATCAACCGGATCGTCGATGAAGCGATCGCGAAGCCACTCGCGGCCGCGGGCTTTCGGAGGTCCGGGCGCACGTGGCGCCGCCGCCTGGGCGACGGTGTGATTCAGGTGGTGAACGTGCAGTGGAGCCCGCGTGACGGAGGAGTCGAGGGGTCGTTCGCCCTCAACGCCGGAGTGTATTTCCCGGCGCTGGCCGAGACCATTGCGGAGTTCCCGGTCACCACCGCTCCGAAGGAGTACGATTGCCACGTCCGACGCCGCCCGTTCGGCCACGGCGGGGGGTGGCGGGTACGGGTGCCAGGCATCGCGAAACCGGACCCTGATATGAAAGGGCTGCTCGGCGATTTCTTCTCGTGGCTCGACCGTCGTGCCGATCGTAAGGCGCCCGAGCAGCACGCACGTGCGACGCGCGAGCTGCGTGAGGCGCTCGAGCAGGATGCGTTTCCCTGGCTGGAGCGCGTGAGCACGCTCCGTGACGCGCGCGAGGATTTCCTGCGTCGCGGGCCTGCGTTTTGGGCGGCGCACGCCAGCCTACTCCTTGGCGAGCGGGAGGAAGCAACGCGGATCCTGGAACGCGACCTGGCGCACGCCTTGCCGGAGCGCGCTAAGATGATACGGGCGTGGGGCCGCCGTCATGGCCTGGTGTAAGTGAGCGGGATGTTGATAATGGGCGTTAGGCGGCTCGTCGTGACGCTTTCCTCTTGCGCAACCGAGTCAGGCGTTCGCCGACGGAGACGCGGGATGCGCCCGACACTCGCGTAGCGCCGAACCAACTACCTTCGCCAAAGAGCACCAAGCCTCCCATCCGACGGAGGACGTTATGCGACGCACGCTCCTGGGCCTCGCACTGCTACTCCACGGGCTTGCCCACGCCAACGCCGGCATGCTCGCCGCGAACGACGGCAGCATCGCACCGACTCTGCTGTGGGCGATCGCGTCTGTCAGCCTCCTCGCGGCCGCGTTCGGTCTGTTCGGCGTTAGGTGGCTCGACCGCGTATGGCAGGTGCCCTGTCTGGCTGGCATCGGCAGCTCGGTTCTCCTGCTGACGATCTACCGACCCGCGACAGCGGCCGCCGGCATCGCCGTCGATGTCGTGCTCCTTGCGACGGTGGGGCTCGTCGCGATCCCTCGCCGCGAGTGGACACGACCGCGCACCGGACCGTGGGCTGCGCTCGGCCGAGCGCTCGCGTACGCGACGCTCGCGTACGTCGCCGTCGTGATCGTCACGCGGCCGTGGCACTCGCGCTGGGGATCGAGCGGCGCGGAGCTGCGCGCGGCGCTCCCGGGTGACGAATTCGTTCCAAACCCTCACTACACCATTCAGCACGCGGTGACCATCCAGGCGACGCCTCCCGCCGTCTGGCCATGGCTCATACAGCTGGGGCAGGATCGCGGTGGCTTCTACAGCTACGATTGGCTCGAGCGACTGATCGGCGACGAGATCAGGAACGCGGAACGGATACACCCCGAGTGGCAGACGTTGCGCACGGGCGACCTCGTCCGCGCGACCCAGCCCGACTACCTCGGCGGCATCTTCGGCCCCAATGTGGGGTGGCGCGTCACGCGACTCGACACGAACCGGGTGGTCGTGTTAGGTGGCTGGGGCGCGTTCGTGCTGCAGCCGGCGAACGGATCGACGCGGCTCATCGTGCGCACACGAGGCAACGGCAAACCGAACGTCGCACTCGCGCCGTTCGGTCTTCTCGTGTTCGAGCCCGCGCATTTCATCATGCAGCGGCGCATGCTGCTCGGCATCAAGGAACGCGTGGAGCGGGCGTCTTAGCGCTCGGGTCGCCCGTTGGCGGCGGGGCCAGATCCGTCGCCGCGGGTGGACCGAGCAGCTCGGTCAACACCGGCTTGAGCGCGTCCGCCCAGACCTGATAACCCTTCACGGTCGGGTGTAGCTTGTCGCCCATCATGCCGTCGAACAGGTTGCCGTCCCTGTCCGCGAGCTTGTCGTTCACGTTGATGTAGCGGATCGTCCTGCCGTCGGCGAAGCCTGACAGCTGCGCGTTGATGCGATCGATCTCCGGCACCACCGCCATGTTGTCGTTGCGCGGGAAGATGCCCGTCAGGATGATCGAGGCGTTAGGCGCCTTGCGCCGGCACAGGTCGACGAGCGCACGGAGTCCTCGGACGATGTTCGCGATCTTCTCTTCGCCGCCGGGCTGCGTACCGACGTTGTTGGTGCCGGCGAGGATGACGATCACCTTCGGGTTGACGCCGTCGAGCTCACCATTCTCGAGGCGCCACAGCATGTTCTGAACCTTGTCGGCCCCCCAGCCGAAGTCCGCGGCGTTCCACCCGAAGAAGTTCGCCTTCCAGTTGGCGAGCAGCTCGGGGTAGTCGGTTGCGCCCCAGCGGCGCGTTATGGAGTTGCCGACGAAGTACACGTCGATCTTCCCCGTCGTGCGCTTTTCCAGCAGCTGCCGATGGGCGAGCATCGAGTTCGAATCGGTGCGCGGCGCCGGGACGTCGGCACGTTCCCATCCCTGCTGCGATGCGTCACTCGTCGGCAGTCCATGCGAGGCAGGCACCGGCGGCGCGGGAGTGTACACGCGCCCGAAGAACCGATCGGCCCACTGGAGGAAGTACTTCCAGTTGGGTGCGTCGGTATGGCCGCCGTCGTGCTGACGCCACGCCAGCTGCCCGTCGAGGAGACTGACGTTCACCGGCGGCGTCGTCTCCTTCATATAGTCGTCCGACGTGCCGAGGTCCTTTGCGCCCAGCAGTCGAAAGACCGGGCCCGCGGCGACGGCTGCCATGAAGCTTCCCTGGTGGTCGAGCCACTTCGCGTCGCCTTTCTCCGGGACTCCGTAGCTCACGAACGTCAGGCGCGGCGCGCACAACGCGAGCAGCTCGTGGGCGTCGACGGGAAGATCGCTGGCGTTCCTGCTCCCGAATGTTGCCTCGGATGCACCGTACTTGAGGAAGTTGCCCGCCATCCAATGGTACTCGCCCTGACCCGTGAGATTCTCCACCGCCTCGCCCCAGTTGCGGCGGTGCAGCTTCGCGCCGCCTTCCCCCGATGATCCGATGAGCACCGCGGCGAAACGCTGGTCGAACGCCATCGTCACGAGCGCTGCCTTGCCGTACCGCGACACGCCCTCGATGCCAACCCGTTTCCTGTCGACGGCGTGGTCGGTCTCGAGATAATCGAGCGCGCGCGACGCGCCCCACGCCCAAGCCCGCAGCGCGCCCCAGTCGTCCGGCCTCCTCGGCTGGCCACGGTTCACGAGCCCGATGATCCCGTTCGTTAGGCCGTCGCCGTTGTCGGCCTGGGTGCCCGTCGGGTCGAGGAAGGCGAATCCCCAGCCGTCGACGATGAGCTGCTCGATCGCTGGTGCGTCGCTTCCGGGGGCCGGAGATGGCGGGGTGAAGGGTCCGCGCTCGTTCACTGGGATGGACCGGCCGAGCGCCTGGCCAAGGCCGCCGGGCCGGAACATGATCATGACGGGAACCGGACCGGGGGCGTCCGCTGGCACCACGAGCGTCATTGTCACGTCCACGTCGACGAGCGGGTAGCGCGTGTTGTCAACGTGGCCCGTGAGCCGCCTCGCCATGACACGGCGCCCGCCCAGCGTCCCGGTGTCCGAGGCGGTGACGGTCCAGGCCACCTTCGGCACGTTAGGCGGGATGCGGCCGTACACCTCGCGCTCGAAGTCCTCGACGATCTCCGCGCGGCGGCGTGGCCACTGCCTGGCGGACGTCACGCGCTGTCCGCTCCTGAATCGCAGGGGCTCGGGGAGGACGGGGAAGGGATTCGCCTTTTCCTCGTCGTAGTTCGCGTGATTCGGATCCTGCTCGTTGCCGCTCGGTCCGGGCCGGAGCGCCCGGATCCCGAGCTGTTCCATCATTTGCTGATGGTCCTGGGCGGCGGTCCAACTCCTCGGTGGGGGCAGGTCGGAGCGTGATTTCCCAGTGTGCGGCTGAGCCTGCTGTCCGAGGACGAGCACGGCCGGTGCGAGGTCGAGCACCACCCCCAAACAAATGGCTAGCGACAATCTGCTAAGGCGTTTGTACACAGCGATGTCCCGGATTGTCGGCAGATGAGTCGCGGCGCCCTCTCGTCGGTCGTATAGTCGTTGATAACCCGGAAGATCCTGGGACGTCAAGTGATGTTATGTCGGATCATCCTCGCGATGGTCACGTCGTCCGTGCGCGAGGTGATCGACTGCGGGTGATGGCGTTGCCGTCGCTGTCGCGAGTGACAAGCGTCAGCCCGGCTGTCCGACCAACCGGGAGCCAGCCCGGCGCGCGCTGGATGATGATGGACGCGATTGTGGTCGGGACGACGGTGACACTGGTAGTGTCGGAGACACCGCCGGCGGATACCCGAATGACCACCTTCCCGGCCCGGATACCGGAAACCGACCCGTCGCTCACGGTCGCGACCGACGGATCGCTACTCGACCATGCCGCTGCAGGACGGCACATGATCATCCCCTCTCCGGTGGCGTCGTACATGGTCACCTGAAGCGTTTCAGTGGACCCCACGCGAAGGTTTAATGCCTTCGGCATGATTTGCAGGCGCGACACCTTGGTGCCCGCGCAGATATCCCAGTTCGAGAGGCCGCTCGGCGAGCCGCATCCAGCCGTAGCGAGGACACCAAACGTCAAAATCAGCGCGCTGTGAAGCGTCGAGTGAGTGATAGACGACATGGTCTTGGCCCTCGTTGGGTTGTGTCGACGATCGGATCGGACGCTGTGCTCCTCGGCGTCAAATTCGTGGATGATGTACGCGCGGCCCATACGTCGACTGACGTAGGGCCGCTGTGAGCCGGACAGTTGCTCAGTGAGCTGCGACATCTTGCCGGGTACGAAGTCGCCGCATGCGTTGCGCACGCGGTACCTCGGCGACGTTGCTAGCCGTTAGGCGCGAACGCGGCCTCCTGAGCGCGCGTGCATGTTGTGATACGTCAACTCACGTATGTCGAGGCGACTGCGATGCGGGCATCGTCCTACTGCCCACACCACGGTCCAACGTACATATGCACTCGGCCCCCGCAGTCACCCAATTCCCTCGCACGACTTGGCACGCGGCGCCGTTCAACGGGCTCGGCCTCTCGTTCGAGTGTAGCCGGCTGCCGTCACGAGACCGTCGCGCCAGAGAGTGATGTGCTCATGATACTCGGTGGCGGGGAACTCTTTGAGCTCG
>Ga0209382_10006981_pt1 | contig 14457 bp, 6 predicted proteins | sample SoiMetdeltSBSDD5_FD_187599 | JGI IMG/M metagenome (GOLD analysis project Ga0209382, IMG submission 187599) | Bulk soil microbial communities from a Populus tree surrounding site in Tennessee, USA - Soil MetaG P. deltoides SBSDD5 (SPAdes) (version 2) | ecosystem: Environmental > Terrestrial >... | reverse complement strand
GCGGTGAACATGGTCGTACGAAACTAGTCACGTGGTGCACCATTGATGCTCACAAGGGGTGAGTCATGTGTGAGCGCAAGGGTTGTGACGGGGCCGTCGAGGACGGCTTCTGCAACGTGTGCGGGCTCGCCCCGGCCGAGCGCCCGAGCCAGGCCGCCGAACCGGACGGGCTCGGCGAGGAGGCGCTGCCCCCGACCGCCGCCGGCACCATGCCGTGGCGTTCCGAGGCCAGCCGCGCCGGCTCGACCCGCGCCGGCTCGACCCGCGGCGGCCGCGGCGGCCGCGGCGACCGTGCCGGCCGACTGAGCCGGCCCACCCGCGCCAGCCAGGCGAACCATGCCACCAGGTCCACCCGGGCCACCAGGTCCACCCGGTCCAGCAGCCGCGGCCAGCTCGGCATCGGCCTGGTCGAGGTGCCGCTCGTGCCGTACCGCGACCCGACGACGGCCGTGCTGGACAACCCGGAGGTGGCCGAGAACAAGCGGTTCTGCAGCAAGTGTGCTGCGGCGGTCGGCCGCGGGCGCGACGGCCGCCCCGGCCGCAGCGAGGGCTTCTGCACCCAGTGCGGCGCGCACTTCTCGTTCAGCCCGAAGCTCGCCAAGGGCGACGTGGTCGCCGGCCAGTACGAGGTGCTGGGGTGCCTGGCGCACGGCGGCCTCGGCTGGGTCTACCTGGCCCGCGACCACAATGTGTCGGACCGCTGGGTGGTGCTCAAGGGCCTGCTGGACATCGGCGATTCCGACGCCATGGCCGCGGCGCTCGCGGAGCGGCGTTTCCTCGCCGAGGTCGAGCACCCCAACGTGGTGCGGATCTACAACTTCGTCCAGCACTACGACGAGCGAAGCCGCAGCGCCATCGGCTACATCGTCATGGAGTACGTCGGCGGCGAGTCGCTGCGCGACATGCTGCGCGCCCGGCGCCGCGAGGACCCCTCGGCGGCGCTGCCGTTGCCGCAGGTCATCGCGTACGGCGTCGAGGCGCTGCGGGCGCTGGGTTACCTGCACAGCCTCGGCCTGGTGTACTGCGACTTCAAGCCGGACAACGTGATCCAGACCGAGGAGCAGGTCAAGCTCATCGACCTCGGCGCGGCGCGGCGGGCCGACGACGACGAGGGCAGCGTCTGGGGAACGGTCGGCTACCAGGCGCCCGAGGTCGCCACCGAGGGCCCGTCGGTGGCCTCCGACCTCTACACGGTCGGCCGGGCGTTGGCCGTGCTGAGCTTCCCGTTCGACTTCACCAAGCGCTACCTCAACCGCCTGCCGGACGCCGCCGAGGTGCCGCTGCTAGCCGAGAATCCCTCGTACCACCGGTTGCTGCTGCGCGCCACCGACCACGACCCCGACCGCCGGTTCGGCTCGGCCGAGGAGATGGGCACCCAGCTCACTGGCGTGCTGCGGGAGGTGCTGGCGGCCGCCGACGGTCAGCCGCGACCGGGCGGCTCCACCGTGTTCACCCCGGAGCGCCGCACGTTCGGCGCCGACCTGGCCCGCGACCCCTCCGGCGTCGACCTGACCGCGCCACCGCCGGTGGCCGGGCTGGTGGCGGCGCTGCCGGTGCCGCAGGTGGACACCTCCGACCCGGCGGCCGGCGTGCTCACCACGCTCGCCGACTCCGAGCCGGCCGAGCTCCTCGCGGCCCTGGACGCCGAGAACGCCCAGCGGCCGGGGACCCCGGACGCCGAGGTGCGCGCCTCGGTCGAGGTGCGGTTGCGGCGGATCCGGGCCTACATCGAGCTCGGCGACCTGGCCACCGCGAACACCGCGCTCACCGCGCTGGCCACCGACGAGCCGGCCGACTGGCGGGTCGACTACTACGGCGGGCTCGCCGCGCTGGCGGCCTCCGCCGAGCACCCCCAGCAGCTGCAGCCGGCGCTGGCCGCGTTCGACGAGGTGTACGCGCTGCTGCCGGGCGAGGCCGCGCCCCGGCTGGCGCTCGCGGTGGGTGCCGAGCTGGCCGGTGACCTGCCCGCGGCCGCCCGTTACTACCAGTCGGTGTGGCGCACCGACCGCTCGTTCGTCAGCGCGGCGTTCGGCCTGGCCAGGGTGTACCTGCGGCAGGACCGGCTGGCCGCGGCCATCGGGGTGCTCGACTCGGTGCCGGCCAGCTCCAGCCATCACCTGGCCGCCCAGGTCCTCGCCGTGCTCGTTGACACCCGCGGCGAACCGGGGGGCGACGAGCTGCTGCGCGCCGGGAGGCGCCTCGGCGGGCTGGACCTGGATCCCGGCCGGGAGTCCTATCTTGCGGTCGCCGTGCTGTCCGCGGCGCTGACCTGGGTAGAGTCCGATGGATCTGCCGACGGCTACGGCGGGCGGCGGCTGCTCGGCTACGGCCTGACCGGGCGGGAGCTGCGGCTCGGGCTGGAACGGCGCTACCGGGCACTGGCCCGGCTGGCAAGCCGGCTCGATGACCGCATCGCGCTGGTGGACAGGGCCAACGCCATCCGCCCGAGGACACTGATGTGAACGACCCTTTACCGCGACGAGGCGATGAGCGTGACACTGGAGATGACCTGCCCAAAGTGCGACGCACCCACCTCACCGCAGCACCGGTACTGCGAGCAGTGCGGCGTCAACCTGCGCTGGGCCGGCACGCCGTGCGTGGCGTGCGGCGGCTCGGACATCGCCGAGGACGGCTACTGCCGGCAGTGCGGCCGCGGGCAGCCGGCGGACCGCGATCGCATCGAGCTGACCCTCGAGGAGGGCGGCGTCGAGCTGGCCGGCGGGGTGAGCGACCGCGGCCTGCGCCGGCAGCGCAACGAGGACGCCATGGCCTGCGGGCACGCGCCCCGCGGCGACGGTCTCGCGGTGGTGGCCGTGGTGTGCGACGGGGTGGCTTCCGTGCAGCGCGGCGACGAGGCCGCGCAGGCCGCCGCGCACGCCGCTGGCCAGGCGCTGCGGTCAGCCGTCGGCGAGGCCGCCGACCTGCGGCAGGCGACCGGGGACGCGGTTCGCCAGGCTGCCACGGCGGTCGCCGCGCTGGCCAGGCCGCGCGATGGTCGCACCGGGCCGTCCGGCACGGTCGGCGCGCCGTCCAGCACGTTCGTCTCGGCCGTGGTGACCGGCGAGCAGGTCGTGGTCGGCTGGGTCGGTGACAGCCGCGCCTACTGGCTCGGCGAGCGCTCCGGCTGCCTGACCGTCGACCACGCGCTCGGCGGGGTGCTCACCCGCTGGCTCGGCGCCGACGCCGGCGAGGTGTACCCGCAGGTCAGCGTGTACCACCCGGACGGGCCCGGCGCCGTGGTGGTGTGCAGCGACGGGCTGTGGAACTACCTGCCCGACCCGGCCACCCTGGCCGCGGTGGCGCTGCCGGCCGGCCGCACCCAGCCGTTCGCCGCGGCCGCCGAGCTCACCCGGCTGGCCCTGGAAGCCGGCGGCCGGGACAACATCACCGTGGTCGTGGTGCCGTTCCCGCCGGCGGTGCCGGCCACGCCGGTCCCTGCAGCCACGCCAGTCCCCGCAGCGCCGCCGGGCCAGCCAGCCTCGCCCGGCCAGGCAGCCTTGCCAGACCAGCCAGGCCCGCCGGGCCAGCCAGGCTTGCCGGACCAGCCAGCCCCGCCGGGCCAGGCAGCCTTGCCGGGCCAGCCAGGCTTGCCGGACCAGCCAGCCCCGCCGGGCCAGGCAGCCTTGCCGGGCCAGCCAGGCTTGCCGGACCAGGCAGCCTTGCCGGACCAGCCAGCCCCGCCGGCGCGCCAGGAGCTGGGCGGCGCGTGATGGCCATCGGGGGGTGGGCATGGTGACCGAGGAACCCGGCTTCACCGTCGAGGTGTTCCAGAACGAGTACCTGCCGCAGGGCGGCCGCGAGGTGAACGCGATCGTCACGGTGACCGCGACCGGTGACGATTCGGAGGCCGGCGCACCCGCCACGCCCGGCACACCTGGCACGCTCGGTGCCGAGGCCGCCGAGGTGATCATCTTCGACCGTTCCAGCTCGATGGACTACCCGCCGACCAAGCTGAAGGCCGCCAAGCAGGCCACCGCGGCGGCGATCGACACGCTGCGCGACGGGGTCTGGTTCGGCGTGGTCGCCGGCAACCACGAGGCCAGGATGTGCTACCCGCAGGCCGGCCTGGCGCGCGCGGACGCCGTCTCCCGCGGCCGGGCCAAGGCCGCGGTCGCCACCATCACCGCCGACGGCGGCACCGCCATCGGCCAGTGGTTGCAGGCCGCCGCCCGGCTGTTCGCCGGGCACCCGGACGCCATCCGGCACGCCATCCTGCTGACCGACGGCCGCAACCAGCACGAGCGGCCGGCGGAGCTGCAGGCCGTGATCGACGGCTGCCTCGGCGCGTTCACCTGCGACTGCCGCGGCATCGGCACCGATTGGGAGGTCGGCGAGCTGCGCCGGGTCGCGACCGCCCTGCTCGGCACCGTCGACATCGTCGCCGAGCCGGCCGGGCTGGCCGCGGACTTCCGCGCCATGGCGGCCGCCGCCATGGGCAAGCGGCTGGCCGAAGTCAGCCTGCGGCTGTGGACGCCGCAAGGCTCGACCGTTCGCTTCGTCAAGCAGGTCTCGCCCGACGTCCTCGACCTCACCGGCCGCGCCGAGCCGGCCGGGCCGCGCACCGCCGACTACCCGACCGGCTCGTGGGGGGTGCAGAGCCGCGATTACCACGTGTGCGTCGAGGTCGCCCCGGCCGGCGTCGGGGACCGCATGCTGGCCGGCCGGATCGGCATCGTCTTACCGGACGGCGGTGCCAGCGGTGCCGGCTCGGACGGCGGTGCCAGCGGTGCCGGCTCGGGCAAAGGTGCCGGCTCGGGGACCGTGCTCGCCCAGGGCCGGATGCTCGCGGTCTGGACCGACGACGAGACACTGTCCACCCAGATCAACAAGGCGGTTGCGCACTACACCGGGCAGAGCGAGCTGGCCGACGCCATCCAGCAGGGCCTGGCCGCCCGCAAGGCCGGCGACGTCGAGACCGCGACCGCCAAGCTCGGCCGCGCCGTGGCGCTGGCCACCGCGCACGGCAACGACGACACCGCCAAGCTGCTGGCCAGGGTCGTCGAGGTGCACGACCCGGTGACCGGCACGGTGCGGCTGCGCGCCAGGGTCGCCGCCGTCGACGAGATGACCCTGGACACCCGATCCACCAGGACCGCGCGCCCGCCACGACCTGCCGTGCAGGCCGGCGACGAGACCGCGGGGAGGCACTAGCCATGGTCCTGTGCCCGTCCGGACACGACTCGACGACCACCGACTACTGCGACGTGTGCGGCGCCGCGCTGGACGACGCGTCCTCGCCCGTCGTGGCCAAGGTGCCGGTGCCGCCGGCCGCCGAGGAGTGCCCGGCCTGCAGCGCCGGCCGCACCGGCCGGTTCTGCGAGGAGTGCGGCTACGACTTCACCAGCGGCCCGCCGCCGCCGCGCCCGCCGCGCCAGCCGCGGCAGACCCGGTGGTACGCCCTGGTCACCGCGGACCCGGACTACTTCCGCGCGGTGGTCGCCGCCGGCGGGCCGGACGCGGGATCCGTCGCGATGCCGGCCTACTGCCCCCAGCGGCGGTTCGAGCTGGCCGGCCCGCAGGTGCGCATCGGCCGGCGCAGCCCAGCCCGCGGCCTGCACCCCGAGATCGACCTGTCCGGCCCGCCGGAGGATCCCGGCATCTCGCACCTGCACGCCGTGCTCATCGCCGGGCCGGACGGCGGCTGGTCGCTGCTCGACCCCGGCTCCACCAACGGCACCACGCTCAACGACGACCCCGAGCCGATCCGGGCCGGCGTCGCCGTGCCGGTGTCCACCGGTGACCGCATCCACCTCGGTGCCTGGACCACCATCACCGTGCACGCCAAGCCCTGACGATTTGAGTAGCGGCTGCTCTGTCGTCATCAAAATTGGGCTCGCATCGTGGTGACCCTGGCTGACGAGCAGGACGCCACGTACCACGCATGGCGGGGTATCGCTCGTGCCACAGGCCGAGAGGTGGCACATGCCGAAGACGACGTTTCCGCGGCGCCGGGGCCCGGTGCGGTCCGTGGCGCGGGTGCTGCCGCTGGCACTGGTGGTGGCTGCCACCTCCGCCATGCTCGCTAGCCCGGCGGGGGTGGCGCTTGCCGCCGGCGGGCCACCGGCGCCGAAGCACGCGCTGATCATCCCGAACGGCGGCGCGCCGTACGGGAAGGCCGCCAAGGCGGGCTACCTGCCGGGGTCGGCCGAGGTGTCCTCCTCGGGTGCGTTCACCTACAACGTTCCGCTGAAGGTGCCGGACGGGCGGGCCGGCATGGCGCCGCAGCTGTCGCTGAACTATTCCAGCGCCGGCGGTGATGGACCGTTCGGGCTGGGGTGGTCGCTGGGCGGCGCTGGGTCGTCGATCGGCCGGTGTGGCAAGTCGCCGGACACCGAGGGCGTCCGCAGCGGTGTGCACCTGGACAAGGACGACCGGTACTGCCTGGACGGGCAGAAGCTGATCGCCCTGGGCGCCGCGGAGCCGGGCGGGTCGGGCCAGTACGGGGATCACGTGACGGAGTACCGCACCGAGGCCGACACGTTCGCGCAGATCGTGTCGGTGAACGACGCGGGGTCGGCGGCCACGGTCGACACCGGGCCGGACCGGTTCGTGGTGCTGACCAAGGATGGCCGGATCCGCACCTATGAGGCCAAGGTTGCGCAGCGAGGGGTCGAGGCGGTGTCGCTGACCCAGGCGCAGGAGATGCCGACGCCGGGCGGGTACTGCGTGAACACCACCGAGGGCCCGGAATGCGCGACGACCTACTACGGGCAGCCGGTGCTCACCCAGAGTACGGAGTACACGCCGGTGCCGCCCCGGGTGCTGTGGTTGCTGACCGAGGAGAAGGATCGGTCGGAGAACGCGATCCGGTACGAGTACGACTCGGCGCAGTCCACGGACGGCCAGGAGTACCGGCTGGGGCGCATCCGTTACACGTTCGGCCCTGGCCGTAGCGCCTCGCGCACGGTGGAGCTGTCCTATGAGTTCCGACCGGACCCGTCGTTCAGCTACCTGGCCGGTGTGCGGTTCAAGCAGACGATGCGGGTGAAGTCGATCTCCATGCACGCGCCGAATCCCGGGGCGGTCGGTTTGGTGCGCAGGTACGACGTGTCGTACCTGCCCGTCGGGCCGGGGCAGCGGTCTCGGAGCCTGCTGTCGAAGGTGCAGGAGTGCGGCGCGCTCGGTGGGTGCCTGCCGGCCAAACAGTTCGTCTGGGCGCCAGGGGTGGCGCCGAGCTTCACCACCTCGTCGCTCGGTGGCGCTGGTATCGACCCCAGCTCGCCGCCGACGCTGGCGCCGCAGCTGCACGTGCTGGACATGGACGGCGACGGCACCGACGACGTCGTGTACTCCAGGGGTGGGACGACGCAGCAGTGGGCCCAGCTGGGGTGGCGGAACTCGGCGGGCGCGGTGTCGCCGTTGGCGGACTTCAGGTTGTTGAGCGGTCAGGGGGCCTGGCCGTCGACTGGGCTGGAGATGGGCGGTAGCCGGCCGCTGGATGTCGACGGCGACGGGTCGACGGAGTTCGTGGCGCGCACCGGCCGGCCCGGTCACGACCGGGTGCTGCGCTGGGACGCCGGCAGCCACCGGTACCTCGATGCCGGCATCAACCTCAACGTGGACACCGCGTGGGACGACTTCGGCGACATCAACGGCGACGGGTTGATGGACCGGTTCCTCGGCGTGCCGACCATCGAGTCCGGCGACGGCGACGGGCCGCACGCGAACTGGAACAAGCTGCGGGTCGCGGTGCAGCTGAACCGGGGCACGAGCTTCGACCCGCCGGTGGTCAGCGACGCGGACGGCAACTGCCCGCGCCGGGTCGCCGACGTCGACGGTGACGGCCGGGCGGAACTGCTGGTCGACCAGGGGTTCGAGCTGCCGTGGCCGAGCACGTCCAGCCAGCCGCGGTGCGGGCTGGGGGCGGCGACCTTCCTCTGGTCCGGTGAGGTGGTCCGGGCGCTGAAGGTGGACGATGCCGGCAACATCACCCAGGTGTCCGGGCAGACGGCGGACCTGCCGGGGGCGCCGGATCGCGCATTGCGGCTGCCGTTCGTGAACCCGCAGCGGGATCGCTGGTACTGGCAGCCGCTGCCGTTCCTGCCGCTGATCCACACCTACGTGAACGGCCTGTACGGCTGGCACAACGAGCTGGGCGACTTCAACGGCGACGGGCTGCGTGACGTGCTGCTGGTGCCGAGGGTGAAGAACGCCGACGGCAACTGGGAGCGGCGAGGGGCGATCCTGTGGAACACCGGCACCGGGCTGTCCTGGAACGGCACGATGCTCGATCTGGCGCATGACCAGCTGGCGGACCTGCGGATCGGTGACGTGAACAACGACGGCCGCGACGACGTGGTGTCGTTCTTCAACGCCGGCCTGACCGTGGAGCCGGGGCCGGACGGCACCCCGGACACCGCCGACGACCAGGTGCTCAACGGCGCGGGCAACCATGACCAGATCGCGGTCTACCTGTCCAAGGGGTCCGGCACGTTCACCGCGACCACCATGAACGTCACGGCCGGCCTGCCGCACACGAACCCGACGATCGGAAGGCCGTTCTCGCAGCTCGGCGACTTCAACGGGGACGGCCGGCTGGACATCGTGAAGAACGACGGCCAGATGCGGGTGATGACCCAGGACCCGGCGCAGCCGGAGCGGATCACCGCCGTGAAGGACGAGGGCGCCGGCTGGCAACGCACCGCGGTGGTCTACTCCAACTCCTGGACCGATCACTCCGACCTGATGGACGACGTGCCGCCGTGCATCGCCCCGCTGATGTGCCTGCGCCGCGGCATGACGGTGGTCCGGTCGCTCACCTCCCACGAGAACGTGTTCGCCAGCCTCGAGGACTACGACTCGACGACCGCCTTCTACTCCTATGCCGATCCGGTGCTGCACCTGCGGCACGGGTTCCTCGGCTTCGGCACCGTGCGGTCCTGGTCGCCCGACCGGCCGCGCGAGACGACCACGGTGTACGACAAGCGCTCCGCCGCCGCCGGCGGCAAGTACTACCCCTTCGGGTCGACCCCGAAGCAGGTGACCACGGTGGTGCCGATCCTGACCCCCGACCAGGTCGCGAAGCAGCCAGCCACGGCGCAGGCGCGGGTGACCAGAACCGCGTCCACTCCGGAGTTCCGCCCGCTGAACAACGGCGCCACGTACACCGTGCTGCCGGACAAGTCCACCACCGACGTGTGGGAGCAGCCGGTCACGATCAGCTGGGCCACCAGCTCGGCCGGCACGCACGTCGGTGGGATCCCGGACGCGACGCCGGCCAACCCGGCGAACCACGTCGAGGAGTCCTTCGACCACGACGGCTTCGCCAACCTCACCTACCACAAGAGCGCGACCGCCGGCGGGGTCACCGAGGAGGCCAGCTACGGCTACGACCTGTCGGACCCGCGTCGGGAGGTCTGGCTGATCAGCCTGGGGACCACCACGGAGATCACCCGCTCGGAGGCAGACGGCACCCCGGGCCCGGTGACCCGGCGCAGCGAGAACCGCTACGACGGCCAGGGCCGGCTGGACACGGTGTGGGTGGAGAAGGGTGGCGACCCGGATGTCCAGCTGACCACCAGCTACGGGCTGGACCCGACTGGGGTGGTGCGTACCGTCACCACGTCGGCGCCGAACCGGCCGGACCGGGTGGACCACACCGAGTACACCCCGGTCTTCCCCGGCCAGCCCGACGAGCAGATCTACCCGTCGCAGCTGTGGTCCGAGCACGACCAGCTGGTCAACGGCCAGCACGACACCACGAACTACCGGCCGTCGTCGTGGCAGGCGGTGCACCCGGCGTTCGGGCTGACCGTGGCCACCGAGGACATCAACGGGGTGTCCACGGCCACCTACCACGACGACCTCGGCCGCCCGGTGCTGGCCACCGCGGACGGGAAGCCATCCGTGGCCACCGGCTACCAGCAGCACATCAACACGCAGGGTGACATGGCTGGGCTGAAGGTGCGCAGCGTGACCTACCTCGGCCCGGTCGGAACCCCGAACGCCACCGTGCACGTGGCCGAGGCCGTCGCCGATCAGCTGGGCCGCACCCGGATCGCCACCACCAGCGGGTTCGACGGCACCGCCATCACCACCACCGGCGACTACGACTCGCTGGGCCGGCAGGTATCGCAGTCCCGCCCCTATCTCTACGGGGCGGCCGCGCCCGGGTTCACCACGTCCGTCTTCGACAGCCTGGACCGGCCCCGCGAGACACGGCTGCCGAACAACACCACGAAGACCTGGTCCTACAGCGGGCTGTTCACCACCGACGCCTACGACACCGACAACGGCCAGACCCGCACCATCACCGATGTGAACGGGCGCACCGGCACCGTCATCCAGTACCACAACACGGCCCCGGCAGGCAGCCCACCGGTGGTGATCCCGATCGCCACCACCTACGACTACGCCCCGTTCGACCAGGTCCGCACGATCACCGACGATCACGGCAATGTCACCGAGTACGGCTACGACGTGCGCGGCCGGACCATCAGCGCGAGCGACCCGGATCGCGGGCCGCTGACCACCACCTATTTCGGCACCGGCGAGGTGCACAAGACCAAGCACTCCTGCGCCGGCACCAGCTGCACGAGTACCGGCAGCGGCAACGACAGCGGTTACACCTACGACGACCTCGGCCGCAACACCACGCGCGTCGATCATGACGCGGCGACCGGGCAGAACGCCGTCACCACCTTCGGCTACGACACCGCGGCCAACGGCATCGGGCAGCTCGACTACGCCGACAGCCCGGACAGCATCCGCACCCGCTACCGCTATGACACCCTCGGCCGGCGGATCGGCACCGACTACACCGACCAGCTCAGCAACGTCACGCGGAGCACCGACACCAACTATGACTGGCTCGGCCGCCTCGACACCGTGGCCTACCCCACCGTGCCCGGCCGCGCCCGGCTCACCGTCAAGACCGGCTACAACGGCAAGGGCTACCCGGATACCGTCACCGACGTCACCGCCGGCCAGCCGCCGAGCACGCTCTGGCGTGCGCTGTCCCGCAACGCCGATTTGGCCCTGACCGGCGCCTTCCTCGGCCAGCCAGCACCCGGCGGGCTGCAGATACCCCCGCTGGGCCAGTCCCGGCTCTACGACGACACCACCGGACGCCTGACCGATATCACCACGGTGCAGCCCAACGGCACGAAGGTGCAGAACCTCGCCTACACCTACTACGACAACGGCCAGGTCCACACGCGCACCCAGGCCGACACCACCGCCACCCGCACCGAGTCCTACGACTACGACGACCTGCACCGCCTCAAGATCTGGAACCTGACCAACGGCACCAGTCCGACGGTCACCTCCGGCTACGTCTACGACACCATCGGCAACCTCACGGGCATCCTGGGCAACCACGGCGAGGCCCGCACCATCGGCCGCCAGGACGGCACCCTGCCCCACGCCCTCACCGCGCACGGCAACGAGAGCTACGACTACGACGCCCAGGGCCGGCTCGTCCAGATAAACAGCACCAACCAGGGGCAGACCACGGTGGCCGGGAACCTCACCTACACCGCCTTCGACCTGCCCAGGACGCAGACCGCCACTGGACAGGGTTCCTGGACCTACCGCTACGACGCCTTCGGCACCCGGGTCAGCAAGGCCGGACCCGACGGCGGCGTCTTCTACCTGCCCGGCCTGTTCGAGGATCGCACCGGCCCGACCGGCGCGCACACCTACGCGTTCCACCTGTCGGGCCCCGACGGAGCCATCGGGCAGGCCCTGTTCGACGGCACGGGCACCACGCTGACGTTCACCCTCACCGACGCCCTCGGCAGCACCGGCACCAGCACCACCGGCACCGGCACGCCGAACGGGTCCTACTTCTACGAGCCGTATGGCGCTCGCATCAACCCCGACGGCAGCTACCTGTTCGGTTTCTCCGGCAATGTCCACCAGGGCTTCACCGGCCACGAACACGACGACGCACTCGGCCAGATCAACATGAAGGGCCGCATATACAGCCCGGCCCTCAAGACCTTCTTCACCCCCGACCCTGTTACTAGCAACCACCCGTACACCTATGTCAACAGCAACCCCACGAACGCCACCGACCCCACCGGCTACGACGACGACTGTTTCATCTGCGAGAACGAGAGCAGGGACGACAGCGCCAACAACGCGGAACTGGTGACCACGGCCAACCCCTTGCCCGAATACACCCCCTACAACCCCGCTGATCAGGTCTGCGGGTCGACCTACGTGGCTCCTTGTCTAGACACCCCGGCCAACACCGGCTCGGACACCGCGGGCTACCAACCCGTCGCCAAGACCATGATCGACGAGCTTGACCCCGTCGGGATCAACACCTTCGTCGGGAATGTCAACATCGGCCTCAGCGCCGTCGGTGACTGGTGGAGCACGCCGGAGGGCACCACGTGGATGCCCGACAACCCATTCGACCCCCTCCCGACCGCCCTCGACTATCACGAAGTAGAGGTCACCAGAGGCGACCTCGTCATGGCTACCGCAGATATCGTCCTGACCTTGGCGCCGCTGGCCAAGCCTGGGCTCCTATCCAGCGCCCGAGCCGTCCCTGCCGGAAACGGTGGGTCTGTGTTGCGCACCTATCCCATCGACGTGCACCAGCCGGGATGGGCGCAGGAGCTCATCCACGAGGTTCGGGGGTCTGCACCGAGACCTTGCGGCGACCTCTGCGGCGCCGTCTTCAAGAGCCTGGACGGTGCGCCGACCGCGGCCCGGACGAGCACGCCCTACATGACGCCAGCACAGATGGTGGAACGGCTGGGATTGCCAGAAGGTGCCGCCCGACCTGCCATGGACGGGTTTGCCGGCGTTGCCCAGAGACTGCAGTCCATGGGAGAGGGGTCACATGCCGCGGTTATCGGCGTCTACCCGGACACAAGTGTGGCCCATTGGTTCAATGCCACCTACCGCGACGGCGGGGTGCATGTGGTCGATGCCTTCTTCGGAGGGCCCGGACCGGAGACGCTCTTCACCGAAAACATGTGGGTCATCTTTGGCTCCGGACATTAGTTGAGTGCCATCGCGACCCTTGGCCCGGAAACCACGTAGGTCGGAGGTGGCGCGGCGGGCCGGCTGGCGGTGGTGCGCCGCGCCGCCGGCTCTACGCTCGGCGGCATGCTCGGATCCCGGCTGGCGGTCGCCCAGCGCGCCGCGGTCCCGCCGTTCCACGTGATGGACGTGCTCGCCGCCGCCGCGCAGCGCGAGCGGACCCACGGCGACCTGGTGAACATGGCCGCCGGCCAGCCGTTCGCGCCGCCGTCCGCGCCCGTGCTCGCCGCCGCCCGCGACGCGCTGACCGAGGCGGCCACCAGGCCTGATCGGCTCGGCTACACCGTGGCCCTCGGCATCGCGCCGCTTCGCGAGGCCATCGCCGGGCACTACCGGCGGGCCTATGACCTGGCCGTGACGCCCGACGACGTGGTCGTCACCACCGGCTCCTCCGGCGGCTTCCTGCTCGCCTTCCTGGCCGCGTTCGACGCCGGCGCCAGGGTCGCCATGACCCGCCCCGGCTACCCCTGCTACCGCAACATCCTCGCCGCGCTCGGTTGCACTGTCGTCGAGCTGCCGTGCGGGCCCGACACCCGCTTCCAGCCGACCCTGGCCCAGCTGCAGGCCTTGGACCAGCCGATCGACGGCCTGATCGTGGCCTCCCCGGCCAACCCCACCGGCACCGTGCTGGCCGCCGCCGAGCTGGCCGCCATCGCCTCCTGGTGCGAGGCCGCCGGCGTCCAGCTGGTCAGCGACGAGATCTACCACGGCATCACCTACGGCGAGTCCGGCGAGGGCACCTCCTGCGCCTGGCACACCTCCCGCGAGACGATCGTGGTCAACTCCTTCTCCAAGTTCTTCGCCATGACCGGCTGGCGCCTCGGCTGGCTCCTGGTGCCGCAGCGGCTGCGCCGCGCCGTCGACTGCCTCACCGGCAACTTCACCATCTGCCCGCCGGCGCTGGCCCAGCACGCCGCCGTCGCCGCGTTCACCCCGGAGTCCCACGCCGAGCTCACCGGCCACGTCCGCCGCTACGCCCACAACCGCGCCCTGCTGCTCGACGGCCTGCCGGCGCTCGGCCTCCCGCGGCTCGCCCCGGCCGACGGCGCGTTCTACATCTACGCCGACATCAGCGACTTCTCCCCGGACTCCATGACCTTCTGCCGCCGCCTGCTCGCCGACACCGGCATCGCCATCGCCCCCGGCGTCGACTTCGACCCCGTGGACGGCCACCAGCACGTCCGAATGTCCTTCGCCGGCGCCACCTCCGACGTCGAGGAAGCCCTGCGCCGCCTAGCCTCCTGGCTGCGCTGACCCCGCCCCACCCCACCCTGCCCGCCTCTGCCCTGCGGCCCCTGCCCTCCGGCCGCCTCTGCTGCGATCCTGCGCCCACCCCTGCTGCTGTCCTGCGCCCACCCCTGCTGCTGTTGCCGAACTCGACAACAGCGGGGTTACTCGCCGGTAGAACCCCGCTGGTGTCGAGTTCGGCGACTTCATCGGGGCGGCGTGGTCGGGCAG
>Ga0209382_10006980_pt1 | contig 14458 bp, 15 predicted proteins | sample SoiMetdeltSBSDD5_FD_187599 | JGI IMG/M metagenome (GOLD analysis project Ga0209382, IMG submission 187599) | Bulk soil microbial communities from a Populus tree surrounding site in Tennessee, USA - Soil MetaG P. deltoides SBSDD5 (SPAdes) (version 2) | ecosystem: Environmental > Terrestrial >... | reverse complement strand
TGAGCACGCCACTGCACCAGGAAACCCCGTCTCGCGAGCCGGGCGCCGTCGAGCTCGTCGATGCCGCGCTTGCGGACCTGAACCGGATCATCCTCGGCAAGGACCGCCAGCTGCGCCTTTCGCTCGCCTGCCTGATGGCGCGCGGTCATCTGCTGATCGAGGACATCCCCGGTGTGGGCAAGACCACTCTTGCACACGCGCTCGCCCGGACGCTTGGTCTCGTGTACCAGCGAATCCAGTTTACGAGCGACCTGCTGCCCGCCGACATCATCGGCGTGTCGGTCTTCGAGCCGGACAGCGGCCAGTTCCGCTTTCATCGTGGCCCGGTGTTTGCGCAGCTGGTGCTTGCGGACGAGGTCAACCGCGCCACACCCAAGGCGCAGAGCGCGTTGCTCGAGGCAATGGAGGAACACCAGGTCACGGCGGACGGCAACACGTACCCGATGACGGAGCCGTTCTTCGTGATCGCAACCCAGAATCCCGTGTACCAGGTCGGCACCTTCCCGCTGCCGGAATCGCAGCTCGACCGCTTCCTGATGCGCATCGAGCTCGGCTACCCGCAGGACGCGCTCGAGCGACAGCTGCTGCTCGGACGGGACCGCCGGGATCTGCTCGCCACGCTGGTGCCCGCCCTGGCGCCGCAGCAGCTGCTGCGCCTGCAGCGCGACGTGCCGCTGGTGCACGCCTCGGAGGCGCTGCTCGATTACGTGCAGGCGATCGCCGCGCACACGCGCCGCAGCGCGGAGTTCCACGCCGGTCTTTCGCCGCGCGCCGTGATCGCGCTGCTGCGGGCTGCGCAGGCCTGGGCCCTGATGCACGCGCACACCGGCGTGCTCCCCGAGGACGTGCAGGCAGTGCTGCCTGCGGTCGTCGGCCACCGTCTCGCGCCCCGCGACGAGAGTCGCTTCCGCGGCGCCGGCGAGATCGGCCAGCACGTGCTCGACGCCGTCCCGGTGCCCTGACCGCGAACGGTGCCCCGACAGCAGGCGCGCGCTGCGATGCGACGTATCCTCCGCCGGATGAGCGCAGCCGCCCGTGCGCGAATGGGCGCCTGGATCCTCAGGCGCCAGGGTCGCGACACCGACGGGGTCGTGCTGCGACGCGGGCGCATCTACATCCTGCCGACGACGCTCGGCCTCGCCTATGCCGCCATGGTGTTCGCGATGGTGATCGGCGGGCTCAACTACGGCAACAACCTCGGGCTGGCATTTGGCTTCCTGCTCGCCGGCGTCGGGCTCACGGCCATGCATCACTGCCACGGCACGCTCGAGGGTCTGGCGCTTCGCCTGCACGCGACCGAGTCCGCCTTCGTCGGATACCGCGTGACCTTCCGCATACTGCTCGCGAACTCCGCGGTCGCGCCGCGGCCCCGCATCGAGATTTCCACCGACGAGGCTCGCGCCGTGCCCGCGGACGTCGGAGCCGGGGCTACCGTCGAAAGCGAGCTGTCGATCGCGGCGATCCGACGCGGGCCGGTTCCCCTCGGGCGCTACGAGGTGGCGACACGACATCCGCTCGGACTCTTCCGCGCCTGGGCCGTCGTTCATCCCGACTACCGGGCGATCGCCTGGCCGCAGCCGGCGACCCGCGGTCGCCCTCCGCCGGCGGTCGAGACGGACACCGGCGGCGCGCAGGACCGGGCGCGGGGCGACGATGACTTCGTCGGTCTCAAGCCGTTCCAGCTCGGCGACCCCCTGCACCGCATCGCGTGGAAATCCTATGCACGCGGCAACGGGCTGCACGTCAAGCAGTTCGCGGGTACCGACGTGACCTCGTACATCTTCGACTGGGACAGCCTCGCGGGGCTTGGCGCGGAAGCGCGGCTGTCGCAGATCTGCCGCTGGGTGATCGACGCGCACGATCGCGGCGAGGCCTACGGGATACGCCTTCCCGGCACGACGATCGAGCCCAACATCGGCCGTGCGCACCGCGAGCATTGCCTCACTGCGCTGGCCCTGTTCGAGGTGCCCGCGGGTCATGGCTGAGCCGGGCACGGCGCTGCGCGGACTCGGATGGGCGCTCGCGGCGTTAGCCGTCGCGGTCGCCGCGCATGTCGGCAAGTTGCCCGCGTGGGCCAGCGTCAGCGTGATCGTCGCCGGAAGCTGGCGCTACGCGGCGGCGCAACGCGGCTCCCGGCTGCCGCCGCGGTGGTTGCTCACGCTGGCGGCGGTCGGCGCGCTCCTCGTCGTGATCGCGACGTTCCGCACGGTGAACGGCGTCGAGGCGGGCACGGCCCTGCTGGCCGTGATGGCGGCGGTCAAGCTGCTCGAGACCCGCGCCGAGCGCGACCTCACCGTGCTGGTCTTCATCGCCTACTTCCTGCTGTACGCGGCGCTGCTGCGCGATCAGGGCATCGCACGGCTGCCGCTGCTGCTCGCGGGCGCGCTGGTCGCCACCGCGGCGCTATACCGGGTGCACGGCGGGATCGCGCTCACCGCACCGGTGAACGTGCTCTCGCGGACGGTGGCGCTCGCCTGGCCCGCGCTGCCGCTCGCACTGCTCCTGTTCGTGCTCTTTCCGCGTCTGCCTGGCCCTTTCTGGGGAATCGCCTCCGGCCAGAGCTCCCGCACCGGTCTCAACGACGAGATCATGCTCGGCGACGTGTCCGATCTGAGCGTATCGGGCGAAGTTGCGTTCCGCGTTCGCTTCGACGGTCCGATCCCGCCGCCCGCACAGCGATACTGGCGCGGCCCCGTGCTGCACGAGTTCGACGGCCGACGCTGGCGCCGCCCGCCCGCGCAGTCGTTCCCCCAGCAGACCGTCACCTGGCTCGGTGCACCGGTCGACTACCAGATCACCCTCGAGCCCCACGACCGGCCATGGATACTGGCGCTCGACCTGCCGGCGGCCTGGCCCGAACGCGAGGCGCGCAGCACCTACGACTTCCAGGTGGTCGCACGGCAGCTGGTGACACGGGTGACGTCCTATCGCCTTCGCTCGTACCCGGCGTACATCGCCGGCGCCGAGCTTCCCACCTCGCTCCGCAACCGCGACCTGCGGCTGCCATCGCAGGGTAATCCGCGGACGCTCGCGTTCGGGCGCGAACTCGCCCGCGAGAGTGCGGACCCGATGGCCATCGCCGGCGCTATGCTCAGGAAGTTCCGCACCGAGCCATACCATTACACACTCGATCCTCCGCGGCTGGCAGAAAACGCCGTGGACGAGTTCCTCTTCGAAACCCGCAGCGGTTTCTGTGAGCACTACGCCGCCGCCTTCACGATGGTGATGCGCGCGGCCGGCGTTCCGGCGCGGATCGTCACCGGTTACCAGGGCGGCGAGTTCAACCCGCTGGGCGGGTACCTGCTCGTGCGACAGTCCGACGCACACGCCTGGTCAGAGATCTGGGTGGCGGGCCGGGGATGGTTGCGCGTGGACCCCACCGCGGCCGTGGCGCCGGACCGCATCGAGCGCGGCGTTCGCGCGTCGGTCGCGGATGCACCGGCCCTCACGCGGATCTGGGAAGACAGCCGGCTTGTGTCGCAGGCGCAGCTCCTCTGGGACTACGTCAACGATTTCTGGAACGAGCGCATCGTGCGGTTCGACGCCCGCATGCAGTTTTCTCTGCTGCAACGGCTCGGGGTCGACGAGCCCGACTGGCGCACGCTGGGACTCGGCCTGACGGCCGTGCTCGCGGCGTTCTTCGTCGGCGTCTCTGCCTGGCTCGCCTGGACCTTCCGGGCGCCGCAGCGCGACTGGCCGGAGCGGCTGCATCGCCAGGCGGCGGTCCGGCTCGCGAGACGCGGCATCGTGCGGCGCGTGGCGGAAGGACCCGTCGACTATCTCGAGCGCGCCGCGGCGCATTGCCCGGATCTGCGCGTCGACCTGCTCTCCATCCGCGAGCTGTATGTCGCGCTGCGCTATGGACCGGCGCCGGCGGACGAGGATCTGAGGCTGCTCAAGTACCGCGTCGGGCGACTGCGTGCCTGAGGTTGCGGGGCTGCGCTATGCTTCCGCACAGGCATCCGCGAACGGCTGTGCCATGGCAGACCTCAACAAGAAGTTCGAGCGCGCGGCGAAAGACGCCCAGAACCTGAAGAAGCGGCCGTCCGACGAGGACATGCTGCGTCTGTACGCGCTGTACAGGCAGGCCTCGTCCGGCGACGTGAGCGGCGATCGGCCCGGGGCATTCGATTTCGTCGGACGCGCGAAGTACGACGCCTGGACGCGTCTCAGGGGCACGACGCAGGATAAGGCCCGGCAATCCTACGTGGATCTCGTCGAGCGCCTCAAGAAGCTGGGGTGATCTCGCCGCTTGCGGCGGCGATCGTCGCGTTCGCCATGGCGGTCGTCGCCTGGCTGCTGCTCGCTCCCGTGTTCCGCGCCGCGCGCCACCGGCGTGCCGCGGCGACGCCGCTCGCCGGGTCGCGCCTCTCAGCCGTCGAGCGCAACGTGCCGCTGCGCGCGAGACTGCCGCCGGACCTGCGCACGCGTCTCGACGGGCTCGTCACGGCCTTTGTCGGCGAGAAGACCTTCGTCGGCTGCAACGGGCTTGCGATCACCGACGAGATGCGCGTCACGATCGCCGCGCACGCGTGTGTGCTGGTGCTCGGGCGGCCGCATGACCTGTATCCGTCGCTGCAGTCGATCCTCGTCTATCCGACACCGTTCTGGGTCGAGGAGGAAGACGAGGACGAGTCCGGCCTGGTTACGCGGCGACGACGCGTGCTCGCGGGTCAGGCCTGGCATGCGAGCAGGATCATCCTGTCCTGGGAGGACGTGCTGGCGGCAGGCACGGCTCACGCCCCAGGGTACAACCTGGTGCTGCACGAGTTCGCCCATCACCTCGATTACGAAGGCCTCGGTCTGCCTGATCCGGCAAGCGGAGCGCGACGCTCGCTCGAAGGATGGAGCAGCGACATGGCCCGGGAGTTCGAGCGGCTGGAGGTGGAGGTCGATAGCGGAGTGCACACGCTGCTCGATCCCTATGCAGCGGAGGACGAAGCTGAGTTCTTCGCAGTTGCCAGCGAGGAATTCTTCGAGCGACCTGTGGCGCTGCGGTCCGCGCACCTGGACCTTTACTGTCTGCTGCAGCAGTTCTACGGCGTGGACCCGTCGGCCTGGCCGCAGACCTGAGCCCTTGTTGCGCGGACGCATCACCGGAAACGATTAGCGTGCATTAGCGTGGCGCCTATGACACCATTTTGGATTCAATAACCAACTAATGAGTATTGTCGATGCGCGCTGTCGTGTTGCTGGCCCTGTCGGGCATGCTTGCCGCCTGTTCGTCTCAACCAACGGCACCGCAGCCGTCAGCGGAGCCTGCCGTGCCCGCACCGGGCGAACCGGGCTCGGAGACGGTCGTGCCTGTCCCGGCGGCGGAAAAGTCTGCGGGGAGTGCGGTGGCTGCGAAGCCCGCCGGCAAGATTCCGAGCGGTTTTCGCCGCGAGACGCGCAACGGCAAGGAACTCTTCTGCCGCCAATCCACAATCAGCGGTAGCCGCTTCCCGACCGAGAAGACCTGCTTCACCCGCGAGCAGCTCGAGGACGTCCAGCGGAGGAAGGAATCGACGATGGACGGCGTGGAAGAGGGAGACGAGCCGTGCCCGGAAGGTACGTCGTGTGACAACGGCACGTGATCGAGCAGGCATTGCGGGCCTCAAGGCTACCGGCGCCGCGGTAGTTGCCGTTGCGCTCTTGGCGGGCTGCAGCACACAGCCGGCGAAGCAGGCTGACACGACCGGTGCGCCGGCAAAGAGCACGGCCACTTCTCCCAGCGGCGCAAGGCAGGCGGAAACCACTGTGACGAGTGGCTCGAACGCGCAGACGACGACCAAAATCCCGAGCGGCTACCGCCGGGTGACACGTAACGGGAAAGAGCTCTTCTGTCGCAAAGTTGTGACCCTCGGCAGCCGGTTTCCCGAGCAGATGTGCTTTACGCGCGAGCAACTCGAGGAGATTGCGAACCGCACCGACGAGACCATGGACAACATCGAGCGTTCCAAAGCCGTGTGCTCTGGGGGCGGCTACTGCGCTGGAACCTGAGCCCGCTCGACGGCGGTGCGCTCGAAGCGCGCGGCGATACCTAGCAGGATAGCTCCCGCTGCGAACAGCAGCACGATCGACACGATCGACAGGCGCGGATCTCCCGTCAGCTTCGCCACGACGCCCGTGAGCAACGGGCCAAGCACGGCGGCGAACTTCCCCATCATGTTGTAGAAGCCGAAGAACTCGGACGACTTGCCTTCCGGGACCAGCCGCCCGAAGTAAGAACGGCTGAGCGATTGCACTCCGCCCTGCACCAGCCCGACCACCACCGCCAGCAGGTAGAAGTCCCGAACGTCGCTCAGGAAGTACGCGAAACAGGTGGCACCGACGTAAACCGCGAGCGCGAGGAAAATGCCCTTGCGCGCCCCGATCCGTTGCCCGAGCCAGCCGAAGCCCAGCGCGGCGGGAAACGCGACGAACTGGGTAAGAAGCAGCGCCGCGAGCAGCTGTCCGGCTTCGAAGCCGAGCGACAGCCCGTAGTCGACCGCCATCTTGATCACAGTGTTGACGCCGTCGATGTACAGCCAGTACGCGGCGAGAAACCACAGGATCGGTCGATAACGACGTATCTCCGAAAGCGTGTGCGCGAGCTCACCGAAGCCCTGGCGCACGGCCGCGGCCGGCGTCAGTCGCACGCCGGTCGATTGCTCGTGCACGGTGAGCGCGAGCGGCAGCGCGAAGATCGCCCACCACGCGCCCACCATCACGAACGACGCCTTCACGGCCTGCGTCGCGTCCGCGAGGCCGAACCACGCCGGCCGCAGCGTCATCGCGACGTTGATGGCAAAGAGGACGCCGCCGCCCAGGTAACCCAGCGCGTATCCGAAACCGGAGACCAGGTCGAACTCGCGCGGTTCCGCCACGTGCAGCAGCAGTGAATCGCTGAACACGATGCCGGCCCAGAAACCCAGCGACCCGGCCAGGTACAGCACGGCGGCGGCCTGCCAGTGCCCGGCCGGCACGAAGGCAAGCGCCGCCGTCGCGGCGGCACCCATCACCGTGAATCCCATCAGCAACCGCACCCGTGCCCCCCCGCGGTCGGCGATCGCGCCAAGCACCGGGGCGGCGAGCGCGATCAGCGCGCTTGCGATACCGTTGGTCACGCCGAGCCGGAAGGTGCTCTCGGTCACCGAGACACCAAGGTTCCAGTGCTGCTTGAAGAAAACCGGGAAGAACCCGGCCATCACCGTGGTTGCAAACGCGGAGTTGGCCCAGTCGTAGAACGCCCAGGCCAGCACCGGCCGCCGCCGCAGTGCGCCTTTCACTATGCGTGCGCCTCAGGCCGCATGGGCGAGCTGCTCGCGCGTCTCGCGGAAGCGCACGTCCGGCCAGCGCTCCTGCGTGAGCTGGAGGTTGACGCGGCTGGGCGCCAGGTAAACGAGCGCGCCGGCGTGGTCCAGCGCGAGATGATCGTGCGCCTTGGTCCGGAACTCCTGCAGCTTCTTCGGATCCCCGCACTCGATCCAGCGCGCCGTGTGCACGTTGACGTTGTCCCAGCCGGCCTGCACGCCGTACTCGTCCGCCAGGCGGAACGCGACGACGTCGAACTGCAGGGGGCCAACGGCCCCGAGGATCAGGTCGTTGTTGCGCAGCGGCCGGAAGAGCTGCGTGGCGCCTTCTTCGCAGAGCTGATCCAGGCCCTTCTGCAGGGCCTTCATCCGCAGCGGATCGCGCAGGACGACGCGGCGGAAGAGCTCCGGCGCGAAGTTCGGGATGCCGGTGAACATCAGCCGTTCGCCCTCGGTAAAGGAGTCGCCGATGTTGATCGTGCCGTGGTTGTGCAGCCCGATGATGTCGCCGGCCCAGGCCTCGTCGGTGTGCTGGCGATCAGCGGCGAGGAAGGTGAGCGCATCCGCGATGCGCATTTCCTTGCCGAGACGCACGTGATGCAGCCGCATGCCTTTTTCGTACCGCCCGGAGCAGATGCGCATGAACGCGATGCGGTCGCGGTGACCGGGGTCCATGTTTGCCTGGATCTTGAACACGAAGCCCGTGAGCTGCTCTTCGAACGCGTCCACGCTGCGACCGGTCGTCGCGCGCGGGCGCGGCGCCGGCGCGTGCTCGACGAATGCCGCGAGCAGCTCGGTGATGCCGAAGTTGTTGATGGCGGACCCGAAGAACACCGGCGTGCGTCGCCCGGCGAGGTATTCCGTCGCCGAGAACCCGTGCGAAGCGCCGCGCACCAGCTCGACCTCGTCGCGGAACGCCGCCGCGCGGTCACCGATAAATTCCCGGGCTGCCGGCCCATCGAGACCATCGATCACGGCGTGCGTTCCGGCTCGTCCACGCTCGGCGGGCTGGTAGACGTAGATGCGGTCCTCGAGCAGGTGATAGATGCCGCGCAACTCCCGCCCCATGCCGATGGGCCAGGTCACCGGGCTGCAGCCGATCCCCAGTACCTTCTCGATCTCGTCGAGCAGCGCCAGTGGCTCCCGGCCTTCGCGGTCGAGCTTGTTGATGAAGGTCATGATCGGGCTGTCGCGCAGCCGGCACACCTCCATGAGCTTGATCGTGCGCTCCTCCACGCCCTTCGCACAGTCGATGACCATCAGCGCAGAATCGACCGCCGTCAGCGTGCGATAGGTGTCCTCGGAAAAATCCTCGTGACCCGGCGTGTCGAGCAGGTTGATGACGCGGCCGGCGTACGGGAACTGCATCACGCTCGAGGTGACCGAGATACCACGCTGTTGCTCGAGTCGCATCCAGTCGGACGTCGCGTGACGCGCGGCTTTACGGCCCTTGACCGTGCCTGCGAGCTGGATCGCGCCGCCGAACAGCAGCAGCTTCTCGGTCAGGGTCGTCTTGCCGGCGTCAGGGTGCGAGATGATCGCAAAAGTGCGGCGCCGGGCCACTTCGTCGCTCGGGGAGCTCATCTGGTCGTGTGCGGGGACGGAAAACGGGGCGCCGATTCTATCAGCCGGCGTCCGGCGTCTGGGTTTCCGCCAGGCCCAGCCTGAGCACCAGGGCGTCCTCGCGACCGCCATCCGCCTGGTAGTAGCCGCGCCGCCGTCCGATCTCGACAAAGCCCATCGACTGGTACAGCGCGATCGCGAGCGTGTTCGAGGGCCGGACCTCGAGCAGGGCGTCGTCCATTCCGGCGTCCCGCGCGCGGTCGAGCAGCAGGAGCATCATCTGGCGGCCGATGTTTCGTCCGCGCAGGTCGGAACGCACGCACAGGTTGAGTATGTGCGCTTCGCGGGCGCCCATCGCCGTGATGCCGTAGCCAACGATCTCGCGGGCGAGCTCGGCGACGCGGCACAGGTAACCGACGCGCAGACAATCGCGGAAGATCCCTTCGCTCCAGGGATAGGCATATGAGGCGCGTTCCACCGCGCCGACGGCGGGCACGTCGCCCGGCACCATCGCCCGGAACCGCACCAGTCGCGGTCGCGGCCCCGGAAGCTCGATACGCGCGGCGCTCATGCCGCACCCCGAGCGCGATCGAGCTCGCGGAAGCTGCGGCGCGCCAGCAGCAGGTCCTGCCACGCCTTGCGCTTCTCCCCCGGACTGCGCAGCAGGTACGCAGGATGATAGGTGACGATCACCGGCCACCGGCGCTCGCCGAGCTCGTGAATCCGTCCGCGCAGCCTGCCGAGCGGCTGGTCGGTCTCGAGCAGAGTCTGTGCCGCGATGCGGCCGACGGCGATGATGAGCGTCGGCGCCACGAGCTCGATCTGCCGGTCGAGATACGGTCGGCAGCTCGCGGATTCTTCGGGGCGCGGGTCGCGATTGCCGGGCGGACGGCACTTGAGTACGTTGGCGATGAAGACCTGCTCGCGCCCTGGTCCGAGCGCGCGCAGCATCGAATCAAGCAGCTGACCGGCGCGGCCGACGAATGGCTCGCCGCGGCGATCCTCCTCCGCACCCGGCGCCTCGCCGATGATCATCCAGCGCGCATCTCGACGCCCGACGCCGAACACGGTTTGCGTGCGTCCGGCGTGCAGCGGGCAGCGGGTACAGGCTGCCACGGCTGCGCGCAGCGGCTCCCATTCGAGGCCGTGGGCGATTTCGCAACCGGCCGGCTGCAGCCCTGACGGAGGCGCCACCGTCGCTGCCTGCGTCGCCGCAGGGTCGGCGCCGTGCTCCCCGCGCGGCACGTACAGCTCGACACCGAGCTCGGCGAGAATCCGGCGCCTGCGTGCTTCCTGCATCTCAATCAACCCGATGCCGGTCCGCCGCCCTGCGTCGTCGTCGCGGAACGGCGTGCGCGGGTGAGCCGCCGCCACAGCCAGGAGAGCGGCCCGGAAAGGCCGTAGAGCCCGAACATTCCGAACAGCATCTCCGGTGGGCTCGAACCGACCACCACGAAGCCGAGCGGGATGAGCAGCAGAACGGCGAATGGCACGCGGCGGCTCCAGTCGAAATCCTTGCCGCTCACGTACGGGAAGCGACTCACCATGAGGCCCCCGGTGATGAGCGCGACCGCGAATGCGAGCGTGAGGGCCAGCAGGCCGTCGACCTCCCAGTCGGACATCATCCAGACGAAGCCGGCGAGGATCGCCGCGCCGGACGGGCTGGGCAGGCCCTCGAAGTAGCGCTTGTCTGCGGTCGCGGCGCGCGCGTTGAAGCGGGCGAGCCGCATTGCGGCGCTCGCAGCATAGAAGAAAGTCGCGAGCCACCCCACCCGACCCCACACCGCGCCGTACTCGGCGATGCGCGCGACGCCCCACTGGTAGGCGACGATAGCCGGCGCGACGCCGAAGGCGACCATGTCGGAGAGGCTGTCGTATTCCTTGCCGAAGTCGCTCTGCGTGTTGGTCCAGCGCGCGATACGGCCATCGAGTCCGTCGCACACCATCGCGATGAAGATGGCGATGCCGGCACGGTCGAAGTTGCCGTCGGCCGCGGCCACGACCGCATAGAAGCCCGCGAACAGCACCGCCGTCGTGAAGAGGTTCGGCAGCAGGTAGATGCCGCGATTACGCGGCCGCGGCGATGTCGGTGGGTGCGCTGCGTCCGGCATTGTCATGGGCTCGCCGCGGAAAAAAGTGCCGCCGGCGACAGCATGATAGGTACGCGGCCCGGTCCGCACAACGCCGGTGCTGCCCCGGGGCTCTGCTAACATACCGCGCTCTTTTTCTGGCCCGCGGGCCTCAACAATGCGACTCAGCCGCTACCCGATCAATACGCTGCGTGACGTGCCCGCGGATGCCGAGATCGTGAGCCATCAGCTCATGCTGCGCGCGGGGCTGATCCGGCGCCTGGCGTCGGGTCTCTATTCCTGGCTGCCGATGGGCCTGCGCGTGCTGCGCAAGGTGGAAGCCATCGTGCGCGAGGAGATGGATCGCGCCGGCGCGATCGAGCTCGTGATGCCGATGGTCCAGCCGGCGGAGCTCTGGCAGGAATCGGGACGCTGGGATAAGTTCGGACCCGAGCTGCTGCGGCTGTCCGACCGTCACGACCGACCCTTCTGCCTCGGCCCGACGCACGAGGAAGTGATCACCGACATCGCCCGCCGCGAGCTCAAGAGCCACCGGCAGCTGCCGGTGAACTTCTATCAGATCCAGACCAAGTTCCGCGACGAGATCCGGCCTCGCTTCGGAGTCATGCGGGCGCGCGAGTTCGTGATGAAGGACGCGTACTCCTTCCACATGGACCAGGCGTCGCTCGAGCAGGGCTACCAGGCGATGCACGCCGCCTATACCCGCATCTTCGAGCGCATGCAGCTCAGGTTCCGCGCGGTGGGTGCCGACCCCGGCAGCATCGGCGGCAGCGCTTCGCAGGAATTTCACGTGCTCGCCGATTCCGGCGAGGACGCCATCGTCTTCTCCGACGGCGACGCCTACGCGGCCAACCTCGAGCTGGCCGAAGCGGTCGGACCGCCCGGCCCCCGGCCGGCGCCCGGCGCGCCGCTCGCCCAAGTCGCGACACCCGGCGTGCGCACAATCGCCGAGCTGGCCGCCGCGCTCGGCGTTCCCGCCGACCGCTGCGTCAAGACGCTGCTCGTCGACGGCACGGCCGACGACGTGATCGCGCTCGTCGTGCGCGGCGATCACGAGCTGAACGCGGTCAAGGCTCAGAAGCTCCCCGATGTGCAGACTCCCCTCCGGATGACGAGCGCGGAGCGCGTTCGCGCGGCGGCGAATTGCGAGCCCGGCTTCCTGGGCCCGGTGGGCCTTCGGCTCCGCGTATACGCGGATCGCTCGGCGGCCGCCATGGCGGACTTCGTCTGCGGCGCCAACCGCCGTGACCTGCACCTCACGGGCGTCAATTGGAAGCGTGATCTACCGGAGCCGGAGGTCGCTGACCTCCGCAACGTCGTACCGGGCGATCCCAGCCCCACGGGGCGCGGACGGCTGTCGATCGCGCGCGGGATAGAAGTTGGTCACATATTCCAGCTCGGCGCGAAGTACAGCGAGGCGATGAACGCAACCGTGCTCGACGACGGGGGACGCGCCGTCACGATGCTCATGGGTTGCTATGGCATCGGTGTGACGCGCGTCGTTGCGGCCGCGATCGAGCAGAATCACGATGAGCGCGGCATCATCTGGCCGGCTCCCATCGCACCTTTCGACGTGTCGCTGATCCCGATCAACCTGCAGAAATCCGCCCGGGTCCGGGAGGTCGCGGAGCGGCTCTACGACGAGCTGCGCGCGGCGGGGCTGGAGGTGCTTTACGACGATCGCGACGCGCGACCCGGTGTCAAGTTCGCGGACGACGAGTTGCTCGGAATTCCGCGCCGCGTCGTGATCGGCGACAAGGGACTCGAGCGCGGCGCAATCGAGTACCGCGAGCGGCGCGCGAGCGAATCGACGGACGTGCCGGTCGATCGCCTGCTGCCGTGGCTGCGCGAGCGCACCAGCCGGTCGCACTGAGATGCTGCGCCGCGCGACCCTCGCCGGCATCACCCTGCTCGCACTCGGCCTGCCGGCGCCTTGCCGCGCTGACGGGCAGACGGATCCCGAGCTCAAGGGTGTGATCGCCGAGGTGATCGAGCCCACGCAGTGCTTCGTCGATCGCTACGAGCAGGAGGTGTGGTTCGCGTACATGGACCCGCGGCTCGCCCGCTTCGTGAAGGACCCCGAGGAGCGCAGGCTGATCCTGCACCACGTCCACTGCGAGGCGCGTCGGGTCAACGTGCCGCCGGAGCTCGTGCTCGCCGTGATGGACGTCGAGAGCCGCTTCGATCGCTACGCCGTCTCTTACGCCGGAGCCGTCGGGCTGATGCAGGTGATGCCCTTCTGGCCGAGCCAGCTGGGCATGGGCAACGAGCAGCTGATCCGCATCCCCGAGAACGTGCGCATGGGCACCACGATCCTCGGTTACTACCTGCGCAAGGAGCGAGGCAACTACCCGCGCGCGCTGCAGCGCTACAACGGCAGCCTCGGCCGTCCGACCTATTCGGATCTCGTGATCGACCGCCTGGTGAGTCGCTGGCGGTACGGTCTCTAGCGGCGCCGTTCAGCGCGTACGGAAGGCAGTCGGAAACTCAACCAGGCTTGCGACCGCCACCTCGCTCACCTCGACCGTCGTCACCTGCGATGCGGGTGATCCCTGCCAGAGCCACCGACACAGCGTCTCGACGGCCTCGGGGCTGCCGCAGGCCAGTACCTCGACACGGCCATCGGCAAGGTTGCGTGCGTACCCGGTAACGCCAAGCGCGCGGGCGCGTTCTCGCGTGCTTGCGCGATAGAAGACGCCCTGCACGCGCCCCGATACGTAACAGCGGCGGGCGATGAGCTCGCTCACGGGCCCTATGCTCAGGGCTTGGTCTGCGTCGCTTCCTCGGCGAGCCGGCGTGCCTCGAGCGCCTTGGCCCGCGCCTGCTCCGCCTCGTCGCGCGCCGCGCGATACTCGCCATGCTGCAGGTTGCCCTTCGCCTGGTCGAGCAGCTTCTGCGCCTCGGCGAGCACGGTCGGGGCGTATTGTTCCGCACCCGCCTTCTGCGCCGCACGGATCGCCTGCCGGGCGTTGCTCATTTCCTGGACCGGTGCACCGATGCAGCCCGACAGATGGACGCCGACGAGGAGCCATGCCAGCGCGAACCGCGGGAGCATTTGTCGTATTAGTTGCATGATCCGGCGCCGGACAGGCTGGCGGACCGTAACAACAGCGGCCCTGTACCGTCAAGCGAGCGCGCCCTAGAATTCCGCCGCCCCGGCGCCGCGCCGGCCACACCCGGACTGCTGCAGATGCCGGACATCCTGGTCGTCTACTACTCGCGCCATGGAGCGACCGCGGCGCTCGCGCGGCAGGTCGTGCGCGGCATCGAATCAGTGGCTGGCGCGACCGCGCGTCTCCGCACCGTGCCGGAGCTGGCACCGATAGGCGCTGCCGCCGGCGCCGGCGAGGCGGTGCCCGCCGACGGCCCACCGTTTGCGACACACGACGAGCTGCGCGAGTGCGACGGTCTGGTGCTCGGCAGCCCGACCCGCTTCGGCAACATGGCGGCGCCGCTCAAGCACTTTCTCGACGGAACGAGCGCGCTGTGGCTGAACGGCGCGCTCGACCGCAAGCCCGCCGGCGTTTTCAC
>Ga0209382_10006978_pt1 | contig 14459 bp, 13 predicted proteins | sample SoiMetdeltSBSDD5_FD_187599 | JGI IMG/M metagenome (GOLD analysis project Ga0209382, IMG submission 187599) | Bulk soil microbial communities from a Populus tree surrounding site in Tennessee, USA - Soil MetaG P. deltoides SBSDD5 (SPAdes) (version 2) | ecosystem: Environmental > Terrestrial >... | reverse complement strand
GTACAGGTAGATCTTGAGCAGCGCCGCCGGATGATAGCCGGGGGCGACCCGTCGCCTCGGGCGCGACACCATCAAAGCCGAGCTCGGTCAGATCGAGCGCATCGACATAGGCATCGACCACCCGCACAGGATTGTCGGCGTCGACGTAGTCGTCCAGCGATTCGGGAAGCAGCGCCGCCTGCCGCCGATCGGCCCCCTCGATGAACCGTGCCATCCGAATCCCCCGCATGCGATCGCTGGATCCGTATCATGGTTCGCGGACGCCGGCCGGGTTTTCACACAACCTCATACAGAAGCCGACCTCTGCCCGGACGCAATCGGTGACGGTGCCAGTGTCGCCGGTCACGTCCGCTATAAGAGGAACAGTGACCGCACCCATCCAGCCTTCGCCAAGCAGAGCAGCATGCCGTCCCCGGCAGCCCGCGTCTGATCTGACGTCAGGTCTCGGATCAATCTTCCGAAGGATGGTTGCCGCTCGACGCGTCTGAGCCACAACGGGTCGCACGGCATTCGCCAGTCTCTACCTGCCGCGGCGCGAGTCACTCGTCCCCTTCGTCATGACGCCCGTCACCTGAGCAGCGTTAGTGCAGATGCCTCAGCTTGTCGGGGTTTCGCACCACGTAGATGGCTGCGACCTTTCCGTTCTCGATGTCGAGCGCGGTCGTCTGCAGCTCGCCATCGGCCTCCAGCGTGATGAAACCGGGCAAACCATTGATGAAACCGGTACGCACAAGCTTCGAGCCGCCCTTCCGGAAAAGATCCGCCAGAAATTCGTGGACCTTCATGACGGCATCGAAGCCGAAAATCGGCTGCGCGGCTGCCGGACGCTTGCCGCCGCCGTCAGCGTGAACGCTGACATCGGCCGCCAGCATCGCGCCAAGCGCCTTCATGTCGCCGCTGCGCGAGGCGGTGAAGAACGCTTGCGCCAGCTCGAGGCCGCGTTGTTTCTCCACCTGGAAGCGCGGTCTTGCCTCGCGGACATGGGTGCGCGCCCGGGCGGCGAGCTGGCGGCAGGCAGCGGCGTCACGCTTGATGGTAGCGGCGACCTCCTCGAATTCCAGCCCGAACACATCGTGCAGCAGGAAGGCCGCCCGCTCGAGCGGGGAGAGACGTTCCAGCGCCAGCATCAGCGGCAGGGTGACGTCGGCCTCGCCCTCCTCTTCGAGGACTGGATCGGGAAGCCACGGGCCGACATAGGTCTCGCGCTGGCGTCGCGCCGACTTGAGCTGATCGAGACACAGGCGCGTGACCGTGCGGCGCAGGAACGCCTCGGGCTCCCGCACCTCCCTGCGATCGGCCCCCATCCAGCGGATGAAGGCCTCCTGCAGAACGTCCTCGGCGTCGGCCACGGAGCCCAGCATGCGATAGGCAACGCGCGTGAGCTTTGGACGCAGCGGGTCGAAACTGGCCGCTGCGTCCTCGTGCCTCGGGTCCGCCATCATGCCGCCGCCGCCTGCGCAGTCGTTGCCTCGGCCGGATCGATGAACATGCCGAAACCGACCGCGATGCGGTTCCACCCATTGATGATGTTGACCATCAGCGTGAGCTTGACCTGCTCCTCCTTGGTGAACTGAGCCTTCAGGGCCTCGCGGGCGCTCTCGAGCGCATGCCCTTCGGAGAGCCGCGTCAGCGCCTCGGTCCAGGCGAGCGCCGCCCGTTCGCGGCCGGTATAGCACGGCGCCTCGCGCCAAGCCGACAGCAGGTCAATGCGCTGATTGATCTCTCCCTTCGCGCGCGCTGCCTGCGTGTGCATGTTGAGGCAGTTGGCGCAGCCGTTGATCTGGGAGGCCCGGATCTCGACGAGATGGATGAGGGCCGGTTCAAGGCTGGAGGCGATGGCCATCGATGTGGCGGTCCACTTCCTCATGAGCTCAGGGGCCGCGGCAAGGAGTTCGTTGACCGTAAGGTGAGCGTTGGCAGCCATGGTTCGGTTCCTTCTGTTGGTTTCCGACACCCTGACGAGCCAGAGACCGCTCGTGTGACATGCGCGCCGAATTTCTTTGACCCACGCCCGCAGACCTGGCGATCGCCAAGGTGCGTGTGGTCGCTACCCACCCAAGGGCACACCCAATGTGCCCAGTTTACGTTTGTCGCTCCTGACTCGCTTCAGTCGTTCCAGGCCTGCATGCGGCTCAAGCCCTCGCCCGCTCGCCTGGGTAGGTTCCCAGCACCCGCTCGCAGTAGGCCGAGTCCAGGTATTCCTTCATTTCCACGATCATGCCGGCCTTGAGTCGGAACAGCAGGCAATAGTGGTTCCGGTACGGAGCTCCGACTTTGGTCGTCATGTCGCCGCGGGCTTCCACCACCACCCAGTCCTCGTCCGCCAGAATGCGGAACGGAATTGTCTTGCGCACCCCAGGCGCAAGCTCGGCAACCACACCGAAGAAGCGTACAATGCTCTCTTTGCCGCGGTGGACGCCTGACCAGGAGTTCTCGCCGGTGATGGTGAGAACCGCATCCTCCGCCAGATGGGCAACGTGTCGGCCTTGCCGATCTCGGGCGGCCTGAGGCCATAGCCGAGCCGGACAAGGTGGGCATCATTCGGCAAACCCTCGAGCATCTTCCTGGCGCGATAGGAAACGCAGATGCCCCGTGTAGCTGTCTGCGTAATGCGTCCACATGAGTTCATTGTCGGGGGTGTCGGTGAAGCAACAGATGCCGACCGTGTGCTTCTGGCTGAGGAGTTCACGGGCAAGTCCGGCGTAGTCGTCAAGTTTCTGGATCCGATCGGAGGGATCGTAGAAGCCCTCCATCGGATCGTTGAGGTCGCGGTAGAACGAGCACCACAGGAGCTGATCGCGGATGGCGTTGATCTCCCGGTCGATGGTCTCGGGCGTGAGGCTTCGATAGCGATAAAGGAGCGGCGGCAGGACCGGCAGATCGAGCTGACCCATGGGCATTCATCCGAATCATCGTTGGACGAAGCATTGTAGCACTGGCGGGGAGCCAACGCGGCGTCACGGGCGCGGTACGGTCAGCCCTATTCATCGCCGACCAACGGCGGCTCCGGGGCGGGGGTGGCGCGGATTGCGCGTACAGCCGGTGCATTCACGGCCAGCGAAGAAAGTGTCCGGCGGCCCAGTCACGCATGTAGCGGCGCGCAAAAGAACTCTGAACCTGCAGGAATATCGCCGTGAGCATTTCCCGGTAGTCATCGTGGCGGTAAGCCAGAACGGATCGCAGGACGTGGCTGGTGAGGATGGAGCCATCGGCGGGTCTGGGACCTTCGCTCCACAGGTGGTTGATGAAGCCGGCGGCAACATTGCAGTGTGAGTTGGGTTCGGCGGTGCGTCCGCCGAGAACGCTGCAAACGAGACGGAATGCGCGCCCGGGTGCGGGCGTATCGCTATTGATTCTGTCGATCTCGCAGGCGGAAATGAGGGTCTCCGTGTCGATACAGATGTGGTTTTGTCCGATGTCGACCAGATCGGCGACGGCCTTCGCGTAGTCCCGCGCGCCAATCAATCCGCGTCCGCGGGCGGCCATCAGCACAGGCTGGAGCCAGACCGACGCAACGCCGAGGTGAGCCGCCATCTGTCGGGTGAATAGGTCGTCCGCAAGAAGAACGCGGCCAGAACCGCTGGCGGCGAATATGTCGTCGCAGAACCGCGCGCCCTGGAGCGCGCCGAGCATTCGGAAGGGCTCGCGTGGGTCCGCGGCGGGCTGCGCCGGCAGAATCTCGATGCTGTTCCTGATCCATGCAAGATCGTCGGTACGAACCTGGCGCGCGCGCGCAACGGCTTCGGGCGTCGTCTCCTGAAAGGCCAATCGGCCATCCCTGTAGGCCATGCTGCCCGTGCGCCGGTCTCCCGATTGGACAAGCTCGGCGCATCGTGCCTGGTGGAGGTCGAGAGTTGCCTGCGTCACGGCCATGGGGCCACACACGGCGCGGACCGCGTCTTCGAGATTGAGGTGGCGAATGCAGTGCAACGTTGCGATGTCGACGACGCAGCCGCGGCGCTGGTTGGCGCGGATGGCATCGGTGGCGCGGCGGCGTTCTTCCTGGAGCCCAATGGCCACGCGGTAGGGAACCTTGATCTCCGTGAGACCGAGCATAGTCTCGATGGGATCGGCGCCGGTGAGATGCGCCAGCATCGGCAAGGACAGGTGGCCTGCGGCGTACTTCGCCGACTGGTCGCGAATGTGATCGGCGCGGGCCTTGACGATGGCCTTGATGTCATCGAGGCCGTCTGCGGTGTCAAACCGGACCCTGACGCGAAGGAACCCGCGGGCGTCGGGAAAGCGGTCGTTGAACCGCTCCAGGGCGGCGTGGAAAGCGTCGAGGTATTTGTGTTTTGCCGATTGGATGCGGCCTTCAGCGTTCCTTCCCGGCCAGCTGAAGGCGTCGCCGGGCTTGAGCCCGCGCACGGCAACGGCAATCGGATGGGTGGGCGAGATCGCCTGCGGATCGTACCTTCGGAGCGTTTCGTCCGCCTCGATGCGGTAGGTGATGATGCCGTTTTCGGGATCGGACACGGTGACGACGTGGGCGTCGGTAACGGTTTCAGAAAGCAAGGGGTCCTTGCCGCCGGGTTTTCCGCCGGCGGCCATGGCGCCCATGAAGCACATCCAGGCGCGGGGCTCGTCGCGGTTGCGGCATAGCAGCTCGTAGGCGAATTTCAGCGCGCGTTCGGGCTGCGCGTAGGTGTTCAGCGCGGTTACGAGGCGGGTCTGCTCGGCGAACGTCCCCGTCGCAGTGTGCTCCACCGCAGGCTGCAGGAGGCGGCGCAAAGTTTTCTGGTCATCGAGACGGTGGAGCGCGTCGATGTGCCAAAGAAGGAGGTCGAGTCGCTGTGGAGCATGGCGCGAAAGCTCGGCGATCAAAGGAGCGGCGCGCCTCGCGTCGCCGATGTTCCAGTAGAGGGTCGCCGCTGTCCGTTTGTAGAACGGCAGGCCGGCGACCTCCGGAGGAAGCGCGCTCAATGCTTTCTCGGCGCGGGCGGTCAGGTGGGCAGCGACGGTTGCCGTGAGGTAAGTGCGCAGGCCGACGGTGTCACGGCCGAGCGTAACGCGATCGTGCAGAAGTCCGGAGGCGATTTCGGGCGCGCCGTTCTGGCCGAGGAACTGGGCGACGTGAATGCGCTCCGGAAAGGAAAACGCCTCGCCGGCGGCCTGGACATGGGTGATAAGCGGAAGCAGGTGGGGCGCCTGTTGTTCAACCGCGGCCGCATCAAGGAGGCCGGTGTCGTCATCGGCTTGCTCGGCAGGGAGAGGAGAAGTGTCGGGAAGCAGGCCAGCCTTGGCTGCCCTCGCGCGAAGCAAGGCAAGGGTGGAGGGGCGTCCGCCTCTGTCCGCCAGCCGCTGGATGGCGTGCGTGAAGGCCGGAGCGTCCTTGAAATGGATGGCGAGGTTGACCTGAAGTTCGGCGGCCGATGTCTGGAGCTCGGAAGGAAGCCGGTCAACGGCAATGGCCTTGAGGCGCTCCGCGGCGCCGGTCGGGTCCGTCTCGGCAGTGATTTCGGCGGCCAGCAGCTGAAGCTCGGGATCGGCGTTGACGGTGGCGAGCAAGGCGGCCGCCTTGTCGTCTTCATCGGCATGCAGATGCAGGAGTGCCCGGGCGCGAATGAGGGCGGGATCGCGGCCTACGCGTTCAAGCGTGCGGTCAAGCAATCGGGCCGCCGCGTCGGTCTGCCCGGTGAAGCGCAACGCTGCGGCGGTGTTATGGGCAAGCGGCGCAAGGGCTTCGGCGGTGGCTTCCTCGGCGTCGATATGGCGGCGCCAGAGGGCTTCCAGCCGTTCGGCGCAGCGGCGCACGGTAGCGAAGACTTCCGCGCCGGCCGGCTTGCCAAGCATGATGGAGACGTCGGCGAGTACGGGTTGCAGGACGGCTTCCGCCGCGAACTGGTCGAGGACCTCGTGATCGGGATTTGCCGCGTGTGCTTCGGCAGCGAGGGTATGCCAGACGGGATCGTCCCGCGCGCGGAGGAAGGCGACGGCGGCGCAAAGAACGTCCGGCGTCCGGGCGCAACCCGGAGGCAGAAGGGAAAGCGGATCAGTGACGGAAGGATCTGAGGACCGGGCATGGATCAACACGGCAGCCGCGGCCGCATGGTCCGGGTGCGCGGCGAGAACAGCCTCCGCGCGGCGACCGGCGGCGGCGCGATCGCCACAGGCAAGCTCGGCAAAGGCAAGGTTGGTCTGTGCCTTAGGATCGTCGGGACGGAGGGCAAGAGCTTGCGTCCATTGCTCGCGGGCGTCATCGACTCTGCCGGCGCTGAAATGCGCGGAGCCAATGTTGCTGACGATTCGATAGCGCGCGTAGGGCGGAAGGGGAGTCGTCTGCTGGAGGAGGTTCGCGAGCTCCCGGATGGCGGTGCGTGTCTTGCCGTGGCGCAGCAGCTCGCGGAACGCTGATATCCTCGCGTGAAGATGCGGCGGCTCGCTCTGGGCTTCGGGCGGCAGGTCGGGATCGTGAACGATCGGTGTCGAATTGCGGGAACGCGCAAGCTCATCGCGCAAGTCCGAGAGCAGGCCGGTCTGGACGTCGATCTTCGAAACGACGGTCTGCGTGCCCTGCCGGATGAGGTCGCCGAGGGGCTCGACGGCCGCGGCGCCTTGCGGCCAGAAGGCGCGTAGCGCATCCGGATGGCGGACGATCTCGAGATGGAGGTCCTGCCAGGCCATCACCGTCACCCGGCATGGCCAGCCGGACCGGTGAAGCTCCTGGGTGAGCTTGCTCGCCTCTTGCTGGATGCGGATATCGCGCTTGGTGGTTGTCGCGAAGATCAGCTCTGTGAGGGGTGGCTCGATCGCCCGGGCGGCCGCGGCGTCGGCGCGCATCTGGGCGGCGGACAGCTGCCCATCGAGTCGCCGGCACTGAACTCCGACCGGGCCGCCGGGCAAGCCGCCCCGGTAGCCGAAAAGGTCGATGCCGTGCTGGGTCTGGCCTTCGCTGCCCCATTCCTGCAGGCGCTCGTCTCCCAGCACGCAGCGGAACAGGATTACGCACTTGCGCTGGAAATCCTGCCAATTCAATGGCTTGGGTATCTCTATTGCAGTGATGTCCGTCACGGTTGCGACGCCCCGTTGCACCTAATTCACTTGTTGCATTTATTGCACTTATATGGTAGAAAGTATACGCATGACAAGAGTAAAATCGGAGTTCCGCGCCATGGCCCGCACTGTCAATCCGCAGACGCCGGTCGTGCCGTCAGCCGCGACGGTGGACTTCGCGAGCGAGCTGCTTCGCCGTTTCGATGCGGACGGCGCGCGGTTTGTCTTGCTGGATCGTCACACCAACACCAAAATTGAGATCGAGGAGACGGTGTATGAGCTGATTCGCCAGCTCCTCATCGCGCTTGCCCGGAACCGGGCGGTATCCTTGATTCCCTACGATCATGAGCTGACCACGCATCAAGCGGCGCGGCTGCTGAACGTATCGCGCCCCTATCTGATCCGGTTGCTGGACGAAGGGAAGATCGGCTTCCGCAAGGTGGGCACGCACCGCCGTCTGCGGCTGGAAGACCTTCTTGCATACAAAGAGGAAACAATCGCCGCGAGCGAAAGGGCGAAGGAAGAACTGGCAAGGTTGAGCCAGGAGCAGGACATGGGGTATTGAGGCGTTGCCGGGCTTTACCGCTCTTCTGGATGCATGCGTGCTCCATCCGGCGCCGGTGCGCGATCTTCTGATCGAGACCGCGAACGTGGGAATTTTCCGCGCGCGCTGGAGCGATGATATCCATGAGGAGTGGATACGCTCGGTGCTCGCCAATAACAGGAAGGCAACGCCGGATCGGCTGGCGCGTACCCGGGCGCTGATGGACGCGGCCGTACCCGACTGCCTCGTCACAAACTATCGTGGACTGATACCGGAACTGCATCTGCCCGATCCGGAAGACCGGCATGTCCTTGCGGCCGCCATTGTCGGGCGCGCCGACGTGATCGTGACCGGCAATCTGAGGCATTTTCCGCCGGAGGTCCTTGGCCCTTTTGGGCTGGAGGCACAGCACCCCGACGCGTTTCTGATGTATCAGCGCGATCTGGCGCCGGAGGTGTTTCTGCAGTGCGCGCGGCGTATCCGCCGGCGGCTGGCGAATCCACCGCGAACGGCGGAAGAGTATCTGGCGAGCCTGCGGCGCTGCGAGCTGGCGCTCGTAGCCGACACGCTGGAAACGAGCAAGACGCTGTTGTAGGCGGGGGGCGCGTCATGCTCGGGGTTACGTCGCCGCCGCGCGGGAAGGGGCGGCGCGGGTCACGCCTTCCCGATTGGGCGCTTCCATGTACGCAAGCAATCTCGAAGAGCTGCTTTACGAGCTGACATGTGAGGCCGACGCGGCGAGATCCGAACGCGCGGACTTCACGGCACGGTTCGATTCATTGCGGGGCTATGGCCGCCTTCCGCGCGGGCGCGCAAATCACGCGACCCCGCTGAGCGACGCGCATATCGCCAACGCCATTTTGGGCCTCGCGACCGACCGGCCGGGGTGGACAGGGCATGTCTCGTTGCTCCTCGCCGATCTTCGACCCGTGGGTGGTCGACGCGCATCGTTCGGGCAGGTCGAGACCTTGTCCGATGCAGTGCAGCTATTGATTGCAGAGAAGTCAGCGCGCGAAAGCTTCCTGAGCCTGGTCATCTCTAGTGCGAAGAGCGGCACGAATGCCAACGGGCATGCGAGCTTGAGTTATATGGACAATGGCGAACCGCGTACCACGCATTTTGTAAGCAAGATGGCGCTCTCGCTGCTCGGCGCGGGCGCGGAGAATACGTACCGGCCCGAAGAGCATCTTGCATTGGCAGCCAGGCAGTACGTGCTGAGCCGGAGATTCTTCGATCGTGTCGGGCGCGCGGTGGCCGACGCGCGGGCGTTCCGGCACCCTCCTGCCAGCGACGGAAGCGAATACGATGCCGAGGAGGCCGAGGAGCGCAGGCGCAAGGCGCTGGGGGTACGGAAAGGCTCGTACTATCTGAACATGGGCGTGGACAACCAGGTCGCCTGGCCGAAGAAGGAAACGCTGATCACGTTTGACCAGTATACGATGGTTCTGCTGCCCAAGACAAAGGAGAACGTGCAGTCGATCAGCATGGATCTGACCGCCAACAAAATCTCCATGGAGGAAGCGACGACTGTCATGAACCGCTTTCTGAGCGTGCTGGCGTGGTGCGACGATAAGTTCGCCGTCCTTCAGGATGGCTGGGCGGGGAACCCGATACCGGTTCCGGTGCCGCGCCGCGACTTGGCGTTCACGACCACGCATCATTGGGTGCTTGACCGGCAGATACCAAAGACTGATGAGGCCCGCCGGGCCCTGGCGATCTATCGGGAGGCGCGCAACGCCGAACAGAACTTCCTGGTGAGCTACGCGGTCTTGAGCTACTACAAGATCATCGAGCTCCGCCACCCGGACCCAGGTGATGCGACCGCGTGGCTGAAGGCGAATTTTCCCGCGGCCTCGGGAGATATACCCAAGGATGTTCTCGCCCGGTTCGATGCCGAGCGAGGCACCGTATCTCCGGAAGATCACATCAATCGGGCCTATCGGATCGCCGTCGCTCACGCGACGCCGAAGAAGACGCAGCCCTCGGACCCGGATAGCCTCGGCGAGGTTAGGCGGCTCCATACGGCAGCGGACGTCTTGCGGCCGCTCGCGAGACATTTCATCAGGAACGAGCTGAGCGTATCCGATTCCAGGTGGTCTGGAGACTGATGTCAAATTTGCAGTCGGCTCATTGAAGCGCTCTAGGACCCGAGCTTGCCGGCTGGACTCGACCGACTGAGTTTGGCTTGGCGGACGTAGCCGCGCATGGCGGTCAAACTCTTATGACGGGTGTGCCCCATGATCTCCTCATCGGCAACGCCGTAACACGCGGGCGCAGATCGTGAATTATTAGGCCGCTACGTGGGGAACAGCGGACATGGTTGGCGGCACCCGTATCCTCATCCCCGCGCGGACCTTAATGTCCACTTTCTCTGCAGAGTCGACGTGGGCCACGGAGCTGAGCCAAATTGAGAGCCACGGTTGCGAATGGTAGACCTTCTCGCGGCGCCGTGGCGCAGGTCGGCGGTAGCTAGGCTCGTTGTGACACGTGTCGGCTGTGCGGCGGTTCTCGGGACTGGCGACGATCCCGGCGCAGGCTGGCTGAGCTGCCATGAGGTGGATGGACGGATCGGGCGCCAAGCGATCGGGAGTGAACCGATCTGGTTGCTCTGCCATCAGAGAATCAACGAGGCGCGTCTTCGCCCAGATTGAGCCCCGCTGCGTCAGATTGAGATGGACAGCGAGTTATAACAAAAGTGGTTGCGGGGGCTCGATTTAGCCGAGACCGACACATGCTCTCGACCCAGATTTGAGACCTCATGTCTCGGAAGTGCCCTTGCTCAGCTCGCCAGCGCCACAGAACGCTAGCGTCATTTCTTCGGCTTGTTTCGACTTCTGCGAAAGTTGCGATTTCTTCGATTGTGTGCTAGGGCTTCCGCAGCAAAAAGAGGAGGCAGCATGGGCCACATGTCATCATCCCTCAAGGGACCGATTCTGCCGTCCGAGGCAGAGGCCAGGATGGCGGCCGAGCTCGCGCGCAAGATTGCGGCCTACCTGGGTCAAGGGGCGACCTTGAAGCTGCAGGTCGAAGGTAAGAAAGGCGAAGCCGAGCCCTTGCCGCCGATTGCCGCGCGGCTTGTGCTCGATCTGCTCGAGGAGCTTGCGCGCGGCAACGCGGTGACGGTCAATGCCATCGAGGCCGAGATCACCACGCAGCAAGCCGCCGACCTCCTCAACATCTCGCGGCCCTCGCTGATCCAGGTCCTCGACGAGGGCAAGCTGCCCTACCGCCGCATCGGCACCCACCGGCGCATCCCGCTCGAAGCCGTGCTGGCCTATAAGGCCGAGGCCTATACCAAACGCAAGGCGGCCCTCGACGAGATGTCGGCCCTCCACCAGGAACTCGGGATCGAGTGACCGGCGAACGGCCCCTCACGGCGTTCCTCGACGCCAATGCGCTCTACCCAGCCGAGCTTCGCAACCTGCTGATGCGGCTCGCACTGGCCGAGGCTGTCGTCCCCTCTGGTCCGATCGCGTCCAGAAGGAGTGGACCGAGGCCCTCGCCAGGGACCGGCCCGACTTGCCGCGTGAGAAGATCGAGCGGGTGCGTGGTCTCATGGAGCAGCATATCCCCGACGCGATCGTCGAGTGCTACGAAACCCTGGCCGGCCAACTCACCCTTCCCGACGAGGGCGACCGCCATGTTCTCGCAGCTGCCATCAAGGGCGACGCGGAAATCCTGGTGACCGCCAACCTCAGGCACTTCCCGGCGCCGCAACTGGCGCCATACGGCATCGAGGCACTTCACCCCGATCAATTCGTGCTGCGACTGATCGAGCGCGCGCCGGCGCGCGTGCTGGCCGCGGCGCGCGATCACCGGCAAAGCCTGAAGTACCCGCCAAGGTCGGTCGACGAGTACCTTGCCGCACTTGAGAAGCTCGGCCTCGCCGGTACCGTCGGCGCGCTCAGGCCATTCGCCGCCCTCCTTGAATAGGGACGTTTCTCGTCGATCTAGATCAGGTCGCGACACCGGAGACAACGAACCCGACGCCTCCCTTGAAGGCGGCCGCCCGGCCGGCGTCGCCGGACATCCTCATGCCGGCAGGAGGGAGTGAGAGGAGGGCAGTGGCGGTGTAACGGCGCGGCAAGGGGAAGAAGCTCCCCGGACCCGCCCTCCTCCACGGAGCCCTCCCCATGCCCAACACGCTGCTCTCCGCTCGCGAAATCTATGACATCGCCCCGCTCGGCTCGCCTGCTGTCGCCGATCCCGGTGCCCCGGCAGATGCGCGACTGCCTCACCTTCGAGCTGCACCTGCGCAACGCCATCGCCCAGACCGAGAAGCGCACCGGCATCAAGCGGCCGTTCCCTGGCGATGGAGCACATCTTCGGCTTCGCCATCTTCAACGACTTCTCCGCCCGCGATGCTCAGGCCGCGGAGATGGCCGCACAGCTCGGACCTGCCAAGGGCAAGGATTTCGACACCGGCAACGCGCTGGGCCCGTGGATTGTCACGCTCGATGAGCTCGGTGATCCGCACAACCTGGCCATGGACGCGCGTGTCAACGGCGAACGATGGGGCGGCGGCAACTCCAGCCAGATGCATCACAAGTGGCCGGCGATCCTCGGCCACATCTCAGCAAGCGAGACGATCTACGCAGGGGAGATCATCGGCTCGGGAACCGTCGGCACGGGCTGCGGCTTCGAGATCGGCCGCGAGCTCAAGCACGGCGACGTCGTTGAGTTGCAGATCGAGAAGATCGGCGTCCTGCGGAACCGGGTTGTGCGCGAGTAGTACGCCGGTAGCGACCCTATCTGCAGCGTCGCCGTATCGACGCAGGAACGCTGGCCGCTGGCGCCGGACCTTCCACTTTAGCGGAGGCCGGGCTGCCGGGGTTCTCCGCGACGGGCATGGGACACCCTGCTCGCGCCGCACGGCACGCCACCGAAGGTCATCGCCAAGGTCAATGCTTCAGTGGGTGAGCTGCTGGCGGACGAGGATTTGCGCAAGGCGCTGCTGGAGCGCCCAGCCCGTACCGAGCGCCCCTGGCGCGCTGCGCGCCTTCATCGAAACCGAGCTATCGCCCTGGAGCGAAGTCGTGCGCGCGGCCGGCACGCGCATCGAATAGCTTGGCGTTGTCGGCTGCCCACCAGCTATTCCGCATCGGGCTGGGAAGCCGGCGCGGCCCGCTTGAAAGCATCGAGGTCCGTGGCCGCCGCTGCAATCCGCCCGATCGTCGGATATGGCGCCATATCGACCTGGAAGCGCGCGTGGTTGGCGACCTGCGCCACCAGGCAAATGTCGGCTAGCGTCGGCTTGTCGCCATGACAGAAACGGCCCGTCGCCCTGTCGCTTGCCAGCAGGGTCTCCAGTGGCCCAAAGGTCGCTTCCACCCAATGCCGGAACCAGGCGGCCACCGCGTCCTCGTCGGCGCCGAAGCGCGTGCGGATCTCGGCCAGAACGCGCAGATTGTTGATGGGATGGATATCGAGCGCGATCATCTGTGCAATGGCGCGAACGCGAGCGCGCCCGAGCGTATCGACCGGCAGCAGAGGGGGCTCGGGATAAGCCTCGTCGAGATACTCGATGATCGCGAGCGACTGCGTGAGCCTGGTGCCGTTCGCAAGCTCCAGCGTCGGGACGAGGCCCTGCCCGTTGAGGGCAAGATAGGAGGTGCTGAGCTGCTCCCCTTTGCGGAGATGGATGGCCCGGTAGTGGTAGGCGACCCCCTTCATCTTCAGCGCCACGCGCACGCGATAGGACGTCGAGCTGCGGAAGTAATTGTAGAGGCTCGGCCACCCAGGCTGGGACATGCTTCCAGCGCTCATGTGCCCACCCTCCTCGAGGTCGGGTCGCCGATCTCGATCTTGATCTCGCCGAGCCGGTCGATTCCTCCGGTCACGACGTCGCTCGCTACTATCGGGCCTACTCCCGCCGGCGTCCCAGTCATGATCAGGTCGCCGGGCGTAAGGCGTACCGAGCGGGAAAGGATCGAGATGATGTCCGGGACCGGCCAGATTAGGTCGGCGATATCGGCATCCTGCTTGATGCTGCCGTTGGCTGCGAGCCAGATGCGGCCGGAGGAGGGATGGCCGACCCGCTGCACCGGATGCAGAGGTGCGCACGGGGCTGACAGATCGAAAGCCTTGCCCCAGTCCCAGGGCCGCCCCTTGTCGCGCGCGGCGAGCTGCAGGTCGCGGCGCGTCAGGTCGATGCCGACCGCATAGCCGTAGACCAGTGACAGGGCGTCCTCCGCCGGAACGTCGAATGCCTCTTTGCCCATGGCCACCACGAGTTCGATCTCGTAGTGTAGGTTGCTCGTCTCAGGCGGGTAGGGGATGACCGCTCCGGTATCGACTACAGCATCGGCCGGTTTGGTGAAGAAGAAGGGCGGCTCCCGGTCGGGATCCTTGCCCATCTCGCGGGCATGAGCAGCGTAGTTGCGCCCGACGCAGAAGATGCGGCGAACCGGGAAACGCGCGCTTTCGCCGTCCACAGCGACAGACGGCCTAGCTGGCGGGGTGAGAACGTAATCGGTCACGGCTGCCGCTCCGTCAGGCGTTGCCGCGGTCTTCGCGGAAGAGGTCAAGCTTCTCCTGCACCGGGCGGTCCGAGCAGGAGAACAGGACGGCCTCGTCGTCGGCTTCGTGGGTCACCCAGTGCCAGCTCGGGGCCACGAACACGTCCTTGGGTCCCCATTCGAACACCTGATCCCCGATGCGGGTACGGCCGCGGCCCTCGACTGGTACGAATACCGTGGCGTCGGTCGAGCGGTAGCGCGACGTCTTGAACCCCTTGGGCAAGAGCTGGATGAAGGTGCCGATGGTCGGCATTGCGTAGTCGCCGGTGACAGGATTGGTGTAACGCAGCTTCAGCCCCTGGCAGGCATCCCACTCATCGCGCGCTTTCATGCGCTCCAGCGCAGCCCGGGTGCCTCGATAGGGGTAGTTAAACACCGGCGAGGTCTTGGCGGCCCTCGCGAGC
>Ga0209382_10006977_pt1 | contig 14459 bp, 9 predicted proteins | sample SoiMetdeltSBSDD5_FD_187599 | JGI IMG/M metagenome (GOLD analysis project Ga0209382, IMG submission 187599) | Bulk soil microbial communities from a Populus tree surrounding site in Tennessee, USA - Soil MetaG P. deltoides SBSDD5 (SPAdes) (version 2) | ecosystem: Environmental > Terrestrial >... | reverse complement strand
ATCAGCATTTCGCTCACCCTTTTGACTGGCAATGGTCTTGCCGGAAGTTCCAGTATTGGCTCAACAATACGCCTGGACTAATTCGTTGCAAAACTTAGTTTACAAACCACTAGCTACCAGCCGCCAACAACCAGCAACGGATTCACGAGTCACGCATCACGAATACTATTCTGACTCCTATCTCCTAACTTCTATTCTTCCTCCCCCCCCACCACGCTCTTCCACTCCCCATGAATCCCATCCTCGGTCACGCCGTAAAAGATGCGCGGTTCGCCGTCGGAGCGCTGCACTAAATCGTAGCGGGTCACGCCGCCTTTATGCGTCTTCTTCCACAAACCCAGGTCGCCATGCCAGACCACTTGCGCCGGATCAGGCGGGCCGGCTTCGCGCTCGCTGATGGCGTAGTGCCACAGCTTGCGGGCCGAAGCGCGCGTGACGTTCTTGACGACATTCCCGTTGCGCAGATCACGCATGGTGTGATACTGCCGGCCATCGCGTTCTTCCGTCGCCACGATCTCCACGCCCGTGCGCGGCGGCCCGACCGAGTCCGAGGTCGGAAGCGCAATGGACGCCGGCGCCGACTCTGGCGCTTGATCAGCCCCCAACTCCAAGACGGCCTCCGGTCCGCGGCCTTCCTGATCATGCACCATCTTTTCGGTTTGGAGAGACTTACCCCGCAGCACCAACTGGACGATTTCATCTCGGACAGCCAGCGAGGTCTCCGCTTCCTCCCGCACGTAAATTTTGTTGTCGTCCATGGCGTACGGCGGATCGTCGCCGCGCGGGACGAGGATGCGAATCACCGTCTTGCCTTTCGTTTCCAACGTATCAACCGTGCAATCCAAGCTCGGCGTGATCATCTGATCAATGGCGGAGTGGAGTTCTTTAACGGTCTGAGGCAGATTGTTCACGCCCACCGGCGGCGGCGCGGCCTCCGCACTCACCCCAATGTAGAGCGTTCCGCCATTGGTATTCGCGAAGGCGCAGACATCCGAGACAACGGCATGCAATTTGCCGCCCCGCTGCGTGGCGGACTCATGAAAATCCTGGACAATGCTTGGGCCGGCTTCGCGCGCTTCTTGAACATAATCGAACTCGTCCGGCGATTGGCCGTTGGCGGAATGCGGGCGCGTGCGCGCAAAATCATTACTCAGAAAGAGCTGCTGCAACGCCTCGAAGGTGACTTCCTCAAGCAATACATCCGTGGCGCGGTCACCGACGCCCAGATTTTTGGAGTTGTTGGGATCGCGCCGCAGCCGGTGCGCGTCCGAGCCTTGAATGCAGTGCATCCGGCGCGGATATTCCGGCTTGGAACCGTTGAAGAAAGCCGCCGTGGAGCGCCGGCCCTTCTGTTCGAGGTCGGTGACTTCTAAAGCATGCAGGTGAACATCCTGAGTGTAAGCGATCTTGGTCTGCCCCCCAAACCCAAAGCCACGCATCGCCACCCCGTTCGAGGAATTGGCATGCGCCGCAATCACCAGCCCGCCCGCCTGATTAATGAGCCGATACGCGGTGAGCACATCGGCCGTGGCGCCGACCGTGGCCGAGCCCAGGTCGAGTTGATCACCCGGCACGTTCAGCGAGAGCAGCAGATGCTCCATCTCCCGGACGGGCGTCTCCGGCGAAAAAATGCCCAGGATGTGAAAACCAAACGTGGCGGTGAACTCAAAGCCGGGCAGGACCAGAATTTTACCGAGCAGCCGCCGATATTCAGTCAGGCGCTGCTTCTCCTCCGGGCGCAGGCGCTGCAAGCGCTCCAACAGTTCGAGTTCGTCCAATTCACTGCGCAAATGCCGATAACCGGCGACCGTGTTGTGATCCGCAAACGCGAGGAGGTCCAGGCCGCGCGCCTCGGCGCGCTGCAAGAGGTCGAGATAAGAAACCTGCGGCTCCTGATAGTCGCTGGAAGCCGGGGTATGTAAATGCAAATCCATCGCGCGCCAGGTCATGGCGCGCTTTTTTGATGAGTTTCGAGTCACGAGAGAACTTTCTTGAGGAGCGCTGAGAGTTGATCAGGTGGATAGGGCTTGAGGATAAACGCGGTGGCCCCGGAGGCCTTGGCTTGGTCTTCCACATCCATCCCCGAGGACATGACGACCGGGATGGACTTCAGCACCGCGTCTTTACGCAGTTGGCGCAGCAACTCCAACCCATCCACGTCGGCAATGTGCACATCCATTAAAATCGCGTCCGGCTTTTCGGACAGGGCAGTGGGGAGCACGACCTCGCCGCGCGGCGCGAGGACGACCGCGAAGCCATCCAACTCTAAAAGCGTCTTGAGCAGCGAGTTCATCGTGCGGTCATCATCAACGATCATTACTTTTTTAGGCACTGAGAATTTTCCTTATTGGTAGCTGGCGGCTAGCAGTTGGTGGCTGGTTGCTGGCCGCTGGTTGCTGGCCGAAGGTGGCCCTTGCACCTTGGTCCTTGATTTGGGATTTCGCGTTCTTTGCGCTTGGGATTTGGGATTTTTTCCTTTGCCCTTTGAGCCTTACTTTGGGAGTTGGGATTTAATCCTTTACCCTTGGTCCTTTGTCCTTGGTCTTTCGTCCTTCGTCCGACGTTTTCTTCTTTCCGTTCGAGTGAGAGGCTAACCGCCGATGGCCATTCTTCTGCGCCGCCGAAGGTTCCAAGGCTGCCTCAAGCACATCTTCCACTCGATCGGCGAGCACAAAGTGAATGCTCTTCCGAACTTCATCGGGTATGTCATCCAAATCTTTCTCATTCCGTTTGGGGATGATGACCGTCTTCAGTCCGGCGCGGTGCGCGGCCAGCACTTTTTCTTTCAAGCCGCCGATGGGCAGCACCTGTCCGCGCAACGTGATCTCACCCGTCATTCCCACATCCGAACGCACGGGGCGGCCGGAGATCAGCGAGGCCAGCGCGGTGGCCAGGGTCACGCCCGCGCTCGGCCCATCTTTAGGCGTTGCGCCAGCGGGAACATGCACATGAATATCGTGCTTGGCGAAAAAATCTTCTTGAATCCCTAAACGTTTGGCATTAGCCCGGATGTAAGACAGTGCGGCGCGCGCGGACTCCTGCATCACCTCCCCCAATTGGCCGGTGAGTTGGAAGCCTTTGCCCCCGGGCATTTGGGTGGCCTCGATGAAAACTATTTCGCCGCCGACCGAGGTATAGGTCAACCCCGTCGCCACGCCCGGTTGCGAAGTCCGCTCGGCCACTTCTTCCGTGTAGAAAAATTCGGGCTTGCCCAAGTATTCGGTAATTTCTTTTGAATCAATGGTGGCGGAGGTTGTTTTACCCTCGGCGATGCGGGTCACGACTTTACGACAGACGGAACCAATCTGCCGCTCCAAATTGCGGACGCCCGCCTCCCGAGTGTAGTGGCGGATGAGCGTCTGCAAGGCTTCGGTCGAGAATGAAATTTCTCCGGGCCGGAGTCCGTTCTCCCGAATCTGGCGCGGGATCAGGTAGCCCACGGCGATCTTGATCTTTTCGCTCTCCGTGTAGCTGGAGAGCATCAAAATCTCCATCCGGTCACGCAAGGGGCTGGGGATGGGGTCCAGATAGTTGGCGGTGGTGATGAACATGACCTGCGAAAGATCGAACGGCACGTCCAGGTAATGATCCCGGAACTCACGATTCTGCTCGGGGTCAAGGACCTCCAAAAGCGCGGAAGCCGGGTCGCCGCGGAAGTCCATCCCCATCTTGTCTACTTCGTCTAACATGAATACCGGGTTCTTCGTCTCCACCCGGCGCAGCGCCTGCATGATGCGCCCCGGCAGCGCGCCGATGTAGGTACGCCGATGCCCGCGGATTTCGGCCTCGTCGCGCACGCCCCCCAGAGACATGCGGAGGAACTTGCGGCCGAGCGCCCGCGCGATGGACTGCCCCAGGGAGGTTTTGCCCACGCCCGGCGGCCCAATGAAACACAGGATGACGCCCTCGCGCTCCCGGCGGATGTAATCTACGATGGGCGCGGATTCCGGTTCAGCGTCCGGCGCCTGATCCGCTTTGCGCTCGGCGCGCAGTTTGCGAACGGCGAGATATTCCAGGATGCGCTCTTTGATATCGCCCAGACCGTAATGATCTTCATCCAACACGCGGCGCGCGTGCGGCACGTCGAGGTTGTCTTCGGTGAGTTTACTCCACGGTAGGCTGATGAGCCAGTTGAGGTAGGTCCGGATGACGCCATACTCCGCCGCGGCCGTGGGCAGCTTGGCCAGCCGGTCCAGTTCCCGCCGCGCCTCCTTGAGGGCTTCTTCCGGCATGCCCGCTTCGGCGATCTGCTGCCGCAGGGACTCGACTTCAACCGCCTGCTCATCCCCCTCCCCTAATTCGCGCTGAATGGCTTTCATTTGCTCGCGCAAGAAATACTCGCGCTGCATTTTTTCCATTTCCGTGTGGGCTTCGGTTTGAATCTTCCGGCCCAATTCCAGCACTTCCAATTCCTTAGCGAGCAACACCATCAACCGCTTAAGTTTTTCGGTGACGGAGTCGAGTTCGAGGACTTCCTGCGCGTCGTCCAAATCCATGCGCTGATAGGTGGCGACAGTGTAAGCAAATTGCCGGGGTTCTTCCACCCCCAGCGCTGCCGCCAGCAATTCATTCGGCAGCGAAGGAACCAGTTCCCCCAGACGCTGGAACTGTTCGCCCACATTCCGCATGAGCGCTTTGACTTCCAGGCCCAGCTCAATGGACTCCGGCGCTAGCTGAATGCGCGCGCGCAGATAGGGATCGGTCGCCACAAACTCGACCAATTGGAAACGAGCCAGACCTTGCACGAGCATGCGGATAGTGCCATCCGGCGCGCGGAACAAACGGTGAACAATGGCCGCGGTGCCAACGCGATACAGATCCTCCGGCCCGGGGGTTTCCAGTTCAGGATTTTTGGAGGCGACTAACCCGATGATGCGCTGCCCGCTGGCCGCGTCATCCACGAGTTTGACCGAGCGCGGCTGACCGACGGTGAGTGGGACCGCAGTGAGTGGATAGACGACGACCCCGCGCAAAGGCAAAATGGCGAGGGTTTCCGGGATCACGATTCGGTTTTCAGTTTCGGGAGCTTCCGCTTCGCCGTTGCCACCGGCCTGACTACTAGCGAGTTTGGGGATAATGGGCACAAGCGACAGCCCAGGCAGGCCCACTTCAAATTCTTCGAGTGGCAGGTCTTCTAAATTCAGAGCCGCAGTGTTCCATTTCGTGGCAGTCATTCCAACCTTTTTAGAATTAGGTGACTATCACGGGGGCAACACTGCACCGGAAATTTCAATGTCAGATTGCCCCCGTGACGGTCACCTACCCCGATTATTTCAAGTCTAAGCCCGAGGGCCGCTTTAGCTTGGGCAAGCTCAACCGCAAGAAGCCGTCCCGGTATTCAACCTGAATGTTGCTTTCGTCTATCGGGCCGGGCAATTCGACCTCGCTGCGAAACTCGCCAAAATGCACTTCCATTTGGTGATAGGCGCGGCGCTCCGGCCCGGGGTCCGCGCGCACGCCGCCAACGCTCAACCGGCGCTCATTTAAAGAAACGGAAAAATTGGCCGATTCGACACCCGGAATTTCAACCTGAACCACAATCTGATCATCCGTTTCATAGACATCTGTCGGCGGCCGCCACAGGTGGCTGCGCCGGTCTAACATCCAACCCGTGCCAGGCTTGGTCGCGCCGGCAAAAAGGACTTCGTAAAATGCGGCTTCTTCTAAGGGGCCGGTTTTTCGGGGTCTGTTGGCGGTCATAGCGCTACCCTCCACCTTATTTAACGTATCTATTTGAGATTCTACCACAGGAGGGAAGCGAGGACGAACGACAGAAAAAGAAAAAGGGCCAAGGATAAAGGACCAAGGACAAAAGACCAAGGGCAAAGGACTAAAGACAGATTGCCAAACTCGGTCGTTACTGCTAATCAGTATCCCAGCGGCAAGCCGCCCAACAAAGTGGAGTAGAAAGGCCACGGATGTTACCCCAAGTAAGGATAAGTGTTCTAATCACCCTCCTGACCCTCCCGGCTTGTTTGCCCATTTCACTCGCAACGACTACACCGCTGGTGACAACCACGCTGGTTAGCCCTCCACCGAATCTTCCTCCCCTGAAGCTCACCCCCACCCCTTCGACTTTGGTATCCCCTCCCGCCTCAGAGACAGAGGGGAGCCTTTACCTGATGATGTTTCCAAGCTATGAGGTTATTAAAATTAATTCTCTCTCCGAGCCGATTTCCATCACTATCCAAGTGATTAACATATCGCCGCCCGGTCCTGGGCCTGGAGCCACTACAACAATTGGTGCAGCATTACTCAGCAGCTTTTCTCATTTTTCCCAAAAGATTGCGTATTGGGTCAGAAACGAGCACGGTGAACTCTGGATTTCGGATTTGGCCTATGCTCATCCGCAGCCAGTGTTTGTTGATACCCAGGATGCGTATCTGACACAATCCGCCTTCGCCTACAGTTGGCTCCGTTTGATCTGGTCCCCCGACGACCGCCACCTGATCGTAGATGCCAGTTTGTCTGACGCACCCAGCCTGATCTACAATCTCCAAGCTCAGACGTTAGCCCCCTGGCCATGGAACTGTAATATGATTGGACACTCACCTCGGAGTGGACGCGTAGCGCTCTGGTGTGCGGCTTCGAACAGATCGAGCAACTATGCGGTCATGGAGTGGGGCGGGAAAATTTGGTACACGGATCAACGCCCAACCAATGTCTTGGTCAAATATGCCCCTGGTCAGAATCCAACCTGGGGCTGGTCACCCGCTGGCGATCAAGTTGCATTTTTCGATCCTCAGGAGGCAGAAGGAAATTTATTGCTGGCGAGCGCTGAAGGGATTAGACTGAAAACTCAGCCCGGAAGCACTTATCTGGCAAACCCGTTCTCCTATTCGTTTGACTTCTCAACTCAGTATCCTATTCAATGGTCACGGGATGGCCAAAAGCTTCTCATTTATGCCAATAGCCAACGCTGCCCTGACCTATTGAGTATGATGAGCGGCTTGGCAGAAGAACACCCCTGTTGGCAAGTGCTAGATGCGTACACAGGGGAGAGGCTGTGGTCACCGCTGGATATAGACTTCTTGTGGCCGGATGAGGAGATGGAGGAGACCAGGGTGCAATCGGCTGTTTTCTCTCCGACCGGAGAATACCTAGCCCTGGGTATTTTTAGAGGAGGGCCACGCGATACGGTGATAGCAAATATACAAGCAAAGACAGCGACTATTCTGGGGAACTATCTCGGAAGTATGTATTGGGCTCCCTAAGAGGAGAAATCACAAAGCAGTTATATCTAATCCTAGCAGACTAAATTCAGCCTTCGTCGTTATTACTGCCGCACAATCTGTCCGTCCTTCAAATGCCAGATGAAATCCGCATAGTCGTCTACTAACGCATCATGCGAAGCCATCAGCAGCGTGACCTTTTCTTCCTGGACGATGCTCTTAAAGAGCGCCAGGATTTCGCGCGCGGTGGTGCTGTCTAATTCGCCGGTGGGCTCGTCGGCCAGGATCAGGCGCGGATGATTGGCTAAAGCGCGGGCAATCGCCAGCCGTTGTTGTTGGCCGCCGGACATCTCGTAGGGCCGATGATGAATCCAGCGACTGAGGCCCACCAAGCCCAGGCAGTGCACAGCCCGGTCATGCCGTTCCTTGCCAGGCAGGCCAATGATGCGCAGCATCAACTCCACGTTCTCATAAGCCGAGAGAGTCGGCATCAGGCTAAAGGATTGGAAGATAAACCCCACCTGCTCCCGCCGCCATTGCGTGAGTTGATTGTCATTCATCTGCGCCAGTTCGCGCCCAAAGACGCGCACCACGCCGGAGGTCGGCTGGTCTAAACCACCCAGGCAGTTGAGCAGGGTCGTTTTGCCACTGCCCGAGCGCCCCTTCAAGGCAATCAAATGGCCGGCTTCTATATCCAAATTTACGCCCCGTAACGCCGGCACTTCTTGCGCGCCAAGCTTGTAGACGCGCCAAAGATTCTCGGTCTGAATCACATAGCCGTTGCCGTTCGCGCCGGGAACCCTATCTTCCGTCATCACAACTTCCTCTGTTTCTCACCACCCGGCCACAGACGATTCACCCAGCCGCGCCACCCGCCCCGAGAACGCGGCATCGGCACCCTATCGGCCACGGGCGTTTGAGCCGCGTGCGTGTGCGCCGATTGCGGCGCCGGCCGAATTAGGATGCCTTCCTCCGCCATTTCCAAGCGAGCGCGGCCTTTAATTTTGAAATGCTCCAGATACTCTTTAGGTACTTGCAGCCGACCGGCTGAATCCAGGACCACCAACTCCTCAAAGACTTCCTCGGGTTGAGCCTCGCTCGCTTCGGTCCCGGGCGTGGCCGACTCGGCTGCCGGAGTTATCCGGACCGATTGACGCACCGTTTCGGTGGCCGTCTTGCCATCGCGGATGGCAACCACCCGGTTGACATGCCGGGCAATCCCCGGATCATGGCTGACGATGAGCGTCGTGAGGCCATACTCGCGATTCAAGTCTTGAAAGGTTTTGTAGATGGTGAGCGCGGTGGCCGAATCGAGTTCGCCGGTCGGCTCATCTGCTAGCAGTAGCGAGGGATTATTTGAGAGGGCGACGGCGATGGCGACGCGTTGCTGCTCGCCGCCCGACAATTCCGAAAGCTGATGGTGCTGCCGATCCGCTAACCCGACTGCTTTCAGCAGTTTCTCGGCCCGTTGGCGTTTGCGCGCGCCGGCCAGGCCGGCCAACGTCATCGGCAATTCGACATTTTCCAAAGCATTGAGATAAGGCACCAAATTGCGGGAGCCTTGCTGCCAGACGAAACCGACCTTGGCCCGCCGATAGCGATTCAAAGTCCCATCTGACATTTTGAGCAGGTCATAGCCATCCACCCACACTCGACCGGCGGAGGGCCGATCAATCCCGCCCAAGATATTCATTAAAGACGATTTGCCGCTGCCGCTCGCGCCGACAATCCCCAAGAGTTCGCCGGGCGTGACGACCAGGTCCAAGCCCTGGAGCGCCACCACTTCCAACTCGGCGATCTTGTAAATCTTGACGAGGTTGTCGCAGATGATAAAAGGTTCAGGAGACATAGTATTTACGTGACCCGTGAGGCGTGACCCGTGAAATTCACGTATCACGGGTCACGAGTCACGGCACAGTCTATAGAAATCCCTGGGTCATTACGCCGTCTCACCCAACTTGATCGCCTGGAAAATCTTCATCCGCAGCAGCAAAGCCGCCAAAGCGCCGAGGGCCGCTATAAATAGCAAACCGAACAACAAGTAGATTCTGAAGACGGCCGGCCACGCAATCTCGACCACATACGGCGGAATGCGAGTCGAAACCTCCGTGCCCACCTGGAGATACGGAATGAACAACTTGCTGACCCAGCCTCCCAGCGCCGTGCCCGCCGCCGACCCAATCAGAATTAAGAAAGCCAATTCCCACGTAAGAAAAGCCGTCATTTGGCCGGAGGAGAGGCCCACCGCGCGCAAGATGCCCAGTTCAATAAAGCGCCGGCGGAAAGAGAACAACGCGTAGAGCAAGAAACCCAGCACCGTCAGGATCGCCGCCGCGGCAAAGCCGACCGAGAGCAGGCCAAAAAGTCCCTGGCGCTCCGGGCGCTGTTGTTCAACCGAAATTCTAAACGGCGCCGAATCCCAATCCAAAAGCCTGATCTGGAGATTACGCACCCCCTGAGCCACTTGAGTATAATCCGCATTGGGGAGCGTCTTGATCCAGACATCATACGGAAATTCTCCACCGGCTTGTTCATAGAGATAATCCAAATTGCCGACGAAGAGCTGTCCTTTACCGGGATACCAGGTGGGGAAAAGATCGAACGCCCCCACCACTTTCGCGTTGAGGGTCGTCTGCTGACCATACATGGACAACGATAAACGCAGAGGATCGCCAATGCCGAGCGCATTTTGCGACATGTAACTGCGCGGAACCAGGATGCCTTCCGGGGTCGTCGCTAACGCATTCATCAGCGCTCCCAGCGAGATGGGGGCAAAATCCCGTCGCCAGAAAGCGGCTTGAGGAAAGTCCACTCGATCAATCCCCATAAACGTTCCCACTTGGGAGCCGCTCGCCGTGAAGGCCGTGGTCTCAAAGCTCCCAACCCGCGCGGCCGCTTGGACGCCCGGTATTTTGAGATGCTCAGAAACGGGGAGGAAAAGCCAACGCGGCCCATCACCGCTGGCCGAGGGGAGTCCGGTATTGATACCGAGAGGGTTTTCCACCTCTGTGCCGGTCCTCTCTCCCAACTCGGAGAGATTCATATCCGCGCCAATCTGGTAATACGTTTGGTCATGCAGATGATGATCCAGCGTCTGCGCTAAGGAAGCCGTGAAGGCCGACAAGCTGAGCGTGAGCACCAACAGGACAAGCGGCGCCGTGTAGAACCCGGGGGTGCGCGCGAGATGCCGGGCGGCCAGCAGCAGCCCCACACTTTTCGTGTGAGAAACGAGCCAGGCAATCCCCATCATCACCGCCGGCAGCAGGCGCAGCAAGAAAAGCGTGAGCGCAAAAATTCCCAGGGCCGGCACCAGGAAGAGCAGCGGATTCTGGAAAGGATCGCGGACCGCAACCGCGCCGGCCAGTGGCAGGACACTGCCCTGCTGCCGCAGGACGTACGCGCCATAGGCGGCCGGGATAAACAGCAACACATCCAGCCAGGCTCGCTGCCACCAGGGCGGCCGCAAAGCGCGCGCACGTTCCTGCTTATAAGTGACAATCGTGTGGCGGGCGGCGCCAATCGTCGGTAAGATTTGCGCGATCATGGCCAGGGCCACCGCCGCCAATCCGAAGCGCAGCGTGGAGGCATCCAAATAGATTTTCAAATCCGAGGGCGCGGTAAAGTTCAGAAAACTCCGAGATTTGCCGATAAGATACGCAATGAACTGACCCAGAGGCGAGCCAAACACCAGCGCCACCAATCCCAAAAATAGGCCTTCCAAAGCAGCGATTCCAATCACTTGGATGGCCGTCGCGCCTCGACTGCGCAGCACGGCGATTTCGTTGCGCTGCCGGCTAACCGAAAGCCCCACGACCAAGCCGATGAACGCCAAAATTAGCCCGACGATGGGAATGCTGAAGGCATAAAGGAAAATGGTGAGCACCGCCGCCGCCCGCCGGTATTTTTGCAGGCTCTCCTCCGGCGAGACATCCAGGCGCGTCTTAGGCAGCAAGCTCACGGCCCGCTGGCGCACAGTGGCAATCCGGCTCAAGAGGCCGGGGACCTCACCGGAACGGACCTTCGAGCCATCCATCACCAGATACCATTGCGCCAAATAAATCTCATCGCTCAAATAAGAACTGATCCGTCCGGTGAAAGTGGCTTCGGGAATCAGCAACAAATCATCCGCGTTCGAGGGCGCGCAGCACCAGAACTCCGCCTCCGGGTCCGTCGGCTTCCAGACGCCAGCAATCTGCACGGGAATCTGGGACACTTCCTTTCCGCTGGCCGTATCCCGCTGGTGAAAAGCAATATAGGTCTCGCCGACTTGTAAGCCGCGTTGCAGCGCAAACGGCTCCGTGATCATAACTTCCACGACGCTCTCAGACGATGGTTCGGCGACCGCCGGGAAATTTCCCTCAACGAGAGTCACCTGCTGCTCTAAATTGCTGATGAAGGCGAAACTGACCCAGCCGAGAGGGCGATTCTTGACATCCGTGTAATTAACCGTTCCTTGAGGAAAGAGTTGGAAGGTGTCCGTTTTGAAATGCCGGATTAGAAACTTTTCCGGTAAGCCCAGCCCGGTGGCCGCCGGCCCGGCGAGGTAGGTATTGACCGCCTCGGTATTTTCTAATTGGATTGAGCCATCCCAGGAGCCCAGATAACGGAACAGAAAAGAGAAGGCCGGTGGTGTACCGGCCTTTTCTTCCTCGGAAGTATCGAGGCCGAGATTGCCGCTTAAGACGCGATAGTAGACGGCGTCCGCATACAGCGGAACACTCATCGTCAGCGCGACGGAGGCCACCAAGCCAAAGACCGTCGCTAAAGCAAGGCCGCGTTGAGAGAACAAACGCTTGGTGGCAACAACGCAAATGGCCCAGATCCGAAAGAGTGCGCTCATGTCAGATTCAAATCAATCCTTTTTAATCACGAATAAGACGAATAGGCCGAATCGCTTCGCGCGAATAAACCAAAAGAAAATTCGTGGTATTCGCGCGAAGTCGAAGCCTTCGGTCTTCGGGTGCGTATTCGAGTAATTCGTGATAAAAACTCTTGTAAACTGCGTAAGCCCAGTTCTCAAAGCAATCGCTTACAGCCCGACGACGACCTGTCCCTCGGTTACCCCCTCCAGAATCTCGACCCGATCATCGCTTTCAATCCCGACTTTGACATCCACCCGGTGCTGGCCGGTGTCTTCTTGTATGACGACAAACTTCCGGCCTTCAAAGGTGCGAATGGCTTGCGGTGGGAGCCAGAGCACATCCGCTTTGCGTTCCAAGATGACGATTACCCGCACCAAGTCACCCAGTTCGTAACCCCCCTCCAGCGGACTTTGATCTAATGTCACGCGCGCCGATTGCCCCTCCGTTCCGGCTTGAGCACCGCTGTCGTCTAAACTTCCGCTACCGTAAGGGAAAGGCAGACGACGGATGGAGCCGGTCAACTCTTCACCCGGCTGGCCGACAAGCGTCACGGTCGTCGGCAGCCCCTCCGAGAGTTTTTGCAATTCCGTGGTTTGTAAATCCGCGCTGACCTCCAGCCGGTTCACATCGGCGACAACCGCAACCGGCTTGAAGGCCTCCGCCCCCCGGCCCTCGGCCAGACCGGTCGTTTCGAGTATCTGTCCATCAAACGGCGCGATAATTTGCGTTCCGGTGATCGCCGCCGTGATTTGATCCAGCGCCAACTGCGCCAAAGCCACCTCATGCTCTTTAAGCGCTAATTCATATTTATTCGGAAATTGAGACTTGGCCCAATCCAAATTGATTTGGGCCATTTCGAGCTGGAGTTCGGCCTTCCGCTGATCATACGCCGAGCCGCCCGCGCCGGTCTCCAGGCTGGCCAGAAGCTGGCCGGCTTTGACCTTTTCCCCCCGTTTGGCGGACACCGACAGAATCCGACCCGCAACCCGGAAAAAAAGTTCCTGCTGGACCATGGGCGTAATGCGGCCGGTGAACTCCAGCTGCCGGATGACTTCCCCTTGCTGCACGGTATAGGTCGGTTTGGTCGGAATGATCGGCGTTGGGATCGGCGTAGGAGTGGGTGGCTCCGCCGTCGGGGCGCGCCCACATCCCACCAGTACCACGCAGACAAGAGCGAGGGCCCCCCAACGTAAAACTCGTTTCAACATAACTTCTCCATTCATCAATGAGCAAGAGCCTGGGTATACGGATGGCACAGAATTCTACCACACCGAAAAGATGGCGGCGGTTGTTTGCCTCCGACAAACTCCGGTGGGGTGGCCCAGACACTATCAAGTTGTAATAGAACGGGGGTGAGGTTGAGCTAGCCTTCGTCCAGGGGCAACCAAACATGGAAAGTTGTTCCGCGATTTACCTCGGTTTCAAGTTCAATTTTACCCTTGTGCAGCTCTACGATTTCCTTGACGATGGCCAGCCCCAGCCCGGTTCCAGGAATATTCGACTGGCTAACACGTTGTCCCCGATAAAAACGCTCAAACAGGTGTGGCTGATCTTCCGGGTCAATCCCCATCCCCGTATCCGAGACAATCAGTCCCACTTGCGGCGGATCAAGCGCTTTGTTGGTGACGACACGGCAGGTCACATAGCCGCCGCCCGGGGTGTAATGGATGGCGTTGGCGACCAAGTTCGTGGCGACTTGGATCAGCCGCTGACGCTCGCCGCGTACCCAACACAAGCTCGCGCAGGGTTCAAAGTCCAGATGCAAACCGGCCGCCTCCGCCCGCGGACGGTGCGCGGTAACAACCCGGGCGGCTATCGTATTCAGGTCTACTAATTCGAATTCTTCCTGGGGTAAACCTGAATCCAGGCGGGAGATACTCAAAATGTCTTCAATCAGATTGGCCAGCCGCGAGGTCTCCTCTTTGAGGATGCCCAGGTAGTGAGCCTGCTTATCCGGCTGGCCGCGTTCCAAGACGCTCAGATATAAGCTCAAGTTCGTGACCGGCGTGCGCAGCTCGTGAGAAACATCCGAGATTAACTTGGATTTCAACCGGTCAAGCTGCTTGAGCTGTTCATTGGCTTGGGCTAATTCAGCCGTGCGCTCCACTACCCGCTGCTCCAACGTTTCTAGCACCATAGCCCGATGCAGCGCGTTGCCCGTCATTTCCCCAATAGCCATCAGTACCCGGACATCGGCGGCGCCGATTTCGCTTTGGCGACCGATCCAGACCGCGCCCATCCCCTGCCCTTGGACCGTTAAGGAGACGCAGGCCACCGCGCGCACTTTGGATTGGGGATCGGCTTGATCAAAGAGGGGATCATCGTAAGCCGTGTTGTTCAAATAAAGCTGGCCGGTTTGAATCACCTGTCCGCTCACGCCCTCGCCCGCGGGTCGCCGCCGCCCCGTCCACCCGGCCCAAACCCC
>Ga0209382_10006976_pt1 | contig 14461 bp, 5 predicted proteins | sample SoiMetdeltSBSDD5_FD_187599 | JGI IMG/M metagenome (GOLD analysis project Ga0209382, IMG submission 187599) | Bulk soil microbial communities from a Populus tree surrounding site in Tennessee, USA - Soil MetaG P. deltoides SBSDD5 (SPAdes) (version 2) | ecosystem: Environmental > Terrestrial >... | reverse complement strand
ATTGTTGACCTTCCTGGCGAACGAATTTCCGCCGTGGCGGTCTCCAATGCGTAGCACAGTCAGGTACGGTTCAAAGTTGGACTTGGGTGCAATGCGCATACTGCTTTCGACTCATGCCGGGCTCACGCCCGCGAACCCCTGGAAGCGTGCTCCGCCTCTCAACGGTAATTCGATGAGCTTCGGGGAACTGGCGGGGCCACGCCGCAGGTAGAGGATTCGCGCTCCGAGTTCGGGGGATGCGAATCGCGCGTTTTCTGTAGCCGTAGCTTCGAGCGCGAGCGATGAATTCTCCCAGAGTGGGCATCTGGGAGAAACGAGGCGCCACGCAGTACTAGGCGGCAGCGCTTGGGGCGGCGATGCGCACCTGGGGCGCGGCAACCACGACGCCGTTGGATTTCAATACGCCGAGCTTGAACATCGGAGCGGGGAGCTTCAGTCGTGAGCGCCGGAACATCGTCCAGTACTTCTCTGGAGCACGGGGGAGATCGTGGAACGGTCGCTGGTTGTGGCGAAGTCGGACCGCTATGTGCCCCACAATGAAGAGCTGGAGAGCTCTGGACAGCTGTTGGAGTGTTTTCGCCTACACCACGAAGTCATGTTCGAGACATCGCGCGCAGAGCCAATCGCCCTCCTGAAACACGACCGCCCGAATCGCGTATTTCTTGGCTGCGCGGGATTTTCTCCCCATGCTGACGACGTTATCACTGTGCACGACGTCGCTCAAAGTACGCGGGGCCAGTCGTCGCGTCAACGTGCCTAGGAAGATACAGGCTGAGGCGCCCTGCGCCCTCTCCGCCGTTCGTGCAGACTCTCCAGCAGCACATAGAACACCGGCACGAACGGAATCGCCAAAAGCGTCGACGCAATCATCCCGCCAAACACCACCGTGCCAATCGCCTGCTGACTCGCCGCACCCGCCCCGGACGCCACCATCAACGGCACCACGCCCAGAATGAACGCGAACGATGTCATCACGATGGGCCGGAACCGGCGCCTGGTCGCTTCAACAGCAGACTCTGTGACAGACATGCCCTCTCGGTGCAAATCCCGAGCGAACTCCACAATGAGGATCGCATTCTTGCTCGCGAGCGCAATCATCAACACCAGACCAACCTGCGTGAACAGGTTGTTGTCGTAGCTGCGGCTCATCAGCGCCAGGAGCACGCCGACCAGGGCGATCGGGACGACGAAGATGACCGCGGCGGGAGACGTCCAGCTCTCGTAGAGAGCGGCCAGCACCAGGTACACGAGGGCCAGCGAGAGGGCGTAGATCAAGTAAGCCTGGTAGCCGACCTTCTTCTCCTGAAAGCTCGTCGAGGTCCAGTCGTACGACATGCCCTCCGGCAATGTCTGGGCGGCCAGCTGCTCCATGAGCGTCAGGGCCTGCCCGGAGCTGAACCCCGGCGCGGCGGAGCCGAAGATGGCCGCCGCCGGGTAGAGGTTATAGCGGGTGACCAGCTCGGTGCCCTGGACGCGCTTGACCTGGATCAGGGTGTTCAAGGGGACCATCCCCCCGTCCTGGTTGCGGACGTACAGGTGCCTCAGGTCGTCGGGCTCGAGACGGTAGCGGCTGTCGGCCTGGATGTAGACCTGGAAGACCTGGTTGAAGTTGTTGAAGAAGTTGACGAACGACGAGCCCAGATAGGACTGGAGCGCCTCGAACACGCTCGCCGGCTGGACCTGCAGCGACTCCGCCTTGGTCCGGTCGATGTCCAGGTAGAGCTGAGGGCTGCGATAACTAAAAGTGGTCGCGAGGCCTCGCAGGCTCGGATTGGCATTTGCCGCCTGCACGAGCTCGCCGGTGTTCCGCTGCAGCTCGGCCAGGCCCAGGCTTCGGCGGTCCTCCACCATCATCTGGAAGCCGCCCGTCTGGCCCAGGCCGCGGATCGGCGGAGGAATGGCGACGAAGAGAAAGGCTTCCTGGATGTCGCTCAGCTGGCGATTGAGGCTGGCGACGATCCGGTCCTGGCTCAGGGCCCTGCCGCGCTCCTTCCAGCCCTTGTACACGACGAACGTCGCCGAATAGTTCGGCACGTTCGCGAAATCCAGAACCGAGAGGCCGCCGATGGTCACCCAGGCATCGACACCCTCAGTGCGCCGGAGAATAGCGTTGACCTTTTCCGCGACCTCGCGCGATCTCGGCTGCGATGAGCCTTCGGGCAAGACGGTCACGATGATCGCGTAGCCCTGGTCCTCGGTCGGGAGGAAGCCGGTGGGCTGGCGTACGAATCCCCAGGCGGTCACGGCCACGATGACGACGAACACGATGGCCATGAGCGCGGGCCGCTTCACCATCCGGCTGACGACGCCCACGTAGAAGTCGGTGCTCTTCTGAAACGCCCGGTTGAAGCCTCGGTAGAACACGTTGGGTGGTTTGGTGCCGCGAGGTCTCAACCACGTCGCGCACTGGACCGGCTTCAAGGTCAGCGCGTTGAGGGCGCTGATGACGGCGGTCGCGGCGATCACGAGCGCGAACTGGCGGAAGATCTGACCGGTGATGCCCGGCAGGAACGCGGCCGGGAGGAAGACGGCAACGAGCGCCAGCGTGATCCCGACGACAGGCCCCGTCAGCTCCTGCATGGCCTTGATCGTGGCGTCCTTTGGAGACATCCCGGTGTCGATGTAGTGGGCGCTGTTCTCCACGATGATGATCGCGTCGTCGACGACGATGCCGATGGCCAGGATCAGTGCGAAGAGCGTCATGAGGTTCACGGTGAAGCCGAGCATGGCCATCGCAATGAACGCGCCGATGATCGTGACCGGCACGGTCGTGGCCGGCACGAGCATCGCCCGCAAGTTCTGCAGGAAGACCAGGATGACGATCAGGACCAGCACGCCGGCGATGAACAGAGTCTCGTAGACGGCGCGGATCGCCTCGCGGACGAACAGGGTGGTGTCGTAGCGGATCGCGTACTTCATGCCCTGGGGGAACTGCTTGCTCATGTCGGCCATGGCCGCGTAGACCTGATTGGCGACCTGAATGGCGTTGGCGCCCGGCAGGGCGAACATCACGATCTGCGCCGACTTGTGCCCGCTGAATCTCGAAAAATTGCTGAAGCTCTGCTGGCTCAGGTCCACCCGGGCGACGTCGCGCAGCCGCACCACTTGTGGCGCGGTGCCGCTCGCGTTCTTGACGATGATCTGCTCGAACTGGCTGGCGTTGGAAAGCCGGCCGAGGGCGTTGATCGTGAACTGAAAGGGCTGGGCGTCCGGCACCGGCGGGGCACCGAGCCGGCCGGCCACGACCTGGACATTCTGGCCCTGGATGGCGGTCAGGACATCGGCGGTCGTGATCCCGAAGCTCTGGAGCCTTTTCGGATCCAGCCAGACCCTCATGCTGTAGGGACCGGCCCCGAAGATTCTCACCTGGCCGACGCCGGGGAGCCGGGCCAGCGGGTTCTGCAGATTGATGAGCGCGTAGTTGGAGAGAAAGATCTCCTCGAACCGGTCGTCGTCGGAGTAGAGGCTGGCGACCAGCAGGATGTTCGGCGAGACCTTTCGCACGTTGACGCCCTGCGCTTGCGCGCCGCCCGGAAGCTGGGACACCGCGCCGTTGGCGAGGTTCTGGACCAGGGCCAGCGACGTGTCGAGCTCCGTCCCGACGTCGAACGTGACGGTCAGGGTGTACGTGCCGTCGCTGGAGCTGACGGACGACATGTAGATCGAGCCTTCGACGCCGTTGATCGCTTGCTCGAGCGGCTGCCCGACCGTCGCCGCGACGACCTCGGCGCTCGCCCCGGGGTAGGAGGAGGTCACCTGGATGGTCGGCGGGACGATTTCGGGATACTGGGCGACGGGCAAGATGTACAGGCACACGGCCCCGATGATGACGGTGATGAGCGCGATGACGTTGGCGAAGATGGGGTGGTCGATGAAGAACGCGGAGATCATTGCCCTGGCTTTGCGGGGGGCGGGGGCGTGTCGCCTTCACGCTGCGGCGTGACTTGTCGTCCGGGCGCGGCTCTCAGCAGACCGTTGACGACCACCGATTCCTTCCCCGTGAGGCCGTCGTCGATGGCGCGCAGGGCATCCACGGAGCCGCCGGTCTTGACGGCGCGGCGCTCCACGACGTTCTTCTCGTTCACCACGAGGACAAAAGCGCCCTGCTGGTCGTTGCCGACCGCCACCTCGGGCACCAGCAATGACGATTTCTGCCCGAGCGGCACTCGCACCCGTGCATACAACCCCGGGAGAATCCGGCCGTCCTTGTTCGGGAGGATGCCCCGCATGAGCAGGCTCCCGGTGGTGGTCGTCAGGCTGATGGCGGCAAAGTCGAGGTGCCCCTGATGGGGGTAGCCGTCCTCACCGGGCAGGCCGGCCTGCACCGACCACGTCCGCGAATCCGCCGCCCCAGGGATCCCGCCCGCGCGCTTGCGCAGGCGGGCCAGGTCATAGTCGCTGATGTTGAAATAGACGTAGATCGGGTCGATCTGGTTGATCGAGGCCAGGACGGTGTTTCCGCCTGACCCGACCAGGTTGCCGGGATCGACCTGCCTTCTATCCATGCGCCCGTCGAACGGAGCCGCGACCAGCGTGTAATCGAGATTGAGCTTCGCCAGGTCTCGCTGCGACTCCGCCGACTTCAGATTTGCCTGCGCCAGATCACGCTGGTAGCGCCAGTTGTCGAGATCGGACTGTGTCCCCGCGTTGTGCTGAAGCAAGTTCGTGAAGCGAACGAATTGGGATTCGGCGTACAGAAGCTGTGCCCGGAACTGCGAGATGGCGGCTTCGGCTTGCCGCAAGTTGTCCTCGTACGTATTGCGCTGGATGACGAAGAGCGGCTGGCCTTTCTTGACGATCTGCCCATCCTGGAACAGCACCTGCTCGAGATATCCCGCGACGCGAGCGACGAGCTGCACCGTGTAGATGGCCTGCGTGTTCCCGGTGAGCTCCAGATAGTCGGTCACCATCCGCTGCTGCGGCTGGGCGACCGTCACCTTCGGCGGAGGCGGCGGCTGTGGTTTCGGTGTGTCTTTGCAGCCCGCCAGGAGCGCGGCCAGCGCGGATATCGCGATCCAGCCCGAGATGCGTGTGGTTGCGCGAAAGGTCTGGATCACCAATCTGGGAGCCGAGGAGTGGACTTAGGTTGACGGGTGGCCGGCAGATTGTAGGTCGCGGGGGCGAGCAATCCGCCCCAGTTCGTGCGCCGTTCCATCTCTGCCTTGATGTCGGGAGGCACCAGGTCCTGGCCCTCCCTGATCTCCCAGCCGCCGCCAAGCGCACGATAGATCCCGACGAGGCTCGTGGAGATGTTGCCCACCGTGATCGCCAGGCTGTCCTGCTGAGCCAGGAGCGTGTTCTGCGCGGTCAGGACGGTCGTGAAATCCGTGATGCCTTCCCGGTACTGGATGACGGCGATGTCGAGAGCCTTCTTCGCTGAGGTAACGCTCTGGGCCAGGATCTCCGCCCGGTCCTGTGAGCGGAGGAAGGCGATCAGGTTGTCCTCGACGTCCCGCTGGGCCGAGAGCACCGCGTTCCGATAGGCAATGACGAGCTGCTGGAACGCCGCATCCTGGGCGCGGACGTTGTTCGTGATCTGGCCGTAGTTCAGGATGTTCCACTGAACGGAGGGGCCGGCCTGGATCGAGCGGGCTCCCCACCGGAACATATCGCTCAGCTTGAATCGCCCCAGATCCGTCGACACGAACACCAGGCTGCCATTCAAGCTGAAGACCGGAAGCAGATCCCCCTTGGCCACGCCGATCTGGGCGGATTGAGCGGCGGCCTGCAGCTCGGCGCTGCGGACGTCCGGTCGGCGGCGCAAGAGATCGGCCGGGATGCCGACGATGACCTGGGGCGGTGACGCCGGGATTCCCGAAGAGCCCGCCAGGACATCGCTCAGATCGCTAGGCGGCGTGCCCAGCAGCACGCTGAGCGCATCCTGCGCCTGGCGCAGTTGAGTCTCGAGGGGCGGGATGGAAGCCTGGGTGTTCAGGAGCGATGTCCTGGCCTGCTCGACATCCCGCTGGGTCGCCGTGCCGAATCTGAACCGCGCGTCGGTGATTTTCAGGATCTGGTCCTGGGCTTCCGCGTTCTCCCTTGCGATGCGAATTCGCTCCTCGGCGGTTCGGATCGCGATGTAGTCGTTCGCGACGTCTGCCGTCAGCGCCACCAGTGCGTTGTCGTAGTCCGCGAGTGTCGACAGCAAGGTGGCTTCGGCCGACTGGATGTTGCGCCGGATCCTGCCCCAGAAATCGAGCTCCCAGCTGGCCTGGACCCCGACCTGGGACTGCCAGAAGCTGAAGGCACCGCCGCCGGAGACGGCCCCCGTCTCGGCCCGATCGCTCGTACGGTTGTACTCGACGGAGCCTATGACCTGCTGCGTTTGCGGGAAGATGCTACCGGTGGCGATCCCCAGCTGGGCTCTGGCCTGGAGAACCCGCACACCGGCCTGTCGGAGCGTTAGGTTTTCTCGGTAGGCCCGCTCGACGAGCCCGGTCAAGACCGGATCGTCGAAGGTCGTCCACCAGTACCGGTTCGTGGCGGCCGAATCGACGCTGACCCGCCGGTCCTTGCTCTCGAGCCAGTTGTCCGATACGGCCGTCTCTGGCCGGTTGAAGTCCGGCCCGATCAGGCAGCCGGTGAACAGGAAGAGAGCTGGAGCGAGAACGACGGCGGCACATCGCCTGCGATGCGACAGGCTCATGTCATTCCCGCTCGCGCGCTCGATCCTGAAACCGGGGATTGAGCTCGAGGAAAGGGCCAGGCGTCACCGGGATCACCCGATGCGCTCACAATACACCTGGCGGGAAGCCCCAGGTCCAGTCAGCCCGGTCCCGATCGACTGGAAATCGTGCCGCGCGACTCGGGTCGCGCCCTACGTAGCTCGCTCCGCTTCGCGCGAATCCATCGTGCGAGGTCGGCTCCCTTGACGCTAAGACGCCTACCTACCTGAGAGCTCGATGAGGCCCGGTCCGGCGCGTACCTGACCTATAGTCGGCGGCGCTGCACGCGCGCTCTTGACGGCTTGCACCTACCAGCCTAAGCTCGCCACCTGTCCGACCGTTCCCGACAGCGCGGAGGCCGCTGGATGCCGTATGCCCGGTGCGAGTACGGGATCCGCTCGGGGGGACGGCGTACCGTGCCGCGCCTTCCTGAAGTACTCAAGCTGCCACGTGGCGGCCGAACCAAGGAGGCGAGCCGATGGGCCTGAACGTCCGCGCGTGGCTTGAAGCGTGCGGCTTCGGCCAGTATGCCGATTCGTTCGAAGCGAACGACATCGACGGTGAAGCCCTTCTCGCGCTGACCGACACGCACCTGAAAGAGCTCGGCATTCCGCTCAACAGCCGGGCGAAGATCCTGAAGGCCATTGCTGGACTCTCGCCGAATCTGGTAGCGAGGTCCGCCGAGGTGGCGGAGCGTCGACACCTGACCGTGATGTTCGTCGACCTCGTGGGCTCGACGGCGCTATCGAACCGGCTCGACCCTGAAGACCTGCGCCGAGTGATCCGCAAGTACCAGGACAAGGTTGTCCGCGAAACCACGCGCTACGACGGGCATGTCGCTCAGTACCTGGGCGACGGCATGCTCGCGTACTTCGGCTATCCGAGGGCGCACGAGGACGATGCCGAACGCTGCGTCCGTGCGGCGCTGGCGACGGTCGCCGCCGTGAATGCGATGAGCTCTTCGGGTGTCGAGCATCTCGCTGTGCGCATCGGCATCGCGACTGGCATCGTGATCGCGGGCGACCTGCTCGGGGAAGGCGCCGCCCGCGAGCACGCGGTGGTGGGCGAGACCCCAAATCTCGCCGCCCGGCTGCAAAGCACGGCGGCGGCCGGTGAGGTCGTCGTGAGCGCCAGCACGCGGCGCTTGGTCGAGCACCTGTTCGAGTTTCGCGATCTCGGTCCTCAGCAGCTGAAGGGCTTCGCGACACCCGTCACCGCCTTCGAGATCACCGGCGAGCGCTGGCCGGGAAGCCGCTTCGAGGCCCGCCGGCGGGAGCCTCTCGCAGCAATGGTCGGCCGAGACGACGAGCTGGCGCTCTTGATCGACAGCTGGCGCCGGGTCAAGTCCGGCGACGGCCAGCTGGTGTTCATCAGCGGCGAACCCGGGATCGGGAAGTCGCGCCTGATCCGCGCGCTGCACGACACCCTCGCGGCCGACCAGCCCATCCGCATCAACTACCAGTGCTCGCCGTATCACTCCGACACGGCACTGTTCCCCGTCACTCAGCATCTCGCCCGTGTCATGCGGTTCGAGCCGGCCGACATGCCGGAGAGAAAGCTCGACCGGCTGGAGGAGCTGCTCAACGCGTTCGCGCCCTGCAGCCCGCGCGATATGGCGCTGTTCACGACGATGCTCGGCCTCGACGGCGCGCCGCGCTACGGACCGCTTGATCTCACGCCGCCTCAGCAGCGCCTGGCGACGTTCAAAGTGCTCACCAGCTTCCTGGGCGACACGGCGCGGACGCAGCCCGTACTGTGGACGATCGAGGACGTGCAGTGGATCGACCCTACGACCCTGGAGCTGCTCGATCTGTGCCTCGAGCACGTCGCCAAGCTTCCGGTGCTGATCCTGGTGAGCGCGCGGCCGGGCTTCCAGCACGCCTTCGGCAACCAGTCCAACGTGACACGGTTGCCGTTGTTTCGCCTGGGGCGGACGCAGATCGCGTCGATGGTGAAAGGCGTGACCCGCGGCAAAACCTTGCCCGAGGAGCTGCTGAACGAGATCGCGGCCAAATCGGACGGGGTCCCGCTGTTCATCGAGGAGCTGACCAAGACCGTACTCGAGTCGGGAGTCCTGCACGAGACGGCCGACGCGTTCGTCGTGGATGGCCCGCTTCCGGCGCTCGCGATCCCGGCATCGCTGCACGACAGCCTGATGGCGAGGCTCGATCGGCTCCAGCCGGTCAAGGAGGTGGCGCAGATCGCGGCCTGCATCGGTCGCGAGTTCAGCTATCAGCTCCTCACCGCGATCATGCCGTCGCCGCAGCAGGCGCCGGACGACGCCCTGGCGCGTCTCGAGGAGGCGGAGCTGATCTTCAGCCGTGGGCAACCCGAGGACGGCCAGTACGCGTTCAAGCACGCGCTGGTGCGCGACGCCGCGTACGAAAGCCTGCTCAAGGCCAAGCGCCAGCAGATTCACGAGCGGCTCGTGAGCGCTCTGGAGGCGTCGCCCGATACACCGCCGGAGATCCTGGCCTTCCACGCCATGCAGGCGGGCCTCACCGCCAAGGCTATCGATGAATGGCAGCGGGCTGGCGCGCAGGCGATCGCGCGTCCCGCCTACAAGGAGGCCATCGCCCACCTGAGCCAGGCGCTGCGCCTGGCCGAGCAGATGGGCGAAACCCGGGCGTGGCTCGAGCGCCGCCTGCTTATCTTGTTGACGCTCGGCCAGGCCTCGATCCCGCTTCGTGGGTACGGTCACTCGCAAACGGTCGCCATGTTCACGCGGGCTCGGGAGCTGGCCGGCGCGATGACCGACGCGCCGCACAAGTTCTCGGTCTTCTATGCCGTATGGGTCGCGCTCTACATTCGAGGCGAGCACGACCGCGCGCTGGAGACCGCGGGCAGCATGGTGCGGGAGGCGGAGCACGACAACAGCAGCTCGCGCATGATCACCGCGCTCCGGTCGCTGGCGATGTCGCAAGTGAGCACGGGCACGCCGGCGCTCGCACTCGAATCGTTCGAGCGGGCGGTGGGCCTGTCGAGCACCCTGCGGCAGCGCTCGCGCGAAGAGCGGATCGCGCTCGCCGACCGGTTCTCCACCGAGCCGGACATCGCGACCGGCTTTCACATGGGCCTCGCCCTCTGGGCGCTCGGCCGGGTGGACGCGGCGCGACGCGTGGTGGCCGACGCGCTCGCCTCGGCCCGCGCGCTCGGGCACGTGCACACGCTCTGTCACGCGCTCGCGTACTCGGCGGTCATCGCCGCCTTCGATCGGCGGGTGGGCGAGGCTCTCGCGCTGAGCGCCGAGACTATCGACTTCGCCGGCCGCCACGAGCTCGAGATGTGGAAGGGCTACGGCTCGATCATCAACGCGCACGCGCGATCGCTGAGAGGGGAAGCTGAGGCCGCGACCGTCGTGATGGATAGCGGCTTCGCGTGGCTGGCGAGGACTCAGACCGGTCATTCGGTCCCGGTCCACCACGCGGTTTACGCGCGCACGCTCGCGTCGCTCGGTCGCTTCGAGGACGCGGAGCGCCACGCGTCGATCGTACGGGCCGAGCTGGAGTCGGGGTCGGAACGGTACTACTGGCCGGAGTGCCAGCGGCTGCTCGGCGATTATCTCCGCCTGTGTCCAGGCCACGAGCCGGCCGAGGTTGAGGCGGCCTATCTCGGCGCGCTGTCGCACGCGCGCGAGCAGCGCGCGAAGACCTGGGAGTTCTACGCCACGATCAGTCTGGCCAGGCTGTGGGCTGATCAGGGCAAGACCGAGCGGGCCGCCGAGCTGCTCGGAGCGTCGTCCGACGGATTTGCTGAAGGACGCAGTCTACCGGCGTGGCAGGAAGCCGAGACCTTCCGCGAGCAGCTTCGATCGAAAGGGGGACTGCGATGAGTACGCCGACGTCCGCACCGTCGCCGGGCCGCCCGTTCAACATCGAGGACATGAATCCGCGTGTCCCGTTCTGGCCGATTATCAAGCGGCTGCTCGAGGAGCCGCAGTGGTGGATGGGGCTCTTGCGCCGATTCTGGCCGATCGCGCACTTGCGGTGGCTCCGCTTCGCGATGGTGACGCGATTCGAGCACGTGCGGGAGGTACTGGACAAGGACCAGGTCTTCCAGGTGCCGTTCGCCCCCCGGATGAAGGAGCTGATGCCCGGGCCGCTGTTCGTGCTGGCGATGCAGGATGGCGACGACTACCGGGAGCAGCGCCGCCAGATCATGCATACGTTCCGGCTCGAGGACATCCCGCAGACGATCGCGCCTCGGGCCGCCGCGCTCTCCGAGCAGATCATCGCGCGCTGCGGCGGCCGGATCGACGCGATCGAGGGGCTTTTGACTCGTGTCCCGACCCTCTTGTGCGAGGAGTACTACGGCGTCCACGTCCGGGACCCGAAGCTGTTCGCGGAGTGGCTCACCGCCATCAGCTCGTATCTCTTCTCTCCCCCGTCGGACAAGCCGAGTCCTCTGCTCGGCATGGCGCGCGAAGCCGCGGACGGCGTGCGCGCGGCGATGGACGAGTCGATCCGCGATGCGAAAAAGGCTCCGGCCAGCGACACAACGATCGTTGCCCGTCTGGTTCAGATGCAGCGGCAGGGGCGCGGCGCGCCCAGCGACGAGCTGATTCGCGCCGAGCTCCTGGGCATGCTGGCCGGCTTCGTGCCGACCAACACGATCGCGTCGGGCAACATGCTCGAGATGCTCCTGCGCCGCGAGGACTTCATGGCGCGCGCCGAGCATGCGGCGCGGGAGGACGACGACGGGAGGCTCTGGCGGTGCCTGTACGAGACGCTGCGCTTCAGGCCCATCAATCTGGGGCCGTTCCGGACATGCATCGCCGACTACACGATCGCCGAGGGAAGCTCCCGCGAGAAACGGATCCCCGCCGGCACCCGGGTCCTGGCGAGCACGCAGTCCGCGATGTTCGACGAGCGCGGCGTCGTCCAGCCAAAGCAGTTCAATCCCGATCGCGCGGCCCACGAGTCGATGGTGTTCGGCTACGGGCTGCACTGGTGCATAGGCGTGTTCCTGGCGAAGGCGCAGATCACGCAGACCTTCAAACCGTTGCTCAAGCGCGGGATTAAGCGCGCCCACGGTCGCGACGGCCAGCTGCGGACGATCGGCCTGATGCCGGCTCACCTGACGGTCAAGTTTTAGCGGGAGGGACGCCATGGCCCACGCGTTCGTCACGGTCGTGGTCCCGTTCGACGATGGCCGTGCCGAGGCCGTCAATAAGCACCTGGACAGTCTGGGCAATCTCCAGCCGGGGCCGGTCACCACCGCGCTGGACGACAGCGCGTTCGTGCATTTCATGAGCCTCACGGTCGTGCGCAGCTCGTCGGGAGGATCCGCGCGCCTCGTGCTCGAAGCCCAGGCTGACGGCTATCCCGAGGGCGTCCTCCGGCGCCTCGCGGACACGATCGGCAAGGAGCTCTGTGACGTGCTGGCTGCGGCCGACGTGCGCGTTGCCGTGGCGGAGCTGGGCGACTTCCTCGTGAGCTGCGACCACCAGGTCGGCCAGGGATGGTTCTCGGTGCCGGGTGTCGTGTTCGCCGGCACGCCGGGCATGGCGGTCGAGCGCATACGCCGGGAACGGGACCTGGCTTCCGAGATCCGGGGATTTCTCGATGGCCTTCCGCCGCAGACCTCGGCTCTGGCCACCCTCGCGCGCGTGCGCGCGCACTTCTTCGGGCTCGGCGACCACAAATGGGCATTCATCCCCCAGCCGGTGCCGCCGGAGCACGGCGAGAAGGTCATGAAGCTGATGCTCCCGGCGATCTGGTCAGCGCTGCGCACGTTCCTCTGGCCGCTGCTCGTCCTGCCGGCGTTGGCTCTTATCGTGCGCGGCGCGCTGGTGGCGACCGAGTGGGGGCTCTGGGCAGGCCTCCTGGCGGGGCTCTGGGCCGCCGTCCTGACGTTTGGCGCCGAGCTCGTGGCGGGCCTGGTCGCGGCGCCGATCGCCTACCTGCGATTCCGCCGCAAAGAGAAGGACGACGTTCCTGACACTCGCGCCCCATCGCCGGCGGCGGTGGGCGAGATCATGGAGCGCGAGAATCGTTGCGCGCAGAACCACCTCGCGGCAATCTCGACGATGAAACCGGGGATGCTGCGTCGTCTGGTGCTGCGCTTCGTCTTCTGGTTCATCGCCGTGTCCGCCCGATACTTCCGTCCGGGCACTCTGCAGGGCATCGGCACGATCCACTTCGCGCGCTGGATTCTCCTTCCGGGAACGAACAAGCTGCTGTTCTTCTCCAACTACTGCGGCAGCTGGGAAAGCTATCTGGAAGACTTCATTTTGAAAGCGCACGAAGGGTTGACCGGCGTCTGGAGCAACACCGAGGGCTTTCCTGAGACGGAGAACCTGGCTTTCGGCGGCGCGGAGCACGGCGACCAGTTCAAGAGCTGGGGGCGTCGCCAGCAGCATCCGACCCGCTTCTGGTACTCGGCCTATCCGGATCTGACAACCGATCGCGTGCGCATCAATGCTGAGATTAGACACGGATTCGCCACCGCCTCCACGGAGGCCGCGGCCGCACTCTGGCTCGGAAAGTTTCAGTTCGCGCCGCCCCAAGACACGACTCTCCAGACCGACAGCATTCCAACCCTCGTGTTCGGCGGGCTCGCCCCCCTGCGCCACGGCCGGTGTCTCGTCCTGCGGCTACCGAACGACCCGGCCGCCAACCGTAGATGGCTCGCCCAGATCGAGGCCGCGATCGGGTACGGAGAAGGGCGGCCCGAGCGCTCGACCCTCGTGCTGGGGCTGTCGGCCAGCGGCCTCGGAAAGCTCGGCCTCGACGCGCAGGCGCTGGCCGCCTTTCCCTCGGCGTTTCAGCACGGGATGGCTGCGCCCTGGCGATCGCGCTTGCTCGGCGATGTCGGGTCGAACGCTCCGGAGACATGGGCCTGGGGCGGTGGCCCCGGGAATGCGGCCGATGCCATCCTGAACGTGTACGCGGAGACCGATGACGTTCTGAACCAGGAAACCGGCCGGCGGATCAGCGAGCTGCCGGCCGGCCACAAGGTCATCTCCGCGATCCTCATGGAGGTGCTCCCGCCGCGCGGCGAGCCGACGCTCGAGCCATTCGGCTTCAACGATGGCGTTTCGCAGCCGATCGTGCGCGGCGCGCGGAGGCGGGTCCTGGCCAGGAACGCGATCCACGTCGTCGAGCCCGGCGAGATGATCCTCGGCTACAAGGACAATGCGAAGCACAAGCCGCCGTCGCCGTCCGCCCGCGACCACGATCTGGGGTTCAACGGAACGTACCTCGTCGTGCGCCAGCTCGAACAGAACGTCAGTGCGTTCAATGCATTTCTCACCGAGACCGCGAAGCAGTTGGTGGGCGATCCGCGGGTTCCTGGATTCCAGGTGCCGGAGCTGCGCGAATGGCTCGCCGCGAAGATGGTCGGCCGATGGCGCGATGGGACGTCGCTCGTCAGGAATCCGCATCAGCCCGGGTCGGCGATGCGGCCGGCCGCATTGCCCGACAACGACTTCCTGTTCGGCACCGAAGATCCCGGCGGACTGCGTTGTCCAGTCGGCGCCCATATCCGCCGCGTCAACCCACGCGAGACCTTCGATCCTGGGTCGAAGGTACAGCTGGACATCGCCAATCGGCACCGGATCTTCCGCGTCGGCCGGGCCTACCCCCCGCAGGGGGGCTCGCCGAACCCGGGCCTGCTCTTCATGTGCATCAATGCGAACATCGAGCGGCAGTTCGAGTTCGTCCAGCAGACCTACATGCTCGGTGCGAGCTTCCAGGGCCTCGAGAACGAGGTCGACGCCTTCGCGTGTCGCCAGGGGTTGAGCGACGTACTGACCATCCCCACCGAGAATGGACCCCTGCGCCTGAGCGGTCTGC
>Ga0209382_10006975_pt1 | contig 14462 bp, 7 predicted proteins | sample SoiMetdeltSBSDD5_FD_187599 | JGI IMG/M metagenome (GOLD analysis project Ga0209382, IMG submission 187599) | Bulk soil microbial communities from a Populus tree surrounding site in Tennessee, USA - Soil MetaG P. deltoides SBSDD5 (SPAdes) (version 2) | ecosystem: Environmental > Terrestrial >... | reverse complement strand
CCCGGCGCCACGGTATCGGCGAAGAACACCGCAACCGGACAGGGATTCGAGGTCGTCTCCAACGAATCGGGCGTCTTTTCGATTCCCGGTATCGCGGTCGGCACCTACACGGTGACCGTCACGCTGTCGGGATTCAAGACCGCCCTCCTCAACGACGTCCGCATCATTACCGGCACGCCGGCGAGCATCAAAGCCGTGCTCGAGATCGGCGCGCTCAACGAGACGGTTGAAGTCAGCTCCCGCGCCGAGCTGGTGCAGAGCCAGTCGGCGACCGTGTCGTCGACCCTCGTCGCGCAGCAGTTGAACGAGGTGCCGCTCAGCTCTCGGAACGGGCTCTATGCGCTGAACATGCTGCCGGGCGTGCAGGCGGGCGCGGGCGGCGGTCCGCGCGCGGCCGGCGTCAACGGGCTGCCCAACAACACCATCAATGTGACCATCGACGGCGTGCAGACCGGCAACATGCTGCAGTCGACCGACGGGTTCTTCTCGATGGTCACCCCCCGGCTGGATGCGATCGAGGAAATCACGGTGACCGGTGCGGTGCCGGGGTCCGGCTCGGGCGCGGGCTCGGTGCAGGTGCAGTTCTCGACCCGCTCCGGCACCAACCGCTTCGACGGCAGCGCCTATCACTACTGGCGGCAGCCGGATTTCAATTCCAACTACTACTTCAACAAGGTCAACAACCTCGCCAAGAACGAGGTGATCGCGCATCAGTACGGGTTCCGCCAGGGCGGCCCGATCGTGATCCCCGGCCTCTTCGACGGCCACAACAAGGCGTTCTTCTTCTTCAACTACGAGCGGCTGTATCAGCCCTCGAGCGCGACCCGCACCAACCGGACGATCCTGCGGCCCGAAGCGCAGAACGGCATCTTCGGCTACAACGTCACGGTCGGCGGCGTACAGCAGCGCCGGACCATCGACCTGCTGGGGCTGGCACGCAACAACGGACAGATCGCCGCCATCGACCCGACCGTGCTGTCGATCCTGAACCGCATCCGCGCGGCAACGGCCAACGTCGGCACCGTCAACGACGTGGGCAACGGCAACACGCTCGACTACGTGTTCCAGGCCGAGGGCGTAGGCAACCAGTACGCGCCGACCACGCGGGTCGACTTCAACCTGTCGGACAAACACCGGTTGAGCGGCACCTATTGGTTGCAGCGCTTCACGAGCAACCCCGATCTGCTGAACAATGCCGACGCGCGGTTCCCCGGCTTCACCAACTACGGCGAGCAGAACTCGTATCGCACGACCGGCAGCAGCACGCTGCGTTCGACGCTGTCGGCCAACCTCGTCAACGAGCTCCGCGGCGGCTGGCAGTGGTCGCCGAACGAATTCTTCTCAAACATCACCGCCGATCAGTTCGCGGATCAGGACGGGTACGCCATCGGCTTCCCGATCTCGACCAGCGCCGTCACCGAGACCAACCCCGCGCCTCGCAACACCACGACGTGGAGCATCGACAACACGTTGAGCTGGCTGAAGGGCGCGCACAGCTTCTCGATGGGGGTCGGCTACGCCGGCATTCTCAACCGCCAGAACAGCTACAACCCGGTTACCAGCATCACGCTCGGATTCGATCAGAACACCGATCCCGCGTCCGGTCTGTTCAACGGCACCAATTTCCCCAACTCGACGGCCGCCCAGCTGACCGAGGCGCGCAATCTGTATGCGCTCCTCACCGGCCGCGTGTCGGCGATTCCCGGCACGGCGCGCCTGGACGCGGGCACCGGTAAGTACATCTACAACGGCGACCTGGCGCGGAAGTCACGGCAATCGAACTTCTCCGCGTTCTTCTCGGATCAATGGCGCGTCACGCCGTCATTGACGCTGAACGCCGGCCTGCGGTGGGACCTGCACAACCCGTTCACGCCGGCCGACAGCACCTGGTCGCTGGCGACGATTGAAGACATCTGCGGCATCTCCGGCGTCGGCACCGGGCCGGGCGGCCGCGGCTGCAACATCTTCGTGCCGCAGGCGCAGTCGGGCCAGGTGATTCCCAACTACGATCATTTCGACGCCGGCGTCCCGGCCTACGAGACCAACTGGCTCGACTTCGCGCCCAACGTCGGCGTTGCGTGGCGGCCGAACGTCCAGGGCGGCTGGCTGCGGACGCTGATGGGCGATCCCGATCAGGCCACGCTGCGCGCCGGCTACGCGCTGAGCTACAACCAGGAGCGCATCGATCGCTTCACGCCGCTCGGCAACAATCCGGGTGGCACGGTCAACGTGCAGCGCGATCTCACCACCGGCTATCCGCTGGTGCTGTCGGGCGAGAGCTATCCCGTGCTCCTCAGCCAACGCTCGCGGCTCGGCCCGCCGGTCTTCCCCGATTCGCCGGTCTACCCGATCGCGGCGACCACCGCGAACAGCGTGAACATCTTCCCGCAAGACCGTCACATGACCACGCCGCGCGTGCACTCGTACTCGTTGGGCTTCCAGCGGTCGGTCGGCCGTGACACCGCGTTCGAGATCCGCTACGTGGGCAACCGCAACAGCAACACCTGGGCGTTCGAGAACTGGAACGAGCGGAGCCTCTTCGCCAGCGGGTTCTTCGACGAGTTCAAGCTCGCCCAGAGGAACATCACCGCCAACGTCGCGGCCGGCCTCGCCAATCGCGGCTTCGCCTACACCGGCGCGGCTGGGACCTCGCCGCTCCCGCTCCACTTGGCGTACATGCAGGGCAGCCGCGACGCCAACAATCCCGCGGCCTATACGCACGCCAACTTCACGGCGGTGGCGTTCATCAACCGCTTCAGCGCGATCCTTCCCCAGGTGGCGGGCGCTGCCGGGGCGATCGACACGGCGGCGTTCCGGACCAACGCCCAGAACGCCGGCCTGCCGCGGAACCTGTTCGTGATGAATCCGATGGTGGCCAGCGCCAACGTGATGAGCGACGAGAACTACACCAAGTACAACAGCCTGCAGCTCGAGCTTCGTCGGCGGCTGGCGCAGGGACTCCTCGTCTCGGCGAACTACACCTACGGCATCAAGAAGCAGTCGCTGCTGACGACGCTGTCGGCGCCGCGCGTCGAGGTCGACTTCTCGGAAGACCGCAATTCGCCGCACGCCTTCAAGATGAACTGGGACTACGAGCTCCCGATCGGACAGGGACGCCGCTTCGGCTCGAACATGAACCCGGTCCTGAATGCAATCGCCGGCAACTGGCAGTTCTCGGGCGCCGGCCAGGTGAAGTCGGACCGCTATCGCCTCACCGGCGTCAAGCTCGAAGGGATGTCGGAGGCGGACTTCCAGAACGAGTTCAAGATCCGCATCGAGCGCAACGCCTCGGGCAACACCGTCGTCTACAGCATGCCCGAGGACATTCGGCTGAACTCGTATCGCGCGTTCCAGGTCGATCCCACCCAGTCGAACGGCTACAGCGCGGGCAACGGCGCGCCGACCGGCCGCTACCTCCGTCCGGCGAGCGACGCGAACTGCGTGGCGATCTTCCGCTACGACTGCAACACGCCCGACCTCAATTTCAACGGGCCGCTGTTCGTGCGCTGGGATATGCGCCTCAAGAAGCAGATCCCGATCAAGGGACGGCTCAATGTCGAGATCATGGCCGAAGTGTTGAACGTGTTCGACAACATCAACTTCAACCACTCGACCAATTTCAATCCGACCAACGCCGAAGACGTGTTCCGCGTCACCTCGGCGTACACCGACATCAACACCACGTTCGATCCGGGCGGTCGCCTGGGACAGTTGGTGTGGCGGGTGAACTGGTAACTTCGCTGTAACGCTTCAGGCTCCAGGCTTCAGGCTCCGGGAAGGACCTTCCCGGAGCCTTTTTTCTTTGCCGCGCACCGTCCGGAGCCTCGAGCCCGAAGCCCGGAGCCGTCCCCGGCCGTCACAACTTTCAGGGCGGCCGTCACAAATCCCCCACCAGCCGCGTCACTTTCGTTGAATCGTGCGCGCCCTCCCCGTAACGTGGGTGGTCACACTCCGTTCATTCACCGCTCGGACGTGTTGGGGGGAGGAGCATTTCATGAGGGTGTTTCGTTTCGCGTGTACGGTCGCGCTGCTGCTCGCGTCGTGCGCGCCGGCATGGGCACAGGGAACCGCCAATTCGTCCCTCGCCGGGGTGGTCGTGGACACGGCCGGCGGGGTCGTGCCCGGTGCGACGGTGACGATCAAAGAGAACGCCACCGGTCGAACGTTCGAAACCGTCAGCAATACCGCTGGCGCGTTCTCGATGCCGGCGCTCGATCCCGGCACCTACACGGTGACGGTCGCGCTCGAGGGCTTCAAGACGGCCGTCGTCAATGACGTCCGGCTGCTGGCGGCGACGCCCGGCAACATGAAGGTGTCGCTCGAAGTCGGCAACCTCACCGAGACCGTGCAGGTCACCGGCGGCACCGAGCTCGTGCAGACGCGCTCGGCAACGGTCGCGTCGACGATCACCACCGAACAGATCACCAACCTGCCGCTCGTCTCGCGCAACGCGCTGAACTTCATCGTCTTCATGCCCGGCGTGGAAACCGCCGCCGGGCCGCGCGCGTCGACGATCAGCGGGCTGCCGCAGAACACCATCAACGTGATGCTCGACGGCGTCAACGTCAACAACAACTTCCAGTCCGGGGACGGCTTCTTCTCGATGATCACGCCGCGGCTCGACGCGGTCGAAGAGGTCACCGTCACCGGCGCGACGCCGGGCGCCGATCAGGCCGCGCTCGGCGCGGTCCAGGTCTCGTTCGTGACCCGCTCGGGCACCAACAACTTCGACGGCAGCATCTATCACTACTGGCGCGATCCGCGCGTGAACTCGAATTACTACTTCAACGAAATTCGCGGCCTCGAGAAGAACCAAGTGACCGTCCACCAGTACGGTGGCCGGCTCGGCGGGCCGATCGTCATCCCCGGTCTCTTCAACGGCCGCAACAAGGCGTTCTTCTTCTTCAATCTCGAGGAGTTCTATCAGCCAACCGAAGCGTCGCGCACCCGGACGATCATGCATCCGCGCACGCAGGAGGGCTGGTTCCGCTACAACGTCACCACCGGCGGCTCGACCGAGGTGCGCGAGATCAACCTCCTCACCCTGGCGGCGCAGAGCGCTTTCGCGTCGGCCCTGGATCCGACGACCCGCGCGGTGCTCGCGAACATCCGCGCCGCGGCCGGAACCACCGGGGCGATCACCGATCTCGCCAACCCGACGGTGCAGCAGTACTTCTATCAAAGCAGCGCCAAGGGCAAGCAGCACGCGCCCACCGGGCGCGTCGACGTCAATCTCACCAACAATCACCGCCTGTCGGGCTCCTATTACTGGGGCCGGCTGATCACCAATCCCGACATCCTCAACAACAACGACGCGCCGTTCCCGGGCTTCCCCAACTACGGCATCAGCCCGTCGTACCGGACCGTCGGATCGACGAGCCTGCGCTCGACGCTGTCGTCCTCGATGGTCAACGAGCTCAAGGGCGGGTGGCAGTGGTCGCCGCTCGACTTCTCGTCCAACGTCGACGCCGGCATGTTCGCGCCGCAAGGCGGCTTCGCATGGACCTTCGGCACCAACGGCGCCAGCATGGCGGGCATGACGACGCCCGGCAATCTGACCGGTGCCGAGGTCCGGAACACCACCAACTGGAACATCGACAACACGCTGAACTGGCTGCGCGGCAATCACAGCTTCAGCTTCGGCGGGTCGTTCATGCAGATCAATCACGTGCGCACGGTCTGGAATGCCGTCCCGCAAATCCAGTTCGGCGTGGATCAGAACTTCGACCCCGCCAACGCGATGTTCAGCACCGCGAATTTCCCCGGGGCGTCGACCCAGAACCTCACCGATGCGCGCAACCTGTTCGGGCTGCTCACCGGCCGCGTCATCGCCATCAATGGCAACGCGAGGCTATCCGAGGCGACCAACCAGTACGAGTATCTGGGGCCGCGCACCGAGCGTGTCCGCCTCAACGAGGTCGGGCTGTTTGCCCAGGATGCCTGGCGGATTACGCCCACCGTCACCTTCAACTACGGCCTGCGCTGGGAGCTGCAGCTGCCGATGGAACCGCGCAACGACTCGTTCTCGATGTCGACCTTCGCCGATCTCTGCGGCCGATCGGGCGTCGGCTCCGGGCCTGGCGGACGCGGTTGCAATCTGTTTCAGCCCGGCACGCTCGCTGGATCGGTCCCGCAGTACGTGCAGTACGACAGCGGCCGGCCCGGTTACGACACCGACTGGAACAACGTCGCGCCCAACGTCGGCCTGGCCTGGCGGCCGAACGCCCAGGACGGATGGCTGCGGCGTCTGCTCGGCGATCCGGATCAAGCGACGATCCGCGGCGGCTTCTCGATGGCCTTCACCCGCGAGCGCATGGACCGCTTCACCAACCTCTACAGCGCGAACCCAGGCGCGGCCATCAACGCCAACCGCACGGGCAACCAGAGCAACCTCGTCCTGGCCGGAGAATCGTGGCCGGTGCTCCTCAGCCAGACCGGCCGGCTCGGACCGCCGCCGATCCCATCCAGCCCGAACTACCCGCTGACGCCGTCACTCGTCAACGGCGACGACATCAACATCTTCGATCCGGCGATCAGCGTGCCGGCCACACGTTCGTGGACGATCGGCGTGCAGCGCGCGCTCTCGAAGGACATGGCGATCGACGTCCGCTACGTCGGGACGCGTCTGGTGAACGGCTGGACGACCGAGAACTGGAACGAGATCAACGTCTTCGAGAACGGTTTCCTCGACGAGTTCAAGAAAGCCCAGGCCAACCTGCGCGCCCATGTGGCCGCCGGGTGCGGCGGCGCGAGCAACCCCTGTTCGTTCGCGTATCGCGGACCGGGCACCGGCACCTCGCCGCTGCCGACCTACCTGGCCTACTTCAGCCGGCTGCCCGCCGCGCGCGCCAACGACGCGTCGGCCTACACGGCGACGCAGTTCAGCAACAGCGCGTGGACCGGACATCTCAGCGAATACCGTCCCGATCCGATCGACGCCGGGAACGACCTGCACGCCAACGCGACGTTCCGCGCCAACGCGATCGCCGCCGGCCTCGCGCCGAACCTCTTCGTGCTGAACCCCGACGTCGACCAGGCCAACATCACGCGCGACGCGGCGCGCACCAAGTACGACGCGCTGCAGATCGATCTGCGGCGTCGCCTGTCGCGTGGCCTCACCGTCACCGCCAACTACACGTTCGCGAAGACCTACGAGACCGACCTCGATACCACGCGCCGCGACCGCTTCCTGATCCTCGCCGATGATGGCGTGCCGCATGCGTTCAAGACCACGTGGTTCTACGAGCTGCCGTTCGGCAGCGGCCGGCGTTTCGGCGGCGCCACCAACAAGTGGCTGAACGGCGTCATCGGCAACTGGGAGTTCGCAGGCACGGGCCGCGTGCAGGTCCGCGATTTCCGCCTCGATGACCCGGGCCGGCTCGTCGGCATGACCGAGCAGGAGTTGAAGGACGCATTCAAGGTGCGCACCGCGCGCGATGCCGCCGGGGCGATCGCCGTCTGGGGGCTGCCGCAGGACATCGTCGACAACACCCGCCGCGCCTGGGCCACCGACCCGACGTCGCTGACGGGATATTCGGCCGAGGGTCCCCCGACCGGACGCTACATCGCCCCCGCCAGCCAGCCCGGGTGCGTCGTCGTCTATCAGTCCGACTGCGAGACCCCGCATGACATCTACGTGCGCGGACCGCTGTTCACGCGCTTCGACTTCACCTTCAAGAAGCGCTTTCCGTTCGGCCGCGGCGCCAGCTTCGATTTGCAGATCGATCTGCTGAACGCGTTCGACAACGTCAACTTCTCGCCGACGTTCGACGTCACGCCGGCCAACAACGGCACCGCCTTTCTGATCACCAGCGGCTACACCGACATCAACACGACGTTCGATCCGGGCGGTCGGATCGGGCAGATTGTGTGGAGGGTGAATTGGTGAAGTGACGAGGTCCGGGATCCGGGGTCCGGGATCCGGGGTTGTACTAATGACGTCCGATTGCTTGGAGCACTCTCGAGTTAGCTCGATGTTGCTCCAAGCAGCACGACCGATCTGGTACGTTCCGGATCCCGAGCCCCGGATCCCGGATCCCGAAACCCGTCACGGAGGCCGCTTCAGCGGCCGACACTCCAAATGCCGCTCCCGCGCGCCGCGATGTAGAGAAACAGAAAACAGAACAGCACCGACGGCTCGCCACCGTTCTGAATGGGAAACGTTGCGCGAGGCGCGTGCGCCTGAAAGTAGGCGACGGCCATTTCGCCGCTCGCGATGAACGCGACGAACCCGGTCAGGATACCGGCCGCGATCATCAACCCGCCGAAGAACTCGATCACTCCCGCCAGCCCCCTCTGACTCATGAGGGTGACCTGCTCCCCGCCCAGAACGCCAAACAGCTTCTGCGCCCCATGGCAGGCGAACAGTAGGCCGGCGACGATCCGCAATAGTGCGTAAATCTGCGGGGCGAACCGCCCCAGAATCTTCTCCATCTACCTCCTCCGTTGAAGCTCTGCCGGTGTTGCCGATCGACTACTCTCCATCTCGCAATCTCCGCGCCGGGGGTAACGTTATCGAGTCCACATTCGTATAAGCAGCCGACTCGTCCCAGTCGTGACGGGACGGACTTTTCCGGGAGGCTCCGATGGAGAGGAAAACGGCGAGCGACTTCGATCAGGATCTGTTGATTCTGTTCGATGCGTATGTGCATGGAGCGATCGATCGGCGTGGGTTTCTCGACAAAGCAAAGAAGTTCGCCGTCGGCGGCGTCACGGCGACGATGCTGCTCGATCAACTCAGCCCCAATTTCGTCGCGGCCCAGCAGGTGTCACCCGAGGACAAGCGGCTCAAAACCGAAGTGCTGGAATACGACTCACCGAACGGCAACGGCAAAATGAAGGGATACCTCGCACAGCCGGCCGCGCGAAAGGACAAGTTGCCGGGCGTGCTCGTCGTGCACGAGAATCGCGGCCTCAATCCTCACATCGAGGACATCGCCCGGCGCCTGGCGCTCGACAACTTTGTCGCGTTCGCGCCCGACGCGCTCGCGCCGCTGGGCGGCTATCCGGGCAATGAAGACAAGGCGCGCGAGCTCTTTCAGAAGCTCGATCAGGCGAAGACCCGCGAGGATCTCGTGACTGCATTCAACGTCCTCAAGGCGCGTCCAGAGTGTACCGGCCGCGTCGGGGCCGTAGGATTCTGCTACGGCGGCGGCATTGTAAACATGCTCGCGACCCGCGTCGCCGAGCTTGGCGCCGGCGTGCCGTTCTACGGGCGGCAGCCAGCCGCGGCCGACGTACCGAAAATCAAGGCGCCGCTTCTGCTCCAGTACGCCGAGAACGATCAGGGTGTGAACGCGGGCTGGCCCGAATACGAGGCAGCCCTCAAGGCCAACAACATCAAATACACGGCTTACATCTACCCGGGGACGCAACACGGGTTCAACAACGATACGACGCCGCGCTACGACGAGAAATCGGCCAAGCTGGCGTGGCAGCGGACCGTCGACTTCTTCAACCAGAACCTTCGCAAGTAACAGTCACCGGCGCGAGCGGCCGATATGCGCCGCTCGCGCGCTCAACCAAGGAGAACACATGCGGGTTTCACGGGTGGTCCTGGTCCTGATCGCAACGCTTGGCGTGCCGGCGGCGGCCCTGGCGCAAGACACAGGCGACGCCGGGGTGACCATGGGCTATCCCGGCGCGATTGGCGTGATCTACCACGTGACCGACCGCTTCGCGATCCGCCCCGAAATCACCTTCGCCATCACGAACGGCAAGAGCGAGTCTTCGATCTCGACGACCGAAGGCGACACCGCGACCATCGGTGTCGGCGTCAGCGGCATCTTCTATTTGCAGCAGGCAGACAAGCTCCGCACCTATCTTTGCCCGCGCTATACCTACACTCACAGCGACAGCACGACCACATCGTCGGTTCTGGGTCCGGTGTTCGGCGATAGCGAAACCACGACGACCAACAACGCCCATGCGCTGGTCGGCACGTTCGGCGCGCAGTACTCGCTGCACGAACGGTTCAGCATCTTCGGCGAAGTCGGCGCCGGCTTCACGCACACCCGCAGCCAATCGGACCTGAGCGGCCTGAGCAGCAGCTCGAACCAGTTGTCCACGCGCACGGGGGCGGGCGTGATTCTGTACTTTTAAAAGCGACGACTAAACTTATAGTTTGTTCATGAGAAGCGCTGTTCTCGTGTTCGTGGCTCTCATGTGGCTTCCGGCTTTAGCCGGAAGTCCGGATGTCGCAGAAAGCTCGGGCTTCCGGCTGAAGCCGGAAGCCACGCAAGCGAGCGTCGTGACCGATCGCCGCGCGAAGCTCGCCCCGGCCTTCGCCGACATCGATCGCCTCTTTACCGAATTTGCCAAAACGGCCCACGCCCCTGGTGCGGCCTGGGGCATCATCGTCGATGGCCAGCTGGCGCATTCGGGCTCGACTGGCGTTCGCGACGTGGCGAGCAATGCCCCCGTGGACGCCGACACGGTCTTCCGCATCGCCTCGATGACCAAGAGCTTCACCGCGATGGCGATCCTCAAGCTTCGCGACGAAGGCAAGCTGTCGCTCGACGATCCCGCGGAACGCTACGTGCCGGAGCTGAAGGGGCTCGCGTATCCAACCAGCGATTCACCGCGGATTACGATTCGCCATCTGCTCACCCACTCGGCGGGCTTCCCCGAGGACAATCCGTGGGGCGATCAGCAGCTGGCTGACACCGAAGACGACTTGTCGCGAATGCTGCGCTCCGGCATCCCGTTCTCCACCGCGCCCGGTACCGCCTACGAGTACTCCAACTACGGCTTCGCCATCCTCGGGCGCATCGTTTCGCGCGTGTCGGGTATGGCGTACGACGACTACGTCGCCGGAGCGATCCTGAAGCCGCTCGGCATGACCTCGACGACGTTGCATCCGTCGCGTGTGGCGGCGAACCGGCTGGCGATCGGGTATCGCTGGGAAGACGAACGATGGAAGGAAGAGCCGGCGTTGCCTCACGGGTCGTTCGGGGCCATGGGCGGAATGCTGACGTCGATCCGCGATCTCAGCCGCTACGTGGCCGCGCATCTCGACGCCTTTCCGGCTCGCAGCGGACCGGAGACGGGCCCAGTCCGGCGCGCCTCGCTCCGTGAAATGCAGCAGGCGTGGCGGTCGTCGGCGATGTTTGTCACGCGCGATCCGGCCACGAACGCACCGAACCTCACCGCCTCGAGTTACGGCTACGGGCTCAGCGTGACGCAGACCTGTCAGTTCCGCACCATGGTCGCACACGGCGGAGGGCTGCCCGGATACGGGTCGTTGATGCGGTGGCTCCCCGACGCCAACGTCGGGATCATCGCGTTCGCCAACGTGACCTACGCCGGCTGGGGACGCGTGTTGAACGAGGCGTTCGATCGTCTGGCGTCGACCGGCGGCCTTCAACCGCGCGAGGAGCGTCCGTCCCAGGCACTGATCGACGCGCAGCGCTCGGTTTCGGAGCTGGTGGAGGGCTGGCGCGACGATCTTGCCGATCGGGTCGCGGCCCAGAACTTGTTCCTCGACCGCTCGAAGGATCGCCGGCAGCGCGAGATCGACGACCTGCGGACGAAGGTTGGTGCGTGCAAGCCGCCCGATCGCTTCGACTACGTGGAGAACGCGTTGCGCGGCCAATGGACCCTCTCCTGCGAGCGCGGCAACCTGCAAGTCCGCATCACGCTGGCGCCGACGATGCCGCCGAAGGTGCAGGCGATGGTGGTGCGGATCGCCCCGCCGCAGCCGGCCGGTCCACCGCGGACGTGCACGGGCTTCTGACGCATCGCACAGCACGGATCATGGCGGACCGCACAATCGACGCACGGTGGACTTCGGTCGACGACTACATCACCGGGCTCATGGCCGGCCACGACGCGACGCTGGACCACGCGCTGGCCGCGAGCCAGACGGCACACCTGCCGGCCATCAACGTCACCGCGCCGCAAGGCAAGTTTCTGCATCTGCTGGCGCGGATCGTCAGCGCAATGCGCATTCTCGAGATCGGAACGCTTGGCGGTTACAGCACGATTTGGATGGCGCGCGCTCTGCCGCAGGGGGGACGCCTGGTCACCATCGAAGCGGACCCTCGCCACGCGCGCGTCGCCCGCGGCAATCTCGACCGCGCGGGATTGTCGGAGATCGTCGATCTGCGCGAGGGCAAAGCGCTCGACGTCCTGCCGTCGCTCGAACGCGAGCACGCCGGACCATTCGATCTCGCGTTCATCGATGCCGACAAACCGAACACGGCCGAGTACTTTTCCTGGGCGCTGCGCCTGTCGCGGCCCGGCGGCCTCATCGTGGCCGACAACGTGGTACGCGACGGCGCGGTGGCCGATGCCGGTGACCCCGATCCCTCGGTGCGCGGCATGCGTCGGGTGCTCGAGCTGATGGCCGCGGAACCGCGAGTCTCGGCCACCGTCATTCAGACCGTGAGCGGCAAAGGCTACGATGGATTCGCGGTCGCTCTGGTCCTGAGCTGAGTCGCGTCCGTGCCTCCCTCATCACCCAGCTCGATGCCGCTGCGACACGGCGTGTCGCTGTGGTTGTCGACGCCCGAGGCACGTAGCGCACCGCGCTATCCGGTGCTCCGCGGGTCGCACGAAGCGGACGTCGCGATCGTGGGTGGCGGCATCACCGGTGCCGTCGTCGCCCAGCGGTTCGCCGCGGCCGGAATACGGGTGGCGATCATCGAGGGAGGGTTGGTGGGACGCGGCAGCACGGCGGCAAGCTCCGCGCTGCTCCTGCAGGAACCGGATCAAGGATTGACGGAGCTGGCGCGTCGTCACGGACCTGCCGCAAGCCGTCGCGTCTGGACGTTGAGCCGCAAGGCGGTGGAGGCGTTGATCGACGTCCTCGCGCGCGTGCGGGTGCAATGCGATCTCGAGCGGCGCGAGACCGTGTTCGTCGCGCGTGATCCTGAACAAGCCCGCCGCCTGCGGCGCGAACTGCGTCACCGCCGCGCAGCCGGGTTTCGGGGCGAGTGGCTGTCCCCGTCGCAGCTGCAGCGCCGCAGCGGCATTGCCGCGTGCGGCGCGATCCTCACCAGCGGAAACGCGCAGCTCAATCCCTACAAAGCGTGCGTGGGGCTCGTCCGCGCGGCGGCACGCGACGGCGCCGACGTCTACGAACGATCGCGGGTCACGCGCATCGACACGATCCGCGGTGGTGTTCGCGTCCGTACCGCGCATGGCCGCGTCGACGCACGCCGCGTGATCATTGCGACCGGCTACGCGACCGCTCGCTTTCGGCCTCTGACCGGCCGGTTCCGGATGTACCGAACCTACGTCGCGACGACGGCGCCGTTGACGCCGCGGGCGCGACGAAGGCTCGGCTTTGCCGACGTCATGATGTGGGACGCCGGGCGCCCGTATCATTACGCGCGATGGACGGCCGACCATCGGTTTCTGATCGGTGGCGGGGATCGACGCGCGCGTGGAGGGCCGGCGCGGCAATCCCGGCTGGCGGCAGCGCTGCGCGGCTTGCGAGACGAATTCTCGGCGCTGGTCCCCGGGGCTGAGCCTCCGGCGTTCGAGCATGCGTGGGAAGGTCTGTTCGCCCTGACACCCGACAGCCTGCCCTACATCGGACCCCATCGGCGCTATCCGCGCCATCTGTTTGCGCTTGGCTACGGCGGCAACGGCATGACGTTCGCCGCGCTGGCCGCGGGGATTCTGCTGGAACAATTCCAGGACGTGCGCTCCCCCGATCACGCGCTGTTCGCGTTCGGCCGGTTCAGGTAGCACTCGCTGGTGGGCGCGCTGGTCTAGGTTCACTACTCAGCGCGGATCTTCCGGCTCGGCGCGCCGGACTATGGCGACGAGAACAGCGCCGGCAGATCTCGCGCGGCGAGCCGCGACTCGCCGGCCAGGCCCGCGAGCTGGGCGGCCCGGCCAATGATCTGCTCTGCGCTCCATCCGGCGGCGCGCAGCTCCCTGATGCCGGAATCGCGGTCCGACTTGCTCAGTTTCTGCGCCTGCGATTTCATGACCAGGGGGTGGTGGGCGAACAGCGGGGGCTGGACGCGGCCGATCAAGCGTGCGAGCCGGATCTGACGCCCGGTTGACGGCAGCAGATCCTGACCGCGAACCACCACCGTGATCCGCTGCACGTTGTCGTCGATCGTCGCCACGCACTGATAAGTCCAGTTGCCGAGCCGATCGCGCAACAGCAGATCGCCGCATTGCGACTCCGGGTCCTGCTCCTGCCAGCCGACGATCGCATCCTCGAAGCGCTCGATTCCTGGCTCGAGCCGAATGCGCCAACCGACGCTGTCGTCCAGCGGGATTCCCCGTTCGCGGCAGGTTCCGGGGTAGCGCCGTTCGCCGCCGATCGGCGACGTGGGCAATGGAGCTGTCGCGGTCTGCCGCGCGCGCGAGCAGTCGCATCCGTAAACGAGCCCGGCGGCAATCAGCGGCGCGAGCGCCTGGCGATAGATGGTGTCGCGCTCACTTTGCCGGCCCTCGCAGCTGCCGGCGCGATAGCAGGAGGTCGGAAAGTGGTCGACTTC
>Ga0209382_10006974_pt1 | contig 14466 bp, 11 predicted proteins | sample SoiMetdeltSBSDD5_FD_187599 | JGI IMG/M metagenome (GOLD analysis project Ga0209382, IMG submission 187599) | Bulk soil microbial communities from a Populus tree surrounding site in Tennessee, USA - Soil MetaG P. deltoides SBSDD5 (SPAdes) (version 2) | ecosystem: Environmental > Terrestrial >... | reverse complement strand
AGCGGGCCGTTGATCAGGGGCGTGCACAGCATCGCCGCGAACAGCGCCGCGAACACGACCGGCCACGGCGGCAGGAACGGGAGCACCCACAGCGGCACCGCGAACGCGAGCATCGCGAACGCGGAGAGCCGCAGGGGAGCGACCTTGCGCACCGCGGCGACCGCGAGCAGGCTGCCGACGAGCGCACCGGCACCGAGTGCTCCGTAGAACAACCCGGCGATGCGGGCGTTGCCGTCGAACGCGTCGAAGGCGTAGACGGGCAGGCCCGCCGAGATCCCAGGCATCACGAGCCCGAAGCCGACGACGATGGCCGCGAGCGGGCCGAGCAGCTTGTCTCCGAGCAGGAAGCGAACGCCCGCGAGGGCGCGGGGTCGCGGCGACGGGGTCTCGACCGGCTTCCGCCGCGGCACGAAGGTGAGGACGAGCAGGAAGGCGACGAGGTACGTGGCCGCATCGACGTAGAGGACGTTCGACGCTCCGATGAAGGGGATGAGCATTCCCGCGGACGCCGGGCCGATCAGCGCGGCGAACGCCGAGCCGCCCTCGATGAGGCTGTTGCCCTGTGACATCAGCCGCTCGTCCTCGCCGACGAGCTCCGGGAGGATCGTCCGCTGGGACGCGAAGTACGGCGGCATGAAGCAGCCGAGAACCGCGACGATCCCGAGGAGGAGGCCGAAGCTGAGCATGCCGGCCGCGTGCAGCAGCGGGATCGAAGCCAGGACCGGCGCCCGCGCGAAGTCGGCGATCAGCATCGTGTTGCGCGAGCCGATGCGCTCGACGAGCATCCCGCTCGGGATCCCGAGCAGCGCCATCGGCGCGATCTCGGCCGCGAGGACGAGGCTCATCTTGCCCGGTGAGCCCGTCGTGACGAGCACGAACCACGGCAGCGCGAGGTACGTCATGCGGGTGCCGAAGACCGAGACGATCTCCGCCGCGACGAGCGCGCCGACGGCGGTCTTCTTGACGGCGGTCGGCTCGCGCGTGCCCATGGCCGGTGATAATAAAACGTCCGTACGGTTTTGTAAAGTGGGAGCTCCGATGCCGAAGATCTCCGATGAACGGAGGGCCGAGCGCCGCGAGCAGATCCTCGACGGCGCCCGCCGTTGCTTCGCCGAGCACGGGTACGAGGGCGCGACCGTCGCCCGCCTGGAGGCGGAGATCGAGCTCTCGCGCGGGGCGATCTTCAACTACTTCGCCTCGAAGGAGGACCTCTTCGTCGAGCTGGCCGTGCAGGACACGGCTCGCCTCTCCGACGTCTGGGTGAACGAGGGCCTCGAAGGCGTCGTGCGCGACGTGCTCGAGCTCGATCCCGCCTGGATCGGCGTCTACCTCGAGCTCGTGCGGCGTGTCCGGACAGACCGCGAGTTCCGGCGCAGGATCGAGGAGCGCCAGGAGGCGGTCGTGCCCGTCAACCGCGCGCGGATCGAGGAGGCGCAGCGTGCGGGCGAGTTCCGAGACGATCTCGAGGCGCGGGAGCTCGGCCTCTTCGTCAACCTCGTCCTGAACGGGATGGCGCTTCTGCGCGCTTCGGGCGACGAGCCGCCGCCCGCCGAGCTCGTCGTGCGCCTGCTCGAGGACGCTATAGGAGCCCGAGCTCGCTCGCGTACGCCTTCGCGTACACCCTCCTGACGCGCGTCACCTCGTCCACGTAGTCCCGGGTCTCCGGGAACTCGATCCGCCGTCCCTCGCGCAGCCACTCGTCGACGTTGCCCTGGCCCGCGTGGTACGCCGCGAGCGCGGTGCGCAGGTCGTCGTAGCGCTGGGCGAGGTGGTCGAGGTACCACGACCCGTAGCGCACGTTGATCTCGGGGTCGCGGAGGTCCGCGACGACGAAGCGGTCTCCCCCGGTGCGGAGCGCGATCCCCTTCGCCGTGTCCGGGAGGAGCTGCATGAGCCCGATGGCCCCCGCCGGCGACTCCGCGTTCGGGTCGAAGCGGCTCTCGACGTAGACGACCGCCGCGAGGAGCGCCGGGTCGAGGTGGTGGCTCGCCGCGTGGCCGCGGATGACGTTCTCGTACTCGAGCGGATAGCGCGTCCGCAGGTACCAGCCCGGCTCGTCCTCGACCACCCACGCGGCCGCCCCGGCCAGGGCGAGAACGGCGACGGCTGCGATGGTCAGGAACCGCACGGGACTCGAGTCACGGAGCCACCCGAGACACGCAAGTTACAACTTGTAACTTGGTCAGGTCCTCGCGCTCTCGGACGTGCTCGGTGTGGAACGTTCCGCGGACAGGGTAGCCATGACGTCCGCCACCCAGGTGTCGAGCTGCTCCGGCGTGCCCGTGTTCACGTACGCGAAGTCCGCGCGCTCCACCTTCTCGCGGTCGGGGAGCAGCCGCGACTCGCGGTCGTCCGTGCGGCCGCCGCGCCGCGCCTCGCGGAGCTTCGAGGGAGCAGTGATGACCACGACCTTGTCGAAGCGCGTCTCGCCCCCCACCTCGTACAGGAGCGGCACCTCGGTGACGCACACGCGCGGGGGCTTCTCGAGCCGCGCGAGCTGCTCGCGCCAGGCGAGGTACTCCCGCGACACGAGCGGGTGGAGAAGCTGCTCCAGGAAGTCGAGCGCCTCCCGGTCCTTGAAGACCTTGAGCGCGATGCGCTCGCGGTCCGGGACGCCTTCCCCGTCGAGGATCTCCTCGCCGAGGCGCTCGACGAGCGCCCGCTTCACGTCCGGGTCGGTGCGCAGAAGGTGGTGGACGATCTCGTCGCTCGAGACGGTCGCGGCGCCGTGGCGGCGGAACGCGTCGAGCGCCGTCGACTTCCCGGCTCCGATGCCGCCGGTGATGGCGACCGCGAGCGGGCGAGAAGAGGGGCCAGACCCCGTGGGGCCTGAGGCCATCTAGCTCTCGGTCTGCTCGGCTTCGTCGGCCTGCCCGGCAGGCTCGGACGCCTCGGGCGTGGGCTCGTCGGCCTCGGGCTCCTCGGCCGCAGGCTCGGCGGTCTCCGGCTCCTCGGCCGTAGGCTCATCGGGCGCGGGCTCCTCGACCACCATCGCGGCCGCCTCGGCCTCGGCCTCGGGCTGGTCGGCGACCGCCTCGGGCGCGCCCGCCTCGTCGGGCTGCTCGACGTCGGCCTCGACATCGGCCTCCACTGGCGCCGGGCCACCCGCGGGGAACGCCTCCTCGGAGAGCTTGAGGTCCGGAGTCTCGTGCACCGACTCGGCGCCGTCCGCGCGCGGGACGGGCTGGTCGCCCTCGTCCACGCGCTTCAGCGACAGCGACAGGCGCCTGCGCTCGCCGTCGATCTCCAGGATGCGGACGTTCACGGCCTGCCCCTGCGAGACGACCTCGCGCGGGTTCTCGACATGGTGCGTGGCGAGCTCGGAGATGTGGACGAGGCCCTCGACGCCGGGGAGGATCTCGACGAAGGCGCCGAACGTGACGACCTTCGCCACGCGCCCCTCGACGACGTCGTCCTCGCGGTACGAGTCCACGACCTGCTGCCACGGGTCGCTCTGCGTCTGCTTCAGACCCAGCGAGATCCGCTGGCGCTCGCGGTCGATGTCGAGCACCTTCACCTTCACCGTCTGCCCGATGTCGAGCACCTCCGACGGGTGGTTGACGTGGCTCCACGAGAGCTCCGAGATGTGGATCAGGCCGTCCATCCCGTCGAGGTCGACGAAGGCGCCGAAGTCGACGATGTTCGAGATCTGGCCCTCGATGACGTCGCCCGGGCTCAGCCGGTCGAGGATCGCCTGGCGCATCTCCTTGCGCTCGTCCTCGAGCACGGCGCGGCGCGAGAGCACGACGTTGTTGCGGGAGCGGTTCAGCTCGATCACCTTGCAGCGCAGCTCCCGGCTCAGAAACTCGTCGAGGTCCTGGACGCGGCGGATGTCGACGAGCGACGCGGGCAGGAAGCCGCGCACGCCGAGGTCGAGGATGAGGCCCCCCTTGACGACCTCGATGACCTTGCCGGTGACGGGCTCGCCCGACTCGGACGCGGCCTCGATCTTCTTCCAGGCGAGCTCGAAGCGCGCGCGCTTCTTCGAGAGGATGAGCCTTCCCTCCGCGTCCTCCTTCGTGAGGACGAGCGCGTCGATCTCCTCGCCGACCGCGACCTCGTCCGCCGGGTTGACCGAGCGGCGGATCGTCAGCTCCGCGACCGGGATGACGCCCTCCGACTTGTAGCCGATGTCGACGAGCACCTCGTCCTTGTCGACCCGCACCACCGTGCCGTGCACGACCTCGCCCTCGTTGATCTCGGGGAAGGAGGCTTCGTAGTCGGGGACGAGCTCGCCGTCGGGCCCTTCGATCCAGACCCCGGCCTCGGTCGTCGTGGGCTTCTCCACGGTCTCGTTGGTCATCGGATCGGGGAGTATAGCCAGGCTGGGGAAAACTCCGACCTACGCGTCCGGTCGACCTCGCTCGTGACGAAGGGCACGAGTCGGGTCAGGCCTTCGCCTCCGCCCAGTCGTCGCCGAGGCCGACGTCGACGGCGAGCGGCGGGTCGAGCGGGTAGGCGCCGCACATCTCCTCCCGCACGAGCTCGCGCACCTTCGTGACCTCGACCTCGGGCACCTCGAGCAGGAGCTCGTCGTGCACCTGGAGCACCATCCGCGCTCCCCGTCCCTCGCCGCGCAACCGCCGGTGGATCGCGACCATGGCCACCTTGATCATGTCCGCGTTCGAGCCCTGCATCACGAAGTTGACCGCGACGCGCTCGCCGAACCCGCGCGTCTGCCGGTTCGACGCGCGCAGCTCCGGCACCGGACGCCGCCGACCGAGGAGGCTCGTCGCGTAGCCGTCCTCCCCGGCCTGCGCGATCGTGCGCGCGATGAACGCCTGCACGCGCGGGAAGCGCGCGAGGTACGCGTCGATGTACGCCTGCGCCTCCTCCTTCGGGATGCTCAGGTTCTCGGACAGGCCGAACGCCGAGATCCCGTACACGATCCCGAAGTTGATCATCTTCGCAACCGCCCGCTCGTCGGAGGTCAACGTCGCCGGATCCTTGCCGAGGACCTCTGCCGCAGTCGCCGTGTGGATGTCCTCGCCGCGGAGGAAGGCCTCCCGCAGCTTCGGCTCGCCGGAGACGTGGGCGAGGATGCGCAGCTCGATCTGCGAGTAGTCGGCGGAGAGCAGGCGATGCCCGGGCTCGGCGACGAAGGCGGAGCGGATCTCGCGGCCGAGCTCGGTGCGGACGGGAATGGCCTGCAGGTTCGGGCTCGAGGTGGAGAGGCGGCCGGTCGCGGCGACGGTCTGGTTGATCGTGGTGTGCAGGCGGCCGTCCTCGCCGATCAGCGTCGGGAGCGGGCCCAGATACGTGTTGACGAGCTTCGTCAGCTCCCGCCACTCCTCGACGACGGGCACGATCGCGTGGTCGTCGCGGATGCCGCGAAGGATCTTTCCGTCGGTCGAGTACCCGGTCTTGCCCTTCCGGCCCGGGGTGAGCTCGAGCTTCTCGAAGAGGATGCGGCCGAGCTGCTGCGGCGAGCCGAGCACGAACTGCTCGCCGGCGAGCTCGTACGCGCTGGCCTCGAGCTCCTCGATGCGGTCGGCGAGACGGGCGGTGATCTCGCCCATGCGGTAGGTGTCGATCCGGATCCCGGCGTCCTCCATCGCGGCCAGCACGCCCGAGAGCGGCAGCTCGACCTCGTCGTAGAGGCGCTCGAGCCCGCGCTCGCGCACCCGTTCCCGCAGCACGGGGGCGAGCCGCCGAGCTGCCTCGGCGTGCCGCACGAGCGCGGAGGTCTCCTCCTCCGTCGGCGGGTCCGGCTCCAGCTCGAGACCGTTCTCTGCGGCGAGGTCGTCGAGGTCGTACTCCGCGCGGCCGGGATCGATCAGGTACGCCGCAATCATCGTGTCGTCGGCCGTTTCGATCCGCAGCGCCTTCGCATCGTGCGCGGCGATCGCCGCCTTGCCCCCAGGCGACCGCTTGTAACCCGCAGGACGCGGCGCGACGACGACCTCGTCTCCGGTCGCGACCGCGACGCGCTCGGCGTCGGCGGCGATACCCACCGAGCCGCGGAGCTCGGGGAGCTCGCCCTCGTGCCAGGCCACCGTCTCCGACTCCGCGACCACCCGCTCCGCCGCAGGCAGCGCCTCGTCGAGCGTGTCGACGCGGCTCAGGAGCCCGCGGAACTCGAAGCGGCGGAAGATCTCCTTCAGCTGCGAGCGGTCGGGCGGACGTGAGACGAGGTCGGCGGGATCGACCCCGAGCTCGAGGTCGCGGCGCATCGTCGCGAGCAGCTTCGACATGCGTGCCTGCTCCTCGTTCTCGGAGATCGCGCGCGAGCGCGCCGGGGAGAGCTCGCCCGCGTGCTCGAGCACCGACTCGAGCGACCCGTACTGCGCGACGAGCTGGCCCGCCGTCTTGTCCCCGATGCCGGGAATGCCCGGGATGTTGTCGCTCGTATCCCCCTTGAGCCCGATGAAGTCGGGCACCTGCTCCGGGCGGATGCCGTAGCGTGCTTCGACGCGCTCGGGTGTGTACACGTGGACGTCCGCGACGCCACGCGGCGTCATCATCAGCGACACGTTCTCGGTGACGAGCTGGAACGCGTCGCGATCGGTCGAGACCACGCAGGTCTTGATCCCAGCTTCGTCTGCCTGCGTGGCGAGCGTCGCGATCACGTCGTCCGCCTCCCAGCCCTCGAACTCGAGGTTCACGTACCCGAAGGCCTCGACGATCGGTCGGAAGTGCGGGAACTGCTCGCGCAGCAGGTCGGGCATCGCTCGCCGCTCCGACTTGTACTCCGCGGAGATCTCGGCGCGGTGCACCGGGCGCGTATCCCAGGCGACCGCGACACCGCGGGGGCGGTAGTCGGCGAGGAGCTTGAACAGCATGTTCGTGAAGCCGAGCAGCGCGTTCGTCGGCTGACCCTCGGTCGTCTGCAGCTCCTCGGGGAGGGCGAAGAACGCGCGGTAGGCGAGGTTGTTCCCGTCGACGAGGAAGAGGTCGGAGCCCTGCGCGGGCGCCTCGTCGAGCTGCAGCTCCTCGCCGGTCAGCGTCTTGACCACCACGCAATGCTATGCGCGCTTTCCCGGCAAGCGCGCCGAGGCGCGAGCGCGCCCCGGCGCGCGCCAAACCCCTGAAGCGGCCGCTGACGCGGCCGGTCGCAGCGCAGGTCGACGATGTGTTGGGTGACTGTCACCCGCTCGACGCGCTTGGATACGAAGGTGCGCCGCGTCCCCATGCTCTCCGGCTCGCGCGTAGCCCTCGTCCCGACCGCGGCCGACGATGTCGTCCTGCGCCCGCCGGGCCCTCCGGAGCAGATCGTCGACGTCCCGGCAGCGGTGCGCGACGCCTTCCGCTTTCCGCTCTCGGGGCCGTCGCTGGCACGTCTCGTGGGCACCGGAGCTCGTGCCCGCGCGACGATCGTCGTCGAGCCGCCTTCGCTCCCCGTTCCGGGCGCGCAGCAGGATCCGCGCCCGGCCGCGCTCGCCGCGACGATCGACGAGCTCGCCGCCTGCGGCGTGCCGGACACGCGCCTGACACTCGTCGTCGCCGGCGGGCTCGGGCGTCGCTACGGCCAGCGCGAGCTCGAGCGGCTGCTGCCACCTCCACGAGCCCGCGCCTTCCGGGGCCGGGTCGCCGTCCACGACGTCGAGGACGACGCGCTCGTGCCGATGGCAGGCGGCGCGCGTGCGAACCGCGCGCTCGTCGAGACGGATCTCGTCGTCGTCGTCGGCGCGGCGGAGACCGTGCTTCACGGCGGGCCGGGCACGCTCGCGGCCGCGTGCGACGCGGCGACGGTGCGCAGCCTCGCGGGAGCGGGGTCGCTGATCGAGGCAGCCGCACTGCCCGAGTGGGAGCGCCTGCTGGCGATCGAGGAGGCTCTGGCAGCGCTCGCGCCCGCGATCGGCCTCTCGCTGGTGCTCGACCTGCCCAGGCTCACCGGCACCTACCGCGGCTACCCGTACGAGCCCGAGGCGCTGCGGGCCGTCGTCCGCTCGCCCTTCCGGCGCATCTTCGCCCGTCTGCCCGCGTTTCTCCGCCGGGACGTCCTGGCGCGGCAGCAGCGCAGGATCGACACGATCGGCGCCTACGCCGGCCCGCCGTCGGTCGCGCACGCAGAGGCGCTCCTGCGCGGCGTCGATCTGCGCGGGCTGCGCCTCGCCGAGCCCGTCGACGCGCTCGTCGTCGGCGCGCCCTGGATCGGACAGCATCACCCGCGCGAGATCGCGAACCCGCTCAGCGCCGCCGCCATCGCGCTCGGGCTCGCCCTGCGGCTCTACCGCGATGCGTTCCCGGTGCGGGCAGGCGGGACGCTCGTCCTCGTGCATCCGCTCTCGCGCTCGTTCGCACAGGGCGGAGGCGACCCGTATGCCGCGAGCTTCGCCGCCCTGCGGGACGCGAACGAGCCCGCCGAGCTCGCCGCGGCGGAGCGCTCGGCGGCCCGCGACGAGCGGGCGCTCGCCGCCTACCGCGGAGGTCGGGCGTGCCATCCGCTACTGCCGTACGCGGACTGGGCGGGATGCGCCCCCGCGCTGTCGCAGCTCGGCCAGGTCGTCGTCGCGGGCTGCAGGGACGCGCTCGCCGCGCGGACGCTCGGGTTCGTGCCGAGCCACGGGATCGGGAGCGCGCTCGAGATGGCGCACGGCGTCGCCGGCGGGCGGGCCGAGGTCGGGCTCCTGCTGGCGCCGCCGTACGCGCCGCTCCTCGTCGGGGAGGGTCAACCCTCGCCGAGATAGGCCTTGCGCACCTGTTCGTTCGTCTTCAGCTCGGATGCCCGCCCCGAGAGCGCGATGCGGCCGGTCTCCATCACGTAGCCCCGCTCCGCGACGTCGAGCGCCATCAGCGCGTTCTGCTCGACGAGGAGCACGGGCGTGCCCTGCTTGTTGACCTCGACGACGGTCTCGAAGATGCGCTCGACGAAGATCGGCGCCAGGCCCATCGAGGGCTCGTCGAGGAGGAGGAGCTTCGGCCTCGCCATCAGCGCGCGCCCGATGGCGCACATCTGCTGCTCGCCGCCCGACATCGTCCCGGCCTTCTGCATCCGCCGCTCCTGCAGCCGGGGGAAGAGCGTGAACACACGGTCCATGTCCTCGGCGAGGTTCTCGCGGTCCGTGCGCTGGAAGGCGCCCATCTCCAGGTTCTCCGTCACGCTCATGCGCGGGAAGAGCCTGCGCCCTTCGGGGCTCTGCGCGATCCCGCTCTTCACGATGCGGTGAGGCGCGTCGCCCGTGATGTCCTCGCCCTGGAAGCGGATCGTCCCCTGCCGCGGCTTGTTGATGCCGTTGATCGCGCGCAGCGTCGTCGACTTGCCGGCGCCGTTCGCGCCGATGAGGGTGACGATCTCGCCGGTATTGACCGTCAGCGACACGCCCTTCAGCGCGTGGATCGCCCCGTAGTAGACGTGCACGTCCTCGAGCGCGAGGATCGGCTCGGTCGGCGACGACGGCGCGGGAGTCTGGTCGCTCATGCGGCCGCCCCGCTGCCGAGGTACGCCTCGATCACGCGCTCGTCGGCGCGGATCTCCTCCGGAGTTCCCTCCGCGATCTTCGCCCCGTACTCGAGCACGGTGATCCGCTCGGACACGCCCATGACGACCTTCATGTCGTGCTCGATGAGGAGCACGGTGAGGTCCTTCTCGTCGCGGACCCGGCGAACGAAGCTCGTGAACTCGGCCGTCTCCTGGGGGTTCATCCCGGCGGTCGGCTCGTCGAGGAGGATCAGCTTCGGGTCGGTGGCGAGCGCCCGCGCGACCTCGAGGCGCCGCTGGTCGCCGTAGGGGAGCGTGCCCGCGCGCTCCTGATGCCGCCTCGGCAGCCCGCAGTACGTGAGGAGCTCCTTCGCGCGCTCGCGAGCCTCCCGCTCCTCGCGACGCACACGCGGGGTGCGCACGATGGAGCCGAAGATGCCGCCCTTGAGGCGGGAGTGCATGCCCACGAGGACGTTCTCGAGCGCGGTCATCTGCGCGAACAGGCGGATGTTCTGGAACGTGCGCCCGACGCCGAGCTCGACGATCGCGTGCGGGGGCTTCCCGACGACCTCGGTCCCGTCGAAGACGATCGAGCCCGACGTCGGCACGTACACGCCCGTGATCTGGTTGAAGAACGTCGTCTTGCCGGCGCCGTTCGGGCCGATCAGGGCGACGATCGAGCCGCGTGGGATCGTGAAGTCGATGTCGTCGGTGGCAATGAGTCCGCCGAACTCCTTGCGCACCTGCGTCGCGACGAGCAGATCGTCCGGAGCGGTCGCCGTGTCAGTCATCGCTCATGTCGCGGTCGGTGAGCGCGCCCTCCGTCTGCACGTCGTAGAACGGCGTGTCGTGCACGCCCTCCTCGAGCTCGATCTTGTGCCGGCGCTCGGGTATCAGCCCCGTCGGTCTGAACAGCATCATGACCACGATGATGAACCCGTAGATCCCGAACTGGTACTTCGTCGGGTCGAACTCGACGCCCGCGTCCTGGATCTTCGAGCCGATCGTCGAGAGGCCCTCGATGTTGAGGTAGGCGAGGATCATGCCGCCGGCGAACACACCCCAGATCGAGCCGATGCCGCCGAGGATGACCATGCTGAGCAGGAAGATCGAGATGTTGAAGTAGAAGTCCGCGGGGAACGCGCCGGCGCGGTAGCTCGCGAAGAAGGCGCCTGCGATGCCGCCGAAGAACGCGCCGATCGCGTACGACCAGGTCTTGGTGCGCATCAGCGGAACGCCCATCGCGGCGGCCGCCGTCTCGTCCTCCCGGATCGCGATCCACGCGCGGCCGAGGCGCGAGTCGCGGAGCCGGATGCAGCAGAAGACGGTGAAGAGGATCAGTCCGATCGCGGTCCAGAAGTAGAGGTCGTCCTTGTTCTCCTGCTCGCGGAACACGAAGCCGCCGAACGCGAGCGAGTCGATCGGCGTGATCCCGAAGGTGCCGTTCGTGAGGTCGAAACCGCCCAGGGAGTCGGCGTTGCGGACGAACTGGGGCACGATCTCGCCGAAGCCGAGCGTCACGATCGCGAGATAGTCGCCGCGGAGGCGGAGCGTGGGCAGGCCGATGAGGATGCCGACGATCGTCGTGAAGACGCCGGCCGCGATCAGCACGAGCCACATCGAGATGTGGATCCCGGGCAGGTCACCGTCGACCGCGGAGCCGATGTGCAGCGTGACCTGGTCGAACTGCAGCGAGGCGAGCCAGGCGGCGACATAGGCACCGGCGGCGTAGAACGCGACGTAGCCGAGGTCGAGGAGGCCCGCGTACCCCACGACGATGTTGAGGCCGAGTGCCATCATGGTCAGGATCAGCATCACGACCATCGACCCCGTCGTCGGCACGAAATTGCCGATCACGGGGAGCGACTGCAGCGTTTCGACGAGGAAGGGGTAGAGCAGCCCGAAGACGACGAGCCCGGCCGCCACCCACCAGCCGCGTTCGGTTCGCGCGCGGCGCGAGAAGTCGGCGACGGCCTCCGTCACGCGCCCTCCGGCGTCCGCTCGCCGAGGATGCCCTGCGGCCGGAAGACCAGGACGGCGATCAGGATCCCGAACACGATCGACCGCGTCCAGTCGCTGCCGGGCGTCCCGTCCAGCCCCTCGTTGAGGGCCTGCACCATCCCGATCATCATCGCCCCGAGGACTGCCCCGGTGAGGTTGCCGATGCCTCCGAGGACGGCCGCGGTGAACGCGATGAGCCCGAGCTCGAAGCCCGTGTCGTAGCGGATGTTGAACTGGAGCAGGTAGACCATGCCGGCGACCGCCGCGAGCCCACCGGCGAGGAAGAAGGTCACCGAGATCGTGCGGTTGACGTCGATGCCCATCATCGCCGACGCCTCGGTGTCCTGCGAGACGGCTCGCATCGCCTTCCCCTGCCGCGTGGAGCGTACGAACCACGTGAGCACGAGGAGGACGGGGACCACGACGCAGAGGACGCCGATCTTGTTCCACTGGATCGACACCCCGCCGATCGTGATCGCGTCCGAGCGCGGGATGAAGTTCGGGACCGACCTGAACTCGACCCCGTACAGCGCCAGGGAGATGTTCTGGACGATGAAGGACATCCCGACGGCGGTGATGAGCGGCGCGAGCCGGGGTGCGTGGCGCAGCGGCTTGTACGCGACGCGCTCGATCGTCGCGTTGAGGACCGCGAACAGCGGAATGGTCACCGCCAGCGTCCCGAGGAGCCCGGCGAGGATCATCGGGACCGACGCGTTGGCCTCGAGCGCGAAGACCGAGACGATCATCGTGCTCGCGACCAGCCCGGACATCGCGAACACGTCCCCGTGGGCGAAGTTGATCAGCTGGAGGATCCCGTAGACGAGCGTGTAGCCGAGCGCGACGAGCCCGTAGATCGCGCCGTTCGTCGCGCCGATGATCGACACGTTCAGGAATCGGGTCGGATCCTCGAAGAACTTCACGGCGAGCCAGACGAGGATCGCCGCGAGGAGCAGGACTCCGATCGTGTCGATGAGGCTCGACCTGCGAACCCTCTTGAGCGCCACGGCGGCGGTCGACATGAAGCGCGACTCTAAACACGACGGGGTGGGAGGGCAATGCCCTCCCACCCCGCATTCAGGGAGACGTGCGCGCTACTTCCCGAGCGCCGCGTCGACCGTCGACTGCTTCGGAACGACCACCTTCTCCGTCTCGAGCTTGTCGGTCGCCTTGTAGAACACGATCGCGAGGATCGCGCCTCCCTCCGCGACCGGGTCGCCGTCCTCGCTGAACGTGAACGTTCCGAGGAGGCCGTCCGTGACGCTGGTCTCGAACATCTTCGCGATGACGTCCTCGCGAGAGCCGTCCGACTCGGCGATCGCGTCGAGCAGCACCTGTGCCGACTGCCCGCCGTAGATCGCGTACGGGTCGATCGACTTGCCGGCGAGCGGACCGGCCAGAAGCCCGTCGACGAACTCCTTCGCCACACCGGTGAATTCGTCGATCGGCTGGCCGGCCACGGACATGAACATCCCGGCCGCTGCGCCTCCCGACTCGTCGATCGTCGACTGCTGGGTGAAGCCGTCCGGCGCGAACAGCTTGACCGCGCCGTCGTTCGGGCCCAGCACCGCGACCTTGTCCTTGATGACCTGGGCGCCGTTCTCGTCGATCAGGCCGCCGAGGAAGACCGCGTCGGCGTTCGTGCCCTGGATCTTCTTCATCAGCGCCTCGTAGCTCGAGGCCTTGGGATCCCACGCCTCGAAGCCGGCGATGCCGATCCCGAGCGACTCCGCGGCGTCGCGGAAGTTCGTCGCGACGCCGAGGCCGTACGCCTCCTTGTCGTTCAGGATGTAGACGTTCTTCACGCCCTGCTCCTTGACGAACTCGGCGACCGCCGCGCCCTGCACGCCGTCGTTCGCGACCGTGCGGACGTAGTTGCGGTTGCCCGTCGGGTAGTACTTGTCCGGCTCCGTCGACTCGCACGAGGGCGCTGCCGCGGTCAGGCAGACGAACGTGTTCGCCGGGGAGATCATCGCGATGCCTCCGTCCGGCGCCGCGTTCAGCAGAGGGATGATGATCTGCGCGCAGCCCGAGTTGAACGTCCCGATCACGCCGATGACGGCGTCGTTCGCCGCATAGGCGTTCCCGTTGGCCGAGCACTTCCCGGAGTCCCACTTCGCGGCCTGGGCGGTCGCGTCGTCGCACGACTGGTAGCCGATGTTGTAGTCGCCGGCCTTCCACTCGGCCTGGTCGAGCACGTACCGGATGGCCGCGATCATCTGCTCGGTCTGCGTGCGCGACGAGCCCTGCAGCGGCAGGTCCGAGGCGATCAGGTAGTCGGGATCCCCTTCGCCCTCGTACTCGATGCCGGTGCACGACGAGGACGGGAGCGCCGTGACCTCGGCCCCGCCGTCGTCGTCACCACCGCAGCCCGCAGCAACGAGCGCGAGCGAGGCGATGAGCAGCGCCAGCGCGACGAGCGCACTTCGCTTTCTCGCAGTCAACCTGTTCCTCCTCACCTTGGGGGGTGACCAGATGGGCGCCGGCAGCCGCCGACGTCACGCAAGTATCCGCACTCCCCGCGGCTTCCGCAAATGACATCCGTCGCGGTCTCGGAGCCCCGCTCGGACGGAGTGCGCCGACCGCCGGCGGGGATCGATCCCGTGCTCCGGAGCCGTCGCCGGCGATTGCCCGCGGACGCGTAGGTGCTGGCGACCGGGTCGCTGCGTGATGCCGCGAGCCTCCAGCTCGATCGCGGGGGAAACGGCGTTTCCCCCACGGGGCCCCCCCTTCCTCGCCGCACCGGGACAGCGAACCGTGCGTGGCCTCCCGGCCGGCAGAGCCGGCCTCCGGCCGCAACGGCGAGCGCGAGCACGGCGTGCGCGAGGGGCGCGCTCGCCCTCCACTCCACCGCCGGTGCCGATGCCGGAGGTGGGGATCGAACCCACACGCCCCGAGGGGCACGGGATTTTGAGTCCCGCGCGTCTGCCAGTTCCGCCACTCCGGCCACGCGGATCGTAGCCTCCGCGCGACGCAGGCCCTGGCGGCCGGAGGCCGCCTTCGCCGGCCGGGAGGCCAGGCATGGCCCGCACGGTCGCTCCGGCAAGGAGGGGGAGCGCGGGGGAACCTGGGTTCCCCCGCGGTTACGCTCTCGGCCATGCTGCTCG
>Ga0209382_10006972_pt1 | contig 14467 bp, 12 predicted proteins | sample SoiMetdeltSBSDD5_FD_187599 | JGI IMG/M metagenome (GOLD analysis project Ga0209382, IMG submission 187599) | Bulk soil microbial communities from a Populus tree surrounding site in Tennessee, USA - Soil MetaG P. deltoides SBSDD5 (SPAdes) (version 2) | ecosystem: Environmental > Terrestrial >... | reverse complement strand
GACCTGCAGTACCGACTGGACGTCAACACCCTGCACCGCGACGAGCAGGCCGGCGCACTGACGCTCAACGAGATCGGCCGGGTCCGCATCCGCACCACCGTCCCGCTGTTCTTCGACGAGTACCGCCGCAACCGGGCGACCGGCAGCTTCGTGCTGGTCGACGAGGCCACCAACAACACCGTCGGAGCCGGCATCATCCTCGGCCCCACCGACCTCACGTCATGACCGGGCCCGTCGTCTGGCACGAGGGGGCGGTGGCTCGCCGCGACCGCCCGTCAACGGGCGCCACCGTGTGGTTCACGGGACTGTCGGGCTCGGGCAAGTCGACGGTGGCCGTCGAGGTGGAGCGGCTGCTCGTCGCCGATGGTCGACCCGCGTACCGGCTGGACGGCGACAACCTCCGCCACGGCCTCAACGGCGATCTGGGCTACTCGGCCGCCGACCGGACGGAGAACATCCGGCGGGTCGGCGAGGTCGCCCACCTGTTCGCCGACGCGGGGATCGTGGCGCTGGTCCCGATCATCAGCCCCTACCGGGCCGACCGCGAACGGGCCCGGCGGACCCACGCGGCGGTCGGGCTGCCGTTCGTCGAGGTGTTCGTGGACACGCCGCTCGCCGTCTGCGAGGCCCGCGACCCCAAGGGCCTCTACGCCAAGGCCCGCGCCGGCGAGATCACGGGCTTCACCGGCGTCGACGACCCCTACGAGCCCCCTGAGCACCCCGACCTGCGCCTGACCCCGGAGGACGGCGACCCCGCCGCCCAGGCCCGGCTGGTCCTCGCCCTCCTCTGAGCTGGCCGCGGCCGCTACCGTCGCTGGCGGTGGTCTACCGGCTGCTCGCTGACGGCGTGGTGATCGTCCACCTCGGCTTCATCCTCTTCGTCGCGCTGGGTGGCCTGCTGGCCTGGCGCTGGCCCCACCTGCTGTGGCCCCACGTCGCGGCGGTCGCCTGGGGTGCGGGCATCGTGGCCATCGGCTGGACCTGCCCGCTCACCCCGCTCGAGAAGCACTTCCGGCGGCTGAGCGGCGAGCAGGGCTACGCGGGCGGCTTCGTCGACCGCTACATCGAAGGCGTCATCTACCCCGAGCGCTACACCGCCGCCCTCCGGGTGCTGGTCGCCCTGCTGATCGGCGTCGGCTGGCTGGGCCTCTACCTCCGCCAGCGCCGGCCGTCCCACGTCTCGGGCTGAACCGGCCCGGCGGGGTCAGCGGGTGAGCGGCTTGTAGCGGATGCGATGGGGCTGGTCGGCGTCGGCGCCGAGCTCCTTGCGGCGCCAGGCCTCGTACTCGCTGAAGTTGCCCTCGAACCACCGCACCTGGCTCTCGCCTTCGAAGGCGAGGATGTGGGTGGCGATCCGGTCGAGGAACCAGCGGTCGTGGCTGATCACCACCGCGCAGCCGGGGAAGGCCTCCAGGCCGTCCTCCAACGCCCGCAGCGTGTCGACGTCGAGATCGTTGGTCGGCTCGTCCAGCAACAGGACGTTGCCGCCACGGCGGAGCATCTTGGCCAGGTGGACCCGGTTGCGCTCGCCGCCGGACAGCGCACCGACCGGCTTCTGCTGGTCGGAGCCCTTGAAGTTGAACGAGGCCACGTAGGCCCGGCCGTTGACCTCGCGGCTCCCCAGCCGCAGCAGGTCCTGCCCGTCGGTGATCTCGTCGTAGACCGTCCGCGCCCCATCAAGGCTGTCCCGGCTCTGGTCGACGTAGGCCAGCTCGACGGTCGATCCGACGGCGATCGCGCCCGAGTCCGGTGTCTCCTGGCCGGTCACCATCCGGAACAGGGTCGTCTTGCCGGCGCCGTTGGGGCCGATGATGCCCACGATCCCCGCCGGGGGCAGGGAGAAGCTCAGGTCGTCGATCAGCAGCCGGTCGCCGTAGCCCTTCGACAGCCCCTGGACCTCGATCACCTGGTCGCCGAGGCGAGGCCCCGGCGGGATGTGGATCTGCAGCTTCTCGGGCCCCCGCTCCGCCGCCTCGGCCTCGGCCCGCAGCTGCTCGTAGGCGCCGAGGCGGGCCTTGCCCTTGGCCTGGCGGGCCTTGGGCGCCATCCGCACCCACTCGAGCTCCCGCTGGAGCGTCCGCTGGCGGGCCGAGTCGGCCTTCTCCTCCCGCGCCAGCCGCTGCCGCTTCTGCTCCAGCCAGCTCGAGTAGTTGCCCTCGAACGGGTAGCCCCGGCCCCGGTCGAGCTCGAGGATCCACCCGGCCACGTTGTCCAGGAAGTAGCGGTCGTGGGTGATCGCGACCACGGTGCCGTGGTAGTCCCGCAGGAACCGCTCGAGCCACGCCACCGACTCGGCGTCGAGGTGGTTGGTGGGCTCGTCGAGCAGGAGCAGGTCCGGCCGGGACAGCAGCAGGCGGCAGAGCGCCACCCGGCGCCGCTCGCCACCCGACAGGGTGGTCACGTCGGCATCGCCCGCCGGCAGCCGGAGGGCATCCATGGCGATGTCGATCGTGCGTTGCAGGTCCCAGGCACCCGCGGCTTCGATCCGGGCCTCGAGGTCGGCCTGGCGGGCGCCGAGCTTCTCGTAGTCCGCGTCGGGCGCGGCCCAGCCCGCCATGACCTCGTCGTACTCGGCCAGCAGGCCGGCCACCTGGCCGACGCCCTCCATGACGTTGGCCTGCACGTCCTTGGCCGGATCGAGCTGGGGCTCCTGCTGGAGCAGCCCGACGGAGAACCCGGACGTGAGCCGGGCCTGCCCGGTGTAGCCGTCGTCCACACCGGCCATGATCCGCAGCAGCGAGGACTTGCCCGCGCCGTTGGCACCGATCACGCCGATCTTGGCGCCGGGGTAGAAGGCCAGCGTGATGTCCTTCAACACCTCCTTGTCGGGAGGGTGGAAGCGACTGACCTTCTGCATCGTGAAGATGAACTGTGCGCTCACGGCTCATCGACCGTAGTTGACGCGACAAATCAGCCGGGTCGTGCGTCCTTCTCGTTGGGGCTCCTTGGGTCGGCAACGGCGGCGACCACGCCTAGGGCCACTCCCCCAGGAAGTCCCGCTCTACACGTGGCTGGCCGAGCGGAACCTGTTCGATCCGGCCAATCCGCCGCTCAAGCCCTGAGTGGCCCGCCCGTCTAGCCTGCGGCGATGCGGCAGGTGCAGACATTGGTCCAGCTCTCCGACGAGCTGGTGGCCCTGCTCGATCGGCGGGCGGCGCGTGAAGGGGTCTCCCGGTCGCGGATCATCCGCGCGGCGGTCGAGGCGTACGTCGACGTCGACCGCCTCGTCGACGAGCAGATCGTCGCGGGCTACCGGGCCCATCCCCAGGCGCCCAACGACCCCTGGATCCTCGGCACCGACCGGCGCCGTGGTGACGCGTGGGTCGAGCTGGACTGGTGAGACGCGGCGAGATCTGGTGGGCCGAGCCACCGGGTGAGCGGCCCCGTCCGGTGGTCATCCTGACCCGTGACCGGGCCATCGCGGTGATGGAGCGCCTCCTCGTGGCTCCGGTCACGACGACGGTCCGGGGCATCCCCACCGAGGTGCCGCTCGGCCGACGGGATGGCCTGCCGACGGCCTGCGTGGCCTCCTTCGACGACATGGCACCCATGCCGAAGGACTACCTCGTCGCGTGCATCACGACGTTGTCCGCCGAGCGCGTCGAAGAGCTCAGCCGGGCGGTCCGCCGGGCGACCGGCTGCTGACACGCTGGTCGCCAGCGCTCGGCCTAGCGTTCGGCGGGACTGATGGACACGATCTCGTTGAGGCGCAGGACGATGTCGTCGTCGTCGACGACGAACCAGGCGCTGTCCTTGGCGCAGGACAGCAGGGTGCCGCGCCAGGTCGCGGCGAAGGTGCGGACGATGACGGCCGCACCGAGGAAGGGACGAAGCGCACGGGTGGTCACTGGGCCTCGCTGGACGGTGGTTGGTCGCATGCAAACCCCCCTCTTGGGCGACCCATTACCCTCCATTCGGCGCCGGCACGCGTTACAGATTGGGGGCGATCGATGAGTGGCGACGAGGCCGTCGTCCTCGACGCCGCTGGTCTCCGCAAGGCGTTCGGCGACCTGGTGGCGGTGGACGGCGTCGACGTCCGGATCGCCCCGGGCGAGACCTACGGCCTGCTCGGTCCGAACGGCGCCGGCAAGACCACCACCATCTCGATGATCGCCGGCCTCCTGGCCCCGGACGCGGGCCACGTCACCGTCGACGGCCTGGAGCTCACGACCCGCAGCGTCCGGGCCAAGGTCGGCATCGGCCTGGTGCCCCAGGATCTCGCCATCTACCCCGACCTCACGGCCCGGGAGAACCTGGCCTTCTTCGGCAAGCTCTACGGGCTGTCCCGGCGGGAGCTGGCCGGTCGGATCAGCGAGGTCCTGCGGGTCATCGGCCTCACCGACCGGGCCGACGACCTGACCCGCGAGTTCTCGGGCGGCATGAAGCGGCGGCTCAACATCGGCCTCGGCCTGCTGCACCGGCCCAAGCTGCTGATCCTCGACGAGCCGACAGTGGGTGTCGACCCCCAGTCCCGCAACGCCATCCTCGAGAGCGTCGAGGAGCTGGCCACCGCCGGGATGGCCGTCCTCTACACCACCCACTACATGGAGGAGGCCGAGCGCCTCTGCGACCGGGTCGGGATCATCGACGAGGGCCAGATCAAGGCCGAGGGCACCCGGCGCGAGCTGGTGGCCCTGGTGGGCGAGGGGGACCGCATCTCGCTGAAGGCCTCGGGCGACCTGGAGGCCGCGGCCGCCACCGCTCGGCACCTCGACGGCGTCCAGTCCGCCTCGGCCCGCACCGACGGCGCCGGTGCCGGCATCGACGTCGTGGCCCGGGATGCCCGCTCCCTGCTCCCGGCGCTGCTCGTGTCGATGCACGAGGTCGGGACCGAGGTGAGCGGGGTCGAGGTCACCGAGCCCGACCTCGAGTCGGTGTTCCTGCACCTCACCGGCAAGGCCCTGCGGGACTGAGGCCGGGGTCGGCGCGGCCGTGCGATCCCTGCGAGCGGTCCTGACCATCCTGGGCAAGGATCTGCGCCTCCGGCTGCGCGACCGGTCGGCGTTCGTGCTCGGGGTGGGCGCCCCGCTCGTGCTGGGGCTGATCCTCAGCCAGGTGGTCGGCGACTTCGGGGGCGGCGAGTTCCACGCGACGTTCGCCGTCGTCGATCGCGACGGCGGAGAAGCAGCGGCTGGCTTCCCGGACGTCGTGCGCCAGGTGCCGGGGGTGACGGTCCGTGACAACCTGACCGAAGCAGAGGCCCGATCAGCCGTCGATCACGGTGACCTCCAGGCGGCGTTCGTCATCCCCGAGGGGTTCACGGACGCCGTGCAAGCCGGCCGGTCGACCGAGCTCGTGGTGGTGGGCAACGTCGACGAGGGCCTGATGACCCAGGTCGCGACCTCCATCGCCGACCGCTACGCCGGCACCGTGGACGCCGTGCGGCTGTCGGTCGCGATCGCGTCGCCGGGCGGTCCTCCCGATCCGCAGCTGATCGCCGCCGCGCAGGCCCAGCCGCCGCCGATCCAGCTCGTCCCGCTCCCCGCCGCCGACCGGCAGCTGGACTCGACCACCTACCTGATGGCCGGCCTCGGCGTGCTGTTCCTGTTCTTCCTGGTGCAGTTCGGCGTCATCGGCCTGCTCGAGGAGCAGCGTGGCGGGACGATGGCCCGGCTGCTCGCCGCCCCCATCCACCCGGTGGCGATCCCGGTGGCCAAGGCCCTCACCAGCGTGGTGCTCGGCATCATGGGGCTGACGGTCCTCGCGGTGGTCTCCTCGCTGTTCCTGGGGGCCGACTGGGGCGATCCGCTGGCGGCGGCGGTCCTGATCGTCGCGGTCGTGCTGGCGTCGGTCTCGATCGTGACCCTGGTGGTCGGCATCGCGCGGACCACCGAGCAGGCGAACATGGTGGGTTCGATCATCGCCCTGGTGATGGGCCTCCTGGGCGGGTCGTTCTTCCCCATCAACCGGGGCTTCCTGACCCGGCTGGCCGTGCTCACCCCCCACCACTGGTTCCTCCGGGGCCTGGGTGACGGGCAGGCCGGCGGGGTGGGTGACGTCCTGGGCTCGGTCGCGGCGCTGCTGGGCTTCGCGGTGGTCGTCGGCAGCGCGGGCGCCGTGCTGCTGGTCCGGGGAGCGTGGCGGCGATGAGCCCGGCAGCAGCGGGCGCCCGGCGCCGGATCGTGGCCATCGCGGGCACCGAGCTGCGGCGCCTGTTCCGCGACCGGGCCAACATCTTCTTCGTCCTGGTGTTCCCGATGCTGCTGATCCTGATCCTGGGGACGGTGTTCGGCGGCGGGTTCACCCCGCGGCTCGGTGTGGTCGTCCCGCGCGGCGACGCGCTCGCCGACGACTTCGTCGCCGCCCTGGAACGGGGAGACGACGTCGACGTGCAGCGCTACGCCAGCGCGGGCGAGCTCCGTTCGGCGGTCGAGCGGGGGTCGGCGCGCGCCGGTGTCGTCCTGCCCCACGACTACTCGGACCAGCTGGCCGCCGGCGAGACGGTGGAGATCGGCTTCGTGACCCGCCCGGACGGACTGGGTGCCGAGCTCCAGACGGTCGTGCAGGCGGCGATCGGCGACCAGGCGGTGGTCCAGGCCGCGCAGTTCGGCGTGGCCCACTCGTCGGGTGGCTTCGACGACGAGCTCGCCGCGGCACGTGCGGCCCAGCGGTCCACGGAGCCGGTGGCCGTGCGCACGGTGACCGTAGGGGAGGAGCTGTTCCCCGAGGAGGTGGGCCAGTTCGGGGTCGGCGCGACGCAGCAGCTGCTCCTGTTCATGTTCGTCAACGGGCTGGCCGGCGCCACCGCGCTGATCCTCAGCCGGGAGCTCGGCGTGGCCCGGCGGATGCTCTCGACCCCGTCGTCGGCGGCGGTGATCATGGCGGGCGAGGCGGCCGGGCGGTTCGTCACCGTCGCCTTCCAGGGCTTCTACATCATCCTGGGGACCATGCTGCTGTTCGGCGTGGACTGGGGGAATCCGTTCGGTGCCCTCGTCCTCATGCTGGTGTTCGCGGCCGTCGCCACCGGTGCGGCGCTGCTGATGGGGGCGCTGTTCCGCAACGAGCAGCAGGCCAGCGGGGTCGGTGTCGTGGCCGGCCTGGGGTTGGCGGCGCTCGGGGGCTGCATGGCACCGCTGGAGATCTTCTCGCCGACCATGCGGAAGGTCGCCCACCTCACGCCCCACGCCTGGGCCCTGGACGGCTTCAACGAGCTCATCCGCCACCACGGCACCGTCCTCGACATCCTGCCCGAGCTGGGCGTCCTCACCGCCATGGCCGTGGTCCTCCTGACGCTCGGGACGCGCCGGTTCCGCCGCACCATCACGACGTGAAGGCGCTGGTCACCCCGGTACGATCGATGACCGTGGGTGACGGCAACGACGACGACGCAACGATGACGACGCAGCAACGATCGACCGAGGCGCTGGGCCCGAACGCCTGGCTGGTCGACGAGATGTACGAGCAGTACCTCGCCAACCCGAGCTCGGTGAGCGAGGCCTGGCGGGAGTTCTTCGCCGACTACCGGCGCGACACCGATCCCCAGGCCCCGGCCCCCGTCGCAGCTCCGCCGGCGCACCAGAACGGTGCCCCGGTGCCGGCGGCTCCCGCACCGGCCCCTGCCTCGCCCGCACCGGCGCCGGCTGCGGCCGCGGCGCCAGCTCCAGCCCCAGCTCCCGCGCCGGCCGCGGCCCAGGCGTCGCCAGCCCGACCCCAGCCCACCCAGCCGCCTGCGGCCACGGAGGAGGAGGCGCCCGGCCAGCCACTGCGGGGTGCGGCGGCGAGGATCGTCCAGAACATGGAGGCCAGCCTCCAGGTCCCCACGGCCACCAGCTTCCGCAACGTGCCGGCCAAGCTGCTCGAGGTGAACCGCCGGGTCATCAACGGCTACCTGAGCCGTACCCGCGGCGGCAAGGTCAGCTTCACCCACATCATCGGCTACGCGGTGGTGAAGGCCATCGCCGAATCGGTGCCGGTCATGAGCTCGTCCTTCACCACGGGGCCCGACGGCAAGCCCCGGGTCGTCCGCCACGAGCACATCGGGTTGGGCATCGCGGTCGACGTGGAGAAGTCGGATGGCAGCCGGAGCCTGCTGGTCCCGGTGATCAAGCAGGCCGACACCCTCGACTTCCGCACGTTCTGGGGCACCTACGAGGAGCTGATCCGCAAGGTCCGGTCCAACAAGCTGTCGCCGGACGACTTCGCCGGCGCCACCGCGACGCTCACCAACCCCGGCACGATCGGCACCGTGCAGTCGGTGCCCCGGCTCATGCAGGGCCAAGGGGTGATCGTCGGTCTGGGCGCCATCGACTACCCGACCGAGTGGCGCGGGGCGGACCCGACGGCGCTGGCCGAGCTGGGGGTGTCCAAGGTCGTCACGGTGACCTCGACCTACGACCACCGCATCATCCAGGGCGCCGAGTCCGGCCTGTTCCTCAAGCGGGTCGAGGAGCTGCTGCTCGGGGCGGACGACTTCTACGACGACATCTTCCAGAGCCTCGGGGTCCCGTACGAAGCGGTCCGCTGGCGCCAGGACGTCAACCCCCTCAACCGCGAGGAGTCGCTGCTCGAGAAGCAGATGGCCGTCGCGACGCTGATCCGGGTCTACCGCGTGCGCGGCCACCTCATCGCCGACCTCGATCCGCTGCGGTGGAAGGAACCGCACATGGCGCCGGAGCTCGACCCGGCGACCTACGGCCTCACCATCTGGGACCTCGACCGCGAGTTCCTCACCGGCGGCCTGGCCGGCGCGGAGAAGATGACCCTCAGCGAGATCCTCCGGGTGCTGCGCGATGCCTACTGCCGGACCTCGGGCGTCGAGTACATGCACATCCAGGACCTCGACGAGCAGCACTGGATCCAGTCGATGGTCGAGACCGACGGGCACGACCTCGACCTCGACGACCAGCGCCACATCCTCGAGCGCCTCAACGCCGCCGAGGCCTTCGAGAAGTTCCTCGGCACCAAGTGGCTGGGCCAGAAGCGGTTCGGGCTGGAGGGGGTGGAGAGCCTGATCCCGGTGCTGGACGCGATCCTCGAGCAGGCGGCCGACGACAGTCTCGACCGGGTGATCATGGGCATGCCGCACCGGGGTCGACTCAACGTCCTCGCCAACATCGTGGGCAAGTCCTACGACCAGATCTTCAAGGAGTTCGAGGGCACCATCGATCCCGACGCCGTCCAGGGCACGGGCGACGTGAAGTACCACCTCGGCCAGGCCGGCAAGTTCCAGAGCCGCAGAGGGGCCGAGATCGGGGTCGAGCTGGCCGCCAACCCCAGCCACCTGGAAGCCGTCGATCCCGTGGTGGTCGGCATGGCCCGGGCCCGCGAGGACCAGATCAACGACCCCGAGGCCTACTCGGTGCTGCCGGTCCTCATGCACGGCGACGCGGCGTTCGCTGGCCAGGGGGTGGTGGCCGAGACGCTCAACATGAGTGACATCAAGGGCTACCGGGTCGGCGGGACCATCCACATCGTGGTCAACAACCAGATCGGCTTCACCACCAACCCCGAAGCCGCCCGCTCCGGCTTCTACTCGACCGACGTCGGCAAGATGGTGCAGGCGCCGATCTTCCACTGCAACGCCGACGACCCCGAGGCCTGCGTCCGGGTGGCCCGGTTGGCGTACGCCTACCGCCAGACGTTCCACAAGGACGTGGTCATCGACATGGTCGGCTACCGGCGCCACGGCCACAACGAGGGCGACGACCCCAGCTACACGCAGCCGCTGATGTACGCCAAGATCGAGCAGCGGCGGTCGGTGCGCAAGCTCTACACCGAGTCGCTGGTCAAGCGGGGCAAGCTCTCGCTGGAGGAGTGCGAGCTGGCTCTCGACGACTTCCAGAAGCGGCTGCAGCAGGCGCTGGAGGAGACCCGCCAGTCCGCGCCGCCGGCCGGCGTGAAGGCCGCACCGCCCCCACCTGCGGTCGGTTGCCTACCGCCGGTCGAGACCGGCGTCGTCCGCGGCGTCCTCGAGCACGTCTACGACGCGCTCGGCACCTGGCCCGAGGACTTCGCGGTGCATCCCAAGCTGCTGCGGCAGTTCGAGGCCCGGGACCGGATGGTCCGCGAGGAGGGCCAGGTCGACTGGGCGACCGCCGAGGCCCTGGCCTTCGGGACGCTGCTGCTCGAGGGCCACGACATCCGCTTCGCCGGCCAGGACTCCCGGCGCGGCACGTTCAGCCAGCGCCACGCCGTGCTGGTCGACCACACCACCGGAGCCGAGTGGGCGCCGCTGGCCCACCTCGGTTCCGACCAGGGCAAGTTCTGGATCTACGACTCGCTGCTGTCCGAGTACGCCGCCCTGGGCTTCGAGTACGGCTACTCGGTGGCCAACAAGGACGCCCTGGTCTGCTGGGAGGCCCAGTTCGGCGACTTCATCAACGGCGGCAGCATCATCGTCGACCAGTACCTGGTGGCGGCGGAGGACAAGTGGGGCCAGACCTCGGGCCTGGTCCTGCTCCTGCCCCACGGGTACGAGGGCCAGGGGCCGGAGCACAGCTCGGCCCGCATCGAGCGCTTCCTGACCATGTGCGCCGAGGACAACATCCAGGTCGCGGTCCCCACGACGGCCGGGCAGTACTTCCACCTCCTGCGCCGTCAGATGCACCGGGAGATCCGCAAGCCCCTGGTGGTCTTCACACCCAAGTCCCTGTTGCGGGCCAAGCCGGCCCGGTCGGCCATCGAGTCGCTCACCGAGGGCTCGTTCCGGGAGGTCCTCGACGACCCGGGCATCGCCAACCCCGGCGACGTGCGCCGGGTGGTGCTGTGCTCGGGCAAGATCGGCCAGGAGGCTCTGGTCGAGCGGGCCAAGCGGTCGTCGGACGGGGCGGGCGAGGTCGCCATCGTCCGGGTCGAGCAGCTCTATCCCTGGCCCTACGACCAGATCGCGGCCGTGGTCGCCCGCTATCCCCAAGTCGAGGAGCTGGCCTGGCTTCAGGAGGAGCCGACGAACATGGGAGCGTGGGCCTTCGCCCAGGACCGGCTGGCCGAGCGCTTCGCCGGCACCCACCGGATCGACGGGGTGTGCCGCCACGAGTCCGGCAGCCCGGCGACCGGCTCGCTCACCATCCACCTGCAGGAGCAGGAATCCCTGCTCGACGAGGCCCTCACCCTCGGCTGACGCGCGACTCTGCCGCCGCCGGACCCCGGCGAGCGGCGGCCGGTGACCAAGGTCACAGAGGTTTCCGGCGTGCGCGCTTCCTAACCGGAGCCACCCTCGGTGATAATGAGTGTTATCAAGCTGTTGACGCCGAGGGGGATCTCGCATGGCGCTCGATGAGTACACCAGCAACCGGGACCTGATCGGCCGGGACGACATCAACGACCTCGAGGCGATCCTCGCGATCACCAACACCGATGTCGACGAAGTCATCCACACGGTCAAGGACAACGCCGACGCCATCTTCACCTGGGACTACGAGAAGGGCGCGCGTCCGGCGCTGAACAAGCTCTACGAGAAGGCCAAGCACGCCCAGTGGAACGGCGAGACCGACCTCCCCTGGGACACCGAGGTCGACCTGATGAAGAACGCCGAGCTGAGCCGGCTGCAGTTCCAGGAGCTGCGCCAGGACGTCAGCGGCACCCCCTTCGAGAAGTTCACCGATGACGACTGGGACCGATTCTCCATCGAGACCGACAACTGGACCCTGAGCCAGTTCATGCACGGCGAGCAGGGCGCGCTGCTGTGCACGGCCAAGATCGTCGAGACCGTCCCCTGGATCGACGCCAAGTACTACGCCGCGACCCAGGTGATGGACGAGGCCCGGCACGTCGAGGTGTTCGCCAAGTACCTCGACGAGAAGCACGAGGGCCACTACCCGATCAACGCCCACCTCAAGATGCTGCTCGACGACATCATCAACGACAGCCGGTGGGACATGACCTACCTCGGCATGCAGATCATGGTCGAGGGCCTCGCGCTGGCGGCCTTCGGGTTCATGCAGCAGATGACCCCGGACCCCCTCCTCAAGCAACTGCTCCGCTACGTCATGGCCGACGAGGCCCGGCACGTGGCCTTCGGCGTGCTGTCGCTCAAGGAGTACTACGGCGAGCTGACCGGGCCGGAGATCCGCGAGCGCCAGGAGTTCGCCTTCGAGGCCGCCATCCGGATGCGCGACCGGTTCATGCAGCAGGAGGTGTGGGATCGGATGGGCATCCGGCCCAAGGACGTCCTCCCGCTGATCCTCCAGGACGAGGGTCGCGCCATGTTCCAGCAGATGCTGTTCTCCAAGATCGTGCCCAACTGCCGCAAGCTCGGGCTCCTGGACGCCGGCGACGGCTGGCTCCGCGAGCGGTTCACCGAGATGGGTGTGATCGCCTTCGAGCACTGGGAGGACACCGGCGAGGAGTACGAGAAGCTCCAGGTCGTCGAGCAAGCGCCCTGAGGCGCTCCGCTCTCAGCCCTCGATCTCCCTCCGCTCGGGGACGGCACGGCTGCGTTGACCGATGCGGCGGTGGCTATCCAGGCCCCGACCGCTGAGGCCCAGCCGAGGAACACCGAGGCGCTCTGCGTCAGCTTCGAGCGCGTCCAGTGCTTCGAGGTCGCACGGCAGCATCCAGCTTCCGGCGGCGGCAGCAAGGCTGGTCCGCTGGGCGAGGTAGCTGTCGACCTCGCCGCAGAGGAGCGCCAGTCGACACGTCGCCCGCAGCGTCGTCAACCGGGCCGAGAGGCCGACGGCGAGGCGCGGCCTGCCATGTCGTCGCCACCCTGCCGCACTCCCGGCGATGACCGCGCGAGCGTGGGCGGTGGCGTACGTCGCCGCACGGGCGTCGTCGCCGAGCACCGCCGCCTCGACCAGGTCGACCGCGATCTCCGCCTGGACGGCCTGGGCTGACAGCCCCCATTCCAGCGGCAGGTGACCCTCTCGGCGGACGAGCTCGGCCGAGCGCGCGGCCGCGGCATGTGCCACCAGTAGATCTCGGGCCCGGCGCTCCGCCAGGCGAGCTGCCCGCCGTTGGATGATGCCCTGGGAGAAGAGCAGCTGCTGCAACCACCCGTTCGGTTCGTCGTCCGCCTCGGGATCGCCGCGCTCCGCGAGCAGCGCGTACGCCTCCTCGAGGGTTCGCAGGGCGGGCCCGGACGAGCCCGTCCGGTCATGGAGCTCGGCGAGCTCCTGGAGCACGCGCAAGGTGTTCGCGACGACCTGCCGTGTCCCGTCTCCGTCGCGGGCGCTGGCCAGGTGCTGGCGAGCGATCCGCAGCGCCTCCCAACCGGCGGGGAAGCCGGCTGGATCGTCGCGCGAGCGCGCCAGCACGACGGCGGTCGCCAACACCTTGGTGGTGAGAGGCGCAGGCACAGAGCCCTGGGAGCGGGCTATCGCATGGCGCACCACCCCCAGGACGGCCGGGGCATCCGGTGAGCCGGCCTGGACGACCTCGTGGGCGTAGCTCGCAGCGGCGAGGAGGCGGTCGATGTCGACGGCCGGGTGGTCGTGCAGCGGCCGCAGGATCGGGTCGAGCACGCCGGACCGGGTGTCGACGAGAGCCAGTTGTCGGGGACCGAGCAGGAGGTCGGCCGCCGGGTCCAGGCGGTGAGGGGTGCGAGGGGAGACGGCACATTGGCTTCGGCAACGTTGCGCGGCCACCCGCAGGATCGCTTGCGCGCGGCGCTTCAGCCGCCGCCGGGTCTCGCGATGCAACGACGCGATGACCGGTGGTCGAAGTCTGGCCTCCTGCTCGAAGAGGAGTAGAGCGGTCGCGGACTGGTGATCGCTGTCGGGGACGTCAGCCCAGGCCCAGAGCAGGGCTCGCCGGGGTAGGCACGGGCAGGCGGCCTCGAACGGTGCCGGTGAGGCTGCCTGTTCGGGGTCGTATGCCAGGTCCAGAGGCGATCGTGCGAGGTCAGCCGCCAGGACCGTGGCGGCCTGGGAGACGAGTTGCTCGACGCGACGGTGATGGAGGTGCTCGGCCCGACGGCTGGCTCTGGGCATCGTGGTCGCGATGGCGTGGACGTCCTCGGGCATCCGGCCGAGCCCGTAGAACCGGATGCAGGCGTCGATGGCGCGAACGTCGGCGGCGCTCGCGACGAGTCGGTCCGCGAGGTCACGGCACAGGTCGGCGAGCGGGATCGCCAGCAGGGCCGCCAGCTCGGGCGGAAGGGACCGGGCCCGTCGCCGCGCGCGAAGGTCCTCGCCTCGCCGCAGCTCGCGGACCGCCCAGAGCAGGTCGTGCACCCGCCCCCCGCCCATGCGTCACATCTTTCCGCACTTGCCGTGCCGTCTGCACTGCGATGAGTGCAGACTCCTGACCAGTCCATCGGACGCCGCCGAAGGACGGACGCAACGGAAGAGGGAGTGACAGCGGCCGGAGGGCGGATTTGGCCAGCGGCGATCAACTCAACAGTCACGATCTCCTGCTTGCAGCAGTGGACTCGCTTCCCATCCCAGGGGCCCCACCCCGGCTCGAGCGGGCGGGAGCCTGGATCGGCCTGTCGTTCCTGGAGACGGCGCTCCGGCAGAACCACGTGCGGCGCTTCACCGAGGCGCTGTACCTGGCTGAGCACGGCGCAGCGGAGCGCACCGTCCGGATC
>Ga0209382_10006971_pt1 | contig 14469 bp, 10 predicted proteins | sample SoiMetdeltSBSDD5_FD_187599 | JGI IMG/M metagenome (GOLD analysis project Ga0209382, IMG submission 187599) | Bulk soil microbial communities from a Populus tree surrounding site in Tennessee, USA - Soil MetaG P. deltoides SBSDD5 (SPAdes) (version 2) | ecosystem: Environmental > Terrestrial >... | reverse complement strand
GCACGCGTGGTAGAGCCCGGGCACCCGCGGGTCAGCCCCGATCACCGGCAGGTGGTCCGGGCAGTAGGGCCGGAAGCCGGTGTACGAGCGGATCGCGGCGACCCGGGCGAGGAACGGGAACATGGCGACGGCCTGCGCGGCCAGCCGGCGCAGCACCGGCAGCGCGACAGTCCGGTCGAAGCCCACCCGCTCCCGACTCGCTCCAATGAGGACGGTCCCGGACCGGGTACTCTCGACCACCGCTGACGACTCCAGTCCGACCTCGTCGCTCGCGACGTTCGCGGTGTACTCCGCGGCGTACACCTTGTGCCGGATGGTGTCCGGCGGCAGTGGCTGGGTGACGAGGATGAACCCGCGGCGGGGCGCGATCGGCAGCGGGACCCCGGCCAGGGCGGCCACGTCACCACCCCAGGTACCAGCGGCGTTGACGACCGCCGCGGTCGGTACGTCGCCCTCGGCGGTACGCACGCCCGCGACCCGACCGCCGTCGCCCGAGCGGACGATGTCGGTGACCGCGACGCCGGTACGGACGACCGCACCCGCCGCCCGCGCGGCGCGCAAGAGGTTCGCGGTGGCCAGCATCGGTTGCACCTGGAGGTCCTCGGGATAGTGCATGCCGCCGGCGAGTCCGGGCGCCAGTTCCGGCTCGTACCCGGACAGCTCGTCGGCCGCGACGGCGGTAGCGGTGACACCCGCGTCCCGATGCTCGCCCGCGAGCGCGGTCAACCCGGCGAGACCGTCCGCGGACTCCGCCACCACGAGGCCGCCCTTGGGTTCGAACTCGATGCGCTCGGGCCCCAGCTCGCCGGCCAGCTCGTGCCACAGCCGGAGCGAGTGCAGCATGAGGGTCAGCTCCGGGCCGGGTGGCTTGTCGGAGACGAGCAGGTTGCCCTCGCCCGCACTCGACGTACCACCAGCGACCGGCCCGCGGTCGAGTACCTGCACCCGCAGCCCCGCGCGCGCAGCGTAGTACGCGCAGGCCGCCCCGATGATCCCCGCGCCGACGACGACCACGTCCGGCGCGCCGGTTGTCACAGCTGGAACCCCGCCGGGAACGGGTCCTCGGGGTCGAGCAGGTACTGGGCGGTACCGGTCAACCAGGCCCGTCCGGTGACCGTCGGCACGACGGCCGGCTGGCCGCCGACCGTGGTCTGCTCGACGAGCCGGCCGACGAACCGGGTACCGATGTAGGACTCGTTGACGAAGTCGACGTCCAGCGGCAGCTCGCCGCGGGCCCACAGCTGTGCCATGCGCGCCGAGGTACCGGTCCCGCACGGCGACCGGTCGAACCAGGCGGGGTGGATCGCCATGGCGTGCCGCGAGTGCTTGGCATCGGATCCAGGCGCCATCAGGTAGACGCCGTGGCAGCCGTTGATGCCCGGGTCCTCCGGGTGCACCGGTCGACCGGCGTCGTTGATGGCGTCCATGATGGACAGTCCGGCGTCGAGCAGCCTCCCCGACGCCGCCCGGTCGAACGGCAGTCCGAGGTCGGCGAGTGACACGATCGCGTAGAAGTTGCCTCCGAAAGCGAGGTCGTAGCCGACCCGGCCGTACCCTGGAATGTCCACAGTGGAGTCCAGCGCCACAGGGAACGACGGTACGTTCCGAATCGTCACCGCGGTCGCGGCACCATCGTCCCGGACGGCGACCTCGGCGAGCACCAGCCCGGCCGGCGTCTCGAGCCGTACGGTGGTCACCGGCGTGGTCACGGCGACCATGCCGGTCTCGACCAGGACGGTGGCGACGCCGATCGTGCCGTGTCCGCACATCGGCAGGCAGCCGGACACCTCGATGAACAGCACGCCGTAGTCGGCGTCCTGTCTGGTAGGCGGCTGCAGGATCGCGCCGGACATCGCGGAGTGGCCGCGCGGCTCGTACATCAGCAGGGTGCGGAGGTGGTCGAGATGCTCGACGAAGTACGACCGGCGCTGCGCCATCGTGTCGCCCGGGATGACGCCGACGCCACCGGTGACGACCCGCGTCGGCATGCCCTCGGTGTGGGAGTCGACCGCGTGGAGCACGTGCCGGGATCTCATCGGGACGCCGCCTGCGCGGTGGCTTCCCGCACCGCCTCCGCCTGCTCCGCCATGAGGGCCACGCGGGGTGGCCGGCAGGAGCCGCCGGACCGGCCGGCGCAGTCCATTGCCAACTTGATCGCCTGGACGAACTCGGTCCGCGCGTCCCACCGCAGCAACGGATGCAGCCGGCGGTACAGCGGCAGCGCGGTCTCGAGGTCGCTGCGCTGGACGGCGGCCCACAGGGCGGCGCATTCGGCGGGCAGCGCGTTGGGGATGCCGGCGATCCAGCCCGGCGCACCGGCCAGTCCCAGCTCGAGGACGACGTCGTCGGAGCCGACGATCAGGTCCAGCCCCGGTGCCAGTTCCGCGATCTCGTACGCCCGCCGCACATCTCCGGTGAACTCCTTCACCGCGACGATCAGCCCGTCGCCGTGCAACCGGCCGAGCAGTGCGGGCGTCAGGTCGACCTTCGTGTCGATCGGGTTGTTGTACGCCACGACGGGCAGCCCGACCTTGGCCACCTCCTCGTAGTGCCCGACGACCGCGCGCTCGTCGGCGCGGTACGCGTTCGGCGGCAACAGCATCACCGCCGGACAGCCGGCTTCGGCCGCCTGCTCGGCCCAGCGACGCGCCTCGAAGGCGCCGTACGCGGCGACGCCGGGAACGACGGCGAAGCCCGGCGGGGCCGCGGATCGGGCAGCCTCGACCACGGAGGTCCGCTCGGCGGCCGTGAGTGTCTGGTACTCGCCGAGCGATCCGTTGGGCACGACCCCGGCGCATCCGTTCCCGGCGAGCCAGGCCACGTGTTCGGCGTACCGGTCCAGGTCCACCGAGAGGTCGTCGCGGAACGGCAGTGCGGTGGCTACGAGGATGCCGTGCCACGGTGGTGGTACGGGAATGCTCATGGCTCATCCTCCCACGAGGCGGTAGAAGCGCCAGAAGCCGAAGTCCTCGATGGGCAGCACCTCGATGTCGGCGAAGCCGGCCGAGCGGGCGTACCCGCGCAGCGTGTCGGGGCGCATCACGGTGCCGGTACCGACCGACGGCTGCGAAGACATCCCGTCGGGCAGGCAGACGAGCAGGCTGAAGCCGTACATCAGCCGCTCGAGGTCGTCGCCCGGGACGGTGAACGAGTCGGCCACCGCCTCGTCCATCACGACGGCCACGCCCCCGGTACGCAGCGCCTGCCGCACGCCGGCCAGCACCTCGACGGGCCTCGGCATGTCGTGGACGCACTCGAACGCGAACACCGCGTCGTACTCCCCCACCGGCAGCCCCGCCGCGTCCGCCATCCGGAACCGTAACCGCTCGGTCAGGCCGGCGTCGGCAGCGTTGCGCCGCGCCAGCTCGACCGATGGCTCGTCTACGTCCCAACCGTCCACAGTGGCCGATGGGTACGCGCGCGCCAGCGCGATGGCCGACCACCCGGCACCGCACCCGATGTCCGCGATCCGCGCGCCGGGCCGGCTCAGCACGGTGTGCAGGTCCGGGACGGACGCGAGAGCGCCGGCCAGCCGGAGCTCGAACCACGGCCGGTTCATGTCGGCCTGGGACTCGCGCATGTCCACGCCGTACTCCGCCCAACCCACCCCGCCGCCACCGCGGTACGCCTCGACGAGTGCGGGCAGCTGTACGGCGGCCGCCCCGAGCATCCGGGCCAGCGGGGCCAGGTACGAGAGGCTGGTGGTGTCGGTGAGCACCTCGGCGGCACCCGGTGGCAGAGCGAACCGGCGGGTTTCTTGGGCTGGATCTGCGCCGACCGGAGGTCCGGGCGCCTGGCCGGCACGGCCGTCGCCGGTCACGGTCAGGATGCCGGAGCCGGCCTGCTGTTCGAGCCACTCTCGGGCGTACCGCTCCGCTCCTCCGGCGCGCGCCACCAGCTCGGCCGCGGTGGCGGGGCCGTCCTCGGCCAGCGCGCGGTACCAGCCGAGCCGGTCGCCGAGGTACACCGCCAGGACGTCGATCATATGTACGGTCGCGCCGAAGAGCCGCTCGCTGAACTCCTCGGCGGTGGGAGTTGCCTGGGTCATACCGTCGAGACTAGATCCGCGATTCGGTCCGCCGACTCGGGACGGCCGAAGAGCCACCCCTGCGCCGTGTCGCACTCCAGCTCGCGCAGCCGGCCGGCCTGCGCCTCGTTCTCGACTCCCTCCGCCGTCGTCGACAGCCCGAGACCGTGCGCGAGCCGGATGAGGGAACCGACCAACCGGTCCTTCGTCGGATCGGGTCCGTCGGCGCCGCCCAGTCCGTCCACAAAGGACTGGGCGAGCTTGAGCGTGTGGACCGGCAGGGTGCACAGGTACGCCAGGTTGGAGTACCCGGTGCCGAAGTCGTCTATCGCGATCCGCACGCCCAGCGACGACAACGCGTGGATGTTCTCGAGCGGCTCGCCGGCGCCGGTCATCAGTGCGCTCTCGGTCAGCTCGAGTTGCAGCAGGCCCGGGTCGAGCCCGGTCTCCGACAGGATCCGGCGGGCGGCATCGACCACTGTGGAGTCCTGGATCTGCCGGACCGCCATGTTGACGCTCAACAGCAGCCCGCCCGGTCCCGCTCGCCAACTCCGGGCCTGCCGGCACGACTCCTCCAGCACCCACAGCCCGAGCGGCACGATGAGCCCGGTCTCCTCGGCGAGGTAGATGAACGTGCTGGGCATCAGCAGCCCCAGCTCGGGATGCTGCCAGCGGACGAGTGCCTCGACCCCGCAGATAGCCTCGTCGGCCAGGCGCACCAGCGGTTGGTACTCCACAGTGAACTCACCGCGCTCGAGCGCGGCCGGCATCGTCGTCGCGAGCCGGTAGCGGGCCAGCTCGCGGTCGTGCCGCTCGGCATCGAAGACACTTCGCCGGCGCTTGCCGGCCGACTTCGCCCAGGACAGGGTCGTATCCGCCGCCTTGACCAGATCGGCGATCGTCGTACCTTCGGTGGGTCGTTCGACGACCCCGACACTGGCCGAGATGGACAGTTCGTGCCCGTCGATCTGCACGGGCGGCTCCAGGACGTCCAGCACGGCGTCCGCGATGCCGACCGTTTCCTCGAGGCCGGTCGAGCGAGCCACGACGATCAGGAACTCGTCGCCGCCCATCCGCCCGACCAGGTGGCCGAAACGCTTGACGCATTGGTGGAGCCGATCGGCCACCGCCACCAGGAGCCGGTCCCCGACGTAGTGGCCGAGCGCGTCGTTGACCACCTTGAAGCCGTCGAGGTCCACATAGCACAGTCCGATCCGTTGCTGCGGCGAGTCGGTGGCGAACAACTCGGCCATCCGCTCGAAGACGTACCGGCGGTTGGGCAGGCCGGTCAACGGGTCGTGCCGGGCCTGGTGCCGCAACTCGGCGTGCAGCAGTTGGCGTTCGGTGATGTCCTGCATGATCGAGACCATGTACGCCGGCTGGCCGTCCTCGTCCCGCAACAGCGACGTGGTCATGTCGGTGCACACCACCCGCCCGTCCTTGCGCTGGAAGAACTTCTCCCGGCGTGAGTTGTCCTTCTCGCCACGGGCGATCAGACCGAACGACACCCAGGTGTCCGCCGCGTCGAACGGGTGCGCGAATGTCTGCACGTTGAGTTGGCACAGCTCGTCCATGGAGTATCCGAGCATGTCCGCCATGGCCTGATTCACATTTACGATCTGGCCTTTGACATCACAAATGCCCATCGCCACAGCGGCGTCCGCGAAGAGCGCGCGGAAGCGTGCCTCGGCCTGAGCCGATGTGTCGTCGGCTGAACCGTTCAGGCCCGAACCTCCTCGCGAGGCAACACCGTGCTGTATCTTCTCGACAGCATACGGTAAGCACCTCGTACGGGTTGTCCCTATCGTGTTCGGGCGGGCACGAAGACGCGCATGACCGAAGGGCCGCGGTTTGCCCACAGGTAGTAGGGAATCGCCGTCAGCGGAAAGTCGCGACCGCCGGACACCGGTTCCTCGCCGACGGTCGCCCACCCCGACGTGCTCCACCCCGAGTCGTCCCGCGCGTACCCCTGGGCCACCGCGACGACCACCCGTTGGCCCAGGATGTCGCGCACCTCCTCGTTGAGCGGTTCGTCGACCAGCAACTCGACCCGGTTGAGGTCGACGCCGTCGGGCTGGTCCGGGCTCTCCAGGCAGTACACGATCGGTCCCCGCTCGATGGCCACCGTGCCGCGGATCGCATCCGCCGCCGGGTGCGGCACGGTCAGACGCAGTGGCATCGGCATGGACAGCGAGACGACGTCGCCGACCTGCCACGTCCGCTCGAGGTCGAGGTACCCACGCTCCCCCGGCACCGCCGCCTCCAGCGCGCCGCCGTTGACGGTCACGGTGGCGCCGCGGCACCAGTCGGGGATACGCAGGGACAGGGTCCAGGGCTCGGTGGGGGTACCGGTCACCGTCACGGTGACGGTTCCGTCGAGCGGGTACCGGGTGTCCACAGTGAACTCGACGCCGTTGCCGGGCGCGACCGTGGCGGGTGCGTACTGGTGCAGCTGCACTCCAGCATCGGTGTACGTGGCGAGGTACGCGCCCAACGACGCGATCGTGCGCATGATGTTCGGCGGGCAGCAGGCGCATTCGAACCAGGGTGGACGCGTGCCGGGTGCCTCGGCCCGCTGCGGGCGGGTGTCGGTGGGTGCGGCCGGTCGCGCGACCCGACGCTGCGCCGGGTTGTTGTAGAAGAAGGCGTTGCGTTCCAGCGAGGTGGATCCGGCGAGCAGGTTGAACAGCGAACGCTCGATCGCGTCGGCGAAGCGGCTCTGGCCGGTGGCCAGCAGCAGCCGCCAGTAGAGCATGATGCAGCCGATCGTCGCGCAGGTCTCGCCGTAGACCAGGTCCTGCGGCAGCTCGTACTCCTCGCCGAACGCCTCCCCTTCGAACCGGGAACCCACGGCGCCGGTGAGGTACAGCTTCGTCGCCATCAACGACTCGTATTGGCGCAGAGCGCTGTCGAGCAGAGCCTGTTCGCCGGTTTCGAGAAACAGGTCGACCACGCCCGAAAGCAGGTACACCGCCCGAACCGCGTGCCCGACGACCGTGGTCTGCTGGCGTACCGGGATGCTGTCCTGGTAGTACGCCGAGTCGAAATGACCCCGCGGGTCGAGCACCCCGTGCCCGCGCACATCCACCAGTTGTTGCGCGAGGTCCAGATAGGACTGTTGGCCGGTCTCCCGGTACAGCTCGACGAGCGCCATCTCGATCTCGGGATGGCCGTCGGTGTCCTTGCGCCGGTTCCCGGCGAACTCCCGTACCAGGCAGTCCGCCGCGCGCCGGGCGACGGCGAGCAGGTCGTCGTTGCCGGTACCGCGTTTGTGCGCGATCGCACCCTGGATGAGGTGCCCGATGCAGTAGAGCTCGTGGCTGGTCGTCAGGTGGTCCCAGCGCACCTCGTGACCGCCCTGCACGAACGAGTTGAGGTAGCCGTCGTCCTCCTGCGCCTCGCGCACCACGTCGATGAGGTCCTGCGCGGCGGCCGCCAGCTCGGTCGATGCCGCTCGCCCCATCTCCCACGACAGACCCTCGAGCACCTTGTACACGTCCGAGTCGGAGAACCAGAAACCCCGGTGCGGCCCGGTGCGGTCAGCGCCTCGGATCCGGCGGAGGTTGTCGACGGAGCCGTCGCGTTCCAGCCAGCCGAGCGCGTGCGGCATCGTCACCTCGCGGTTGAGCCGCTGCCATTCGGCCCAGAACCCGCCGGTCAGCTCGACCTCACGGAGGCCGAGTGGGCGGACGGCGAGCCGCTCGGTGGCGCGAGGCAGCACCGGCCCGATGGGCTGGGTGGGAGGCGTCACTGTGGTGTCTCCTCAATTTGCGGGTCAGCGATTTCGGTGGTCAGCCGCGCAGGGCGCCGGCGACGAGACCGCTCACGTAGAAGCGTTGTAGGGCCAGATACACCACCAGGCAGGGCACCATCGCGACGACGATGCCCGCCTGCAGGGCGCCGACGTCGAGGATGTTGAACGAGGCGTACCGGATGTTGACGAGCATGACCGGCAACGTGTACTTCCGGCCGTCGTTGAGAATGAACAACGGCGCGAGGAACTCGTTCCACGAGATGAGAAACGCGAACAGGGCGACGGTGACCACGCCCGGTGCGACGATGCGCGCCGAGACGTGCCACATCGCGCTGAAGTCCGAACAGCCGTCGACGAGCGCGGCCTCCTCCAGCTCGCGCGGTACCGACTCGAAGCTGTTGCGCATCATGAAGATGCCGAACGGGAGCTGGAACATGATGAGCACCAGCGCCAAACCGATGAGCGTGTTCTGCAGACCAACCCGGCTCAGCAGGATGTACAGCGGCAGCAGAATCGTCGCGTACGGCACCATCAGGATCGCCAGCGTCGTACCGAACAGTGCCGACTTGCCGGGGAAGTTGAACCGCGCGAAGCCGTACCCACCGAGCACGCACACCACCACCGATCCGATGACGGTCAGCGTGGACACCGCGATGCTGTTGAGCAGGTACGTGCCGATGCCCTGGTCGAACCCGGCGAGGTTGCGGTAGTTCTCCAGCGACAGGCTCTCCGGGAACCAGGTCGGCGGCTGCCGGTTCGCCTCGTCCCGTTCCTTGATGGAGTTCAGCGCCGCCCAGAGCAGCGGGAACAGGAAAGCGACGGCGAGCACCATGCTCACCACGTGATACGCGGTACCGCGCACCGCGCGCTCGAGCTTCGTCCCCTGTGGACGGACGGGTCGAGACCGCCGGGGCGGTGCGATGGTCGTACTCATCGGGTTTCCCGCCTCCGGAGTAGGAACAGTTGAAGTGCGTTGACGACGATCAGGGCGATCAGCAGTACCACCGCCTCGGCCGCGGCGTTACCGAGCCGGAACGACTGGAACGCCTTGTTGTACAGGGCGAGCACGACGGTCACCGTGCTGTTGTCCGGTCCGCCGTGGGTAAGCACGAAGAACTGGTCGAAGGCCAGCAGCGACCCGGTCACCGACAACACCGTCAGCAGCGCGAGGGTGGGTCGCAGGCCGGGGATCGTGATGTAGCGCAAGCGTTGCCACGTGGTGGCGCCGTCGACCAGAGCCGCCTCGTAGAGCTGTGCCGGGATCGACTGCAACCCGACCAGCAGCACGATCATCTGGAAGCCGATGAACTTCCACACGACCAGCGCGATGATGGTGAAGAACGCCTTGTTCGGCGTCTCGATGAAACCCACCGGTCCATCGGTCAACCCGACGGCTTGCAGCACCTGGTTGAAGATGCCGAACCGGTCATGCACGTCAACCCACCACATCGAGGACGCCGCCGCCGTGCCGACGACGTACGGGAGGAAGAACGCCGTGCGGTAGAACCGCGAGCCGCGCCGCGGGCTGTTGACGATGGCCACCAGCACGAACGCGACCGCGAACAGCACGATCGTGGTGACGATGGTGTAGATAATCGTGAAGATGATGGCGCCGAGGAACTGGTCGTCCTCGAGCAGGTCCGTATAGTTCTTCAGCCCGTTCGGGGTCGGCCCGGCCAGCAGCGGCCAGTCCGTGAACGACATGTAGACGAGGATCGCCAGCGGCACGAGGAAGAGTGCGACGACGATGACCGCGGTCGGTGCCACGAAGAGCATTCCGTTGCGCGGGCGCCGCGTCGCGGGGACGCGGAACTTCCGACCCGCGGGCGCGGGCGCGGAGGTGTCGGCTTCAACGCGGGTGGTGGTCACGGACACCATCGTCCCCCTGACTCGCCTGTGAGGGGCCGGCCACACTCCCCGCGCGGCCGGCCCCGGTCACGGATGACTATTAGCCGGCCTGATCCAGACCTTTCTGGATCTTTTCCTGGCCGTCCGCCAGTGCCTTGTTCAGGTCCGGTCCGTAGATGGCGCCACGGATGGTCTCCACCCATGGGCCGTTCGGGTTGTTGAAGAGGTCGCCGAAGGGCAGCGCGAACGGGGTCACGCCGTTCTTCAGCCCGTCCGCGATGAACTTCGTCCGCGGGTCGGCGCCGGTGTACTTGTTGCCGGACAGATCGGTACGGCCCGGCAGGTCACCGTTCTTGCTGATGATTTCGACCTGCTGGGTCTCTTCCAGCGTCCACTTCAGGAAGTCCCACGCCTGGGCCTTGTGTGTGGAGTTCACCGAGATGCCCGCGACATCGCCACCGATGAAGGTGGACGTCTTGGAACCGTCCGGCGCCATCAACGCGGTGACGCCCCACTCGAAGATCTTCTGGTCGTTCAGCGCACCGACGATCGGCGAACCGAGCGGAAGCATGCCCACCTTGCCGGCGAGGAAGTTGTTCGGCCAGGTCGAGCCGTCCTGCGTCTTGTCACTGCTGTCTACGAGCTTCTCGTCGGTGAGCTGCTTGTAGAGCCCGAAGATCTGCTTGAAGGTGTCGTTGTTGAAGTCCGCCTTCTTGCCGTCGTCCGACAGCGGCTTGACGCCGGCCGCCCACGCGTACGGGAACAGCGTGTAGACACCGCAACCGCCACAGCTGCCGGCGATGTCGAATCCAGTGATGCCGTTGCCGAGCGCGGTGATCTTACGGGCGTAGTCGAGAATCTCGGCGAAGTTCTTCGGCGGCTTCTCCGGGTCGAGGTTCGCCTGCTTGAACAGGTTCTTGTTGTAGAAGAGCACCGAGGAGTCGAGCTTGTGCGGAACCGCGAATGTCTTGCCCTGATACGACGCAACGTCCAGATGCGACTTGGCGACGCTGCTGGAATACGGCAGAGCCTTGATCTCCGCGGAGATGTCCTGGAACAGTCCTTGCTTCGTGTAGTTGGGCGTGTACACAACGTCGGACGCCAGGATGTCGGGCAGGCTGCGCGAACCGGCGGCCGTACCGACCTTCGTCAGGTAGTTGTCGTTGGGGATGACGGTCAGGTTGACCTTGTTCTGGTGACTCGCGTTGTAGGCATCCACGAGCCGCTTGCTGAACTCGTCCGTCGCGGACCTGACCCACATGGTGAGTTGAGTACCGTCGTCCGGGTTGGTGTTTGTTGTTTGGCCGCCCGAACCGCTGTTGCATCCCGCGACGGCGAGAGTGGCGGCCGAAACCACCGCCAGTAATCCGATGAAACGATGTCGCTGGATGCCGGGACGCACGGCCCGGTCGTTGCCAGATGCCATGTCTTCTCCCTCGAGTACGAGGCCCACGCGGCCCGTCACGGGCCGGTAACCCAGCTACAACTTGCCTGAACCGGCGAAGCTTTTCCGGACAGTAGAGTCCACCGAAAGTCCGAGTCAAGACCTGTATGTTGCAGCTCGACGACAGCTCGGGGTTGCGGAAAGTTTTCCGGATTGCCTACGCTCACGACGTGGTGGAGAGACGGCGCAGCGGAGCGGCGACCATCAATGACGTCGCCCTACTTGCAGGGGTGTCGCCGGGCACGGTGTCGAAGGCGTTGAACGGTCGCGGCCAACTCCGCCCGGAGACCCGTCAACGGGTGGTCGCGGCCGCGCAACAACTCGGCTTTCACGTCAACATGTTGGCGCGCAGCCTGCTGGAGGGTCGCACCTACACGGTCGGCGTACTCACCACGGACAGCTTCGGCCGGTTCACGATTCCGGTGATGCTCGGTGCCGAGGACGCGCTCGGCGCGGGGCAGATCTCCGTCCTGCTGTGCGACGGCCGTGGTGACCGCATCCGCGAACAGCATTACGTCCGCACGTTGTTGGGTCGACGGGTCGACGGAATCATCGTGACCGGGCGGACGACCAACCCACGTTCGTCGCTCGGCCGCGACCTACCGGTGCCGGTCGTCTACGCCCGGGCGCGATCCGACGACCCCGGCGACCTGTCGCTCATGCACGACGACGAACAGGGCGCGACACTGGCCATCCAGCACCTGCTGGCCACGGGACGCCACCGGATCGCCCACATCACCGGACCGGAACGGCACATGGCCGCGCGGGACCGCGCCAACGGTACGCTCGCCGCGCTCGCCGCCGCAGGCGAGAGTCTGGTGCTCGACCGTCCACTGTGGGGAGAGTGGAGCGAGCGGTGGGGGCGCGAGGGGACGGCGATCCTGCTGCGCAGCGGCAAGGAGTTCAACGGCATCTTCTGCGGCAGTGACCAGATCGCCCGCGGGGTCGCGGACGCCCTACGGGAAGCGGGGCGTCGCGTACCGGAGGAGGTCGGCATCGTCGGCGTCGACAACTGGGAGGTCATGGTGGAGGGCTGCCGGCCACCGCTGACCACCATCGACCTCAACCTCAGCGAGCTCGGCCACGCCGCGGCCACCAAGCTGCTCCGCGCGATCGAAGGTCACCCGCTCGAGCAGGGCGTGCAGCTCATGCCCTGCCGGCTGGTCACCCGCCACTCGACGGAGATGGCGCCGCCCCTCTAGCGAGAGGCGGCGCCATCACAGATCACCAGAGACGGGGCTGCCGCGCGGGCACCCGCTGGGCTGTCAGCTGTACCTCGGGCAGCGTCGGCAGGAACGTCGGCGGCTTGCGGATATGAGTCGCGTTCTCGAAGGCGAACGCGAGCGCGATCAGCGTCGGCTCGCTCCACCGGGTACCGAAGAACGAGACACCGAGCGGCAGGAACTGGCGCGCGTAGCCGGCCGGAACCGTGATGTTCGGGTAGCCCGCTACCGCCGCCGGACTCGACGACCCGACGAACCCGGTGAAGTCGTCACCGTTCTCCAGGTCGGTCAACCACGCGGCGTTGTTCGTCGGCGCGAGGATCGCGTCGAGGTCGTTCGCCGCGAGCGCGGAGTCGATGGCGTTGCGGGCACCGTTGGTGGCGGTGTTGCGCAGCGCGAGGTACTCCGGATCGGTCAGGTCACCGTTCGTCTCCTGCGCGAACTCGAAGATCTCCTGGCCGAAGAACGGCATCTCGATGTCGGCGTGCGCGTTGTTGAAGGCGATCAGGCCGGCCAGGTCGGCTGGATGCTGACCTCCCGTGCCGTCCAGGTACGCCTTGATGTCGTGTTTGAACTCGACCAGCAGGGCGGGGAACTCGGCCTCGAAGACCGGATCCAGACCCGGCAGGTCCACATTGTCCACTACGGTCGCCCCGAGTTGCTGGAGCTTGGCGATCGTCGCATTCAGGACCGCACCCACCTCGGCGTTGTCCCCTTCGACCCGCCACACGCCGATGCGCTTGCCCTGCAACGCGTTCGGGTTCAGGGCCTGCAGGTAGTTCCGGCCGACGAACGGCGCGGCCGGGGCGGTGTCCGGGTCGCGCGGGTCGACGCCTTGGATGACCGAGAGCACCGCGGCCGCGTCGGTCACGTTACGGGTCATGGGTCCGGCGGTGTCCTGCCGCGCCGAGATCGGTACCACGCCCGCCCGGCTCACCAGGCCCAGTGTGGGTTTGATGCCCACGATGCCGTTCGCCCCGGAGGGACAGACGATCGAGCCGTCCGTCTCGGAGCCGATCGTGACAGTGGCCAGGTTCGCCGCCGCGGCCGCGCCCGACCCGCTGCTCGATCCGCACGGGTTGCGGTCGAGCACGTACGGGTTGTTCACCTGCCCACCGCGGCCGCTCCAGCCGCTCGACGACTCGATGGACCGGAAGTTGGCCCACTCGGACAGGTTGGCCTTGCCCAGCACCACCGCGCCCGCCGCCCGCAGCCGCTTGACCAGGAACGCGTCCCGGGCCGGGCGAGCATTGATCAACGCGAACGACCCTGCCGTGGTGTGCTGCCGGTCGGCCGTGTCCACATTGTCCTTGAGGAGGACCGGGATGCCCTCCAGGGCGCTGCGGGCACCGTGCTTGCGCCGCTGTACGTCGGACAGCGCCGCGTCGCGCAGCGCCTGCGGGTTGGTCTCGATGACCGCGTTCAGCTTGCGGTCCAGGGTACGGATGCGGTTCAGGTAGAACAGCGTGAGCCCGATCGAGCTCAGCCGCCCGCGGTCCATCGCCTGCTGTAGGTCCAGCACGGTAGCGGTTTCCAGGTTGATGCCGGACAGAACGGTGCCGGACCCGGTAACGGTAGGTCCGGCCGGTGCAGCCGCGGCGGCCGGCGCCGCGGTGGCGACGAGGCCGAGTGTCATGACCGCGGCGAGGTGCCAGCGGATCTTTCGCATCGTCCACCTCCAATAGGTCCCCCGAGCGATCGTTCACCTCCCGCCGGGCGGATGCAACCTTTGGGGGTCGGGTCGCGTCCTCGGGTCATGGCGCGTTGGGACGCACCGCCGGCCTTCGACGAGTACGTGCGCAGCAGGCACACCGACCTGCTGCGGTACGCGCACGTGCTCAGCGGCGACCCGCACCTGGCCGCCGATCTCGTCCAGGACGCGCTGGAACGGGCCGGCCTGCACTGGCGGCGCATCCGGCGGCAGGACGACCCGGAAGGGTACCTGCGCCGCATCATCGTGAACCGGTACGTCAGCCGATGGCGGGCGCTGCGCCGGGAGCGGCTCGTGGCGGACCTGCCCGAGGTCGTCGCGCCCGCCGGCGCCGAACCGGACGCGATGTGGACCCTGCTCGCGACGCTGCCCCGGCAACAACGGGCGGTCCTGGTCCTGCGGTTCTACGAGGACCTGAGCGAGGCACAGATCGCGGAGGTCCTCGGCTGCTCGATCGGCACG
>Ga0209382_10006970_pt1 | contig 14469 bp, 8 predicted proteins | sample SoiMetdeltSBSDD5_FD_187599 | JGI IMG/M metagenome (GOLD analysis project Ga0209382, IMG submission 187599) | Bulk soil microbial communities from a Populus tree surrounding site in Tennessee, USA - Soil MetaG P. deltoides SBSDD5 (SPAdes) (version 2) | ecosystem: Environmental > Terrestrial >... | reverse complement strand
AGTGTCGGGCGTTTGATTGTTAGATCGGTTGTCCGGCGCGGACTGGACTTGCGCGAGTTGAGATTGGTAAGGCGCGTCGTACGGGTAAGCCGATTGTTGCGGGGCGTATTGTCGTGTCGTGGCCGAAGTCGCTTCATTTTCCACGAACAGTTGCGCCCCGCACTGACGGCAAAAACGTGTCGGACGGTCTGAAACGAATCCGCATCTGTGGCATGGTCGCTGCATCATGAGGCCTCGATATTTCCAAAAAGTCGAATTTGCGGCTCACATCATTACCGAGCGGCAGGATGAACGCAAGCGTAGTCACGACGTCGGACTTCGCCGCGAAGGGACGCCCCCTTCGCGCATACTTAACCATGCGGGAGAAATTATTGGGGCGTAAACATCAGAACATTGAACAATGAAAGCGCTTCAAAATTCCGCCTAACTGCTTGGCCTTCATTCGCGGCTGACAGGGGGGGGCGGCCCCGCTCCCGGTTGCGGCGCCGGAGGGCCGTTAAGCTATAATGCCTCGCCTTCTATGTTTTGGGTATTCCTCAAAATGCTTGCCGTTCTGGTTCTGGTGTTGGCAAATGGGTTCTTCGTGGCCGTGGAGTTCGCGCTGGTCAGCGTCCGCCGCTCGAAGATAGAGACTTTGGCGGCGGCGAAAAAGGGCGGGGCGAGGGCCGTGCTGCGCGCGCTGGACCGGCTCGACGCGATGCTCTCCGCCAGCCAGTTCGGCATCACCATCGCAAGTCTCGCGCTCGGCGCGGTAGGCGAATCGACGCTCGCCCATCTCTTCGAGCCGATCCTGTTGAACTTTCTCCCGCCGTCGGCGTCGTCTTTGGTCGCGCATTCGATAGCCGTCGCCGTCGCGCTGGCCGTGATCACCTATCTGCACCTGGTGCTGGGCGAATACGCGCCGAAGGCCCTGGCCATCGAGAAGGCCGAGGCAATCTCGCTGGCGACGGCCCGCTGGATGGAGCTTTTCTACCAGACTTTCAAACCCTTCATCTGGCTGATCAACGTTTCGGGCATCAAATTTCTCAGGCTCTTCGGGGTCCACTTCAGACCGGGCCATCATACCGTCTATACGGAAGAAGAACTCCGGCGTCTGATTGATATCAGCCATCAATCGGGCCAACTGCAGGAGGAAGAGCGCGAGATGATCCACAACGTCTTCGAATTCGCCGACCTGACCGCGCGCGAGATTATGATCCCGCGCACCGAGGTCGTGGCGCTCGAACAGCGCGCCGGTTTCGAAGAGGTCGTGCGCCAGTTTCAGGTCTCGGGCTATTCGCGCCTGCCCGTCTACAGCGGGAATTTCGACCAGATAGTCGGCGTGCTCCACAGCAAGGACGTCATGCCCTTCCTGCTCAAAAAGGGCGTATTCGACCTGGAAAAGGTGATGCGCCAGCCGATCTTCATTCCCGACACGGCCCGGCTCGGCGACGTCCTGCAGAGCCTGCAGAATAGCAGCGTCCACCTGGCCATAGTCGTCGACGAACACAGCGGCGTCGAGGGCATCCTGACGCTCGAAGACATACTCGAAGAGATCGTCGGCGAAATCCAGGACGAACACGACGAGGCCCTGGCCGCGAAACTCAGCCAGAGCGGCGAAGGAATCTTCAGCATCGACGCCGGAATGACCATCCGCGAGGCCAACCGCAAATTCCGCCTGAAACTGCCCGAATCGGACAACTACACGACGGTGGCCGGATTCCTGATTGCGCGCGCCGGACGGCTGTTGAATCAGGGCGACGCCATCGAATACGGCGGCGCGAAATTCACCGTCGAGCGGGTCGCCAGCCGCCGAGTCACGCGCGTCAAGATGGAGCATTTGCATGAGCCGTCCCATGTCGACGGCGATGCGCCGTCGGGCGAGCGCAAGTGACTATAACCACCGGGGAGAGCGTTCCGCAGTACCGACTATAGTAAGCAGCGCTCGGATTCCAAGCCCTGCCTACTATAGTCGGTACTCTAAACGCTCGCCCCCGATGGTTGTGGATTCATTCCATGCGCCGTGGCGGTTGTTCTGATTTAGCTTTCCCGGCCGTGTGCGTTGTTTACTGACACTTCCAGGCAAACAAAAAGCGGAGGCCATGGTGACCTCCGCTTTTCAATTTCAGACCTTCAGCCTTTAAGCTTTTAGAACTGGAATCGGATACCGATTTGAATTTGCCGCTCGCGGAAGAGCGTGCTGTCGGCTGCGGTGACTGCAGCGAATCCGTTTGTGGCGCTGGAGTTGAAATCCAGCGTCGGCGCGGGATGTGTCGCGTTTATTTGGGTGTTCAGTATGTACATCGTGCTGTTGACGCCGGTGACCAACAAGGTGTTGGGCAGGTTGAACGCCTCGCCAAGGAACTCCACATTGGCCTTCTCCTTGATGTAGAAGCGGCGTGACACGCGAAGATTAAATATGTTCTGTGTCGGTGCGGTGAAGGCGTTGCGATCCAGCAGCCCGACCAGCCGGTTTTGCCCGCCCGAACGATTGAGGCTGCCTGCGCCGCCATTGCTGCCCGATATGCCACCGTCATAAGGAATACCGCTATAAACCTGGTAGATCGGCGCGATTGACCAGCCGTCCAGCAAGGCCGTGACGACTTTATTGACCGACTTCACACGCGGCGCATAAACCGCGCTCAGCACGAATTTATTACGGCGATCAAAATTCGATCTGCCGCTATCCGCCCCAGGATCGAAGACGTTGAACGGAGTGTTGGTGCCTGTGAAGGTGGTCGAGGTTTGCAAAGTGTCCGAGGCTTTCGAGAACGTGTAACTGGCCATTAGTAGCAAACCACCCGAGAGACGCTGATTGGCTTGCAACACGAACGCGTTATATTCAGATTTCACCTTACTGGCGATTTCGGTGAGCGCCCCGTAAGCGGCCAGCGGGCGCGCGGTGGGGAAGAGCGATACCGTATACGATTGGCCGTCGAACGGCCCACCCACGAAGGGGAAAGTTTGCGACGCGTTCGGCGTCGAGAGGTTGCGATCATAGAATGTCGGAAGCGCGCGTCCGATGCTGCCGAGGTATGACGCCGACACCGTCAGGTTCCGCAACAATTCGCGCTCGAAGATCAAATCGAACTGGTGGATCATCGGGTTGCCAAAGTCTTTGGCAAAGAATTGTGCCGCGATTGTTCCAGGGGGCGGGGACGGTAGCACATTCGGGAAGATCGGCGAACTTGCCACGGATCCTGCAAGGCTCACTTGAACTTGTGACGCCGTGTTGCCGGTGTTGATCAAAGCATTGTAGATCGTCGAATTGATGATGCGTCCATAATACAAGCCGTACCCGCCGCGAAGCGCGGTCTTGCCGTCGCCAGTGAGATCAGCGGCAAACCCGATGCGCGGGCCGAAGTTGTTCTTGTCGCTCGGCATGAACGCGGTCGCCTCGCTAAGCGCCCGGCCGACGTTCGGAATCGCACGGGTGTCGGTATTCACGAGTTGCGGCTCCGGCAGTTGTTGGTATTCGTAGCGCAGACCCAGGTTGAGGGTCACACGAGGCAGGAATTTCCAATCGTATTGCGCGAAAAAGCCGTAGTCTTTTGTCGAAAATTTCGCTCCCAGAGGACCGAAACCTTGGTTGAAGTTGGAGGTGTAGCATCTGCCGACCGTGCGCGAGCTATTGGAGCAGGGAGTGGTCGCCGGCAGACCAACCCTCCAGTTTTCATAATCAATGATGAAGTCATTGATGTTGTTGTAGGAGTAAGCGCCGCTCTCATTGCGCAGATTAGCCAGATCTTCTTTGACGCGGTTGATGTCCGCGCCGAATTTAAGCGTGTTCGCGCCGACCGAGACGGTCACGGTGTCGGTGAACTGTTGTCGTCGTTCATCGGGAAACTTTGCGCGTTCAAGGAACGTCGGTTTGCCGAATTCGAGACCATTGGTAAGGAAGACGTCCGGCGCGCTTCCATTGAGCGCAGTGGTGGGTTCGCCCGGCAGCGGCTTCTGGCTGAATTCATACTCGAAATCGCGCGCGATATGGAAGCGGAATTCATTGACAATCCTCGGGGTCAGCGTCGAAGTCAACCGCGCCGTTCCCCAATCAATCTTCACGAAATCGTCGCCGAAGCTGGCGCGTCCGCGCTGGTTGACCGGCTGCGTCTGAATGCCCGCCGGCGAATCCCAGCGCAGGCGATTGTAATTGATCGTGAAGGTGTTTTTGCTGTTGATCTGCCAATCAATTTTCGGCAGGACCAGGGTCTGGTCACCCCGGCGCGGCACCTGGCCGGTTAAAGAGTTGAGAAACGACAACGCGTCATTGATTTGCGTGTCGGAGATGTTGCGGCTAGGGTTCTTTAGGGATTGAGGAAAATTTTGGGGATTAGTCGTAGTTGTGATTGTGGGATCCGTCCCACGGTTGACCGTGTTTAGATAGTTTCCCTGTTGGAAGACGCCCAGCCCGGGGAAATTGCGCTTTTGCTGATCGTAACTGAAGAAAAAGAATAGTTTGTCCTTTTTGATCGGCCCGCCCAGCGTGCCGCCGAACTGATGGCGCACATCTTCGGGTTTTACCCCGACCTGGGTTGCTGCGCCATTGACCAGTACGGATTGGAAGGCCAGCGGAGGGCGAGCGCCCCAGTCGTTGTTGCGCTGATAGTAAAACGCGTCGCCGTGCAGGTCGTTGCTGCCGCTCTTTGTAACGGCGTTGGTCACGCCGCCCGCCGAGCGGCCGTATTCGGCGGAATAATTCGAGGTGTTGACCTGAAATTCGCGAACCGCCGACTGGCTGATCGAATAGTTGATGCGCGTGCGGCCAAGCTCTTCGGAGAAGAATGCCTGGTTGTTGTCGCCTCCGTCTATCGTGTTGTTGTTCAACAGTCCCGAAACTCCGCGAAAACTGATCAAGCCAAAGGTGCCGTCGGGCGTCGAGCCGGGTGTCAGGATGGCGAAATCTGACCAGCGCCGCCCGTTGATGGGCAGCTCGTTGATGGCCGTCTGGTTGATGTTGGTGGTGAATTCTTTGGATTCGGTATTAACCGCCCCCGCGGTGGCGACGATGTCAACTGCCGCCGACGCCGCGCCGACGCGCATCACCGCGTCAACCTCGCTCAAACGTCCGACCTCGACCGCCAACTGCTCCAGTTTGAACTCGCCGAATCCTGTGGCAGTGATGGTGATCGCGTATGCGCCAGGCTGCAGGTTAGTGAAACGGAAGCGCCCCGCGCTGTCAGTGGTCACGGTCTCCGTCTTATTGGTGTCCATGTTGCGCAGTGTGACCGACGCGCCAGCCACCGCCGCGTTATTCGGGTCGGTAGCCGCGCCGCCGACCGCCCCCGTCACCGCCGATTGGGCCAGCGCCAGGCTTCCTGCGCAGGCAACCGTAAAGGCAAAAAGTATGGCCAGTCCTGCCAAACGAACAGAGTTGATTTTGAACATATGTCTGCCTCTCATGTTTAAGAATGGAGAACAATTGTCCCCACAAAAGATTTCGGTCGCGCGCAAAGCTCACCGCGCGCGCCTTGTGTATGCGTGAAAGTCTTTCAGATTGGTTCATCCCTGCTGGAAGCCTTGGCCGGAGAGCGGGTCTTCCTCATTGTCCGCTTGTTGTCTCGATCAGAATGGCGTGGGGCTCAACTGATCGCCATAACTCCGTAATGTTGTATTGCGGATATATGCATAGTTGAAGCAGGCCGTCAGGGTAAATCAGGGTTCGGGTTAGGTCAAGTTAAGTGAGTGTCAAGAGTCGATCTCTTTGTTTTTCAGACATTTCCGACGCCTTTTGCCGACGTTTCAAAGGGAAGGCGGTGATCGGGGGGCTAAGAATGGGAGAAGCGAAGCCGAAGAATAATCGCAACCGCGTCACAGCCTTAAAGAACTCGACACGCTCCTAAGCGAACTTGCACTGCGGCCGAATTGACTTACGCCGCGGGTAAACTCACAAGTGTTGGATGCTGGCGGACAATTACCCGTCTTCACCTGTCGCATCTTAATTCCGGGAGGTCGATTTTTTCCGTCCTCGCGCCATATGGCGTCAATTTCTTATGGGTTTTGCGACTCTCACCTTTCCAGCTTCGAGCATTTCGACGCCATAGGTCAGATTATGAGTCTGCCCGTTTTTATCGACCTCGATGATCTGGAAGTGGCCGCGGGAGCCGTCCATCTTCAGAGTGACAGGGAATCGCCCCGCGACGTCTTCGCGGAAGGGCGTGGTGTAGTCGCGCGTCGCGGGGTCATAGGCCAGCACTTTGACCCGGTCGAAATCCACTCCATCGTCGGCGCCGAAATTCTTGCGTTCGAGCGCCAAAAAATGTTCGCCCGATCTGTTGTCGCCGCCGGTCACGGCTCCGATCCTCTGCCAGCCGACGATTTCTCGTCCGCTCGAAACGAAGTAAAAGATTTCGGGCGGGATTTCCAGGGCGACCGAGTCGCCGTAAATCCACCCGGCGGGCAGAACGGCGTAATCTTTCAATCTCACTTTGTACCAATTGTCGTATCTTACGCTACTTTCCGATTCATCTTTCGCCTCGCCCTTGCCCTCGATCCTGGTGGGGCGCGGCTTGCGCTCGCGGGCGACGATTTCTAGCTCGGTATCCCTAGGGAGCGTCGTCGCCACATTGTCATCGTCGCTCCGGTCGGGAGACAGGCGCAGTTTGAGAGGCGCTTTCGATTTGCCGACGGCCTGCGTGGGGACGTCTTTGATCTCGGCGGCGATCTGGCGCGATTTCTCCACGATCTCCCGCCTCACCAGGCTGAGCGATCTGATCCAGCCCGATTCGCCGTTCGGCCCTTCCACCTTCGACCAGCTCTCGCCATCCTCGGCGTTCGCGCGGTCGACGACGGTGACCTGATCGCCACTCCTCAACTCGCCGACGGAGCGCGAGACCTGAGCCGTCGAGCTTTTCAGCCTCAACTTTTCGGGCACGACGAATGCTCTATCGTCTTGCGCCGAACCCTGAGAACAGGAGGCCATGAGCGCGGGGAGCGAAAGAATTATGGCCGCGTATGTATAAAACTTGAGGCAATTGAAAAGCCGCTTCATTTGTTTCTCTCAAGATGTAACGATGCCGGTCGCTAACGCTTCCGGCGCCGTACAAAGACGGCCTGAAGGTCAGGGGCGTTTGGCCAATGGCGTCACGCGATCGATGCTGGCCTTCAGGTCCGCGTTGTTGCGCCCGCTGGCTTCGAAGGCCCGGTTGTAAGCGTCCAGGGCCTGCTGGTAGCGGCGCATATTTTCGTAAACGTAGCCGAGATAGTAGAGCGTGTTGAAGTCGCCGGGGTTGAGTTTGTCGGCCTGCGCGAGCATCTCGGCCGCCCGCGTCCAGGACTTATTCTGCGCGTGCGCGAGGCCGAGATTGAAATAGAGCGTGGCGGAAGGCGGTTTGCTGACTTCGAGCGCGCGCGACAGCGTCATCTCGGCGTTGGTATATTTCTTGGCCTGCAGAAAAGCCCGGCCGAGCAGTTCGAGCGACGCCGCGTCTTCGCGCAGGTTCTTCAGGTTGGTCGCCACGCGGGTCGCCTCCTCGAAGTACGAGCTGGCTTTCTTCTCGTCGCTCTCGTCCGCGCCCTGCCGCAACAGAGATTCGGCCAGCAAACTGAGCATCTCCACGTTCGCAGGGTCGGCGGCGACCCCCGACCGCAGCGCCGCGATGGCTTCGTTCAGCCTGCCGCCACGGAAGTGCGCGATGCCCAGGTAATACCATGAATCGGCGTCCTTCGGGTCGAGTTTGACAGCCTTTTGAAAAGCATCCGAAGCCGCTTCCGCGCGGTTGAGATTGGCGTAGGTCACGCCGAGCAGATAGAAGTTGGCCGCGACGTTCATCTGGACTCTGACCAGCGTTTCAAAGTAGGGAAGCGCCTTGTCGAAATCCTTGAGCAACATGTGCGATTGTCCGAGCGCGCGGTAGAGGTCGGGATCAGTGCGGTTATCTTTGCGCTTAAGCTCCAGGGCTTTTTCCAGAGGCTGGATCGCCGACTTGTAGTCCTTGAGCTGATAATAAGACAGCCCTATGAATTTCCAACTGTCGGAATGATCCGGGGCCTCATCCAGCACCTTCCGGAATTCGGCGATCGCTTCGCGGAACTGGCCCTGTTTGTAGAGCGAGACGGCCCTCTCCCAATCGAATTTGATGACCGGCGTCGCGCCAGAAATTGCAATAGAGGATGTCGCGACGGAGATCGCAATTAGCAAAGCGGAAACTGCAAAAATCTTTTTCATCGCCCCTTCTCCTGAGTTTTCAATGACAACGAGATTCCGAGCGCGGAGGCGCATGCGTCGGACTTAGAATGGCTCACAATACGCCGGGTTGTATTGGGAGTCGATTTGCCAGGGGGGTAATTTATATTAACTCAATCGGCGCTTCTTTTCCACGAGCGGTTTTCCCAATAAGTCCTCTCAGGGCGCCGCCTGGGGGGCGCTTTCCTGTCACGGTTGAAACCATTCCGCCACCAATTCGCGCAGCTTGGCGCCTTCGAAACGGCCTCGCAAGGCGTTGATGATTTCAAGATGCGCGCGTTCGTTCCGCTCGTAAACCCCGACCCAGTAGAGGATATGCGCGCTCGCAGCCAGTTCGATCTCCACGTTCACGCGGCTCAGCTTGTAGAAACCTTTCATGAAGATTGACCGCATCATGCTCTCTCGAACCAGTCTATATGCCTCCTCTTTGTCGACGCGTTCCTCGGCGACCATCTCGGTATCGACGGCCATGCAGGCGTCCTCCTCCGGCGATCGGTCGAACTGTATCAGGTCGAGTTTACCGGTTACGGCGTCGGCGGCGATGAACGCGTCGGGCGATGAACGCCCGTCGGTCCGGGTCAGCCGGAAGACGCGATACGGGATGTAAAAATCCGTGACGATTCGCAGACGCCCATGTCGCATCTCATTGAAGCGTCCGCGAAATTTCGCGACCGCCTCCGCGCGCGAGATATTCGGTTTTATGGATGTGATGATCATGCTAACGAATTAGCCACAGAGACACCGCAGACACAGTGAATGATGAAGAGAAAAGTGTGCCTCTATTGATCTATATTATTTCCCCTCTGTGTCTGCGGTGTCTCTGTGGCAAAGATTCAGGCGAAATAGACCCACAACGAGATGACCGTCGCCACCAGCAGCAGCGCCATAGCCGTGTTGACGCGCCTCTGCAAGGGCGTAATCACTTCGGCCGGGACTTCGAGGACGCTCTTCGACTCGACCTCGCTCATGGCGATCTTCTCTTTGACGGTCTGGAACGTCAGCCCGTTGACCTTCGAGGCTTCGGGCGCGGGCGTCGACAGGCTGACGATGACCATCGTCGCCACGCAGACTAAGAACATCACTGCGGCGAAATGGAGAAAGTTCATTCCGACGTAAAATCCCAGAAAGCCGCCATCAGGCGCCACGCCCTCGTAATAGACTTCGAGAATGAACCGGATTGCCCCGAGCGCGAATCCGAGCAAAAGCGAGACGATCGCGCCTTGACCGTTGATGCGTTTCCAGAAGACGCCCAGCAGAAAGACGGCCGCGATGGGAGGCGAGATGTAAGCCTGTACGCTTTGCAAGTAGATCCAGAGTTGTGAACTGATGCGGCCCATAAACGGAATCCACAACAGACTCAGCCCGACCATGGCCACTGTCGCCACGCGCCCGACATTGATCAGACGCCTTTCCGAAGCGTCCGGCCTGAGTTTCTTGTAAAAGTCCATCGTGAAGATGGTAGAACTGGAATTGAACACCGCGGCCTTGCTCGCCATCAGCGCCGCTAGCATCGCCGCCACCATGACTCCCTGCAACCCCACCGGCATCAGCCGCACAACAAGTGTGGGGAAAGCCGCGTTAGAATCGGCCGCCATCTCTTGCGGGTAGAGCGCGCGGGAGATCATTCCCGGCACAATAAGCATAAATACGGGCAGAATTTTCAGGAATCCGGCGACAATCGTTCCGCCCCTTGCGTGGCCGACGTCTTTCGCCGCCAATACGCGCTGCACGATTACCTGATCTGTGCACCAGTACCAGATCCCCAGAATCGGCGCGCCAAAGAATATTCCCGTCCACGGGAAATTTTTGTCGGTCGGGGGCTTCATCATATGAAAGAAGTCCGCCGGCACGGCCGCATGTAATCCTGACCAGCCGCCGACTTCGCCCAAACCAATGTATGTCAGGATCAGCGCGCCCGCCACCAGGATTACAGTCTGAATCACTTCGGTGTAGATCACCGCCGCAAGCCCTCCCGCGACGGTGTAAACTCCCGTCGCGATCACCAGCGCCAGCGAGCTTTCAACCATTCCCCATCCCAATACCGCTTTGAGCACAATCGCCCCGGCGAAAATCGAAACCGAGATCTTTGTGAACAAATAAGCGATCAGTGAAATGCCGGCGAGATAAGTGCGGCACGCGCCGTTATACCGCCGCTCTAAAAACTCCGGCATCGTGTAGACGTTCGAGCGCAAATAGAACGGCACGAAGACCCAGCCTAAAATCAGCACGATGATCGAAGCCAGCCATTCAAAATGCCCGCCGGCCATTCCCGTAGCGGCGCCTGAACCCGACAGGCCGATGAAATGCTCGCTACCGATATTCGACGAAAAGAGCGAAGCGCCGATGGCCCACCAGGCCACGTTGCGGCTCGCCAAAAAATAGTCAGTCGTCGTGCGCTCTTTGCGCGAGAAATACCAGCCGATGGCGAAGACCACCAGAAAGTAAAGCGCCAGCACCGCATAATCAATCTTTCCAAGGCTTATCGCGCTTGATTGCAGCAGCGGCAGAGGCATAGTCATATTTTTCCTCGCAGGTTCTGTGATTTTGGTTGATGGAGTAAACGCCCGGATGACGCGTTGGGCGCAGAGTCGGGGCACGCGCAGTATAGCCTTGCTTCGCGGGACTGCAAATTATTCTGATCATTCTATCGTCAGCTTCGGCTCGAAGCCTTCGGCGGAGACAAGCCTGATCATCTCGTCGAGCAGGCGACTCGCGTACTCGTCCTTGCCGTAAGCGCCGGCCAGGCGAAACGTCGTGATGATTGAGCGGGACGCGCCGATCCGCGCGCCGACCGTCAACGCCGCGTTCTTGTTGACCCAGCCGAGAAAGATTCCCGACATCACGTCGTCATAATCTTCGGCCTTCACGCCTTCGATCACAAATTTCGGCGTTAATTCCTCGGCTTCGAAGCCGAGCAGTTTATCGAACGCGACGGCGCTGAACGGGGCGCGATTCACGTTCGCCCAGTTGAAATTGGTCACCCAATTGCCGTCGTAACCGGTCGAGCCGTTCCGGGGCGTGATCTTGACCGCGCTATTGGGCAGGGCGTCTTTATCATTCGCCAGCACGATGAATCGGTAGCCCGGGCCGAATATCGATTGGGCCTGCTGAGGGATCTTGTCGATGATCGTCACCGATTCTTTCCCGGGAGACGAAACGATCTCGTAGCCTGCGCTCCGCAACGCTTCGGCCATGTGTGACAAGCCGCTGGATAAACAGATCGAACCGCTCCGCTTCTTCGGCTCAGGATAGATGAATAGCTCAAGATAGTTTTCCGCGACTAGGATACCTCGGCCCAATACGAAGTCGCCTGGTCCATATTCGCTCAGTTCCAATCTAAGGCGAATGCTGCTCGGCTTCGTCACGGCGGGCGCGGCCAGCGCGATCGTTTCATCTTTGACGACCGAGCCGCGCTCCGCCTGCATGATCTTGGCCTCGCCGATCATTTTTTTATCCAGGAAGATCTGAATCGTCTGCTCTCTCTCCGCCGCCGGGCTGTATCTCGAAACGTAAGTCGTCAGCTCAATCCTGGCGCCGCTGGCGTAGTTGCTCGTCGGAGTGCGCGCGAAAATCACGTCCTGCTGTTGCAGCCGAGCCAGATCGTCAGCGTAGATTTTTTTGTTGCGGAACATATCCAGCAGCCCGTTGCATTCCCAGTTCAGGTCGGTGAATTCGGTGATGGTGTAGCCTTGAATCGAGGCATGTTTGCGAATCTCTTCGATCTCGTGCTTGAGCGAAATCCACTGGCGCCGCTGAGTGGCGCGGGCCAGGTCGTTGAAGCCCGCGAACATGCGGTCGAACTTGAAGCCGTGGAAACGGTCGAAGATTCCGGCGGGCCGTGTCACTTCGCGCCCGTTGAAATCGCGCTCGAACCACCAGGGTAATTTCTCCGGCAAGACAGGCAATCCCCAGTTGCCGAATTCGGAGAGGACGATCGGCTCTTTGCCGGTAGGTTCGGCGTCGCCATGCTTGCTCCACAGCCATTCGGGCCGCGAAGCCAGATCGGCCACCCACTTGTCCCAGACCGCGCGGTTGTCGGGGATCGAATTGTAGTTGTGATAATCGGCGATGTCGGATTTGAGATGGAAGTTTCCGCAACAAGGGCTGTTGTCAACCGTCAAACGCCCGGCCATGGCCGCTTCCGGAGCGAGCTTGAGGAACGCGTCTTTGAGCCATTTGCGCGTGTGTTCTTCGCGCAAGCCGCGCACGCCCCAGGCCTCGTTGATGATGCTTTGAATGATTACAGAAGGATGGTTCCAATCGCGTTCGATCTGGCCGAGGAAAATCGCTTCGCCGCGTTTCGCCGCGGTCGGGGTCCAGGTGTTATCATCCCAGCTCGGAATCTCATACCAAATCAAGACGCCGACCTCATCCGCTGCGCGCAAGTAATCGGGCGTCGGAACTTTGATGTGCGTGCGCAGCATGTTCAGGCCGAGTTGTTTTGCTTTGCGCATCTGGTCTAGTAGGAATTCGTAAGACGGCGGCGTGTAAATTCCTTCGGGATAAAAGTCCTGATCGAGCGCGGAGATGATGTAAATCGGCTCGCCGTTTAGATAGAACTTGCCGTCGCGAGTTTCAAACTGACGAAAGCCAAATCGGTCGGTGAAGGTGTCTTCGCCAAACTTGATTTTGATTGTGTAAAGAGTAGGGGTGGCAATACTCCAAAGCTTAGGGTTAGGGATTTTGCCCTTGAAATCGCTAGTGGCGCCGCTTCCTATGATCAAGCCGAGACCTTCTTCAAGCTTGTACTCTTTACCCGCAGGATCAATCACCCAGGCGCCGATGTCATAACTCGAGTTGGTCTGTCTAGTCTGAGGCGTAGATGGCTCTTGAGGAGAAACCCTGGGCGGGCGGCTGGTGATGTCATGGCTGACAATGACTGTGACGCTGCCATCCAGCTTAGTAGTCACGCGCGCAAGCCGAATGCTGTTTTTGGGTTTGATGTCAATCCGCGCCGATTGCCAGATTCCGCCCGTCTGTACATACCAACCCTGCTTGCCGTGCGGAATCTCATTGAAATTCATATCGCCCCAACGCTCTTTGTCGTTGTCAGGATCGATAACGCGAACAACTATTTCATTTGATCCACTATGCGCGAGATGCCCAATATCGTAGGTAAATGGCAGGTACCCGCCTTCATGTACGCCGGCCCGTCTTCCATTGACGTAGACCTCCGCCAAATAATCGACCGCATCGAAATGTATAAGCGCCGTTTGGTAGTCTTTGATAGGCGGTAAATCCACAGTTCGTCGATACCACGCCACGCCCCGGTAATCGCGCAGGTCGGCAAACTGGGCGTTCCACGACAACGGCACGCGAATCTCCCGCCAGTCTTTGACCGAACTCAGATCATTGATCGTCAATTTGCCTTCGCGGTCAACTGCGAATTGCCAGGTCCCGTCGAGTGAACGCGATTGCGCTCCGGCGACTGCAAAGAACGCGCAGAGGTAGAGCGCGGGAAAGGAGACGCGTAGAAATTTTTTCATAACCGTTCGCCTGATAAAATGAGATTCTAAATCGAGCCACGCAAGATCAGCGCAGTACCGCGCGCGTAAACAAGCAGCGGACTCATCGGTCGGCCGCTTGCTTACGCGCGCGGTAGCGGTACCAGTGTTCAAATGTTGCTTGGCCTGATTTATTTTGCGGAAGATGCTATGCTGATTTGTCGGAGCGTTCAAATGTTTTCTGAAAAACTCATCGAAGAGAAAATTCGCGAAGCGATGGAGAAGGGCGAGTTCGACGACCTGCCTGGCAAGGGGAAACCTCTGGACCTCGACGCGTACTTCGCCACGCCAGAGGACGTGCGGCTGGGCTATTCGGTCCTGAAGAGCGCCGGCTGTTTGCCGGTAGAGGTCGAGTTGCAAAATGAGATCGAATCGCTCAAGGCGCGCCTGGGCGTCTGCGACGATGAGCGTGAGCGGCAATCTCTCCGCAAAGAGATCGAAGCCAAGACGCTGAAGCTCAACCTGCTGACGGACGGCGCCCATCGCGCGCGGCGCGGGAGAAAAGGTTGAGCCGCGTCTTGACAGCGTCAACCTCGGCGGAGACAATGTGCGCTCGTTACGGAGGCATGGCCGAGTGGCTGAAGGCGGCGGTTTGCTAAACCGTTGTAGGGGCTAAAACTTCTACCGAAGGTTCGAATCCTTCTGCCTCCGCTTACTACTTCAAATCAGCCCTAAACCCAATCAATTCAGACAGTAATCTTACAAGTCTCTCCAGAACGCTCACTGCATCAAGTTGTCTCCGGATGTATGAAAATGTGGCTAAATGATCAAGGGGTAGCCACAAAATTGGCCACAGTGAAATTC
>Ga0209382_10006969_pt1 | contig 14469 bp, 9 predicted proteins | sample SoiMetdeltSBSDD5_FD_187599 | JGI IMG/M metagenome (GOLD analysis project Ga0209382, IMG submission 187599) | Bulk soil microbial communities from a Populus tree surrounding site in Tennessee, USA - Soil MetaG P. deltoides SBSDD5 (SPAdes) (version 2) | ecosystem: Environmental > Terrestrial >... | reverse complement strand
CCGCCCGCACCAGGCCGGGGCGCTCCTCCACCGCGCCGGTGAAGGCGCCGCGGCGGTGGCCGAACAGCTCGCTCTCCACCAGGGTGGCGGCCAGGGCGCCGCAGTTGACCGGGACGAACGGCCCCGCCCGTCCCGAGCACGCGTGCACGGCGCGCGCGACCACGTCCTTGCCGCTGCCGGTCTCGCCGGTGAGGAGCACCGGCACGGTGGACCGGGCCACCTCCCGCAGCGCCGCCAGCTCGTCCGCCAGCTGGGGCACGAAGGTGCACAGCCCGGACGCCTCCGGGAGCGGGCGCACGTCCGCGGCCAGCTGGAGCGGGAGCGGGCCGGTCGTGGGCCGGGTGGTGAAGACGAAGAAGGTGTGCCCCAGCTCGATCAGGTGGGGCTCGTCCCCGGAGAGCAGCGCGCGCTTCTGGAACACGCCGTCCACCATCACCCCGTTCTTGCTGCCGGCGTCCTCCACCACCCAGCGCCCCAGGTCGCGAACCAGCCGCGCGTGGCTGGAGGACATGCGGGCGTCGGGGGTGCGGATCTCCAGCCGCCGCTTCGCCTCGTCGTGGCGGAAGCCGCGCTCCGTCCCCCGCCCCACCACCACCTCGTCCAGGCCCTCCAGGACGAAGCGCCAGGGCGCCTCCAGCGGGCGATCGCAGCACAGCGCCAGCGAGAGCAGCGCGCGGCGCTGCGGGCGGGTGGAGGACGAGGCGCGCGCCTCGCTCCGGCTCAGCGTGGAGCTCTGCGAATCGCTCACTGCGCCTGGCGGAGCCTGAGCCACTCGGTGATCTTGCCCAGCAGCTCGGTCGACGCGGTGGCGTCATCCTGCTCCAGGGCCGCCCTCGCCTGCTCCACGAGCCGCAAGGCGCGCTCGCGGTCGGAGTCCCACAGCGTCTGCGCCAGCGCGAAGCGGGCCTCGGCCAGCTCCACCGGGCTCTCGACGGGGGTCGCGTTCTCCAGGTCGCTGACGCGGGCGGACGAGGCCAGGGCGCCCTGGGGGATGGTGGAGAAGGTCGCGCGCGGATCCTGCCGGAACATCCACGACAGGGGCGCCCAGGTCGGCTCCTGCGCCTGCTCGCCGTCCAGCGACGCCAGCGCCTCCGGAGACCGCCTGAGCTGGAACGAGTCGTCCACCAGGCCGAGGTCGCGGAGCAGGCGCGCCAGCCGCTCCAGCGCCGCCACCCAGGACGGGTCACGCTGTTCCTGGGTCGCCACCCCCGCCGGCGAGGACGAGCGCCAGGACGGCGCCGGCCTGGCCCGCGAGCTCTCCGCGGCGGCCGCCGCCGGCGCGCTGACCGCCACCGCGCCCGGGGCCTCCAGCCGGTCCGCCGGACGCGACTGCGCCGGCGAGGACCGCGCCGCGGTGGCCTCGTCCCTGACCGGCACCGGCACGGACAGGAACCGGATCTCCGTCACCCGGTCCACCACCCGCTGGGCCAGCGCCTCCAGACGTCCGGCGGCGCGGGCGGCCGCGGGCGGCCGAACGGCGATGGCCGTCAGCAGGACCGAGGTCGCCACCAGGGCCGCGGTGGACATCCGCCGGTGCGCCTGCTCCTGCGAGCGGCCGCCGCGCTCCAGCGCCTCCAGCATCTCGTCCATCGACGGGAAGCGCTCCTCCACCGGGAGGAGCGCGCGCGCGATGACGGCGCGCAGCCAGCGCGGCGCGGTGGCGGTGGCGCCCTCCTGGTCCGGCCGGGCGCCGGTGACGGCCTCCTGCAGCGCCACGGCGAAGCTGTACTGGTCCGCCCGCGGGCTGCCCTCCCCGGTCGCCTGCTCCGGCGCCATGTACGCGGGGGTGCCGGCGCCGTCGCCGGAGACGGTGCCCTGCGAGACGGCCAGCCCGAAGTCGGTGACCCGGACGCGCCCGTCCGCGCCCACCAGCACGTTGTGCGGCTTGAAGTCCCGGTGGATCAGCCCGGCGCGGTGGGCGGCGGCCAGCCCGCGCCCGGCCTGGATGAAGACGTCCAGCAACTCCCGCAGCGAGCGCCGTTGCGCGCACAGCCAGTCCTGCAGCGTGAGCCCCGCCACCAGCTCCACCGCGATGTAGATCTCGCCGCCGAACTCGCCCACGTCATAGACCGAGATCACGTTGGGGTGGCTCAGCCGGGCCACCGCCTGCGCCTCGCTCACCAGGCGGGACTTGCGCGCCTCGCGCTCGGAGGGCCGGAGGTCCGGCCGCACCAGCTTGACCGCCACCCGCCGGTCCAGCACGAAGTCATGGGCCGCGTAGACCACGCCCATCCCGCCCTCGCCCAGCACGTTCAGCACCACGTAGCGGCCGAGCGTGGCGCCGGCCGGGAGCGGCGGCGGGGAGGACGATGACGCGACAGGACGCTGACCGGGCAGATTTGTCCGGGTGAGTGTCTCGGAGCTGGGCGGCGCAGGACGCATCACACCCTCGCTGAGGTAGCGGAACTGTACGCGCCCCTTAGAGAAATTGTCAAAGCTCCCCATGCCGTGAGCTGGCCAGAGGGAGAGTCCTGGGTGGGCGGAGTGTGACCGGGGAGGACGTCACAGGTCACAGGTCCAGGATCATGACGATGGCGTCCTCGCCCTCGTCCACGTAGTAGTTGGGCCGGACCCCCACCGCCCGGAAGCCCATGTCCCGGTAGAGCGCGAGGGCCGCCTCGTTGCTGCGCCGGACCTCCAGCGTGGCCAGGGTGCACCGGCGCTGCCGCCCCCGCTCCAGGGTGGCGTTCATCACCGCGCGCGCCACCCCGCGGCGGCGCTGCGGCGGGTCGGTGGCGACGTTGAGGATGTGCAGCTCGTCGTGCACCACCCAGAAGATGGCGAAGCCCAGCAGCCGCCGCAGGCCGGGCGCCACCTCCTCCTCCGCCAGGAGGATGGTGGACCAGTCGTGGGTCAGCTCGCGGCGGAGCAGCTCCGGGGACCAGGGGTTGGTGAAGGCGACCCGTTCGATCTCCATCACCTCCGGCATGTCGTCCGGGGTCATGGGGCGGATGAGGAACTCGGGCTGGATCTGGAGCTTCCTCACCGTCCCCCCTCGTCCGCCGGGCCGGACCCGCCGGGAGGCGCCACCATCCGCACCTCCGCGGCCTTCTCCAGCCGCGCCACCTCCGCCGCCACCAGCGCCGCGAACTTGTCCCGGAGCAGCTTGTCGCGCAGCGCCTGGCGGATCTGTTCGTAGGTGCCGTTCAGCTCCTGCTGGTGCTCGTCGAAGTAGTGGCGGACCTCCACCTCGCTCACCTGCGCGCGGAGGCGGATCCGGCCCTCGAGGACGCGCTCGGCGCGCAGCGTCCGGCGGAGCACCTCCCGGAGCGCCGCCCGGTCCGCGTCGTGCTTGACCAGGAAGCGCTGGAAGGCGGCCTCCGAGTCGAACCGGCGCTCGAAGGCGCGCAGCGCCGCGTCCAGCTCGCCCTCGTCCGGCTGGAAGGCGCCCACCTTGTCCGCCTCGGCGATCAGCACGCGCTGGGCGACAGCCAGGGTCAGCGCCGCGCGCAGCGCCTGGTCGTCCAGCTCCACGTCGGCGGCCTGCATTCCTCCCCTCTTCACCAGCGCGATGGCGGCCTCGAACCGCAGATCCGACAGGGTGATGACCCGGCCGTCCTCCACCTTCTCCACCACCGCCACGATGCGGTCGATCACCTGGCCGGGCTCGGCCGCCTGCCCCCAGGCAAGCCGCCCGGCCGCCACCAGCGCCGCCGCCAGCGCCCGGGCCCTACCTCCACCTCCTGGGCGGAATCGCTTCATTGCCTTGAGAGACCTGAAAGTCTGGTTAGTTTCCAGCAGATCGGTAGCAGGCGAGGAGACGCGGGGCTATGGCGGAAGACTTCTACCAGCTGCTGGGCGTGGCCAGAACGGCGCCGGCGGACGAGCTCAAGAAGGCCTACCGCAAGCTGGCCAAGAAGTACCACCCCGACATGAACCCGGGGAACAAGGCCGCCGAGGAGAAGTTCAAGCAGATCTCCGTCGCCTTCGAGGTCCTCTCCGATCCGAAGAAGCGCTCCCTCTACGACGAGTTCGGCGAGGACGCCATCAAGATGGGCTTCGACGAGAAGAAGGCCGGCGCCTACCGGGCCTATCGCTCGTCGGGCATGGGCGGGGGCGGCGGCGCGGGCGGGTTCGACTTCGGCGGGAACACCGACATCAACAGCATCTTCGAACAGATCTTCAGAGGGATGGGCGGGATGGGGTTCGACCCGTTCGGCCGCGGCGAGGCGGGGGCGTCCGCCAGCGCCACCGCCGGGCGCCCGCCGCCGGCGCGGGGCGAGGACCTGACCGCCAGGGTGCAGATCGCCCTCCCGGAGGCGGTGAAGGGCGCCGAGCACGCGCTGCTGCTCACCCGGCCCGGCCGCTGCGCGCGCTGCAAGGGCACCGGCGACGAGGGGACGCCGGGGAAGTGCGAGACCTGCAACGGCACCGGGCGCACCAGGAACCGCGGCCCCCTGCCCTTCAGCGGCGCCTGCCCCGCCTGCGCGGGGACCGGGCTGGTGGAGGAGACGCAGCGGCTGACGGTGAAGATCCCCGCCGGGGTGGACAACGGCTCGCAGGTGCGGCTGGCGGGACAGGGCGCGGCGGGCACGCGGGGGGCGCCGCCGGGGGACCTCTACATCGAGACCGAGGTGCGGGAGCACCCGCTGGTGCGCCGGGAGGGGACGGACCTGCACATGGACCTGCCGATCACCGTGCCGGAGGCGGTGCTGGGCGCCGAGGTCCGGGTCCCCACCTTCGACGGGGACGTGACGGTGACCGTGCCGCCGGAGTCGCAGTCCGGGCGCAAGCTCCGGCTGCGCGGGCGGGGCGTGCCGGCGCTCAAGGGCGGGGCGCGGGGCGACCTCTACCTGACGCTCCGGGTGATGGTGCCGCCCATGGGCAGCGAGGAGGCGAAGGCCGCGGTGGAGGCGCTCAAGGGCGCGTACCCGAGCGACGTGCGCGCCGGCGTCAGGCTGTAGCGGCGGCGGTGTAGGACGGGCGGAGCGGCGGCGCTGGACGGCGCGGCCCCCACCCGTTAAGTGGATCGGCGCAAGGAGAGCGACGTGGGGATCCTGGACATCTTCGGGGGCGGCACGCCCGCGCAGAAGGCGCAGAGGCTGAAGGCGAAGGTGACGCAGAAGTACGGCGACCCCGCCGTGCGCCAGAAGGCCATCCAGCAGGTGGCCCAGCTCCGCGCCCCGGAGGCGGTGATGGTGCTGATGGCGCGCTTCGCCGTCACCGTGGAGCCGCAGACCACCGACGCGGACGAGAAGGAGCAGACGTTCCAGCTGATCTGCGACCTGGGGAAGGACTCGGTGGCGCCGGTGACGGAGTTCCTCCGCCGCTCCGAACACGCCAGCTCCTGGGCGCTGCGCCTGCTCTCCTCCCTCCTCCCGGAGGAGGAGGTGCTGGGCATCGCCACCGCGGAGCTGGACCGGCTGGGCTCCTCCTACACGCGGGACCCGGAGAAGAAGGTGGTCCTGCTGGGGTTCATCACCGGCAAGTCGGACGAGCGGATCGCCAAGGTGGCGCTGCCGTTCCTGGAGGACCACTCGGACGACGTGAAGATCGCCGCCCTCAAGGTCCTGGGCCCCCTCAAGTTCGAACCCTCCCGCGAGCCCATGCTCAAGCTCCTCACCAGCGAGGAGACCGCCCGGCGGGTGCAGACCAACGCCCTGGTGGCGCTCTTCGAGAGCCAGTTCGGGGTACAGGGCTACCGCGAGAAGGTGGAGGCGCTGGCGCAGGACCCCTATTTCGTGGACAAGAACGGCCTGGTGAAGAAGCGAGGGTAGGCACCGATCCGGCATTGAACACTCCTGGCCGCGGCGCCGGTGGCGCGCCGCACGCATTCCGGCTTTTCTTGAGACCGTGGCGAAGCCCTCCGACGAGCGAAAGCGGAGCACCAGGACCCCCAAGGTGGTCCCGCTGGACTCGCGTGCGCGCCGGGGCGCCGCGGCCCCGCCGGCCGAGGAGCCTGAGCTGGAGCTGGACCTGGAGGCGGTGACGCGGGCGCTGGCGCAGATGAGCGGCCAGGCCGCCGGCGCCGGGGTGCTGGCGGAGGCGCAGCGGGCGCAGCTGCAGACGGTGCACGCGCTGCTGGAGGCGAAGACCAGCTTCGTCTCGGAGCTGGTGCCGGGGAAGGACCTGCTGCGGGTGGCCTGCGTGCGCGGGCGCAACGACGCCCGGGTGCGCGCCGCCATCCCGCAGGAGGGGGCGGTGGGGCTGGCGCACTCCGAGCGCCGGGTGGTGCGTGAGGGGGGGCTGTGGGCAGCGCCCATCACCGGCGCGGAGGCGCCGCTGGGGGTGCTGGTGGTGATGGGGGCGCGGCGCCGGGCCCCGGACTCGCTGCTGGAGGCGCTGGCGGCGCAGGTGGCCGCTGCCTGGGAGCTGGCGCGGGTGAAGGACGACAGCGCCCGGCGGCACAAGGACCTCCAGACCGCGGTGGCCGGCCTGCGCAGCCTGGAGCGCAGCCGCGAGGAGCTGCTGTCGCAGGTCTCCCACGACCTGAAGAACCCGCTCACCACCGTGAAGGCGTACCTGGCGATGATGGCGCGCGGGAAGACGGGCCCGCTGAGCGACCAGCAGAACAAGGCGGTCCAGGTCTGCCAGCGCAACGCGGACCGGCTGCTGCGGATGATCAACGACCTGCTGCTGATGTCCCGGCTGCAGTCGGGGAAGATGGAGCTGGACGCGCGCCCCTTCGGGCTGAAGGCGCTCACCGACGAGGTGATGCGCGCGCTCACCCCCCTGGCGGAGCAGTCCAAGGTGCGGCTGCAGGCCGTCCGCGGCGGCGAGGCGTTCGTGCGCGGCGACCGCGAGCGCCTCTCCGAGGCGATCTACAACCTGGTGGACCACTCCATCCACGCCAGCCTCCCCGGCCGCAACATCGAGCTGCACGTGGACACCGAGGACCAGGGGCTGGCCCGGCTGAGGGTGAAGGACGGCGGGCCGCCGGTGGAGGAGGTGGACCTGTCGCACCTGTTCGACGCGTACTTCCGGCCCAGGGGGGCCGAGGGTTCGCGCCGGCACGCGGGGCTGGCCCTGCCCATCGTGGCGAAGATCGTCCACCTCCACGGCGGGCGGGCGGAGGCGCGCGCCAACCCGGCCGGCGGCACCATCTACGACCTCTCCATCCCGATGTTCGCCGGCGCGGTGACCGAGGAGCCCCTGGCGGACGCCGCGCCGCGGGCGGGCGGCATCCTGCTGGTGGAGGACGACGCGGACTGCCGCGAGGTGCTCAAGGAGGTGCTGGAGCTGGAGGGCTACCGGGTGATCGCCGCCACCAGCGCCGCCGAGGCGCGGTCGGTGCTGGCGCACATCCGGCCCGGGCTGGTGCTGCTGGACCTGCGGCTGCGGGACGAGGACGGGCGCACCGTGCTCCACCTGGTGCGCACCACCAAGGCGCTGGAGGACGTGGCGGTGTTCATCATCTCCGGCGCGAGCGACGTGGCGTCGCTCACCGCCGGGACCGGGCCGGACCGGATCGACGGGTTCTTCGAGAAGCCCATCCAGCTCCCGCGGCTGCTGGACACGGTCGCCTCGGTGGTGCGGCCGTCGCGCGAGGCCACCTAGCCCTAGTCCACCCGGACCAGCTTCACCGTGCAGGTGAACTTCGGGTGGGCGAGGTCGATCAGCTCCAGCTGGCCGGTCGCGGCGTCGTAGGTGATCGGCGGCCCCAGGCCGGGGCACGCCAGGCCGTAGAGCGCCCCCACCAGCGTGCCGGTGAGGCCCCCGGTGAGCGGGTTCCACTCCTTCAGCGGCCGCTTGAACTTCACCCGCCCCTCGAAGCGCCAGACGCTCTTCATCCCGGTGGGCTTGATGCCGAAGCCCTTGTCCGGAGGCGGCGGGAGCTTCGCGAGCGCGGCGGGGGCGATGGAGAGGACGTGGCGGTCGAAGGCCGGCAGCGCCGACGGGGCCACCAGCCGGACCCCGAGCACCTTCCCGTCCGGCGCCTGGCTCAGCTCCACCGTCGCGGTCAGCCCGTCGCCGAACTTCCCGCTCAGGAAGTCGTCCAGCATCCGCCCCTGGTCGACGCACGCCTGCAGCTGCTCGCTGCTCAGCCCCGTGCCGCCCCCGCCCCCGAGGTTGATGGACCGCGAGCCCGGGTAGCGGCGCGCCATCTCCTGCGGGTGGCCGGTGAATTCACGCTCGGCGGGCTCCGCGTTCGGCACCTGGCCCTCGCCGTAGGGGTTGCCGGTCTTGCCGTACGTGGACATTCCCCCGAGGACCGAGTCCAGCAGCTGCTCTCCCACGCTCCGGCCCGGCATCCCCTCCGGCGCACCGCGCTCGATCGCCTCCTGCAGCGCCCCCCGCACCGACCCGAAGTACGGATCCACCAGGCCCAGCTGCACCCGGCGCACCCCCACGTCCCCGGCGATCCACCCGTCCACCAGCTCCTTCACGTGGCCTGCTTCCCTGGCCACGGCCGCCGCGTGCTCCTCGGACGTCTCCGGGCGGTTGAGGATGGTGCGACCCGAGCCCACCGGCCCCGTGCCGGGCAAGGCCGCCTGAGGTGGGGAGAGGTCGATCCGCCTCGGCGCTCCGGGCGGCGGCGCGGAGCCCTGGGGAGGCGACGAGGTCGCAGCCTCCGCGGTCGATGCCGCGGGTGGGGTCGGGAGCGGAGCGCGACGCTGCGGTCGCGGTGGGGGTGGCGGCGCGGGGGCGCGGGACTCCGGTGCCGGGATCTGGACCACCTGGACCTCGATGGGCGGCAGCTCCCGGCTCGCGGCTTCGACGGGCCCGGGGCGGGCGCGGGCGAACCACAGCCCCAGCGCCAGGTGGAGCAGGATCGAGATCAGCAGCGCGACCGCGACGCGGGCCCGGGTGCGGGTGCGGTCTGGACGCGGCTGCTCCACTGCTCTGAGGGTAACGCGCCGGTCAGCCTCTGCGTTGAAGGCCCTACTTCTTCTCCAGGCCCTCGACGATGGAGAAGGTGACCCCGGTCTGGCTCTTTCCGGTTTCGAACTGGACGCCCTGGGCGCCCTCCTTGCCCATGCGCTGGCGGACGAAGTCGCGCAGCTCGTCCAGGGTGACGCTGCGGTCGCCGTCCGCGTCCGCCTGCGCGGTGCCCAGGCCCTCCGTCAGGTGCAGCCCCAGCTCCCCCTGCGCGCAGCCCTCGCGCGGCGCGGCGACCAGCACCGCCTTCGCCGGCAGCTTGAGCTCCTTCACCTTCGCCTTCGCCACCGCGCAGGCGTCCACCACCGCCATCACCTCCGCGCCGCCCTCCGCCAGCTTGCGGAGCACCGCGTCCAGCCTGGGGCCGGAGGCGGCCGACGACGACGCGTCGCGGTCGAACGGCAGCAGCGCGGGCACCCCGGACTTCGGATCGACGGCCAGCGCCCCGCTGAAGAAGAGGTACACCCGGCCCTCCTTCACCGACCCGGCCAGCCACGCCAGCTCCCGGTCCAGGTCCGCGCGACGGGCGCCCTCGTCCGCCGCCAGGTGCACGTTCTCCTCGGGCAGGCCGAGCGTCCGGAGCATCAGCCCGGCGAAGCGCGTGGCGTCCGACTTGGCGCCCGTGCTCCCCGGCTTCCCGTCCGAGTACTTCTCCACCCCGATGGCCAGCCCGTGCGCCGAGGGCTGCGACGCGCCGGGGATGAACGCGGAGGCGGCGTCGCGCGCGGAGCGCAGGTCGGTGGTGATGCGCGACTCGCCGCTCGCGGCGGCCTGCTTCTCCTCCTCCTGCTTGAGGAGCGCGGTGATGTTGGTCCGGGCCTTGCGGCCCTGGAGGTAGGCGGCGAACTGCGGGCCCGTCCCCAGGGCGGCCACCAGCTGCGCCGCCACGCGCCGCGCGTGGCTCTCCAGCCGGCGGTCGAGCGCCTCCTGGGTGTCCAGCACGTCCTCGTCCGACGCCGGGGCGCTCACCTCCACCTTCGCCAGCGCCTTCCCGTGCGGCGTGCCGATCACCAGCGTCGTCCTGGTGGAGACGGAGACGCCGCCCTGGTCCCACTCCAGCTCCGGGTGGACCTCGGAGGTGGCGGTGGCCACCAGCTCCGCGCCCGACCACGGGTCCACCGTGGACGCCATCCCCGCGCTCTTCAGCGCCTCCACCAGCGCGCGCCGCAGCGCCCTGGCGTACTTCCCTAGCCGCTCGTCGCTCACCGCCGAGAGGCGGTAGGCCTTCTCGGTGCCGGGCTTGACGGAGTCATCCTGGGCGAGCGGCGCGGAGGTGTTCTCCGCCACGAAGATCGGCACCCCCTCCGCGCCGGCGATCGGCGGCGGCGCGGCGGGCATGGGCGGGGCGCGGGGGATCAGCCGGAGCGGCCGGCAGCCTGCGCCCGCGAACGCCAGGACCACGTACGCCACGCACGCCGCGCGTGCCCACCCCAGGACCGGACCGTGCCTCATGCAGGCGTTCGATGTTTCTGGGTTTTGGCGCGGACGTCAAAGGTAGTATGCGCCGCTCGATGAGCGTGCCGGTCTACGAGCGGTACAAGCACGCGTTCACCGAGGCCCTGGCCAAGGCGCTCGGCATGGACGCCCAGCAGGTCGCGGACATGGTGAAGCCGGCCGAGCCCGCCCACGGCGACCTCTCCTTCGCCACCTTCCCCCTGGCCAAGGCCCAGAAGAAGGCGCCGCCGGCGATCGCCACCGCGCTGGCCCGGAGCGTCTCCGTCCCCGGGCTGGAGGTGGTGGCGGCCGGCCCGTACGTGAACGCGCGCTTCAACGTGACGCCCTTCACGGGCGAGGCGATCGAGGCGGTGCGCGAGGCCGGCGAGCGGTACGGCTGGTCCGACGCCGGCGCCGGGAAGTCGGTGGCCATCGACTACTCCTCGCCCAACATCGCCAAGCCCATCGCCTTCCACCACATCCGCTCCACGGTGATCGGCCACGCGCTGGCCAACCTGTACCGCTCGCAGGGCTACCGGGTGGAGGGCATCAACTACCTGGGCGACTGGGGGAAGCAGTTCGGCCTGGTGGCGGTGGGCTTCCAGGAGTTCGGCGTGCCGGAGCGCCGCGGGGACATGGCGCACCTGGTGGAGGTGTACGTCAAGGCCAACTCGCGCGCGGAGGCGGACAAGGCGTTCGACGAGCGCGCCCGCGAGTTCTTCCGGAGGATGGAGGAGAACGACCCGGAGGCGCTGAAGCTGTGGCAGGAGTTTCGCGACACGTCGCTCAAGGACTTCGCCCACATCTACGAGCGGCTGGGCATCCGGCACGAGCGCGTGGAGGGCGAGAGCCGCTACCAGGGGAAGATGGAGGCGGTGATCGAGGAGATCCGCCGCACGGTGGGCGTGAAGGAGTCCCAGGGCGCGCTGATCGTCGACATGCCGTACGGCGAGGGCGAGCCGCCGGTGCTGCTGAAGAAGAACGACGGCAGCACGCTCTACGCCACCCGCGACCTCGCCGCCGCCATCGACCGGTTCGAACGCTTCCAGTTCCACCGGTCGCTGTACGTGGTGGCCTCCCAGCAGGCGCTGCACTTCAAGCAGCTGTTCGCGGTGCTGAAGCGGATGGGCAAGGAGTGGGCGGACCGGTGCGTGCACGTGGCGTTCGGGCTGGTGAAGGGGATGAGCACGCGCAAGGGCACGGTGGTGCGGCTGGCGGACGTGCTGGACGAGGCGCGCAACCGGGCGCTGGAGAAGGTGAAGGACAACGTGGCCGCGGGGAAGATCCAGACCGCGGACCCGGAGAAGCTGGCGGAGCAGATCGGCCTGGGCGCCATCGTCTTCGGCGACCTGAAGAACCGGCGGATCGTCGACTACACCTTCGACTGGGAGGAGGTCCTCTCCTTCGAGGGCCACACCGGGCCCTACCTGCAGTACGCCCACGCCCGCGCCTGCAACGTCCTGCGCAAGGCGGGGGTGGGGCTCGACGCGTACGACGCGGCGCTGCTGTCGCTGCCGGAGGAGCAGGCGCTGGCGCGGGTGCTGGCGCGCTTCCCGGCCGCCGTCGAGGAGGCGGTGGAGCAGAACGAGCCGTCCATCCTCTCGCGGCAGATGCTGGACGTGGCCGCCGCCTTCAGCCGCTGGTACACGCTGGGGAACCAGGACCGCGACAAGCGGGTGCTGGTGGAGGGGAATGACGCGCTCCGCGCCGCGCGGCTGGCGCTCACGGACGCGGTGCGGCTGACGCTGCGCTCCGGGCTGTCGCTGCTGGGAATCGCCACCCCGGACACCATGTAGGGGCTGGAGGCGGAGGATGGCGCCCGTGGACACCGCGCTCGCGACCCAGACGGACCCGGAGGCGGCCGCGCGGCTGAAGCGGGAGCTGGGCCCGTTCACCCGCCGCGCCGCCGCCCGCTACTTCGAACCGGTGCGCTTCACGCAGGAGGCGGAGGCGAAGCTGCGGCAGGTCCACGAGCAGGGGCTGGTCATCCACGTGATGCGGACCACCGCGTGGATCAACTTCATGTACCTGGTGTGGCTGCTGGCCTCGCGGGGGCTGCCGCCGGTGCGGGCGGTGGTGAACCTGAGGCCGTGGTTCACCAGGCCGTGGCGGAAGACGGCCCAGCGCGGCGACATCGACGTGCGGTTCACCTACGCGCGGCGGCACGGCGGGAGCGGGCTGATCTTCCTGCGGAGGTCGGCGCTGGGGATCGCCGAGGGGGTGTCCGCGCGGGAGGACCCCTTCCCGGCGCTGGTGGCGATGGCGCGCAAGAGCGAGCGCCCGGTGTACCTGGTGCCGGAGCTGTTCGTGTGGGAGAAGCGGACGGCCCGGCTGGTGCCGTCCGTGCTGGACCGGATCTTCGGCAACCCGGACGCGCCGGGGTTCCTGCACTCGGTGATGGCGTTCTGGCGCAACCACAAGCGCGCGCAGTTCCGGGTGGGCGAACCGCTGGACCTGACCAAGTTCGTGTCGGAGAACGCGGGCTCGTCGGACGAGGTGCTGGCGAGGAAGGTGCGGGGGACGCTGCACCAGCACCTGGCGCGAGAGACCAGGAGCGTGTTCGGGCCGCCGGTGAAGCCGCACGCCCGGCTGATCGAGGAGACGCTGCGGGACCGGGTGCTGCGCAAGGCGCTGGAGGAGCACGCGGCGAAGAGCTCGCGGTCGATCGAGTCGGTGACCCGCGAGGCGCGGCGGAACCTGTACCAGATCGCCGCGCGGCGCTCGCCGGTGGTGCTGGGGCTGATGACGCCGCTGCTGAACGCGGTGCTCAGCCGGATCTACGAGTCGATCGAGGTGGACGAGGAGGGGATGCACCGCGCGCTGAAGTGGGCGGGGCGGGCGCCGGTGGTGCTGTGCGCGTCGCACAAGAGCCACCTCGACTACATCGTGCTGGGGTGGGTGCTGTGGTCCCACGGGTACAACCACCCGCTGGTGGCGGCGGGGGCGAACCTGGCGTTCTTCCCCTTCGGGCCCATCGCGCGGCGCGCCGGCGGGTTCTTCCTCCGGCGGTCGTTCAAGGGCGACGTGGTCTACACGGCGTCGTTCAAGGCGTACATCAAGAAGCTGATCTCGGACGGGATCCACCAGGAGTTCTTCCCGGAGGGCGGGCGGTCGCGGACCGGGAAGCTGCTGCAGCCGAAGCTGGGGATGTTCACCTGGCAGGTGGACGCGTTCCTGGAGGGCGCCGCCAACGACGTGGTCTTCATCCCCATCGCGGTGGACTACGAGAAGGTGGCGGAGACGCGGAGCTACTCGAAGGAGATGCTGGGCGGGGAGAAGAAGCAGGAGGACTTCAAGGCGCTGCTCTCCACGCCGAAGGTGCTGCTGGAGAACTTCGGGCGGATCTACATCACCTTCGACGAGCCGGTGTCGCTGGTGGAGCTGATGAAGGGCCGCGGGCTGGAGGACCCGGAGAAGGTCGACGAGGACCAGAAGAAGGGGCTGGTGCGGGCGCTGGGGCACCGGGTGATGTACGGGATCAGCCGGGTCTCCACGGTGACGGCCAACGCGCTGGTCTCGGCGGCGCTGCTGTCGCACCGCCGGCGGGGGTCCACGGCGAGGGAGATCGCGGACCGGATCGCGATGCTGCGGCAGATCTGCCAGGAGGAGCAGGCGCCGGTCTCGCGGTTCCTGGCGGGCGCGCCCAGCGACCCGACCGCCGCCGGGCCCGTCCATGACGCGATGGAGACCTTCTGCAGCGACGGGCTGGTGACCTCGCAGGAGGCGAAGGGCGAGGCGATCTACCAGACGGTGGACGAGCGGCGGCTGGAGCTGGCGTTCTACAAGAACACGCTGATGAACGTGGTGGTGGCGCGGAGCCTGGTGGCGAACGCGCTGCTGGTGCAGGGCGGCCAGGCGGCGCTGGGGGAGGTGCGGCGGAGGGCGCTGTTCCTGTCGAGGTTGTTCAAGGTGGAGTTCATCTACCGGGTGGGGATGCCCTTCGAGGCGATCTTCGACGAGACGGTGGAGAAGCTGGCGGCGATGGGCGTGGTGGAGCGGGACGGGGAGACGCTCAAGGCGCCGGCGGCCGCGCCCGCGCGGGTCAGGCTGGAGGTGCTGGCGGACCTGGTGCGGGACTACCTGGAGTCGTACCTGCTGGCCGCGATGTCCCTGCAGGACCTCGCCGAGCACGGGCCGATGGACAAGAAGGCGTTCGTGAAGGCGACGCTGGAGACCGGGCGCTCGGAGTTCCTGGCCGGGCGGATCGGAACGGCG
>Ga0209382_10006964_pt1 | contig 14475 bp, 12 predicted proteins | sample SoiMetdeltSBSDD5_FD_187599 | JGI IMG/M metagenome (GOLD analysis project Ga0209382, IMG submission 187599) | Bulk soil microbial communities from a Populus tree surrounding site in Tennessee, USA - Soil MetaG P. deltoides SBSDD5 (SPAdes) (version 2) | ecosystem: Environmental > Terrestrial >... | reverse complement strand
CGACAAAGCGACAAGCAAGCAGAAGAGTCCATCAGTACCGCGCCGCCGGAACGCAGCCTAAAGGAGTTTTCCATGTCAGCAACACGTCGAAGCGTGCTCACCGGTGCAGCTGCCACGTCGGCTGTTCTTGCAATGCCCGGTCTCGTCAGAGCGCAGGCACTGCAAATCAAGATTGGCATCCTGCAACCGGTCACGGGCGCGCTGGCGCAAGATGGCGAGTATGGCAGGCTCGGCGCAGAGATTGCCTTGAACGAAATCAACGCCGCCGGCGGCATCAAGTCCATGGGTGGTGCCAAGCTGCAAATGGTGTTCGGCGATGCACGTTCCAACCCTGAAGGCGGTACCGCTGAAGTAGAGCGGATGCAGTCGGAAGGCGTGGCGGCGATCGTCGGAGGATTCGCATCGCCGATCTGCCTAGCGGCATCCCAGGCCGCGTCGCGATACGACATTCCCTACATCGTCGACGTCGGCGTTTCCGATCAGATTGTCAATCGTGGCTTGAAGAACACGTTCCGGCTGGGGCCCGGCTTTGGCACAGTGACGACGGCCGCCTTGGACAACCTGGTGAAGCTCAACGACGCTGCAGGAAAGCCGGCAAAGACCGTCGTCATCGTACATGAGGACGGTCTGTTCGGTTCCGGTATGGCCAAGCTCATGAACGCCGAGCTACCAAAGCGGGGGTTCGAAGTCTTGGAGACGATTGCGCATCCGACGCCGTCACGCGACATGACGAACGTCGCCCTTCGCATCAAGGCGCTAAACCCGGATCTTGTCATTCCGTCGAGCTACTATGGCGAGTTCGTGCTGCTGGCTCGCACTCTGCAGCAGCAGAAGATCCGGCCGAAGGGCATATATGCGGTGCTCAATGGTGCCGCGTCCAACTTCCGGTTTGTCAAGGAGTTCCCGGAAGCGGCAAACCTCGTCATGGATTGCAATCATTGGGCGGATCCGAGGAAGCCGAAGACGGCGACAGTTCGCGCCAGCGCGGAGAAAGACGGGCGGTTTTGGCTCTACAACACCCCACTCAACTATTCGTGCGTTGGCCTCCTTGCCGATGCCATTGAACGCGCAGCGTCTGCCGACAAAACCAAGGTGACGGAAGCGCTCGCGAGCTCGACATTCTCAGATCACATCATGCCCTATGGACCAACAAAGTTCGTGAACGGTCAGAACTCCGGGGCTGCGCCCGTCAACACGCAGGTGCAGAGCGGTGACATCAAGGTCATCTTTCCGACCGAGTTCGCCGATGCGAAGCCAGTCTTCCCTGCTACCTGAAACTCCACGCGCCGCTTCGGTTCCTCAGGACCGGAGCGGACCGCTGCAACTATGCTGAAGCCCGATATCATCATCGCCGCAGTGGCGAACGGCCTGCTGACCGGGGCTGTCTACGCCCTCATCGCGCTCGGGCTCACGCTTGTTTACGGTGTACTGCACATCATCAATTTCGCGCACGGTGCGACGCTCACGGCGTCGATGTTCGCTGTATTTGTGTGCCATCAAGTGTTTCGTCTAGACCCGTACGTTGCCGTTTTTGTCCTGACGCCGTTGTTTTTCGTCTTGGGCTATCTCGTGCAGCGCTTTGTGATTGGCCCGGCGAGCCACGGCAACGACAGCAACATTCTCCTCGTTACCCTCGGACTTTCCATTGTCATCGAAAACGCGCTGCTGGCGACGTTCAGATCCGATACGCGCTCGATCGATGTTCCCTACGGTTTTTCCGTTTTGGAAGTCGGACCACTTCTTCTGTCAGTGCCCAAGGTGGTCGCGTTCGTGACTTCGTTTGCGGTGGCGGCGCTGCTGGGCTTGTTGCTGGTCAAGACCGACACCGGAAAGGCCATTCGGGCCGTGGCCAAAGAGAAGGCGGGGGCTGCGCTGGTCGGGATCAATGTGGAACACGTCTACGCGATCACATTTGGCATCGGCGCCGCCTGTCTTGCTATCGCTGCGTGCCTCCTGATGCCAACCTATCTGGTCAACCCACGCTCCGGTAATGCCTTCGTGCTGGTGGCGTTTACGATCGTCGTACTGGGCGGCATGGGTTCGATCGGTGGGGCGCTCGCCGGCGGGTTGATCATTGGGGTCGTAGAGAGTCTATCGGGCCTGGTTCTGGGGGAAAGTCTGGGGCAGATCGGTATTTTCCTGATCTTCATCCTCGTGCTTCTGCTCAAGCCGACCGGGCTTTCCGGAGCACGGTCATGAAGCGGGCATCGTGGCTCTCGATCGCCGTCGTGGCCGCCGTGCTCGCGGCTTTCCCGCTGCTGTTGAGCTCCAACGTGGCGCTGAACTTCGTGACCTTTGCTGGCATCATCACGCTAGCCGCACAAGGCTGGAACATCCTCGCAGGCTACGGCGGGCAGTTCTCGTTCGGCCACGCCGCCTTCTTCGGGACCGGCGCCTATGCCATGGCGCTTCTCCAGGTGCGGCTTGGCTTGAATCCGTGGCTCGCGCTTCCGATTGCGATCTTAATTGGCGGCTTGGTGGGGTTTGTGATCGGAGCATTGAGTTTTCGTGCCCGCCTCAGGGGATCGTATTTCGCGCTGGTAACGCTGGCATTCGCGGAAGTCCTGCGAATTCTGACCAATGCCTTGAGCTTCACTGGCGGAGCCGCCGGCGTACTCATTCCGCTCAGGGTCGGGATCGATAATATGCAGTTCCAGGACAAGCGCCTGCTGTATTGGCTGGTGCTCGCATTCGTGGTCGGCGCGCTTTGCCTCACCCACGCAATTGCCCGATCTCGTTTCGGCGCCTATCTGGTGGCAACGCGTGAAAACGAGGACGCGGCCCGGGCATTGGGAGTCGACACGCTTGCCGTCAAGCTGAAGGCCATCACGGTCTCGGCCATGCTGACGGCCGCGGCCGGCTGCTTTTACACCCAGACGTTCCTCTATCTCGATGCCGGGATCGGCTTCGGGCCATGGATCTCCGTTGATGCGTTGCTGGCTCCGATCGTGGGTGGAATGGGAACCGTGTTCGGGCCCCTGGTCGGAGCGGGGGCATTGCTCGGGCTCGGCGAGCTGACGAAGTCAGTGTTCGCCAATCTGACTGGTGGGGCCGCGCCAGGCATCGATCTGATCGTTTTTGGTATGCTGCTCATTCTGACGGTCGCGTTCGCTCCACAAGGCCTGATGGGGCTTGTCCGGCCGTTTCGCGCCTCGAGCAAAGGCGGTGCGTGATGACCGCGCCCATTCTGGACGTCGTTTCCGTCACCAAGACTTTTGGTGGTCTGACCGCAGTGAAGGCCGCGTCGTTCGATGTGGCCGAGGGCTCCATCACGGGGCTGATTGGACCTAATGGTGCCGGCAAGACGACCATGTTTGCGGTCATCGCCGGTTTCGAAACACCGACCAAGGGCAGGGTGCGCTACAGGGGGGCGGACGTGACCGGGCTCGATGTTCACCGTCGCGCAGAACTTGGCATCGCCCGGACGTTTCAAATCGTGCAACCCTTTGCGGGGCTGACCGTGCGCGAGAATATTGCGGTCGGCGCTCATCTTCGTCATCGCCAAAGGCAGCTCGCGCACGCACTGGCAGCGAAGGTCGCGAGCCGGGTAGGCCTCACGCCGATGCTCGATCGATCAGCCCTGGAACTGACGGTAGCCGGCCGCAAGCGTCTGGAACTAGCCCGTGCGCTCGCCACCGAGCCGAAGCTGCTGCTGCTCGACGAAGTGCTAGCCGGGCTCAATCCAAGTGAGATTCGCGATATGGTGCCGGTGATCCGCTCGATCCAGGAGTCCGGCGTCACGATCCTCCTGGTCGAGCATGTGATGCAGGCCGTCATGAGCCTGTGCCAGCACATTCACGTGCTTGCCGAGGGTGAGATTATTGCCGGGGGTACACCTGCGACGGTGTCACGCGACGCACGCGTGATCGAGGCCTATCTCGGACATGGTGCAGCGAAGCGGCTTCAGGCTGTGGACCATGCCGATGCTTGAGATTCGCGATCTGGTTGCGGGGTACGGACCAACGCAGGTGCTGCGTGGTATCTCGCTGGACATTGCGGCAGGGGAGGTCGTGGCCGTCCTTGGCGCCAACGGTGTCGGCAAGACGACGCTCAATCGCGCGATTTCAGGGCTTATTCCGGTTACGCGTGGCCGGATTGCTTTCGAGGGGACACCTATCGGGGGCATGTCGCCGGTCAGTGTCGTTAAACGTGGGCTGGTCCACGTCCCCGAGGGTCGCAGGATTTTCCCCAATATGTCCGTTCGGGAGAACCTCGAACTTGGCTCCTACTGTCGGGCCAAGGCCCGGCGCGGCGACAATATTTCTCGCGTGTTTGCGTTGTTTCCTCGCCTTCAGGAACGAAGCCGCCAGTTGGCGGGTACGCTCTCGGGCGGCGAGCAGCAGATGCTTGCAATCGGGCGCGGTCTCATGGGCGAACCGCGTTTGTTGATTCTCGACGAGCCGTCGCTCGGCTTGTCACCGCGCCTGGTCGAAGACTTGTTCTTGCTCATCGGCCGCATTGCCGCGGATGGCCTGGCGGTGATGTTGGTCGAGCAGAACGTCGTGCAGTCGCTCGATTTGGCTCGGCGCGCCTACGTACTTGAGAATGGCCTCGTAGCTATGTCCGGCGCGGCAGCCGATCTCGCCAATAACCCTAAGCTGCAGAAGGCCTATCTAGGGATGTGACCATGACGATTGTGACACCGGGCGTCGAACCCGCCTCCAAGCTCGTAACGGGCCGCTCACCAAAATGGCTAAAGGTCTGGGCGCAGTTTGCGAAGGGTGTCTCATTTGCTGTGCTTGCAGACGAGGTCGTGGCGCGCACACGGCTTGTCGTTCTCGATTGTCTGGGCGCCATCATCGCCGGACGCGGCGAGCCGGAGGTTGGGGTTGCAGAAAAGCGCCTGAAGCGGTCGGGTCGCATCGGCAAGCGCGGATCGCCGCTTGTGACGGCGTTTCTGGACGGTACGGCCGGGACGATGCTGGAGATCGACGAAGGCAACCAGTATGCGCGCGGACATCCCGGAATCCATGTCGTGCCGGCTGTTCTCGCCGCAGCGCAGACGAAGAAAGCGTCCGGCCAGCAGGCGATCGTCGCTATCGCGCTCGGGTACGAGATCGGCGCCCGAATTGGCATGGCGTCGAAGCTGCGCGTGACCATGCATCCACATGGGACCTGGGGCACGGTCGGGGCCGCGGTTTCGGTGGCGAAGTTGCGCCGCGCCAGTGCGAGCGATATGGCGTCGGTCATCAACGTTGCATCCTCGCTCGGCTTGACCACCAGCCGTCGGACGATGCTCGAAGGCGGGACCGTCCGGAATACATATGCCGGTTTCTCCAATATGCTCGGCTTGATGGCGTCGGACTTGGTCGAGGCGGGCTTCACTGGTGAAGCGGATGGCGTAGGGTCCGTCTACGGTGGCATCGCAGCCGATGGGTTCGATCCGCAGATCATGACGGACGCTCTCGGTAGCCGGTGGGAGATCGCGCGCAACTATTTCAAGCGACATGCAGCTTGCCGATATAATCATGGGGCGCTCGATGCGCTCGCATCGATCGTTGCGAAAGCCGGCGGGCGGCTGGCGCCGGAGATGATCGAAGGTATCGAAGTCGAGACTTATGTCTGGGCCGCGCAGCTTGACCATTGCGAACCGGCCAACATGCTGGCCGCCAAGTTCTCGATGCCATTTTCGCTCGCCACCTACATCGTCAACGGAGCAGCGACCCTGGATGCATTTCGCGACGCGGCGCGATCGGAGGCAGTGACACGGGATTTGGCCAGGCGCATCACCATCACCGAGGATCCGTCTTTGACCGCCAAGCTGCCCGGGCAGAGACCGGCGCGGGTGCGCGTGCGCATGAAGGACGGGCGAACGCTTGAAGAGATGGCTTTGACAAACAAAGGCGACACCGAGGACCCCTATTCGGCCGAGGAGGTTATCGCCAAGTTCCACGACGTTGCCGGGCCGTTCGTCGAGGCCGCTCGGCTGCGTGAAATCTCCAAGACTACTCTGGCGCTCGACGCGGAGCCGGATCTGTCTCGACTGAATTCACTTGTTCGGGCGGCGCAATGACCCTGAAGGACCGATTGCAGTCAAAGCCGATCCTGCTCGCTCCGGGGGTCGCGGATGCCTTGACGGCGCATCTCGCGCAGCGCGCAGGTGCGGAGGCGATCTATTTGTCTGGCGCATCCATCGCCTACACCAGGCTCGGCCGTCCTGATATCGGCCTCGTCTCCATGAGCGAAGTCGTCGAGACAATTCACTTGGTGCGCGACCGTGTTGCGACGCCGCTCATCGTCGACGCCGATAACGGGTACGGGAACGCGCTCAACGTGCAGCGAACCGTGCGTCTTTTCGAGCGCGCCGGCGCTTCAGCGATCCAGCTCGAGGATCAAAGCTACCCGAAGCGCTGCGGACATCTGCAGGAGAAACACCTCATCTCGGCGCAGGAGATGGTGGGAAAGATCAAGGCGGCGTGCGATGCGCGTGCGGATAGGTGGACGCTGATCATAGCGCGCACCGATGCCGTAGCCGTGGAAGGGCTGGAGCCGGCTATCCAGCGCGCCGCTCTATATCGCGATGCCGGTGCCGACATGTTGTTCGTCGAGGCGCCCGGCTCCACGACCGAGCTCTGGGACATTCCACGGCGGCTCGGCGACGGCATTCCGCTGATGGCAAACATGGTCGAGGGTGGAGTGACGCCTGTGACCAACACGAAGGTTCTGCAGGAGATGGGATACGCGCTCGCCATATTTCCCGGCGGCGTCGTGCGCGCGATGGCGCACGCTGCGGCAGCCTTTTACGCAACCCTCATGGCCGACGGAAGCAGTGACGCGTTCCGCGACCAGATGTTCGACTTCCAGGGCCTGAATGCGGTCATCGGCACGCCCGCAATGCTGGCACTGAGCCAACGCTACAAAGGGGGCGCGTGATGCGGTCCCTCGATCCCATAACGTTCTCGATCCTACTTGGACGCCTGGAGCAGATTGCCGACGAGATGGACGCGACGCTCTATCGATCGGCCTTCAATCCAATCATTGCCGAGGCGCGGGACGCCTGCCATGGCCTCTATCATGCTGAGACGGGTGCGACGCTTGTCCAGGGCCAGAAAGGCTTGCCAATTTTCGTCGGCGCCATGGCCTTCGCGGTGAAGGCCGTGATCGATCATGTGATGGCGGGAGCGGGTGTCGAGGCGGGTGACACATTCATCTTCAACGACCCCTATAAGGGTGGCACGCATCTCAACGATTTTCGGCTGGTACGCCCGTTGCTGCGGAGCGGGAAGCTGTTTGCCTGGCTTGCTTCGGTGGGGCATTGGCTCGACGTCGGCGGCAATGTTGCCGGCGGTTATAACCCGGCAGCTACCGAATGCTACCAGGAGGGGGTTCTCATTCCTCCCGTGAAGCTGTTTCGCAAGGGAGAGCTGCAACAAGACATCGTCGACATCCTCAGCGCCAATACGCGCGTTCCCCAGTCCAATTGGGGTGATCTCAATGGACAGTTGAACGCGTTGGATCTGGGCGAGGCCCGCTTTCACGCACTTCTCGACGAGTATGGCGACGCGGTCGTGCGCGAAGCCCTCGATGCCGCGACCGAACGGGCCGCCGCCCTGATGCGAAAGGAAATCTCGGCCTTGCCGGCAGGAGTCTACCGGTTCGAGGATTATCTGGACAACGACGGCATCGTCGATGAGCCGCTGACGATCGCGCTAGACCTGACGGTGCGCGGTGAGCAGATGACGCTGGATTTCTCGCGGTCCTCGCCGCCCTGCAAGGGCCCGGTCAACATCGCCTACTCGACGGCGGTTGCCTGCTGCTACGTGGCCTTGAAGCACGTCTTCACGTCGGTGCCAGCCAATGCCGGCTGTCTCAGCCCCATTACGTTCGTGATCCCGGACACGACGTTTCTCGGCGTCGGCCCGCCGCGCCCGGTCGCGGGCTATACCGAAACCATTTTGCGCATGATCGGCGTGGTGTTCGGTGCGCTTGCACAGGCCGACCCGCAACGCGCCACGGCTGCGCCGTTCGGCACGATCAATGCGCTCTCCATGGCCGGGCATAGAGCATCGGGAGAGAGATGGGTGATGTTTTCCTTCTTCGGTGGCGGACTGGGAGGTAACCCTCAAAGCGATGGGTTGACCCATGCGAACAATCCGATATCGACCGCCACCATACCGCCGGCCGAAATCATGGAGGCGTCGTACCCTGTCATGTTCACCCAGTGGGCGCTGAGGCCGGACAGCGCGGGGGCAGGGATGCACCGAGGTGGATTTGGGGCGATCTACGAGATCGAGTTGCTTGATGAACGAGGCGCTGACGTCGCCCTTCTGGGAGAGCGCGGACGGCACGCGGCGTTCGGCGTCGCAGGGGGATCGCCGGCGGCGCTCAATCGCTTCTATTTCGATACCGACCACGGACGGGCCGAACCGCCAATGGCATCGAAGATCACGGGCGTGAAGATAAGGAAGGGGCAACGGATTCGACTGGAGACCCCAGGCGGAGGGGGCTACGGCGATCCGCGAGCGCGCTCAGCGGATGCGATTCGTGCGGACGTCGCCAATGGGCTGGTCAGTGTCGGCGCCGCCAAACAAAACTACGGGTTGGTGGTACCTCAATGAGCAGCGCCTCCCGGGCAATCGTTGGCGTAGACGTCGGGGGGACATTCACCGACCTAGCCTGGTTCGATGAGACGACGGGTCGTTTCGAGACCGCTAAGGTATCATCCAATCGTGGTGACGAGAGCAAAGGCTTCCTGGAAGGTCTGGGCAAATTCGGTGCTCCGGCCGATCTCGGGGCGATCGTGCATGGCACGACGGTTGGCACCAATGCGCTCCTGGAGCGCAAGGGTGCGAAGATCGGCATCATCACGACGAAAGGCTTTCGCGATGTTCTGGAGATGCGCCGCCGCGATCGGCCGAACACGTGGGGGCTTTGGGGCGATTTTGTACCCGTAGCGACGCGACAGTTCCGGCTCGAGGTCTCGGAGCGAACCCTGGCCGACGGGACGGTCCATACCCCGGTCGACCCTTCGCAAGTCGCTGCTGCAGCACACTTGCTTCTCGATCGCGGAGCCGAAGCGCTGGTGATCGTTTTCATCAATTCTTACGCCAATCCGGCCAACGAGCGCGTCGCCTGCGAAGCCGCCAAAGCGGTGTGGCCGAATCCCTACGTGGGGTACTCCGCCGAGCTACTGCCTGAAATTCGTGAATTCGAGCGCACGTCGACCACAGCACTAAACGCCTACCTTCAACCCGTCCTGGCGAAGTATCTTGCAAAGCTGGAGGACGCGTTCGCTTCGAGCAAGTTCGGCGGGTCGTTCCATATCGTTCAATCCAATGGCGGCGTCATGAGCGCTGCCATGGCGCGAAAACACCCAATCCGCACCGCCCTCAGCGGTCCGGCGGCCGGCGTGATCGCCGCCGGCGCAATCGCTCATGCGGCTGGTGTTCGCGATGTAATCACCGCGGATCTTGGCGGCACCTCGTTCGACGTGTCTCTCATCGCCGATGGAAAGCCTACTCTCGCTGCGCAAAGCACGATTGATTTCGGCCTCGTCATTCGTACCCCGATGGTGGAAATCACCACCATCGGAGCGGGCGGCGGCTCCATCGCCCATGTCGACGCCGGCGGCCTTCTCGCGGTCGGGCCGGAGAGCGCCGGATCACGTCCGGGGCCAGCATGCTATGGTGCGGGCAACACGCGGCCTACTTTGACGGATGCCAACGTCGTCCTCGGCCGGATCAACGCGGAACGCCCCATCGGTGCGGCTCTGGCGCGCCTCGACATCGACGCGGCTCGCAGGGCAATTGAGGTGCATGTTGGCGATCCGTTGGGCCTTGCAACCGAAGCCGCAGCGGAAGCCATCGTGCGCGTGGCGAATGCCAAGATGGCCGGTGCGATCCGGCTCGTGTCAGTGGAGCGCGGGTGCGATCCCGCGCGGTTTACTGCCGTACCTTTTGGCGGCGGCGGCGCGCTGCATGTGGGTGCGCTGATCCACGACGTGGGCCTGAAAGCAGCTCTCGTGCCGCTCTATCCTGGCATTACCTCCGCACTGGGCTGCATCATTGCCGACATCCGTAGCGATCAAGTCGAGACGATCAATTCGGCGCTGTCCAACCTCGATGCTGCCGCGCTCGATGCGCGGATGGTCGCTTCGGGCAGAAGGGTCCGAGACATCGTCGCCGCTGCCGGCCTGGTCATTGAACGTATCGACGTGCACTACGAACTCGACATGCACTACGTCGGGCAGACCCACACTGTCGCCGTGCCCCTCAGCGCAAAACTGGCGGACGCCTCGACCTGCGTCACGATAGATAGCGTCACGACGGCCTTCGAGGCGAGCTACCGAGCCTCGTTCTCCCGCCTTCTGCCCGGCATCCCGGTGCGCATCGTGAACCTGCGAACCACGGCCGTCGGCGTACGGCCCCGGTTCGACCTTGCCGCGCTGGGTCCGCGCGGAGGCTCTCTGGCAAAGGCCGCCCGGGGCACTCGGCGCGTTTGGTTCGATGGCGGATGGCATGCGACCAAAATTTGGGACAGGCTGTTGCTGCCTGCGCATGCCCACCTCGCAGGGCCAGCCATCATCGAGCAGAACGACGCTACGACCGTGCTTGATCCAAGTCTGGCGGCGGACGTGGATGGCTTTGGCAACCTGCTGGTGAGGCGCGCATGACGCACACCGTCAATAGGACTGCCTTCCTGGTGGTCGATCTGCAGAACGATTTCATTCATCCCGACGGGGCCTACGCCAGGGGTGGGCAGAAAGACGCATCGATCGCCGCATTGCCTGCACGGCTTGCGCCACTGGCGGCAAAGATCCGCTCGCGCGGCGGTCTCGTCATCGCCACACAGTTCACCCTGGTGCCGGGTCGCGGCGGTGAACCGCTGATCTCGCCGCACCTGCGACAATTGCGGCCCTTCCTCAAGAAGGGGGATTTCGCGCCGGGGTCGTGGGGACACGCGACCGTGGATGATTTGCAACCGGTCGACATCGTGATCGAGAAGATTGCGTACTCGGCGTTCTACATGACGCGCCTCGAATGGGTGTTAAGGAAGCTTGATATCGATCGCCTGATCGTCGGCGGCATCGTCACGAACGGAGGGGTCGCGTCCACTGTCCGCGACGCTCATGTTCGGGATATCGAGACGATCGTTCTCGAAGACGGGTGTGCTGCATTCACCGTTGAGGTTCACGCAACGGCGATTGCCGCCCTGCAGCCCGTCACGCACATTACGACGGTCTCGCAGTCACTCGCCGCCTTGGATGGCCCGGCATGACCACCGCGCACACACTTTTCGACAAGGTGTGGGATGCCCACGTAATCGTCACGCGAGAGGACGGCGAGGCGCTTTTGTGGGTCGACCGACATTTCGTGCACGAGGGATCACACCACGCCTTTCGGCAGGTCGGGGCCCGCGGACGCGGTGTCGCGGAGCCAGGGCTCACCTTCGGGATTGCGGATCACTACGTTCCCACGCGCGGCAGGCCGATTATTTCCGACCCGACGGTTGCCGGCATGGTCGAACAGCTTCGCGCCAATACGCATCAGTATGGAATTAGAAGCTTTGACATTATGGATCCGGCGCAGGGCATCGTCCATGTCGTCGGACCGGAAATGGGACTGACGCTGCCGGGCCTGCTGATTGTGTGCGGCGATAGCCACACTTCGACCCACGGGGCATTCGGTGCCTACGCGTTTGGGATCGGTGCGTCCGAGGTAGCCCATGTTCTCATGACGCAAACGCTTTGGCAGCAGAAACCGAAACGCATGCGGATCTGGGTGCACGGGATTCTCGGCGCGCACATGTCCGCCAAGGACCTGGCCCTATACGTGATCGCACGGATCGGTGCGGATGGGGCACGCGGCCACGCCGTCGAATACTCCGGATTGGCCATCACGGCTCTATCCATGGAGGGGCGGCTCACGCTGTGCAACATGTCGATCGAAGCCGGCGCGCGGTGCGCCATGATCGCACCGGACGACACGACGTTCCAATGGATCTGCGGACGGCGTTGGGCGCCAAAGGGGGCGATGTTGGATGCGGCCGTTGCCGAATGGCGAGCACTGGCAACCGATCCAGGCGCGCAGTTCGACAAGGAGATCGAACTCGATGCGACTGACGTCGCACCAACCGTCACCTGGGGAACGAGCCCCGAAGATGCACTACCGATCACGGGGCTGGTCCCCGACCCAGAGCGCGAGCCCGCAGTGCGCGCGAGCTATGTTCGCGACACCCTCTCCTACATGGGGCTCGCGCCCGGCCAGCCCCTGACGGAGATTAGCGTCGATCGGGTTTTCATAGGGTCGTGCACGAATGCCCGGCTAGAAGATTTGCGTGCCGCTGCAGCCGTGCTGCGAGGCCGCAAGGCGTGCGTTCCGGGTCTCGTTTCACCGGGGTCAAGCGGAGTTAAGCGAGCTGCAGAAGCCGAAGGCCTGGACCAAATCTTCACCGATGCAGGCCTGGACTGGGCTGAAGCCGGCTGCTCGATGTGCGTGGGCATGAACGGAGATATTGTGGCGCCGGGTGAGCGGTGTGCGTCGACGACCAATCGTAATTTCAGAGGCCGTCAAGGACCAGGCGCACGCACGCATCTGATGTCACCGGCTATGGTAGCGGCCGCGGCAATCGCCGGCCGGTTGACCGATGTCCGATTGCTGCCTGGCGCAGGAGGCTGAACCATGGAAAGGTTCACAACCCTCTCGGCTGTGGCATGTCCCCTGGGCTTGGAGAACGTCGACACGGATCAATTGATCCCTGCGCGCTTCATGAGCCGGCCCCGCGCGGCGGGATACGGCGGATTTCTGCTGCACGATCTGCGGTTGCGTCTCGACGGCGAATTGCAGCCGGACTTTCCGCTCAACGACTGCCGTTATGCAGGGGCGAAAGTTCTTGTTGCCCGACGGAACTTCGGGACTGGATCCTCGCGTGAGGCCGCGGTCTACGCGCTGTGGGATTACGGCATTCGATGCGTTATTGCCCGATCCTTTGGGGCAATCTTCGAAGGCAACGCGGTGAAAAACGGTTTGCTGCCGGCTGTGGTGGGGGAGCGCGAGCTTTCGGCAATCGACGCTTGGCTTGCAACTGCCGAGCCGCCCCATATCGTCGTCGACCTCGAGCAACTGCAGATCATGGCAGGGCCGCAGCGCATTGCATTTACAATTGATCCGGTGCGTCGCCTTCGGTTGCTGAACGGCTGGGACGATCTTGATTTGACGGATCGTCGCAACACCGAAATCGCCGCTTATCGCGCAAAGCGGTTCAGGATCGCACCTTGGGTCGTCCCGACGCAGGATCGGGAGCGATAGTCGCCCGAGCAATGGACGCAACGGGTCAGCGAGTATGGCGATCACGACGTCTGTTCTTGTGGAGACTGTGTTGCAGAACTCGCGGCCGCATTCGTGCGGTGTTTTTGCTGTCGTCCCGGCGTGTGTTGGCTCTCGCACCGGATCGCCAACGCCCGAAGCCACGCGACACTTGCGCCGCACGCCGGAAAGTCCCTGGCGGGGCTCGGCACATGAGTCTTGGTCGCATCAGCCGTTGAAACGTTTGGTGTCTACGTCCAGCCGCAAACCCCGAGATTGCTCGGGGCGAGGTTGCACCGCCGGACTAGTCCCTCGATGATGGCCGTCGGTATTTCCGGTAGGCCGTTGGCGAGTTGATCTTGTAGCCATCCCAAGGCGTTGGCACTCAATCCCCTGGATTGGGCTGTGGAGTCTTGGTGGCGGGCCGTCGCCGAGACAAGACATCTATCAGTGCCGTTGCGCCAAACAACAATAGAGACATTAAAATCACGAACCTCTTTAGATCGTTTGCGACAAGACCGTGTTCTGCGCCTTGCTGCAGTGCGCCTATGATGGAAAGGCCTGCGCCAAGCTGAATGCCAACTGACAAACACAATGGCACCCTGTGCTTCCATCCGAGTGTTGATCCTTTGCGATCAAGCACTACGCCGAGAGCGCTAACAAACGCTGCCGTAAGCCATGCAGCAATCAAGGCTTCCGTCATATTTGGAATGTCAAACAAGCGAACCCCCTCGTGCAGAAATCTCCATCACAAGGTCATGCTACTCGTGCAAGTCTCGCTGTCATGAGCCCAATATCCCATATCGCAAGCGACGAAGTGCGGAATGCAACTAACCAGCAGGGTCTCCAGTCCTAGACGGGGGGGCTAGACCATCCCGACGACCATGCTCCGGCAAAGCCGACCAGTTCGCCTGCTTTGGATGAGCGACCCGAGGCATAGGTGACACTTCGTACCGGATCCACGCCGTCATGGCAGGTCAGCGACGCGGGTTAAAAGAGGCCGACGACGGTATCTGGGTCGTATCCTGCATGAATTACGACCTCGGCTATATCGACTTGGAACAGAAAACCCAGTCGACAACCCGTTCGGCGCACGGGTGTCACCCATGTCTTAGGTACGTTCTGTTACCTATGTGTCCGGGCCGGACAGATTTGATTGGTCGGAGCGGGGAGATTCGAACTCCCGACCCCTTGCTCCCGAAGCAAGTGCGCTACCAGGCTGCGCTACGCT